>JAEEGI010000371.1_pt1 | contig 158818 bp, 121 predicted proteins | sample 8958751 | NCBI WGS metagenome assembly JAEEGI01 (sample SAMN16246545, study PRJNA631951) | gut metagenome | biome: gut microbiome; feature: rumen; material: KS-attached | host: Bos | place: Iran: Karaj | collected 2018-10 | reverse complement strand
CAGAGGGTTTTGCAGCTGTGATTGCTCACCGATTATCGCTGAACCACTTGCGACGCAAACCACCGCTCCCTTTAGAGAGCAGGGATAGAGCAAGCCAGACAATTTCGCCGTTGGATGAAATCATACAACAAGAGGACGTGCAATGGCTCGAACAGAAAATCAATGAGCTACCATCCACCCTGCACGCAGTGTTGAAAATGCGCCAAGATGAGAAATACTCCAACAAGCAGATAGCAACTCTGCTCGGAATAAAGGAAGACAGTGTGAGCACATTACTCGCAAGGGCACGAAGACAATTAATGGAACAGATTAAGCAACAACGCAGAGAACGACAATGAAACCATATTCACGACATCAGATAGAGGCTTTGCTCGACAAATTCATGGCGGGCAAGACCTCCATTGAGGAGGAGTCGTTGCTGAGCCAATATTTCAGTATGGCTCACGACGTGCCAGCAGAATGGGAAGATTATCAAGCATTATTCGGCTACATCGACCGTGGGCTGGAAGGAGACTTGCTTCCCGAAAAATCCTCACCATCACATCGCAGATGGATTTGGTGGGTTCCTGCTGCTGCAGCGGCAATCTTGGCACTAGTTTTAGGTTTCAAGGTTTTAAACAAACCCGAAACCACCCAACCTATTTCACCACCGATAATCGCTCAAAAGACAGAACCAAAAGATGTGACGATTGAACATAAAACCGACAATCATCATGAGGTAGTGACAGAATCATCCGATAACAACACTTGTGCACATAATAAAGCAGAAAGCGTCGCAATCAAACAACAGCTCGTCGCAATCAAGCAACAGCCAAGAAAACAAAAGCATTCTATGGACGCCTCTCATCATGAGACACAGACCAATCTGATTGCACAGAACGAACTGCATTTGCAAGACAACGAACGTTTGCAACGCGAATTTGAAGAACTGAACCAGCAAGCCATCATCATCGACATGGAGGCAATGGGCTATAAAGCAGTAACCGATGAAGACGGCACCATCAGTTATGTGGATATGCAACAAGAGATAGATAATCAATTCAACAACCAATCAACTAACATACCAGGATTATGAAAACAAAGTATATTATCATTGCACTGACATTGTTCATCGCACCTGCGGTGACGGCACAAGATTATTTCGCTAAGTTGAGATATTACTTTGGAGATAATTCACCCATCGTCAACCAACAGAATACGCTGAAGATTCATAACACCTTCACCAACCCCGAAACTGGAGAGAAAGAGGGTGAACTTACAATCTATAAGTTCGCATTGCCTGAAGCCGACGTCAGTTACACCGACAGCGTCAGAGTGCTGTATGAGGCTATCAGTCAAGCGATGGACGATGGCAAGATTCCTAGACGCGGCATCTACACTCTATGGAGCATCACCGGCAATAAAGACCGTTCTTATACTGGGTATCGCTTGTATCACAACAAAAGTGAGTTCACAATTGTGGGAACTGAATCCGACAACTGCTACACAGTAGGACTGATCAACGAGGATGACACACAGTTCAGGACCACTTACACCATAGAGTGGAGTGAAGTGCCGGATGGCGGAGTCACAGGTAGGCTAATCACCACATACGCACCCATAAAACCACAAATAGGATCTCCCATAGTTGTCCCACCCTCAGAGCAAAAGAACGATAACAAAATGTGGATGAGAAAACTGTTCTTTTATCTTGACAAGCTCAAAGACGGCGAATCTCTGTATCTATCCGGGCTTTACTCATTGGCGAAAGACTGTGCCATGCTCGACCATGACGATTTAAAGGTAGCAATCGGTCAAATCAAACTCACAAAATCAGAGTTGGAGCGAAAGCACAAAGACGATTCAAGTATTCTCCTGCTGAAACAAGTCATTGAAATACTTGAAACAAGTTGGTAATTCAATCTAAACAGGAAGCACTCTTAACCATATAATTTTATAACACCGTTTATGTGACCAAGATCATGTAAACAGCCATAACTATGTCTATAAATCAAACAATTCACCAATATGAAAACAAGACTTTATTCATTTGCAATCAGTATTTTGGCATGTCTTTCGTCGACAGGCCAAGTGAATGACGACAGCACAAATGTCGTAACCACCGATAGCATAAATGTGCTGCTTCAAGAGGTCTCAGTCATCGCTCCTAAAGCAGTTATCCACAGAGACGGATTGAACTATTCAATCAGCAATCTTTCGGGCACTCATATTGGAGAGGCAGGCACTCTTTATGACATGCTAGGATGGACTCCTGGCATTGTGACATACGACATCAACAACATCAAAGCTGGTGGATCGATGAGCGTTGGTACAATTTATATCAACGAGCAGAAAGTTGCAGACCGAAACATACTGCTGTCCATACCATCCAGCCAAGTCTCCAAAATAGAGGTAATCCGTGACCTTGGAGTGAGGTATTCCGCAGAATCGGGAGCAGTGATAAAGATAACGCTCAAAAAGCAACTAAAAGACTACATTGGTGTATCTGTGACCAACAATCTTGAAATACGTCGTCGTGTGTCAGATGACGGCTGGGTCAATCTCAGTGGCAAGTATGGTAAATTCTCATTTTCGGGTTCGCTGGTAGGCCAATATGCAAACCGTAAAATCTATGACAATGGCGGAACGACTATATTCAACACAGATGGTAAACCTGCCTACAGCGATGTTTTTGATTCTGAATACACCGCAATAAAGACTGGCCCATTGTGGAATATCGGACTGAACTATCTGGCGAAGCCAACACTTAATTTCATACTCCAATACTCAGGCAACTCTATCAACGTGGATTTCAAGGAACATAAAATTCATCAACTATCAATGAATGGCATTGAAGCAACCCTTGACGAAAACACGGTTATCCCGCATCGCAAATCATCAGGGCACAATTTAACCTCAGGTATGACATACTTCTCTCCATCTGGTCATTTCTTCAATCTAACTCTCAGTTATTCCCATCAGAACAAAGGTGAGACACAATTGATTGACATCCTTAACACTACTGACAACATTCTCACCTCAAAGAATATCGCCAGCAACTCGAAGTATGACTTGCTAGACGCGGAAACAAACTGGCGCTTCTCGCATAAAGGCAATGACTGGGGATTAGGATATAATCTTAGTGTCATTAAAAACTCTTATGACTTCATCAATGACGGTATCGGGCAACCAACCATCAGAAAGGATTACACTAACATCCTTTACGGCTCATGGGGTCGCAAAATAAACAAGCTGAGACTTGACTTGGGGGCGAGACTGATGCACAACATAACAAAGTTGACACAATCATCAACAGCCAGCGACAAGCACACATTGGTTTTACGTCCATATATCAGCTTGAAATACAATATAGCGGACAACTACTCCATTGGCACATATTACACGATGTTTGTCGGTTATCCCACAATATCGCAACTCAATCCGGCTGTGGTATATAGCGACACTTTGCATTACGATAAAGGAAATGAAAATCTTGAAAACGTCTATACTCACAAACTGGCATTCTTCGCCAATATCAAAGATGTCTCGCTTGGCGTTGACCTCAAAAGAATCAACAATATGATAGTCACTGGTTCATTCCCCTATGGTGGAAATGGAGCCATCATTGACCAACCTATCAATAGTTTATATAGCAACGATGTGACTTTAAAAGTGTCTTATTCAACGAATATAGGTAGCATAAGAATTGATCCTGAGATTGAGTATAGCTATCAATTCACAAAGTTGCCCGACATTAGCGGAATGATTAACAGAGAATTTGGACAGCACAATATCTACGTCTCATGCGATATGAGCTATAAGTTCTGGAAAACCGCCGAGGCATTCGCTAGGTTCTCTTATCAAAGTCCGTGGTATGACAGCAATATGAGAGTTGGCAGAACTTTGAGATTGAACATCGGCATGAGCAAGACGTTTCTTGACGGTAGACTGCGCACAGCCATTGAGTTAACCGACCTTATCGGAGAGGCTGTAACACCACGTTGGAGCATAGACTTCTCTAATATTAAACAGTGGCAACGTAACAGGTATGACACACGAGGCGTTAAACTCACCATCCGTTACACATTCAACAGTGTGAACACCTCATTCCGCAACGCACAAATCAACAAAAGCAGTGACGGACGTGTGGACTAACAATGATCTTTAATTGTAACACAACGACTTTTAGCTATTTCCATCCCTGTAGCGTCACGTGATTTTAGAAAAGACAAAGGCAATAGATTGATTGTCAATCTATTGCCTTTGTTTTCAGCGGAAAGACAGGGATTCTTTCTCCGCTATGCTACGAAAGCGACCTGAAGGTCGATGGCGAACCGAGGTTTCAAATCCGCAGGTCTATCCCACAACAAGAAGAGGATGCCCACAAGGGACATCCTCTTCTTGTTGCGGAAAGACAGGGATTCGAACCCTGGAACCCCGAAAGGGGTTAACGGTTTTCGAGACCGCCCCGTTCGACCACTCCGGCATCTTTCCAATGGTCTATTTTTGTTTAGCGGGTGCAAATTTAGTACTTTTTTCTCAAACCGCGAAAATTATCTTCAAAAAACTTTACAAATTAACTAATGTCTCAATTGCTGCCAGAGGATCGGGAGCCTTAAACACATAATTGCCTGCCACTAGCACATCGGCACCAGCTTTGGCCAACTGACGTCCCGTAACATCGTTCACTCCGCCATCCACTTCAATTACTGCTTTCGATCCTGTCTCGGCAATCAATGCTCGCAACTCCTTAACCTTGTTGAGGGTGTTAGGTATAAACTTCTGTCCTCCAAAACCAGGATTTACCGACATGAGCAGCACCAAGTCGAGTTGAGCCACTATGTCGCGCAACAGGCACACTGGCGTAGCAGGATTAATGGTCACACCGGCTTTCATGCCAGCATCATGAATCTGCTGCACCACACGATCTAGATGATTACATGCCTCAAAGTGAACATTCATAATCTCGGCGCCACAGTTTCGAACCTCATTTATAAACTTCTGTGGTTCAACAATCATCAAGTGAACATCAAGAGGTTTTTTGCACAACTGCTGCACATATTTTATCACGGGGAAACCAAAAGATATATTGGGCACAAACACACCATCCATTACATCTAGATGCAGCATTTGGGCTTTACTGTGGTTTATCATTTCTAAGTCACGTGCCAGGTTTCCAAAATCGGCACTCAAGAGTGAAGGAGAAACTATCATAGTATTTGGTTTTTAGTTGCTAGTTCTTAATCATTAGTTTTCTCATCGCTATTCTCAGAATTCTCAGCTTTGCTTTTCTTCTTGCTCTTATATACCTTATATATAATATAGGCAACTACAAGACCAAGCAATGTGAAACCTGCAATTTTCAGGTAATGGTTATAATGCTCCAGTTGTGCAAAGAACTGGCTGTCGTCGGGTACCACTCGATAAAGCAGATAGCCAAGACCAGCTAGCACCACGTTCCAGATACCTGCACCCAAAATAGTGAAAAAACTGAATGTGCCAAAATTCATGCGCGACAAACCGGCAGGTATCGATATCAAATGCCTCACAGCAGGCAGCAAACGGCCAAAGAAGATTGAAATCGATCCTTTCTTCTGGAAATACTGTTCAGCTCGCTCCATTTTCTCTTTCGACAACCTAAGGAAATGACCAACCTTGCTGTCGGCAAAAGCATATATAATTGGACGACCTATCAACAATGACAGTCCATAATTAATGGCCGAACCGAGATAGGCTCCAGCAGTAGCAACCAAGATCACTACCCAGAAGTCTAGGCTGGAATTGGCCTGCAGCGAAAAATAGGCTGCAGGAGGTACCACCACCTCACTTGGCAAGGGTATCACCGAGCTCTCTATTGCCATGAGCACAAGGATCGTCCAGTAGTTCATATGGTCCTTGAACCAATAATACAGGTCCTCGGCCCACAATGAGTGAGAAACAGCTGTTGCAGCGGCATCTTGCGCGAAGCAAGTATTAGCTACCATTATAATGGCTACAAAAGCAAGAATTGTTGTTATCGTTTTATTGCGGTTCATTTATTATTGCTGATTTAGTGACGGCAAAGTTACAAATAATTTGTCACACATCATAACCAAGCTGCCTAAACATAGCGCGATAGGCATCGGCTTTCTTCTCAAGCGATAGTGGATAGGCTCTCGACGACGATGGCATGCGATAAAGGTCGAAAGCGTGACCATTGCAGCAGCAATGCACCACATCACCCATCTTGGGCACCTCTACCCCAGCCTTCTCGGCTATTACACCAGTCGCCTTTTCTCCTGCTGTGACAATTGCTTTTATTGTGGGCCTAATCTTGAAAAACTCATCCAGGTTGATTGTCTCAACTATATCGAGAAATTTGTCGCTCGCATTATCCTTGAGACGACGCACACGTGTAGCTGTGTCATAGAGAGCAATCTTCTTTTTGTTGAGAAACAACTTCAGGAGTGGCAAATCAAAACGCTTCTCTGCATCAATCCAAAAATGGTTCTTGTCTCCAAAGAAGATAAGACCAGCGATTCTCCACATATCGTTCATTTTGTTGGGATAATAGAATTCCATCGACCAGCGCTCAGGCTTTGGAGGGAATGTGCCAAGCATCAACACCACTGCCCCATCGGGCAAAAAAGGCTCGAAAGGATGCTGTTCTATGGGTATGTCATTATTCATAACTTACATTTCAACATCACAAAGATACTACAATCTAAGATACACACCAAATAGTGAACAACAAAAAAATATGCCCCGCTTATGCAGGGCATATCATTGTCATTTATTGCAATGGTTAATTAGAACCACTTGGTGTAAGCAAAGTCCTGACGGTGTGGCAGGTTCTTGTTCCATGGATAAGCACGGAACGAGAGACGGAATATGCCAGTGTCCTTAATGCGGTCATTAAGCTGATAGGTAAGGATATCACCATCCTCATCAACGACCTTCATTGGCAGTGTGCTATGGAACTTGGTTTCTCCGTCAACATCATGGTAAACCACAAGCTCCAAGCCAACGCTACGACCCAGGCCAGCAGTATTGAGCTTAACAGTAGCCTCTACCTTACCGTTATTGATTGAGATATCGTAGAACGAATCGCTCAACTGCATATCTTCAACCTCAACATTGTCCCAATTTTCGGCCACATGCTCCTTCCAGGCTACAATCTCACGCACGAGAGCATAATCGTTTGCGCGAAGCTTCTTGCTGCGTGCTGCTTCCTTGCTGTAGAAACGATCGATGTAGTCCTTCATCATGCGCGACATGGTATAGTTAGGAGCAATCTGCGAAATAGAGTTCTTGATATACTGAATCCACTCGGGTGAATAGCCCTTGCTGTTCTTTGCAAAGTACAGTGGGATTATCTCGTTCTCGAGCATCGAGTAAATTGTCGCTGCATCAAGCTTATCCTGCATGCTCTGATCGGTGTAGGTGCGATGTGAAGTCAATGCCCATCCAGCACCCTCGCGATAGCCTTCATACCACCATCCGTCAAGTACCGAGAAGTTAAGCAAACCATTCATCTCGGCCTTTTCACCACTAGTACCCGATGCCTCGAGAGGACGGGTTGGTGTGTTGAGCCAAATGTCAACACCAGTAATCAATCGCTTCGACACTGTCATGTCGTAGTTCTCAAGGAAGATAATCTTGCCCAAGAACTCTGGCATCTTCGAAATCTCGACAATTCGCTTAATCAAGTCTTTACCAGCACCGTCGGCAGGGTGTGCTTTACCAGCAAAGATGAATTGAACTGGGAACTTCTCGTTGTTAACGATGCGCGACAAGCGGTCAAGGTTGGTAAACAACAGGTGTGCACGCTTGTAGGTAGCAAAACGACGAGCGAAACCAATGAGCAGTGCGTTGGGGTTAATCTTGTCAACAATCGACATGATGCGTGTGGGATCGCCTTGGTTCTTGAGCCAAGTGGCGCGGAAGTCACGTCTTACAAAGTTGATAAACTTGTTCTTCAACTGCATGCGCAGGTCCCAAATCTCCTCGTCAGGTACGTTCTGGATAGGAGCCCAAGTCGCCATGTCTTCCTGCTTGTCGAGATAGTTGGCACCGAACACCTTAGAATAGTATTCTTTCCACTCCGACGCAGCCCATGTGGGCATGTGAACGCCATTGGTAACATAACCAACATGCGACTCCTCGGGAGCATAGCCTTTCCATACACCAGCGAACATCTTCTTCGATACCTCTCCGTGCAACCAACTAACGCCGTTGCTCTCCTGAGTTGTGTTAAGTGCAAACACGCTCATCGAGAATTTTTCCTGAGTATCAGGATTCTCACGACCCATGTTCATCAGGTCATTCCAGGTGATGCCAAGTTTGGCAGGGAACTCACCCATATAACGTCCAAACAGACCCTCATCAAAGTAGTCGTGACCAGCAGGAACTGGAGTGTGCACTGTGTAGAGCGACGAAGCCCTTACAACCTCGAGTGCCTCATTGAAGCTCAAGCCCTCGTCCTGCACGTAGTCAACAAGACGCTGGAGATTAAGCAGTGCGGCATGACCCTCGTTGCAATGGTAAATCTGAGCTTTAATGCCAAGTTTCTTGAGCATAAGCATACCACCAATACCCAAAAGATACTCCTGCTTGATGCGGTTCTCCCAATCACCACCATAGAGCTGGTGGGTAATCGAGCGGTCGAAATCGCTGTTCTTGTCAAGGTCGGTATCAAGGAGATATAGGTTCATTCGGCCCACATTCACCTTCCAAATATTGGCATATACCACGCGACCTGGATAAGGCACCTCAAGTATCATCTGTTGGCCATCCTTATCAATCACTGGCTCAATGGGCAGGTGATTAAAGTTTTGGGGCTCATAGTTGGCTATCTGTTGGCCATCCATCGAAAGAGTCTGGGTGAAATATCCATAGCGATACAAGAAACCAACCGCTGTCATATCAATGCGACGGTCGCTGGCCTCCTTAATATAGTCGCCGGCAAGGATTCCCAAGCCGCCCGAGTAAATCTTCAGTGCATTGCACAGACCATACTCCATGCTGAAATAAGCCACCGAAGGAAACTCAGGACGAGTGGGTTGATCCATATATTCCTTGAAATGTTTATAGATTACGTCAATTTTTGCCACCAGTTCGGTGTTTTTACTAAGCTCCTCGAGCTTTGATGCTGGCATTTTATTAAGCATCATCACAGGGTTCTCACCCGATGCACGCCACAGCTCGCGGTCAAGATGATGGAACATCGACTTTGCCTCACTGTTCCACACCCACCACAGGTTTCTTGAAAGCTCGTCAAGCTTTTTCAGGTTGGCGGGCAATTCACTTTTCACTGTAAGATTTCTCCAGACAGGAGAATTTGAATTACTAACTTTAATTTTCATATAATTAATATTGAATATATTTCGGTTTATTCTTTATTTTCGTGAACAACGCTCTTCAGCTTTTGCCAAGGCAGTAGCGTAAGCCTTGGTGTAATACTCCATGAAATGATCCCATGTGGCTTGCTTCGATGTTGCCTTAGCAGCACGGCGCAAACTGTCATGCTCGCGATTTGTCATGTTGTTGATAGCAACAGTAGCATCCACTATCTGTTCAAGGGCTTCATCATAGTTTGAGTCATTACGGTGTATCACTTTCACACCAGTCTTTTTCTCATTATTGCCTAGTTCCTTCTCGACCCACTGACCAAATCCAGCAAGATTGGTGGTGATTGTGGGCACGCCCATGGCAACACTCTCAAGTGGTGTATATCCCCATGGCTCGTAGTAGGATGGAAATATCGACAAATCAAATCCAGTGAGAAGGTCATAATAGCACATGTCAAAAATACCATCATCGCCATTAAGATAGGATGGCGCATATATTACAAAAACATCTTCACCTGCTTGATTGCGGAAACCCAGATAGTTCATCTTGCCATAAATGGCATCGCTGTCCTCATTATAGATGCTATGAGTGATGATGGGGTTAAAAAGCCCTACAGCCTTTTGTCTTGCCAATGCATCTTTCAGGTCATGACGAGCTTCTTGAGTCCAACCAGGAACCAGCACAAATGCTACAATCTTGCGACTCAATGTCGTCTCGGGCATGTGTCTGAGTACGTTCATTGTGTCAAGATACAGGTCGATTCCTTTATTGCGCATTTCACATCTACCACTGTTTACAACAAGCATGGTTTCATCGCCCAACTCCTCTCCTATAAGAGCGCTGGCCACAGCAAGCAAGCGCTTGCGTGCCGCACGGCGAGCAGCTGTATATTTCACACCTTTGGGAACATAGTTTTGCTCAAAAGCATTGGGTGTGACAAATGGACGACGCTCGAGCAGCTGCTCGCACTCACGAGCCGTCACATTACTAACCGTAGTAAACACGTCGGCCTCGTGGGCTGCACTTTTCTCAAGAGAGTGCTTCGATTCCATATTAAGTTCCTGTGCCATCTGGTCACCATTATAACCCTCCATATAGTCATACAAAGGCTTACCGTTACCACAAATGCTACGTCCGATACTAGTTGCATGAGTAGTAAATACAGTTGCTACTTGTGGCAGTCGCGATTTCACATAGAGAAGACCCATTCCGGTAGTCCATTCATCGAAATGAGCTACTACCCTATTGGCTTTCTTAAAGGCTACAAGACTCTCAATCACAAGGGCAGCACCATAGGAAAAAATGCACGACTCGTCATAGTCACCATAACCATGCAATGAATCCACTCCAAACTCTCTCCACATCTGTGCAAAGAGCTGATTCTTGTAAACATATAGTGAGTTGTAGTCAACAAGCACGGCAAGAGGGTTACCTGGCACTTTCCAGCGACCTGTCTTCACAGTCATACCCGTAGGGAAATTAGCTTGCACACGCCATTGGTCGAGTACACTTTTTGTGCTCTCGAAAAAGGGGTTGTCTCCGCCCAAATCGGGACCAATGAATACAACCTTGTCTTTATATTCTTTCTGTAAGGTCTTAGCCTTAGTCGACAGCACGGCATATATGCCGCCAACCTTGTTGCAAACTTCCCAGCTTGTTTCAAAAAACAGGTCTAACATGTTGTTTATAGAAACCTTTTAATTATTTTTATTTTGCAATAAATGCTATAAAATGATTGAAAGTGCAAATATACAATAAATTATTCATTTATGAACTATAATACACGCAAAACACGATTTTTGTTTTTATGCAATCCTTTGACATAACTAAGATTATTGAATTTATTTTGACATGAAAAACACACAGTATTTGACTAATTTCACTGCTCAAAACCTCTTAAAAAATCTTTCATTATTTTGCTAAATTTCTATTTTTATTTAATTTTGCAGTTTTAGATAGTATTTTCTTTTATGAATGTTAGACTATCATCATTTTTTAATACACTTTTCTACTTGATATACAAATGATTATTAAACATTTTCTGTCTATAGCCATCCTATTGGTAACAGCAGTGGCACCAGCCAGTGCCAAAATCAATCTGCCCACCAAGAAATTGGGCAACGAAAATTATTACTACTACGAGGTAAAGAAAAATGAGACGATCTTTGATATTGCCAACAAAATTGGCGTCAGCAAAGATGACATCATTAAGTTCAACCCATCGGCTAAAAACGGACTAGTCAAGAAACAACTCTTATTCTTGCCCGTTAAGGAGTTTGACGGCACAGCTAAAGCTGCAGCCACTCGCCGCGCCAACATTAACGTGCCCAACAATGCGGCAACCCACATCGTCAAGAGCGGTGAGAGTGTCTACGGAATTGCTAAGGCCTACAACGTAACAGAGAGCGAGCTACTCGAAGCCAACCCATCAATCAACAATGGTTTGCAAATAGGTGACCAACTCATAATTCCCGCCAAGGTGGTTTCTCAAAGTAGTGACCCATATATTTATCACACTGTAGAACAGGGTCAAACGCTCTATGGCATTGCCAAGACTTATAACACAACTATAGAGAAACTTATCGAAGCAAACCCAGGAATTTCAGGAGCTAACCTAAAGGCCAATGATGTCATCCGTGTGGTTCCAAACACCACTCAGGATATTATTGTCAACAAAGACATCTTCCAGTTCACCCCCTATGTGGTTGCCGACGGTGACACCTATCAAAGTGTTGCACAAGCCAATGGAATAACAGTTGAACAACTCCGTGCCGCCAACCCCGACATGAAGAAACTCAAGAAGGGTAAAACAATTTACATCCCTCGCAAGGCTATCGACAAACAACTTGTCAACACTTCGACCCTTAATGAGAAACAACTAGAAGAGGCCTATAAAGACAAAATTGACGGCATCTATGAGGATGTAATTGCTCCCAACAAGAACAACAGCATAGATATTAGCGTTATTTTGCCATTCCAACTTGGAATGAAAGATCAAACTAGAAATGCTGCCAACTATGTGGAGTTCTACAACGGTTTCTTGCTCGCACTCGACAGCGTCGGTTCAAAACTCACCAAACCACTGAACCTAAACGTTTACGACACTAAACATAATCTTAATGTTACCGATAGCCTTTTGGCTATTGACAAACTGAAGACAAGCGATATTATCATAGCACCTTCCGAACCAAAGCAGCTTGAAAAGATTCTGAACTATGGCAAAAACAACAACATCGACGTACTCAACTGCTTTGCAACTCAAAACGATGACTACATCAATAATAGTCGTGTAATGCAAGTCAACATCCCATCACCTTATCTCAACGCACGCATCAATGAGTATCTCGACACTAAGTTTAAGGACTATGTGCTTGTCTACCTTGATGATCCTCAGGAAGAGAACAAGGATATCTACGAGGACATCAAGAAGCATGCATCTGAGGTAAAGCACCAAAATAAGACTCTAACTATTGCTTCAGAGTTGTCGGGAAAGACTTTATCAAAGTATCTTGAACCTGGCTCAAGCTATCTATTCATTCCTGCTAACGGCAAGGAGAGCCTACTTAACAAGTTTGCTGCTGGACTTATCGAGGCAAAGAAGACACGCATCGACTGCGACCTCGAGTTACTTGGTCACCCTGAATATACAATGTATATCAAGAAGCATAAAGATGAACTTATGGCAATGGACACTCACATCTATTCTCGATTCTACCTGCCCACCAGCGAGAAGGTCAATGACATCAAGAATAGATATGTCAAGACTTTCGGTTCTCAGCCATCAAACAGCACTCCAAACATGAGCGTCTTTGGTTTTGATGTAGGTATGTTCCTGGTAAATGCTTACGTAAAAGGTGTCATTCCTGGTTCTAAGCAGTCGGCTTATAATGGCATACAGACCAACTTTAACTTTGAACGTGCCAATAACTGGGCTGGTTACATCAACAAGTCGGTAAGAATAATTCACCTAACACCCAAGAATGATCTAATTATTCAGGACCTGAATGATTAATAATCTCAAGATATTTATTGCTCTTATAGCAATGCTGACGGCTACAGCCCACCAGGCTGTAGCTGCCAACTTATTCAGTGACCATAACATCAGTATTGGAGTCAAAGGAGGCATGAGCCTCTCAAAGGTGAATTTTCAATCATCAGTGCCACAAAAGATGATCAATGGTATGGTACTTGGCGCTACAGTGCGATATATCGAAGAGAATCACTTTGGTCTTATCGCCGAAGTCAACCTCGAGCAACGAGGATGGAACGAAGACTTTGCCCCACTCGAAGGATACAGTTTCAAGCGTCAGTTCTCCTACATCCAAATCCCTCTTCTCACTCACATCTACTTCGGAAGCGATAAGGCGCGCTTCTTCTTCAATGCTGGTCCCGAGATTGGTTTCATGATTGGAGACAAGACAACGAGCAATTTCGATTATGAGAATGCTTACGAAATTGAAGAGTTCCAAACCAATTACCGAAAGATTGAGCAGTTCACGCTGCCCGTAAAGCGCAAATTCGACTACGGAATCTCGGCAGGATTAGGAATGGAATTCAACATGGGTTATAGAAATGCACTCAACCTTGAGGGCCGATTCTACTACGGCTTAAGCGACGTGTTCAGTAACCACAAGACCGATCCGTTCCAAGGGTCGTCATCAATGTCGATAATGGTGACTTTAGGCTACAACTTCCGCATCAAGTAGTTCAATCATCAACATTCCACTATAAAGAAAAACAAGGAAGGATGCCACATCAAGTGTGTGCATCCTTCCTTTATTTGAGAGCCACACCAAAGGGATGTGATGAAACTCCGATAAATACAGGATTTGAGGGCATTTCAGTCTTTGTAATCCTCTGGTCGCGAAGACACCACTAGGTGGTTGAGGCCCGCCATTGACCGAAATACTTATCTCGGCATTTCATAAAAATTTGAAGAGTATCCCAATCAGCTTTGATGTGGCAAAATTTCAATGACCTTCGTGTGAATGCAAAATTAGCAATTAAAGGGGAATTCTCAAAATTTATCCTACTTTTTTTGAGAAAAAAAATGAACTTCATCTCGTGTGGGAGAGGAAGTCCATCTTTTTTAGAGGTAAGTTTACTCGCGGTTGTTGCTCGTTATGATAATCTCTTGATTACTGAGCGTTCTTAGCCTTCTCGACGATAGCCTTGAAAGCTTCTGGGTTGTTCATTGCGAGGTCGGCGAGAACCTTACGGTTAATCTCGATACCAGCCTTGTGAATCAAACCCATCAACTTAGAGTAAGAAAGGTCCTCCAGGCGTGCGGCAGCGTTGATACGCTGAATCCACAGAGCGCGGAAGTTACGCTTCTTGTTCTTGCGGTCACGATAAGCATATGTCAAACCCTTTTCCCAAGTGTTCTTGGCAACGGTCCAGACGTTCTTGCGTGCACCGAAATAACCTCTTGTAAGTTTAAGAATCTTTTTACGTTTTGCTCTTGAAGCAACGTGATTTACTGATCTTGGCATTTTTTTAAATGAATTGTGAACGTTAGCGGCATTTAATGCTCTTTTGTGCTAAACATTCGGTTAATAAAAATGATAAAAATCTCTTGTTGATTAAAAGTGTTTTGAAACTTGTACTGCAGTGTTGCGTTGAATTATTTCTTAACGAGCAACTCGCGAATTGAGTTGAGGTTAGCTTTGTCAACGATGCTCACCTTAGTGAGGTTTCTTTTCTGCTTCTTGGTCTTCTTTGTCAAGATGTGACTCTTGTAAGCATGTTTTCTTTTAATCTTCCCTGTTCCGGTAAAGGTAAACCTTTTTTTGGCACCGGAATTAGTCTTAACTTTTGGCATTTTTGAAATAGTTTTAAAAAAATTATTATTAATCAAGGGGACTAGGCACTTACCAAGCCTAATGCCCCATTTTTCATTCTAAGTATAGGCTCAATGATGAGCCCCGGACGTTAATGCAGATTTTTTAGTCGTCACTCTTGTGGAGCTTCTGGAGTCGACTCTTCCTTGGCTGGCTCTTCCTTCTTCTTCGATGTCACCTTCTTGGGAGAGAGCATGATTGTCATGCGCTTGCCTTCAAGAACAGGCATCTGGTCAACCTTGGCATAGTCCTCCAAATCATTGGCAAACCTGAGCAGCAACACCTCGCCTTGTTCCTTGAACAAAATCGAACGTCCCTTGAAGAACACATAGCTCTTAACTTTAGCGCCCTCTTTCAGGAAACCAATGGCGTGCTTAAGCTTGAAGTTGTAGTCGTGCTCGTCGGTCTGTGGTCCGAATCTTATCTCCTTGACAACAACCTTAGTGGCTTTAGCCTTCTGCTCCTTAAGCTTCTTACGCTGCTGGAACTGGTACTTCTGATAGTCCATGATCTTGCACACGGGAGGTTGAGCCATGGGTGCAATCTCAATCAAGTCTAGTTCCTGTTCCTCGGCAATCTTGAGTGCTTTGAGAATGGGATATATTCCCTCTTCTACGTTGTCACCCACAAGTCGCACTTCGGGAGCGCGGATTTCGTCGTTAATGGCAAGCTCTTCTTTCTCCTGTTTGCCACCACGCTGGTTGCGGTTCTTCTTGCCTTTTGGGCCACCGCTCATAGGCTTTTTAGGGCCACTCCAATACGGTTTTTTCTGCATTCAAAAAAATTATAAGTTTATCATTTCGTTCACTTCTTGAGTGATTTCGGCTGCAAAGGTAGTAATTTTTTTGGAACCTTTATCAATTCCGCCCTGTTTTCTTACCGAAACTTCTTCATTTGCAGCCTCTTTTTCACCAACAATCACCAAATATGGTATCCTCTTGAGCTCATTGTCGCGAATTTTCTTGCCAATTTTCTCATTGCGGTTATCGATGATTGTACGAACGTCGGCATCATTAAGTACCTGTGCAACATGCTCGGCATAGTCATTGAATTTCTCGCTGATAGGAAGAACAACTACCTGCTCTGGTGCAAGCCACAATGGCAACTTGCCGGCAGTGTGCTCAAGCAGCACAGCAACAAAACGCTCAAGCGACCCAAAGGGAGCACGGTGAATCATGATGGGGCGATGCTTTGCATTGTCACTACCAGTATATTCCAATTCGAAACGCTCGGGAAGGTTGTAGTCAACCTGAATAGTTCCCAACTGCCAGCGGCGGCCCAAGGCATCCTTAACCATGAAGTCGAGCTTGGGACCATAGAAAGCAGCCTCGCCTTCAACCTGCTTAGCTGGTAATCCCTTCTCTTGACAAGCCTCAACAATAGCACGCTCAGCACGTTCCCAGTTCTCATCGCTACCCACATACTTCTGCTTATTATTAGGGTCTCGCAACGAGATTTGGGCCTCATACTCAAATCCAAACACACCAAGGATGTGGTTGATAATGTCCATCACACTCAAGAACTCCTGCTTGAGTTGCTCTGGAGTACAGAACAGGTGAGCGTCGTCTTGAGTGAACGAGCGCACGCGGGTCAAGCCGTGAAGTTCACCACTCTGCTCATAACGATAAACAGTACCAAACTCAGCAAACCTGAGTGGCAGGTCCTTGTAGCTGCGAGGAATGGTACGGTAAATCTCGCAGTGGTGAGGACAGTTCATGGGTTTGAGCATGTATTCCTCGCCCTCCTCAGGGGTGTGGATTGGCTGGAACGAGTCTTTGCCATATTTTGCATAGTGACCGCTAGTCACATACAAGTTCTTATTGCCAATGTGAGGTGTAATAACCTGTTCGTAGCCATATTTCTTCTGTATCTTGGCAAGATAATCCTGAAGACGGTTGCGCAATGCAGCACCCTTGGGAAGCCACAGCGGCAAGCCTTGACCCACGCGCTGTGAGAAAGCAAAGAGCTCCATCTCCTTACCAATCTTGCGGTGATCACGCTTCTTGGCCTCCTCAAGAAGAACTAGATATTCGTCGAGCATCGACTTCTTGGGGAATGTAATGCCATATACGCGAAGCATTTGCTTGCGGGTCTCGTCGCCACGCCAGTAGGCACCAGCAAGCGACAGCACTTTTATTGCCTTGATGGGAGCGGTTGTTGGAATATGGGGACCACGGCACAAGTCGGTGAACGCACCTTGTGTATAGGTGCTAATTGTACCATCCTGTAGGTCATTGATTAACTCAATCTTATAGGTTTGGCCTGTGTCGCCAAAGAACTTGAGGGCGTCGGCCTTTGTGATATCGGCACGAACTACTGCCTCTTTCTTTGCCACCAGCTCAGCCATCTTCTTCTCTATTTTTGGAAAATCGGCCTGGGTAATCTCATTGTCACCTGGATCGATGTCATAATAGAAACCGTTCTCAATAGCTGGACCAATACCAAACTGCACGCCTGGATACAGCTCTTGCAATGCCTCGGCAAGCAAGTGTGCCGAAGTGTGCCAAAATGCGTGCTTACCTTCAGGGTCTTCCCACTTGAATAGCTTAATCTCGCCGTCGCTACAAATCGGGCGAGAAATATCCCATTCCATGTTGTTGATGCTTGCGGCCAGCACTTGGCGTGCTAAGCCCGAGCTGATGCTCTCAGCAACCTGAAGTGGTGTTACCCCACTCTCATACTGTCTTACACTTCCGTCAGGAAATTTAATGTTGATCATAAAAATAATGGATGTTTTGTTAATTGTTACTTGTGCCATACAAAAGCACGTTCTAAATCAAGCTGCAAAATTAATATTAATTATCTAATTCACAAAATATCAGTCACAAAATATAAAATATATTATTAATGCAATCGTTTGTGCAAATGACACTACAAATTAAGTGAAGCCACCCATTGTAGTGGGCAGCTTCACTATATTTATTTAAGTAAAAAATCTTAAATGAGGGATTGCACTATTTTCTTAATATCTTCACCCAGTTGTTGGGCTTTTTCCATAGTGTGTGCCTCACTGTAGATGCGGATGATAGGCTCGGTATTACTTTTGCGCAAGTGAGCCCAGCTGTCTTCGAAGTCGATTTTAACACCATCAATTGTTGTTAGGTTCTCATCTTTGTAATGTTCCTCAACAGCCTTGAGAATCTTATCGACATCCATGCCAGATGTAAGCTCCAACTTAGTTTTGGCAATACTGTACTGTGGATAGGTTGCCTTGAGTTCGCTCACTGTATTGCCGCTTTTAGCGAGCAGTGTTAGGAATAATGCCACACCCACAAGTGCATCACGGCCATAGTGCAACTCTGGATAAATCACTCCACCATTGCCTTCTCCGCCTATCACGGCACCTGTTCGACGCATCTCAGTGGTCACATTCACTTCGCCAACGGCAGCAGCGGTATAGGAGCAACCATGCGAGTTTGTAACATCACGCAATGCTCGCGACGACGACAGGTTCGATACTGTGCTGCCAGGAGTATGGCTGAGCACATAATCGGCAACGGCAACAAGTGTATACTCTTCCACAAAGAATTCACCGTTCTCCATTACTATCGCCAGACGGTCTACATCAGGATCTACAACAAATCCCACATCGGCCTTTCCTTGACGCATGAAATTCTGAATAGCAGTAAGGTTCTCAGGAATGGGTTCAGGAGTGTGCCCAAAGTTTCCAGTCGGGTCACAGAAGAGTTTCACAATGTTCTCACTCTTTACACCTAATTCCTGAAGCAATTTGGGTATCGCAACGCCTCCAACCGAGTTTACAGCATCTACTGCAACGGTGAAATTGGCGTTCTTGATAGCATCCACGTCAACCAGCTTCAACGCTTTTACCGCATCGATGTGACGGCGCAGGTATGTATAGTTTTTCTGTTCACGTCCCAGATTATCGACAGCAGCATAGTCAAAGTCCTCGGCCTCGGCTATGCGAAGTACCTCTTTACCCTGTGCATCGTCGAGGAACTCACCGTTCTCGTTTAGCAATTTGAGTGCATTCCACTGTTTGGGATTATGAGATGCTGTGATGATTATGCCACCGCAAGCCTTCTCACCTACTACTGCCAACTCTGTTGTAGGAGTCGTGGCAAGTCCAATATTCACAACATCAAATCCCATGCCAGTGAGTGTACCAACAACAATGTTGAGCACCATGCGGCCTGAAAGTCGAGCATCACGCCCAACAACTATAACATTAGAACCATTGTTAGAATTGCGCCTGATGAAAGTGGCATAGGCTGTAGTAAACTTAACTATATCCAGTGGCGACAATCCGTCACCAGCCCTACCGCCAATGGTGCCACGAATTCCTGAAATAGATTTTATTAAAGACATATTATTAAATTTGATTGCGGAAATACCTCACATGATATAAGAATGGAATTACTGCCGATATCTCGCTCGCCCAGCCCAATTTTGACTTGATGATAAGATTGACTTCACTGTCGACACCCAAGAATGTGAGTGGCATCTGGATGCCATAACCCCACTGTGCCGAAGTGTTGAGGGTATAGTTACCATATTGGAAATAAGTTGGAGCAGCATTCATGTTGTTCTCATTGCCCTCTCCTATCATCTCACCATATTTATACCAATAGTTAAGATTGTAACGCATATAGCGGAAGTAAATTCTTTCCGAAGGTTTTGCTTTGTCGGTCTTGCGGTCACCAGCCTTGATTACTTGCATATACACGTTGCCCTCGTTGTCAATGCGATAATAAGGGGCATCTTTTCCCACCTCAAACACAGTGTCGCTAGGTACCTCGTTAACAACACGGCAGTTGGCCAAGTAAGCATTAGTTGCACGTCGCTCATCGTTAAGCAGGTCGGCGTAACTCTCACTGTCGCTGCATGACGAAAGCGCCAGAGCTGTTACTAACGAGAAAAGGAATAAAATACTTTTAAATTTCATATTTTCAGTTATTATTGTTGATCTTTGTTTTTAATTTCTTCAACTATCTTTTCGTAGATGGCTATTGCGTCGGCAAGGCTACCATGAAATTCACCAGCAGCTGCATGCATGTGCCCTCCTCCATTAAAATAGTTGGCACACAACACGTCGACGGCAAGATCTCCTTCACTGCGCATCGACACCTTGATGCAATCGGGGTCTTCACGCATGAATGTACTCCAATATATATCCTTTACCGATAGTGGCTTATTCACAAGTCGTTCAGTGTCACCAGTCTTATAGTCATATTTCTCAAGGTCATCCTTGTCTAGCACTATCAAAGCATATTTACCATCAATAACCCTCGTCTTGTTAAGAAGGGCATAACTGTGAAGCAACAGGCTGTTCATCGGAACAGTATCCATAGCCATCTTGTAAAGATAAGGCTTGTCGATGCCAAATTCCATGAGTTTTCCCATGACATAATACACCTCGGGATAGGATGAGCTCCAACTCAGGTTACCTGTGTCGGTCATTATTCCTACAAACAAGCACGATGCAACTCGATTGTCCATATAATCCATCCATCCGGCCTCGTCCACAATCCTGTAGATAAGCTCACTGGTCGACGACAATTCGGGATGTGATATTTTCACGTCAAAGCAGTCGCTGGGATTGAGGTGGTGATCAATTAGCACCTTTGGCACCTTGGCATCAACGAGCCATGGTTTCATGCGGTCAACACGGTCAAAGTTATTGTAGTCAAGCGACATAATAAGCTGAGTATTCCTTATAATATTGCTTGCCATAACTTCATTGCGACTGAATGTAACATAATCGATACCCTCAGTAATAAATGTGAGAGAACCAGGCAATTGGTCAGGAATTATCACAGTAGCATTCTTGCCCATGTTGCGCAGCAACAAGCACAGTGCCAGCGATGACCCAATAGCATCGCCATCGGCTTTCTTGTGACACGTGATGACAATGCGTGAGACTTTCGCTACTGCCTCCTTCAGTTTATTCAACTCTTCGGTGTCGATAATTCTCCTGAACATGCTAATTTCAAGTTTTGACCACAAAGGTAGGAATAAATTTTATATAATCGCATCGTGTTATATTTTTTTTAGACTTATAAAATTGCATAAAGAAAAATGAGTGATTATCTTTGCACCTTGAAAAAACATAATACACATTACATATGAAACACAAACAAATTATCTTTGCGGTCTTTGCCATACTGGCTTTTAGCCTATCGATGCAAGCACAGATCTTAAATCCTGTAAAGTGGACCAAGGCCGTGAAATGGACCGATGAACACAATGGAGTAATAACTTTTACCGCCACCATCGACAATGGATGGCACATGTATTCCAACGACAGTCCCGACGATGGTCCAACACCATTAAGTGTAAAGTTTAAAAACACAAATGGTGTGAAATTGGTTGGCGGACTCACACCTAGCACGCCTGCCAAGACAATAGAAGACGAAAACTTCATGATGAAAGTAAAGCAGTGGGAAGGCAAAGTGACTTTGAGTCAAAAGTTCACAACCACTGCTCCCAACTATAGCATTGACGGCGAAATTGAATTCATGAGCTGTAATGACCAAACTTGTACCCCTCCCACTACTGAGTCGTTCAGCTTCTCAGGCAAAGTCAATGAGCCACAAGTCCAGAAAGACAACGATGAAGAAAAAGCCGATGACAAAAACGCCAAAGACGCCGAAGAGAATATCGAGGAAATGATTCCCGAAGAGCTCTTGACTGCGAGCGTCGATTCGTCAGCTCTTGCTGCCGACTCAACTGTAGCGGCAGTTCGTCCTTCATCCAACCTGTGGGCACCTGTCAAATTTACCGACCAGGAAGCTAAAGGCACTGAGGGGAACAGTAATTCACTCTGGTTCTTGTTCTGGGCATGTTTCCTGGGTGGTTTGCTCGCATTGCTCACACCTTGCGTTTGGCCCATCATTCCCCTTACAGTCAGCTTCTTCCTCAAGAAAGGCAACAGTAAGAGCAAATCATTAACGAGCGCCATTACCTATGGCGTGTCAATCATTGTGATCTATGTGTTACTAGGACTACTTGTAACAGCAATATTCGGCGCCAACGGGCTCAATGCCCTTGCCACCAATGCTGTGTGCAACATCATTTTCTTCCTCATGCTTGTGCTGTTTGCTATCTCGTTCCTGGGAGCGTTTGAAATCAAATTGCCCGACTCTTGGTCAAGTAAAATGGACAGCCGTGCCGAGAAGACCACAGGCTTACTGAGCATCTTCTTCATGGCTTTCACTTTAGTGATTGTGTCGTTCTCTTGTACAGGTCCAATCATTGGCACACTACTTGTCGAGACAGCAAGCAGTGGTAGCTGGCTAGGTCCCATCGTGGGCATGTTTGCTTTCTCTCTAGCTCTAGCTATTCCTTTCACGCTGTTTGCCCTCTTCCCATCGGTGCTCAAGAAGTTACCCAAGTCGGGAAGCTGGCTCAATACTGTAAAGGTAGTGCTTGGTTTCCTTGAGCTTGCTTTATCACTCAAGTTCCTCTCAGTAGCCGATTTGGCCTATGGCTGGCACATTCTCGACCGCGAGACCTTCCTCTCACTCTGGATTGCAATATTTGGATTGCTGGGATTATATTTGCTTGGCATGATTTGGCTCAAGGGCGATGGCGACAAGAAACCCATTGGCGTTGTCCGTCTCATGCTGGCCATCATCTCTCTGGCTTTCACTGCCTATCTCGTGCCTGGTTTATGGGGTGCACCATTGCGCGTGACAAGCGCCTTTGTTCCACCACTCTACACTCAGGACTACACTACCAACCCCGAAGAGATTCAAGAATATGACGACTTTGAACAAGGTGTTGCCGTGGCAGCACGTTCAGGAAAACCAGTATTCCTTGAATTCTCAGGATTTGGATGTGTCAACTGCCGCAAGATGGAAACTGCTGTTATGGGACTCGACGAGGTGCAAGGCAACCTCAAGGACAACTTCGTTCACATCAGGTTAATGGTAGACGACAAAACCGAACTAGCTAAACCTATCACCGTCAAGATCAATGGCAAGAAGAAAGAACTCAAGACCATTGGCGACAAGTGGAGCTATCTGCAAGAGGTGAAGTTTAATTCCAATTCTCAGCCCTACTACGTTGTGCTCGACACCGATGGTAACCTCATGTCTGGACCATTTGTATATGAGGAGAACGTGCAGGGATTCTTGAACTTCTTGAATCGTGGAAAAGAAAAATATGGAGAGAAAAAATAGCCGACAACAAAAACTAGAGGCCTTCGGCAAACTCCTTGACGTAATCGACACCCTACGTGAGAAGTGTCCCTGGGATTCGGTGCAGACCAACGAAAGCATGCGTCCCAACACTATTGAGGAGGCGATGGAGCTTGCCGAAGCCCTGATGGGAAACGACAACAATACTATAAAGAAGGAACTGGGCGACGTGCTGCTCCACGTGCTGCTCTATGCTCGCATTGGAGAAGAGACTGGTGCCTACGACATTGCCGAAGTGTGCGATGCACTGAGGCAGAAGCTCATATTCCGCCATCCTCACATCTATGGCAACGACAAGGTCGACGGAGTGAAAGAACTGCTCGAGCATTGGGAAGCCATCAAGATGAAGGAAAAAGGTGGCAACAAAACCGTTCTTGGAGGCGTTCCCGCCACTCTGCCATCGCTCATCAAGGCCGAACGCGTGCAGGAGAAGGCTGCCAATGTCGGTTTCGATTGGCAGAACAAGGAGGACGTCTGGGAGAAGGTAAAAGAAGAGCTAGGCGAGCTGGAGCGTGAGCTCAAAGCAGGAAACGAAACCAACATCGAAAAGGAGTTTGGTGACCTATTCTTCTCTATTGTAAATGCCGCAAGACTCTATGGTGTGCGTCCCGACAATGCACTTGAAAAGACTAATCTCAAGTTTATTGCTCGATTCAACCATGTTGAAGCTCGTGCCAAGGAGCAAGGCAAGCTCCTTAACGAAATGACCCTGGCCGAGATGGACGAGCTTTGGGATGAGGCTAAACACTTAAAGTTAGGAGAATGAGAGTTTGCGTGACCGAGAAACCCAGTGTGGCAAGGGACATAGCACGGCTGTTGGGTGCCAACGACCGGCATGAAGGTTATTTCGAAGGAAATGGCTACCAGGTCACATGGACTTTTGGTCACCTGTGCTGCCTCAAGGAACCTCACGATTACAACGACCTGTGGAAGCGCTGGAGTCTGGCATCGCTGCCCATAATTCCCCCGCGCTTTGGCATCAAGCTAATCGAGGACAGCGGCATCAAGAAGCAGTTTAAGGTAATTGAGACTCTCATCGCCAATGCAGATGAGGTAATAAACTGCGGTGATGCCGGCCAGGAAGGAGAACTCATTCAGCGATGGGTGTATCAAAAGGCTCGTTGCTCTAAGCCAGTGAAGCGACTGTGGATTTCATCGCTCACCGACGAGAGCATCCGCGAGGGTTTTCAACAGCTACAAGATGCCAGCAACTTTGACAACCTTTATTATGCAGGCCTCTCGCGTGCCATTGGTGACTGGATTCTCGGTATGAACGCAACTCGTCTCTACACACTCAAATATCGCGACTGGGGTTCTCGTAACGTCCTATCTATTGGACGTGTGCAGACTCCTACCCTCGCCCTAATCGTCTCTCGCCAACGAGAAATCGAGAACTTTGTTCCCGAAGATTATCGGGAAATCAAGACCAAGTATCGCGACACCATTTTCAACTCCACTAAAGGCAGATTCAAGACCGAAGGAGCTGCAAGCGAGATAGTTGAGAACATAAAGGCTTTCCCACTCACCGTCACATCGGTTTCCAAGAAAAAAGGCAAGGAAGCTCCCCCACGCCTGTTTGACCTTACGAGTCTTCAGGTAGAATGCAACAAGAAGTTTGGTTACAGTGCCGACGAGACGCTGCGACTCATCCAGTCGCTCTATGAAAAAAAGGTAACTACTTATCCCCGTGTTGACACAACCTACCTAAGCGACGACATCTATCCTAAGATTCCTGGCATCATGCAGGCTATGAAGCCTTATGCAGTGCTCACTCAGCCTGTACTTGCAGGTAAACTCCCCAAGAGCAAAAAAGTGTTTGACAACTCTAAAGTGACCGACCACCATGCCATCATACCCACCAATGTTGATCCAGCATCGGTGTTTCTCACTCGTGAGGAGAAACTGGTCTATGATATTGTAGCCAAGCGATTCATCGCTGCATTCTACCCTGACTGCGAATTCTCAACAACAACAGTGATGGCCATGGTCAATGAATATGAGTTCAAAGCCTCTGGCAAAGAGATTCTCAAGGATGGGTGGAGAGTCATATATAACAAGGAGAAAACGCAAGCACCCGACGACAAGGAAAAGGACGATGACGACAACGGCATCATGCCAACCTTCGTCGAGGGTGAAAGCGGCCCCCATGAGCCATCTCTCTTGAAAAAAACAACTCAGCCGCCCAAGAACTACACCGAGGGCACCTTGCTGCGAGCTATGGAAACTGCCGGCAAATTTGTCGACGACGATGAGCTGCGCGACGCAATGAAGGAGAACGGCATTGGACGCCCGTCAACGCGTGCCGCCATTATCGAAACGTTGCACAAGCGTCATTACATCAACAAGCAGCGCAAAAGTCTTGTGGCTACCGAAGCGGGCATTCAGCTCATTGACACGATCAAGGAGGAATTGCTCAAGTCGGCTAAGCTCACAGGCCTGTGGGAAAACAAACTGCGCAAGATTGAGCGTGGAGAATTCAGTGCACAGCAGTTCATTGATGAGCTTAAAGTGTTAGTTAATGACATAGTGCTTAACGTACTGAAAGACAACTCAAGCACAACAATCGCAGTACAAGATGCCAGTAACAATAAATCATCTAAAACAAGCTCCGATAGCAAGGAGAAAAAGCCGCGCAAACCACGGCTTAAGTCTATAGAAGAAATCACATGCCCTAAGTGTGGCAAGGGACACATAATAAAAGGGAATACGGCATATGGTTGTAGCGAGTTCCGCACAGGATGCGATATGCGTCTGCCTTTTGACGCCTATCCAGCTGACCTCACCCCTGCAAAGCTCAACACCCTCATAAAAAAGGCATTCAAGACTAAATAACCGTTAGAATCTTCAAAAGACAATAGGATTTAAGATACATTATTTCTTAATCGTCATGACCGATACCTGGCAATACATAATAGTTGGAATAGTGGTGGCAGTTGCATTCCTGCTGTCGGCAAGAAGCATCTATCGCGCCATCCGCCACAAGAAATCAGCCCTCAACCCCTGCTCCACCTGCCCATTAAAGGACAACTGTACAAAGCAAAAGTCTGATTGCGAAAAAACTGCTACTCAGGCGTGAAGGATTTTGTAGACTAGTTCACGCAGCAGTGCTGTGGCATCCTGGCGAGAGCCCATTCCCTTGCTCTTTACATCACATTCCCTAATCCATGAAATGATGTTGACACAAGCCGCTGTACTATAAAATTTACTTGCATCACCAATCTTTTTTACGCGCCAAGCCGATTTTGTGCCTAGCGCCTCCATCAACTCTTCCTGCGACTTACCCATCATAGTGCGGTAGATGAGTAACCTTGAGAAATAACCAAACAGCATGCTCACGGTTATCACAGTGGGATTGGCCTTAGGATTTTTCTCGTAATAATGTATGATTTCAAAGGCTTTCTTGGCATTTCGGCTAGCAAGGGCTTCTTCGAGCTCAAAGTTGTTATAATCCTTGCTGATGCCAATGTTCCTCTCTATGAGCTCAGGGGTTATACGGTTGTCATCTTTTACAAGAATCTTCAATTTGTCTATCTCGGTATAGAGCCTTGATATGTCATTACCCACATTCGACGCAAGCATCGACAGCGCCTTCTCGTCAATACTGCATCCCAACGACTTAACATACTCCAACGCAGCAAGTTCCATAGGGCGTCCCTCTCTGAGTTTGTCGCTACGGAACACCACTCCGGTCTTGTTTTTCTTGACGGCTTCGGCAAACTCCCTTCCCTTTATGGCCTCATTCTTGTTGCACACCACAAAGATGGTTGAGGGCAGTGGTTGTTCAGCATAATGCTTCAGCTGGTTAAGCTCATTAGCAGTTCCTTTATTGTTGGTTTTTCCCACATTCTGGGCTTCCCTTATCACCACAACTTGATATTTTGACATGGCAGGATACTGCTTACACATGCTTATAACAGTGCGAATATCATTGATATCAGCGCCATAAATGACATTCAAGTTAAAATCTTGTTCATCGGGGGTGAGGGCATTTTCCACGATAGCCTCCTCAAGGCGGTCGATATAATACCCCTCCTCACCATGTAGCACATAGATGGGCTTGAATTTTTTGGCTTTTATGTCGCTCAGCAGTCCCAAAAACGAGACGTCTTCTTTTTTCACTGCCATAATATTCTTTTTTTAGCTAGGGCAAGGTAGTTGGTTCGAAATTTTTTTGTAAATTTACAACTTATTTCGCACACGACCAAATAAAAAAATCATGCAGCAGCTCAATCTTCCTGAATATCAGTTCAATATAAAGAGAAAAGATAACAGCATTGTTATCTTAGACTCACTGCGTAAGCGTTGGGTCTCCCTCACTCCCGAAGAATGGGTCAGGCAGAACTTCGTGCGATTCCTCATCGAGGAGAAAGAATTCCCGCCACCGCTCATGAACAATGAGATATCTATCATCCAGAATGGCATTAAAAGGCGATGCGACACTCTTGTCGCCGACCGTGAAGGCAATCCTTTGGTAATAGTCGAGTACAAGGCACCATCAATTGCTGTTTCACAAAAGACATTCGACCAAATCGTGCGCTACAACATGGTGCTCAAGGCTAAATACCTAATTGTATCAAATGGCATGAGTCATTATTGCTGCAAGATAGATTATGAAAATAACAGTTATAGCTTTCTAGAGGAGATTCCATGCTATAGCCAGTTAATTGATTGACAATCGAAAAAACTTACAACTAAATTTTGGAAGATTACTTAAATACTCTAAACCAGCAGCAGCGCGATGCTGTGCTTTACTGCGACGGGCCACAACTGGTAATCGCCGGGGCTGGCTCGGGCAAGACGCGTGTGCTCACACACAAAATTGTGCATCTGCTCAAGCTGGGATACCGCGCTTCGCACATAATGGCGCTCACGTTCACCAACAAAGCTGCCGGCGAGATGCGCGACCGCATAACTGCGCTTGTAGGCGAGCAAGAAGCTTCCTTTCTGTGGATGGGAACCTTCCACTCTATCTTTGCTAAGCTTCTGCGCTTCAATGCCGACCGTTTAGGGTTTGACCACGATTTCACCATTTACGATACAAGCGACTCGCGCTCGCTGTTGAAAATTATCATCAAGGACATGCAGCTCGACGATAAGGTTTACAAACCTTCCGTAATTCACTCACGCATATCGATGATGAAGAACGCCCTCATCACTCCAGCCTACTACGAGCGTGACAAACGCCTGCGTGAAGAGGATGAGAGGTCTAACCGGCCTCTCACTAGCGAGATATACAAGACCTATTGCCATCGCTGCAAGATTGCAGGCGCAATGGACTTCGATGACCTACTCGTCTATACCAACATCCTGCTCCGTGACAACCCCGATGTGCTCGAGAATTATCAGCAACGATTTGATTACATTCTAGTTGATGAGTATCAGGACACTAACTTTGCCCAGCACCTCATCATGACTCAGCTGGCCAAAGCGCACAACCGCATTTGCGTTGTGGGCGATGATGCGCAGAGCATATACTCCTTCCGTGGTGCCAACATTTCCAACATTCTCGACCTCAAGAAGTCGTTCCCATTGTTGCAGACATTCAAACTTGAGCGTAACTATCGCTCCACTAAAAATATAATCGGTGCTGCAAACTCACTGATTGACAAAAACAAGCGCCAAATCAAAAAGAACATCTACAGCGAGAACCCCATGGGAGCCAAAGTGAATGTTGTGGAGTGTTACAACGACTACGAAGAGGCTTATGTAGTATCTAGCACTATATCATCCCTTAAGGCGCGTGAGGGCTGCAGCTACGACGACTTTGCCGTGCTTTATCGCACCAATGCTCAGTCTCGTGTGTTGGAGGACGCTTTGGGAAGTGGAGGACTCAAGAACAAGCATGGCGACAAACGTCGCCCCATCCCCTACCGCATCTATGGAGGGCTCTCATTCTATCAGCGCAAAGAGATAAAAGATGCGCTCTCCTACTTCCGTCTCACCATCAATCCTAATGACGACGAGGCACTGCGACGCATTATCAACTATCCCGCCAGAGGCATCGGGTCAACTACTCTTGCAAAAGTGCAGCACTGTGCAATTGAGGACGGGGTTAGCTTGTGGCAAGTTATCACCAATCCTGTGCAGCACCGCCTCGACGTCAACAACGGCACTTTGCGCAAGTTACAGGCATTTGCCGAGCTCATTAATAATTTTGCTGCTCAAAATCAAGTTGGCACCAATGCCTATGAACTCGGACGCACCATCATTGAAAAAAGCGGCATTATGGCCGATCTATTAAAGGAGAAAACGGTTGAGAACATCAGTAAGCAAGAGAACCTCGACGAGTTGCTTGCAGCAATGCACGACTTTGTTGATGAGCAGATTGAGCAGGGCTTTACCGACACTTTGATGACCGATTTCCTGGCACAAGCATCGCTTGCTACCGACCAAGACACCGACAAGACCATTGGCGAGTGTGTCACTCTCATGACCGTGCATGCAGCTAAAGGTCTAGAATACAAAAATGTGATAATCGTGGGTGTCGAGGAAGATTTGTTCCCATCAGCAATGAGCAAAGACTCGTTGTCGGCAATCGAGGAGGAACGTCGTCTGCTTTACGTCGCAATCACACGGGCCGAAAAAAACTGCGTTATCACTTTTGCCAAGTCGCGCTTCCGCAATGGCAACTATATTAACTGCAGGCCCAGTCGCTTCATCCATGACATTGATCCGCAATTCCTCTCAATGGGCTCAACCAGCATGAGTAAATCTAGGCCTCAATCCGACCGTTACACTTCTACCTATGAGAATCCACAACCGTTCAAGAGTCGATTAGATGAAGAAAAACCTCGCATCGTCACCACCCCCACTTCCCACTTCAAACCTGTAAGCACAGCAAGACCAGCCACTACCACTCCATCTTCTTCAGGTGGCTTTACATCCCACTCTCTCAACGAGATAAATGAGGGGTGCATCATCAAGCACAAGACGTTCGGAGTGGGAACTATCACAAAGATCGACACCTCAGGAAGTGAACCCAAGATTGTTGTAGAGTTTGATGTTATGGGACAGAGAACTCTCCTTCTTAAATTTGCTAAGTTCATAATAACATAAGCATTTATGAATACTCCATATTACATAGTGTACGAAGAGAAATTAAGGCGTAATCTTGACCTTATCACTCGAGTAAGCCAAGAGAGTGGCGCTAAAATCATTATGGCTTTCAAGGCCAATGCGCTGTGGCGCACATTCCCAATCTTTAGGGAATATGGCATATGCTCTACTGCCAGCTCAGTAAATGAGATGCTGTTAGCCAATGATGAGCTACATTGCAAAGCACACACCTATTGCCCAGCCTATACCGACGACACAATCAAGCAGTACATTGCGGGCAGCAGCCACATCACCTTCAACTCTATTGATCAGTTTGTAAGATTCAAGCCTTTAATTGATAAGCACAACACACTTTCTCCCGACGAGCGGATATCTTGCGGACTACGCATCAATCCTATGTGCTCGGTTATTGAGACCGACATCTACAACCCTTGCTGTCCAGGCTCAAGGTTTGGTATTCTGAGCGAAAATCTCACTCAACTACCCGACGGAATCGAAGGATTCCATTTTCATGCTCTGTGTGAGTCTACATCCTACGACCTCGCTCTGGTGCTTAATGCCATGGAGGAGCAGTTCGGACAATGGCTACCACAACTAAAGTGGGTAAATATGGGGGGGGGACACCTCATGACACGCAAGGGATATGACGTAGAGCACCTGATCCACCTTATTCAGGATTTCAAGCGGCGCCATCCCAATCTCGAGGTGATTTTGGAACCAGGTAGTGCTTTTTGTTGGCAAACAGGTGACCTGGAGGCCACTGTGGTTGATGTCGTAGAAAACAGTGGCATCAAGACGGCTATTGTTGATGTCTCATTTGCTTGTCACATGCCTGACTGCCTGGAAATGCCCTACAAACCAGTTATCACTCAGGCTTTGCGCGACGTTGACCCATCTCGTCCAACCTACCGTATAGGTGGCAACTCGTGCCTGAGCGGTGACTATGTGGGCGACTGGAGTTTCGATCACGAACTCAAAGCTGGCGATAGACTCACTTTTGAGGACATGAACCACTACACTACTGTAAAAACCAACATGTTCAACGGCATCAGCCATCCAGCAATCATACTTCAGAGTCTTAACGGCACCATTGAGGTATTGAGAGAATTTACCTACGAGGACTATAAATCACGCATGAGCTAACTCGGTCATGGAAACACTTGATATAAAGAAACTTGAAGAGAGCAGCGAACTTGAGCTGCAGGTCTTTGACAGTCGCATCCAGGCGGGATTCCCTAGCCCAGCTCAAGGTTCGTTTGCCGACTCGGTCGATCTCAACCATGAACTTATCAACAATCCTGCTGCAACATTTTGTGCACGGGTTATTGGCGACTCCATGGTCGACTCGGGTATCAACGAGGGCGACATGCTCATTATCGACCGCTCATTAGAGCCTCATGACGGCGACATAGCAGTGTGTTTTATCGATGGTGACTTCACTGTCAAGCGCATTATCATCAATAACAACGAAATCTCTCTTGTCCCTGCCAATCGCAAGTATCCTGTCATCCATGTACCCAAGGAGAGCAATTTCATCATTTGGGGCGTAGTGTCACACATTATCAAGAAGATAAATCGTTAACATAAAAGCATTTAAGGAATGTATGCTCTAGCCGATTGCAACAACTTTTTTGTGTCGTGCGAGAGGGTTTTCGACCCTACTCTCAACGGCAAACCGGTTGTGGTTCTGTCCAACAACGACGGCTGTGCCATCTCTCGAAGCAATGAGGCTAAGGCTTTGGGTATACCCATGGGATGCCCAGCATTCCAAATCAAAAACCACACTACCGAGAATGTTGTAATGTTATCGGCTCGTCACATTCTATATCAGGACCTGTCTAACCGCATCATGAGAATTCTTGGCGAGGTGGCTATCAACCTTGAGGTCTACTCAGTCGATGAAGCATTCTTCAAACTGCCTTTCGACGATGACGTCAAAAATCATAAGTTGCTTGTGACAGTAGTAAAGAAAGTCCAAAAATATGTAGGTGTGCCGGTGAGCATCGGCTTTGCCGCCACGCGAACTCTTGCCAAGATTGCCAGTCATGTAGCGAAGAAGGACCCATCTAATGTCAATCGGGTGATGGGGCTCACTCGACAAGATGAAATAGACAGTATCCTCGCTAGGACTAAAGTCGACGATATCTGGGGAATTGGACGCAAGCTAAACGCCAAACTGCTTTCGTGTGGAATCCATGATGCAAGCCAGTTTGTGCGTTTGCCCAAGTCCTACCTTCAAAAGATAGGCAACATTAATCTCGTGCGAACTCAGCAGGAACTGATGGGGCACGACTGCGTGAGCATCAACCCTGTCACTATCGCCCATAAATCGATCATGAATTCTCGCACATTTGGACATGTTCTCAAGAAGAAACGCGACATAAGTGATGCTGTTCTTTCATTTGCACAGTCATGCGCCGCACAGTTGCGCCGCGAGCGCTCGGCGGCACTCACAGTTACGGTCTACGTACGTGGCGACCATTTTCGCAAAGACCTCCCGTTCTATTCTAATTCTTGCTCTGTGAGGATGCAAACTCACACAGCCTCGACCATCGAGATTGCTCAATATGCGCTCATTGCTTTTAATAGCATATTTCGTGATGAATACTTTTATCGAAAAGCAGGTGTAATGGTTACTGATATAATACCAGTCAATGAGATGCAACTCAATATTTTCAATGCTGAACAGGAAGTTAAGCATAGCAGGTTAATGACTGCCGTCGACGACATCAACCGACGATATGGCTCTAAACAGATTATGCTTGCCCCAACGTTGACCAAAGGTGAATGGGCACCACAACAAAACCACTTCAGTCACCAGAGCAAGACCCTGCGTTTCTATTCCGGAATGAATCCACGCTACGCTCCTAGAGTTACAAATGTGTCAATCGATGAAAGACAAAATGATGAGGATCGTTTTGATCAACGAAATGCTTGAATAATACAGATTATTTGCGTAATTTTGCGAGATTATTGACAACCACAATCATGGAAGATAACTTACGACCACTAAAGGAACGAACCGAGCAAAGCCTTTTCTGGAGCATGCTGAATAACGGCACGCTACAACTGCTCAACATACTCTTTGGGGTCGTGCTGGCACGCCTCCTTACCCCAGGTGACTACGGCATCGTGGGTGTACTCACCATCTTCACTCTCATCGCTGGCAATCTTCAGAGTAGTGGTTTCACACAAGCTCTTATCAATCTCAAAAAGCCTAAACCCGAAGACTACAACTCTGTATTCTGGTTCAATGTAATAGTCAGCATCTTCCTGTATGTTGTGCTATGGTTCTGCGCCCCGCTAATTGCTCGTTTCTTCCATCAGCCTGTGCTTGTCGACGTGTCTCGCTTCGTTTTCTTGGCCTTCCTAATCTCATCACTGGGTATTGCACACGCCGCCTACATGAGCAAGAACATGATGAACCGCGAGGTGGCAATCTGCAACCTAATAGCTCTACTTTGCTCAGGAACAACAGGCATCATCCTCGCTTTCAATGGGTTTGCCTATTGGAGTCTTGCATGGCAACAGGTTATCTACATCACAGTTCTAAACGTGGGGCGATACTATTTCGTGAAATGGAGCCCCACCTTCAATATCGATTTTGGACCGGTCAAACGAATGTTCGGCTTTGCCGTCAACATTCTCTTCACCAATATCATTAATACGCTAAGCGGACAGATTCTTACTTTCATCTTTGGACGTTTCTTCCCTATTGCACAGGTGGGTAACTTCACACAAGCCAACAAATGGAACACGCAAGCCAACACCTTTGTGAGTGGTACTCTGTTGCAAGTGGTGCAAACTGTTCTAGTGAGTGTTGTTGATGACAAGGAGAGGCAAAAGCGGGTGTTCCGCAAGATGCTTCGTTTCACAGCATTCGTTTCATTTCCAGTTATGCTGGGACTTGCACTGGTGGCACAAGAGTTCGTCGAAGTCGTTCTTGGTGTCAAGTGGCTAGAGTGTATTCCTTTGTTGCAAGTGCTGTGTCTAGCAGGTGCTTTCATCCCTTTCTACACTATGTACCAAAATCTTGCCATTGGATGCAAACGCAGCGACATTTACCTGTGGTGCAATGTGGGCCAAATAATCTTGCAAATAGGACTTATCCTATTGTGTTACTACTTATTCTCACAATCTATAATCGTTGTAGTAAGCGTTTATTCTGCATTTATGGTCATCTGGCTCGCAGTTTGGCAAGCAACTGCTAAACGACTAATTAACCTGAAATGGCTCGATGCGATTCTTGACATCGTACCATTCCTAATCATTACCGTTGCAGTCTTTACTCTGACTTACTTCGCCACATTTTGGATTAGCAACAAGATTGTACTACTCATTGCCAAAGTCATTATTGGGGCTCTACTCTACATCGTTGTAATGAAATTTGCCAAAGTGAGAATTTTCGATGAGTGCTGGGAATTCCTACGCAAAAAAATCTCTAAGTACTAACCTCATTATTACCGATTTCTCATAACTTGTGCTAAATTGTCTGACTGTACCGTTCTGAAAAAAGTTTACGGATTTATTCTCTAGCACATTGATGACGGGTGATGTTGAGCAGTCATAGTTGTTGCAAAAGTCAAAGGAAAGCACTCCCGCTATGCAAAGCATCATTAGAACTCAAATCCAGCTCTAATTAGCAAGGCAGCTCTTCTGTCAGCATTTGTGATGATGAACTTAGCATTAGCAAGACCAAAAGCAAAATTGAACGCAAGTCTCTTGCTCGACCTGAGCCCAAAGCGGCAACCTATCGATGCATCATAAAAGAAACTGCCTCCATAATCAAGCATTGCTCCCAATCGCACATCAACGAAAGGATTAAAGAGTGAACGCGTGAAGAATACCTTAGCGTCACCAAAGATAGCGTTGAAATAGGCAGTGGCAGGTACTAGCTTACCTTCTTCATTGAGTTTCTGAAGTCCTTTCATACGCATAAACTGGTAACCGGCACCCACTCGCAACCAAGGCAGGAATTGATAGCCCTGAACGGTGCTGAATCCTATTGGAGTGTGAGTTGTAACACCCAACTCAAAGTTATACTCACCAATATAACCGTGCTGAGGACCACCCTCGCCAAACTCACTAGTGAATGCCATGTTATAAGGACGTTTGCGTTGGATACGGTATATCTCCGATTGTAGATAAGTCAAGGTGTCACCTTTAGCTGTCACTATTGTTATAGACTTCCCAGGATCATAGTGTAGCATCCGCCCAGACTGCTTGTGCTCGGCCTTCGAAACCGATTGGTCATTAGCGTTCTTGAAAACGATTGTCACCTCATCTTCACTGAGGTTTTCTACTAAATTCTGTGCATGACCAGCAAATGCTGTCACAAGCGCGCATATCGCAAGTAAAAAATAAATTTTTGTCTTCATATTCGTTGTCTTTTTATATTATGCTAAACACTTAAGTGGTAGGGAGAATACATATCAGGTGCTACCCACTTCACATCACTCCGTAATAAGAAAAAGCGTGGAGATTTTCTTGTTTATTATTCTTGAGGCTTCGGCACGCCTTCATCACAATAAACAGTATCACCCACGCCATGCCATTATACTGCATCCCAACATGGGGTATTTGTATAGGCACGCATGAACGTCTTATACTGCTTATCCTGTGATGAAAAATATTTGCCGAAATTTCAAGAATAGGATAATGCAAAAACGCTTTCATATATCTTCAAATGAGAGCTCGACTCTACGAGTTCACTTGAATTGTCGCAAAATTACACATTATTTTTTAAAAACAAAAGAAATCAACGACAAATTCCAAAATTATGCGACGTAGTCGCCATATCAAATATAGCGACGTTGTTCGCAATGCATTAAATTAAGGTCTCCCACCTTTTTAATATTGATTTCCACATTAATATACTATACCTTTGCCTTAAAGTATAATTCTGCAATGAATTGCATCTCGGCGTTAGTCTCAAACTTTAGCTCAATAGAGTGAGCAGCATGAGTCGTGCGAAACACGGTGTGCGATATGCGAACCCACATCAATTGTTCATTATGCATTATTCATTGATTAATTCGCTCTTTGACATATTGCCACACCTCTAAAAAAAATTCCTGAAAAAGTTGTCACAAGATTGTACTACTTGTCACAGAATTGTCACATGTCTGTCACGTCCTCAGAAATTCAGAAAATCCATTTCTTGCGTCTTTAAAGATATTGATTTAAGTTGTCTGAGTTGTTTGATGAAAAGATGTTATGTTATTTTCTCATATGTAATCATTTCTTTCTCAGCCATTTTCCACAAAATAGACCCCAAAAAGTGAACACACTGAACACACTGATTCCATGGTTCCAAGATTCCAAGATTCCAAGATTCCAATCGGGGACTGAATTTGTGTCATTTTAGCGCGACATCGCAATAATTAATTTTAATGCCGTAGGCATAACACTTCCAATTTTAGCCCTAAGGGCAGCAATCTTTAGCGCACAGCGCGTCACAACCGAGTCATAGTGTCCTGAGTCAGGTGAGTCAGGTGAGTCAGGTGAGTCAGGTGAGTCAGGTGAGTCAGGTGAGTCCACCAAATTATTCGTTACTAACAACTATAACTCATAACTATAAACTGTGAACAACTCTACATTAGCCTCTAAAAAAAACAAAGACACTAGCTGTTCTTTTAAGAAAAACTTGTATTTTTGCAATAAATATCTTTTCATATGCGACAGATAACCGACATACATGAGCTACGCACAATACAGATGGCGATTCTTGACTCCATCCATGAGTTCTGCCAACGCGAGAGTATCTCCTATTTCCTTTCTAGTGGCACTCTCATTGGTGCTGTAAGGCATAAAGGCTACATTCCATGGGATGACGACATTGACCTCTATATGCCACGTGAGAGTTATGAACGGTTCATTAAATCGTTTTCATGCAAATCTGGTCATTACCGAGTCATCAACCCACACACCGAACCAAACTATTATTACACTTTTGCCAAAGTGGTTGACACACGAACCCTCATGGTTGAGACCGAGACTCCTGGTTTTGAGATTGGAGTTTTTATCGACATTTTTCCTGTTGATTACATCAGTGATGACCTAGAAGAAAGAACAAAAGTGTTCAAGCGTAAACATCAATTATATAAAATAAGGCGTTGCAAGATTTCTCACAACAACCCTCTCTATTCTAAAGCCGCCTATTTTGTATACAAGCACTGGCCACGCTCAATCAAGAGCCTCAACAATGAGATTGAACGCCTAGTTACTGGATGCAAGAAGTCAACAACGGTTTGCAACTTAACTGAGTCGGGGCCAAGCATTGAAGGTTGCTTCCCGGCTAGTTGTATCGCAAGCGATGTCGATATCGAGTTTGAAGGAAAAATGTATAAAACAATGGTGGGATATAAGGAATATCTCACCATGACCTATGGCGACTATATGACCCTGCCGCCACCCGAAAAACGCGTCCAGCACAGCTTCGAAGCCTACTGGCTCTAAACCCAGAACTTACCCGTGGGTTTATCGATTACGATTGCGGGAAGGCCGGCTTTGTCAATTCTGTCGTAGATAACCGAGGAGAAATATGCGTCATGAAGACCTAACCCAATGTTGTAGCATATTATGCGCTCAGCATCGCTCTCACGTCCAGGCACTTTGCCAAGAAGTACCTCGCTGAACTCATGAAAGCTCTTAAACTGGCTGAAGTACTTGAAGCCGCAAACATGTCCACAATCGTCACCAAAGACCTTATCAAATGTTAAGTCACAATTCTGAAATCCCCTTGTGTGAACTGGCACCAGAAGGAATCCCGGCTTCAAAAGGCTCTCGTCGGGTACAAACAAGCCATTTGCACTAGTAACACACGAAACCAAGGCATCAGCACCATTGACCAGTTCATCTATAGTGTCGACTATCTGGAATTCAACCCCTTTCTCATCTTTAAACTGATTAAAAAACTGTTCTGCCTGGTCTTTATAACGGAGAAGTCTCAACGTTAGCGGTGCTCCTTGCCAAACTGACAAAAGACATTTCACAGTTGCGCGAGCGGTGTTGCCAAGGCCCATCAAGCTCACAATGCTAGCGTTTTGAGTCTTAAAAGTCATTAGCGAAAGGGCTGCGACAGCCCCTGTGCGCATGGCTGTAATCCAGTCTCCATCGAGTAGGGCCAACAATTGACCTGTGCCACTATCAAAGAGTTGTATAGTAGAGTTCAACGCTGGCTCAGCACCAACTATCCGGCTCACTATCTTAACCGCCATTCTACCATATTGAGGTGGCAACAGGCATGGCATAGTGTTGACAAAATCATTTTCCTTTGGATGAATACTGATTTTGGGCGGCAATTGAGCCTCATACTTTATTTTAAAAGACTCTGTCACCATTTCAACACAATCTTTGGCGCTGATGCCACATTGCACGACATCGTTATGGCCTATATAATAAGTAACTGCTTTCATCTTCTGCTGAATATTTCCATTAAAACATCACACAAGCGGTCGTTATCAACACTATCACGAATTGCGATGCGCACAGTATTTGTACCATGCATGCCCTTCTTGGTCTCACCGTCTTTAATGAGAATCTCATATTTTGAGAGTAACAACTCGGTCAACTCGGTTGATGTATACATGCCCTCTAAAACGCAGGTGAAGAAGTTGGCTTGCGATGGCAACACTCTTAGGTGAGGAACCAGCCTCAATCGCTGCTCAAAACGCTGACGCTCCTCGACAAAACGAGCACATGCTTCACGATACTGGCGTTCATATTTATTGAAAATCTGCATATAGAACTCGGCAAAAGAATTGATGTTCCAAATAGCCACATCTTTCTTCATCGTGGCAATGAGCTCAACATTACCACTAGCCATAATGCCAAGTCGCAGTCCAGGTACTCCGTAAGATTTACTAATGCTCTTGACGACAATCAATTTAGGGTGCTGCTCAAGTATAGTGTTGTTGAGAAGACTATTGGTCTCCCAGTCGTCGCTGAAATCGACAAACGATTCATCAAGAACAAGCGTCACATTGCGTTTATCGCACCACTCAACAAGACGCATCACATCGGCTTTGGCAATGAAGTTCCCAGTTGGATTATCGGGATTAACTACCAACAGAGCTTCAATGGGCTTGTCATCGAAGAAACGCATAAGGTCATCAGCATTATATTGCCAATCAGGACTTTCAGGGTAATAAGAAATGATATCTTGTTGACTCTTTCGGTTGGGATATTCCTCAAACGTGGGATAAACAATACCCATCGTACCCTTTACCCCTACTTCTGTTAGACTCTTTATCAGTTCGGCTGCACCATTGCCTACAACAATATAGTCACTGGAAACACCAAAATACTTGCCCGCCAGCATTGAGTTGACGCGCATTCCACTTGGATACTCGGTCAAAAGGACATCGAAATTTGCCCGAAGCTCGTCTTTCATGCGCTTTGGCGGGAAATAAGGATTCACAAGATAGCAGAAATCAAGAAGTTGCGGGAAGCGCCAATAGCCTCCGTATCGAGCAAAGTAGCGCCTCATCCTATCGGTCCCCTCAGCAAACAATGCCTCAGCAATATCTAAGTCTTGAATGTCGTCAATCTCATACCAACGTTTCTTGCCAATGGGCAAAGCCTTAAGGTTGGCACCATCGAGCAAGGTTATGACTCGCAGCACTTGCTCATAATACTCATTGTTGCCCATTACCGCACTATAAGCCTCAAGGAAAGGCACATACACACCCTCACTGAATTCTCGACTGAACTTATAGATGTTGACCGTCTTGTAATAACTATCGACATTGGCATAGGTAAACGCCTGCTTGGGAACAAAGTTAGTGATATTATTCTGTTCATCCACACACACCATTGTACCATCCATCCAAGTCTCATATTTTGCTACAAGTGCCACATTGGGATAGGATGAGTTGAATGCCATCTGAAGCAAATCGTCCTCAAATATCAAGTCGCTCTCAATCAACAATGTGTCGTCCTTAACCAGCTCATCCTTGGCAAGCGCAAGGGAATAGATGTTATTAGTCTTATCATAGATGGGATTGATGACCCATTGGATGGGAAGGCCTTGATAACTGTCACCAACATGCGCCATGAGCGAATCACGACAATAACCAGCAACGATAACCACCCTGTCAATATCTAGTGATTTTAGTTGGCCGAGCATGCGGTCAATAAGCTTAACGCCATTGACCTCAACCATACATTTTGTGTTATTCCGGGTCTTCTCACCTAAGCGGCGTCCCATTCCTGCCGCCAGTATCAATGCTTGCATAAGTATATTGATTTATTGTTTTTACTGATTTTATTAAAGACTTAAAAACATCAAATAAATGCGCCTTATTGTCATGTAAATGAAATTAGCAAAGCCAAAAGGAACCACATCACTCCTCATTAATTTCTCAAGGTAACGTGTTATGAAGTGATGTGATTTCAGCGTGAAGTTTTCTTCAGCTAAACTCTTGTCTATCTGAAAACGCCGAGCAAACCGCCACACTGCCACCCAACCTAGTTGTGCTGCGAACGAGTAATCCTTCCAACTGGAGTGTGATAGCATGAAATTGCCAATCAATTCCTGTGCCTTGAAGTAAGAGGTTGCATTTCGAGTGGTAATATTATTGGTGTAGGACTGAGCATTATCGTTGCGATAGTAATATAAGCACTGGTCAACCCAGCTCCTTCTGGCATTGATAAGCAGACGTGGCATCACCGAGAAATCTTCGCTATAGTCGATGCCTTGATAAAACTGGATATTATTATCATCAAAAACAGATCTCTTTATCAACCTTCCCCAGATTCGGTTAGGCTCCACGTTTTGACAAAGGATTTTCCTTAAATAAGCTTTGTCCGAAAGGTGTAAAGGCATTCTACTCTGTGTCACCACCCCATTAGTGACAATACCATAACCACCGTCAACGATACTGGAACCACTGCGTTGCATTTCGTCTACCAGGTATTCAATCATATTGGGTGCCACATAGTCATCACTGTCGACAAAGACCACAGCATCGCCTGTAGCTGCATTTAGTCCAGTCTGCCGCGCCATTGCCACTCCCATATTTTGAGTATGATTGACAATTATAACTTGACTTTTGCGTTCGGGATACTCATCTATCACCTCCATTAAGCTGTCAATAGAATCATCGGGCGTACAGTCATTCACAAAAATGTACTCCACGTCCTTGTAAGACTGCTGCATGAGACCTTTCGCACACTTGGCGATATACTTCTCAACGCCATATATTGGCACTAGCACCGAGACCTTCATTTATCCTTATCTATGTTTATGCAAAAGTAAGCATTATTAACCAAAATGAAGCAAATATACCCTCTTTTTTTTTACAATTCAGCAAAAACAAGTAACTTTGTAGTCTAATAACAAGTAACTATAATGACAGAAACTAAACAACAAAGTCGCAGCAAGAAGTTCGTCAAGGATTTTGGCATATATGCCATTGGCAACCTCGGCTCAAAGTTGATTACTTTCTTGATGGTCCCTCTTTACACATATTTTGTAGAGAAACCAAGCGATTATGGTTACTTCGACCTTTGCCTACAAGTCTGCATGCTCCTCGTTCCTGTAGTCACCTTACAACTGAGAGATGGCTCATTCCGATTCCTTCTTGAAACACAAGAAAGCAGTGACCGTACAAAAATTGTTTCGTTCGTTTACCGCACATTATTTTTCACTTCCTCGGTTACTGTCGCTGTAGCTCTCTTGACATCAATGGTCATCCACATCAATTATTTGTGGTATACAATTGCTCTGCTCATAACGATGTGCTTCTATGAAGTGCTTGCACAAGTGTCACGAGGATTAGGCAACAATAAAGCCTTCATTGCAATAGGGCTTATCGCGTCATTCGGAATAGGAATCTTCAGCCTCATCTTTGTGGTAGGATTTAAGATGGGAATTGCAGGAATATTCTTAGCAAACATATTGGCAAGAATTGTTGCGTTGCTTCTTGTTGAGCTTAAGATGCAGACTCTAAGTCGGTTTTTCCGCATTAAGGTCGATTTCAAACAAGTATCAAGAGAAATACTGCATTACAGCTTGCCATTAATACCAGTCACTCTGTGCTGGTGGTTAACAACAACTAGCGACCGCTTCTTCGTCAAGTATTTTCTGGGGCTTGAAATCACTGGTCTATATGCCGTAGCAGTAAGGTTCGGAGGTGTAATCCACACACTCTCCAACATCTTCTTCCAGACATGGCAAGAGAATGCCATCCAACAATTCCACAGCAAGGATCGCGACATTTTCTTTTCCAACGTATTCAACAATTACATTTTTATACTCGCTTTCACGCTGATAGCATTTACGTTTACTGTGAAAATCTGTTTCAACTGGATTGTTGGTCCAAATTATCAGCAAAGTATCGAGTATATCTACCTTGTTAACCTAAGCACAATCCTCTTTGCGATAACAGCATTTTTTGAGATCCCCTATCAGTGCGCAAAAGATACCAAAGCCGCAATGCCATCAATAGTTCTAACCGCTATTATCAACATTGTACTAAATTTAATACTCACGCCTATTCTTCATATTTATGGCGTGATTGTCACATCCATAACTTCTTATTTAGTATTAATTTTATACCGCTGGATTGACACCCGCAAGTATTTCACTTTGCACTTCCACAAACGCACACTCATACCTTTGATTCTAATTCTTGTTGGCATTCTTCCGTACAATTGGAGTCACAATCACTACTTTGACATACTTTTCATTATTATCGCGTCTGTAATTCTATATTACTCTACCTCACCAGAACTTAGAGAGGATATTCTGGGAAAGATAAAAAAGAAAGTGGTCCCAACACATAGGACCACCTGATATTGATGAGGGTTTATTTTCTCAGTATTTAAACACGCCTGAAAAGCAATTGTATAGCAAGTTTCAAGATGGGCACCTGACGCTTTATACGTTTGGGGTTCTTGAAAAAACGATAAGCAAATTCTAAATTATGGTCAAGCCACCACTTGGGTGCACGATCAGCATAGCCAGTAAAAACATCAAAACTGCCTCCAAGACCTTGGTATATTGCCTTGTGGCGCTTCTGCATCTCCCCCATCAACAACTCCTGCTTGGGACTTCCCATTGCCACGAACACTACGTCAGGTTTCTTATCCGCGACATCTTTAATTAGTGCTTTGCGTTCAGAGTCATCTTTTAGATAACCATTGCGGTAGCCCACCACATTAATGTCGGGATATTGCTTTTGGAGTTTAGAAACTGTAGCATCTATTACCTCTTGTTTGCTTCCGATTAAATAAAAGCTCTTACTCTTGTGATAATGCTCTACAATATTGAGCCATAACTCACAGCCAGGTATCTTAACCACATTTTTAGCACCCTTCTGCTTGAGGGCCCACACGGCTCCTACGCCATCACAATAACCAATATTGTTATTGATAATATCACGTGTCAGTGGAGTGGCATTAACAATCTTCTCGGCATTGATAGCAACAAGAATTGACTTGTTCCGATCAACATAGCCCATCAGTTCTTCTCGCGAAGTAAACGGACAAATATCTACACCATTTATTGTCGTTTTTCTCATAAGTTTATTTTGGACGGCTAATTATGGCAATTGTATCCATTTGCCTAGTTCTCTCTCATATTCAGTTGTATAGAATGCATCAAAGCCAGGGGTAAACGTCAATTCTCCAAAAATCGGCTTATCATGAATAGCATACAAATCAACTCTGACATAGGGAAAACCTTGAGATAATTTTGAAGCTATTTGTGCCATTTCATCGAAGCACAAAGGTTTTGGTACCTCCTTAAAATAAACAGGTTTTGCCGTATCGTACCATTCAGGATGTGGATTCCAATCCATGTCATATAGCATCCTGCGAATTAAGTGAGTACCATCTTTCCTCTCAGAAAAAGCGGCAATTGAAACTGGTTTTCCATTAAAGCAATTAAACTTATAGTCTATCAGGCCATCTTCAGGGCACTCAGGTTGAATCAAAAATTCTTCGGCAATAATTTTTTTAGGTGAAATCCTTGTATAATGCGGTTGACCAGAAAGCTCTCCATAGGGCATCTGCATCCAATATCTTAATTTCGATCTTGCATCATCAAGTTCAAGTGACAGTTTATCCCTAACAATGATATTAGATGTGCATGCATTATTTGTTTTAAGGACAAACTGATTTGGCAATAAAGCGAAGTTTATTTCTTCTGGAGTATCATAAACACCATACAACTTTGTCAAGACATTATCACCAACTTTATTTCTAACATAATCGCGTACAGCGTACTTATCAGCAAGTCTAGACCATTGCGAAGTGTCAGTATTCAAAGATATCCACATGATTTTATCATGAAATAACTCAGGATTACTTAAATCAATCTTTCTATGAAAGGCATGATAGTAAAGAAGTGATATTATAAACTGCGGGTGTTTACCTATAAACTGTGAAAATGGAGAAGCTATTTTATATATGATTTTCTTCATTTATATACAAAAAAACATAAATAGTTACTCAATTAAATCCTCATACAAATCTTCAAGCACAGTAGCAACCGATTGAGGAAAATGATTATAAATCTTATTAAACGAAACACGCCCCATAAATAAGCACTCACGCTTATGTTCAATTAGATATATAATTCTCTCAATAATTGAAGATCCATCTCCTGGTTCAACAAGGAATCCGTTAACCTCGTCTTCTATCATTGATGGAATTCCACCAACAGGGGTGCTTATTACAGGTTTACAATAAGACATTGCTTCAAGTATTGACAATGGTAATCCTTCAACGTAGGATGGCAAGATTAATGCGTCACAAGCGCATAACAAATCATGCTTGCGTGCACTATCCACCCAACCTTCATATAAAACCAAATCATCCAAATGACTTGTCGCTATTTCTTTTTTTAATCTCTCAACTAATCCATTGCCTGCCACATGCAATTTAAAACGCCCATTCAATCTTTCATGATTTAACTTGATTGCATTCAATAAATCAAATATACCCTTTTGTTCACTAATAAGACCAAGAAAAAGTAGATGAAATCTCTCATCTTTTCCTTTGACTATACATGGCTCGGGTTCTGGAATAACATTTGGCACAACCTTTAAATGTTCAACTTTTACTTCAGTTCTAAACCATTCTGCCCACGCATCAGTCAATACAATAATCAAATCACATTTAGCAAGTGTTTTTTTAACGAAATCAACATGGTTTACATAATAATCCTTAAAACCGCCACCATGAACATGAAGAATAATATTTTTGTGAAATAATTTCGCAAAACCAACAAACCAAGAAGAACGTTTGAAGCTAAAATTCGATGCAGTATGGATATGTATAATTCTAATCTGGCGTTGAAATGCAAGTGTAATGACAAATCTTACCAAAGAAACAATTAGTTTGAAAATTTTCATGATGCGTTTCCCATCACGTGAATTAGATATATATAGGAATCCTTTATCTGGGAACACATAATGATCATAATTAGATATAATTTGAGCAATGCCTCCTTTAGGCGGCACATATTCAGGCCCCACACTCAATATCTTCTTTGACAATTCAACAGAAATCATATTAAAAGGATTCGTTCGTCAAATTATCGATGCCAGTCGTAATCAATACCTTGTTGCATATTACCATCCCAATCGGTGAAGAAGTTACCAAAAATAAGATCAATATGGAATAAATATTGCCTCTGTTCAACTAACTGAGTTGCTGCAGCATACAACATGGGAGGGATAACAAAAATAGCAAAAATTGGCACCTTATTTTTAATGCGATCGGCATGGACAAACGTCATAGCGAATAAGTAGGTATAGAAAAATAAAATCGCTGCTTGGTAGAAACGATCATAGAAGATCAGGTCTCCATATCCAAAATTTGCTACAGTATACAGTGTTAATGCATAAGTAAATAAATAAATATACCTATGATCTTTATGAGCCTTATATTTCCATAAATTAAAAAGAATTATCAATCCCCAGAAAAGCAGTATATCATTTCGGTGATTATAGAAAAAGTTACCATTAGCGCGAATATCGGCCATGTGATCTCGCCAATTATTACGAATTCGGTCATCGGTAACTGCTATACTCAAGTTCCTTGTAAAGGGGATATATTTTAGCATTAAAGGCACAAAATCAAGATCCTGAACACGAATAAAAATCGAAAACGCAAATAGTACTAAGCGGCTAGCAACACCAGTAAATCGCAACACATAGTCTAGCAATGCAACTGCAATGAGCATTATAAGAGTAAAATGGATAAGAGGTGTAAGGAGCAAAGCCAATAAGTACAACTTATTATTCGTATTCAAAAATTTCAGATAAATAGCAGCAAAATAGAATACTCCAGTTCTAAATCTCAATCCTTGGTACCAATAAAATTCTATGATGAATGTTATTGTTAACAGTAATAACGCACTTAATATTGTAAGTTTATTATTGTTATAAAAAACTCGAAGTTGCCTGAAGAAGAAAATAAAAAATGTTGCATACATAGCACACGCCACTCCACCAAAAACTTGAGTATTTGTAGAAAAACGCGATACTACCAATTTAAATGCAACATGATATATGTCTTGTCCTAACAAATAGATACGTTCATCGGCTAATATCTCAGTCACCCCTCTACCAACATAAAGATCCATCATATCTTTATAATGATTCATCAGGTCATGTACAAAACCTAAATGATAACCAAAGAAGAATGCGAATACGATGAAAAAGAGCTGTGAGATTTCGCTTTTATAAAATCTAATACTTACAAATAGACTTGTGATTGGAGAGATAAGCATCACAATACACTGCAGTATAAAATATTTTCCTTTACTATACATATTTTAAAGAATAGCAGTTTTATTTTCAATCTTCTTCTTGTTATATCCAGAATGAAAGTCGATGATATACCTAATAATTGTAACAATCCAAGGCAAACCCAACTTTGCTGAGTATAATGCCACTCTATAATATAATGGTATATAAGTGTTTGTTTTAATGGCAGATAATGGCGTTTCTTCCAATAAAGACTTTAAGCACTCATCATCGGGTTTATAGATAAGTAAAGAACCTGCAACACCAACCTTGAATGATTTGATTCCACTTTCAATTGTTTCATCAGTAGGATGAGTTCTAAAGAAATCATCAACAAGTCTCATTATTGACTTAAGCATAGGCAACAAAACACGTTGGTTGTTCTTGGTTAGAGAATCTTCTCTTTTACGATAGAAATAAAGCGGTTCGCTAATATACTCGACTTTATTTGCAAAATAAACCATCCTGAATGATATTGCTTTATCCTCTAGAATTCTATAACCTTCGTCGGGATATAGATTATTCTGTACAATTATTGAACGTTTAACCAATTTATTCCATAAAGCATTGTGTGCTGTTCCTATCAGTAATCGCTTAATTAATTCACTGCGATCAACTTCTTGGATAGGAGGATTGACTTTAATCTTATTCTTATAGACATTAATAGTATTGCAAATCACAACATCGCTATGGGAATCAACTGCTTTAACAAGCATTTTTTCAATAAACCTCAAGTCAACATAATCATCACTATCAACATGAATAAGAAATTCACCTGTAGCGTTCTTCATGCACACATGCCTACAAAAAGCCACTCCTTTATTGATATCATTTTCATAAATCTTACATTGAGCAACACGAGATGGATATTCATCAATCAAAGTTCTAAGCATATCCACACTACCATCGTTCGACGCATCATCAATAAAAAGGTATTCAATATTATGATATGTCTGCATCATCAGTGATCTAACACATTGCTCCAAATATTGCGTAGCATTATATATTGGAACAATTATAGAGACCTTTATTTCATAAGATGAATACATAATCAGACATTTACAATGATGGGCAGAAAAACAAATGATAAAGGAAAGGCAATGAAGTATTTGTTGGATAATAATACGACTTAATTACAGCGATAAACGCATAACTAAAATTCAAGAATAAGACAATAATAAACATTAAAATGTTTCTGGTATTATACAAGTAACAAAGTAGATATGCTGTCACTATTAAATTAAATATCATAAAATATTCAACTGGACGCATTATGAAATGTGTGGTGTTCATCAACAAATTACTTAAACACATTCCAGCAAATGCCATTATAAAGAAGAAAGGTAATAATGTATCACCTTTAAAATATTTCTTGATGTTAGGATAATACCAAATTATCACAACATTGCTTATTAAGGTTAAAACACGGATGGGCCCCCAATTAACCATCCTCAATGTCCCCTTAACGTTAGGATCCTCGAGGTTTCCATAATTGCTATAACCAGTCAAATCAAGAAACCATTGATAATTTGTAAAATATTTTGTCCAAAACGGGAAAGCTCCAACAAGTACAAATAAAGCAAACACAGCGAGCAAAGTCCATCGGTTAGGAGCCTTTTCTGAAATCTTGACAAAACAAACAAGGAATACAGGCAAGAGCATGAGTGATGACTTGTGCAAGAAAGCGCATAATATTATTATCAATGCATATGGAAGGAGCTTACGATCTCGGATTAATGGTATCAATGCTACAAACACACATGTCACTACATTCTGGCGGACAGAATTCATCCACCCTAAGAAATAAGGACCTAACATTATACCAAGTCCAATCCAACACAGTAAAAACTTATGGTTACGAAGACCATAATAAAGAAAACAAATCTGTAAAAGAGCCCAAAATGCAAAATAGAAAAAATAATGAATATGGCACCAAGCAAATATTTTAGAAATCCACTCAAAGCCATATTCAAAATTGTGACGGCTGAACTCACCAGTTTTTAGTAAATGCTGATATTGATCGAGATACATAGCATGATCATAGCCTGTATGATAACGTGCACCTGCTACAATCGCAAAGAGCAACAAAGACAATAATATTTCCCAGCTGTAGAAAGGCAGTCGCTTGCCTTTCACCAGCATCAGTCTTTGCTCTCGACCATTAACATGCCGCCCTAACAAAAACAGGGCAACACCAGTCAAACTATATACAAGTAGGCTTAGCAACATCTATTTCTTGAAGATGCCACAGAAGTCTAATATTATCTTATCATCACTCCATTTAAGTTCCTTAAACTCATTGTGAGCTGTAAGAAACACAACAATGTCGGCTCGCTCATAAGCTTCAATATAAGGAGTGAGTTTGAACACATTGTGCTCCTTTATATTAGGTTCCACCACAAGAATATCTGCATTATTTTTGCTCTGAAGAACTTCGGTTGTAATACGCTTTGATGGTGACTCGCGCATGTCATCAATATTAGGCTTGAATGCTAACCCCATCATTGCCACAACAGGTTTACGACTATTCTTGAGTTCAAACTCCAGCATAGCGTTCTTAACACGCTCTGCACACCACTGTGCCTTGTAGTTGTTTATCTCGCGAGCAGCAGCTATAATCTTAGCCTGTTTGGGATAAGCAGCGGTAATAAAGTAAGGATCAACAGCAATACAATGTCCACCTACACCACATCCAGGATTAAGAATGTTTACACGAGGATGCTTATTGGCAAGCTCTATCAAATCCCAAACATTTATATCTGCTTGCTCGCAAATCAAGGACAATTCATTCGCAAAGGCAATTTGCACATCACGGCTGGAATTCTCAGTAAGTTTGCATAGTTCAGCTGTTCGGGCATTTGTTCTATGCAATTGCCCTTTAACAAAGTGAGAGTAAAAATCTATAGCATGTGATGTGGACACCTCATTGATTCCACCAATCACACGGTCATTATTTACTAACTCATATATTACATTGCCAGGCAACACCCGTTCGGGGCAGTAAGCTATGTATATTTTATCTTTTAATTCTGGACGATTCTGAAAAATAAGTTCAGCTATTAACTCAGTCGTTCCAACTGGTGATGTTGACTCAATCACAAAGAGGTCACCCTCTTTAAGTAGAGGCAGCACCATGCTAGTGGCATTCTTAACATAGGATATATCGGGTTGATGATCTCCCTTGAACGGAGTAGGTACAACTATGAAATAGGCTTCACATTCAATAGGATGAGATAAAGCGGTAAAATGCCCTTCTGAAAGAACTTCCTGAAGCAACCCCTCAAGCCCTGGTTCAACAATGTGAAGATGCCCCGAGAGTGTCTGTTCAACAACTTTTGAGTTAATATCAACACCTATGACATCAATGCCATGTTTTGCTGCGATTATTGCAGTAGGTAGGCCTATATAGCCTAATCCCATGAAACATGCTCTCATATAATTAGTGTTTTATAATTATTTCTTTTTACTTTTCCGTTGTCCATAACCATAGCCATATCCATAGCTATAACCATAGCGACGGTAACCGTAACCATTAGACTCCTCAGTAGTACCATTAAGCAGTAGAACCATGTTGTTGAATCTCTTGTCAACATAGTATTTTTCTACTTCTGGAAGCATATGACGATCCAACAACCCAGAACGGAGAACATATATAGTTACATCTACAAGATTATTAATAATCGAAGCATCTGCCACAATATCGATAGGTGGACAGTCTATTACAATAATATCATAATAATCACGCATGCTTTTGATAAGTGAAGACAGACGCTCGCTGAAGAGTAATTCCGTAGGATTGGGAGGGATAGTTCCTACCGGCAAAACATCAAGTTGCTTATGAATGCGCTCCTTAACCATCACATCTTCAATTTTATCATATTGCCCATTAAGGAAGTCAGAAATACCCCTCTGGGGAGAATCAACAAATGTAGACATTGATGCCTTTCGCAAGTCAAGGTCAATAAGCAATGTCTTCTTTCCCTTAATTGCAAAACTTGTCGCAAGATTGGTAGAAACAAATGTTTTACCTGAACCCACATTTGAAGATGTGAGCATAACGACCTTATAATCTTTGCCAAGAACAAACTCCAGATTGGTACGAACAACACGAAATGCTTCATTGATGTTATTTCCATTTTTCTCCTGAACAACAATCTCACGCACTTCCTTGCGGCGATTGAACAATGCCAGAAGTCCTTTGCGCTTGCGATAAGACAACGGAATTTCTCCAATGAATGGCAAACTGAGTTCCTCTATATCCTTGCGGCCCTTAACCTTGGTATCCATATTGTTGACAATGAACAGTATTATCATCGGTATTAACAAGCCAAGAACCATCGCAACGATCAACACATTTATTTTAACAGGTGATGATGGGCTGCGACTTCCAGAAGGAGGATTAAGCAACTTAGTATTATAAGCTGTGTAGGCCTTTGATAACTGATTCTCTTCACGCTTTTGAAGTAAAAACAGATACAATTGTTCTTTCACCTTTTGTTGACGTTCAACACTAAGAAGGTCTTTCTCAAGGCCAGGAGTAGCAGTGATTTTATCACTTGCTACCGCCTTAGAAGCCTCCAAAGCATTTTTACGGTCTTTTAATGTCGACAAAACATTGTTAAGCGAAGTGATAATTGATGAACGAGTCGCATTCAACTGATCATCAATATCTTGGATAAGTGGGTTATTAACACCACTATTCTCTAGCAAACTGTTACGTTGCATTACCCTCTCATTGTAATCCTTGATTTGAGCAGCAACCGCATTGTTGTCAATTCCAGAATTTGCCGGCAAAACTTCAAATTTTCTTTCACTTAACTGTGATTTTATAAGATTTGCCATATATATCTGGTTATCAAGCTCCAACAACTGAGCACTGGTATTCTCAACCTTATTTAGATTGATTTGAGTTGTAACTCCAAGATCAGGAGCACCACTAGAACTTTTGTGCTGCGCAATATCTGCATCAACATTTCCTAATTGACTTTCTATTGCCTGTAACTCTTCGTCAATGAATTTGCTAGTACTTGTGGCCTGCTTGTTGATATCCTCAACCCAACGGTTGTTATACACTTCAAAGAGTTTATCCAACAAATCAGTTGCTCTTTCGGCTGACACATCGCTAATCGACACATCAATCACCGAGGCACGTTCCTGACTAAGTTCAACTTTTAACCTACTTGCATAACTATTTGCCACATCTGAAATACGATTCTTTTTAACTTGAATTGGAGTATCAAATTTGCCTACGTAGTTCTGTGTAGGTGTTACCAGGATTTGTCCTATGGGAGTTTTAGCAACTTCGCCCAAAGTCCCTTTAACAACCTCGGTAGATGGAGCATCCATATTGGAATCTATAAAATCTGTCATCTGAATGCTATTATCATTCTTTATCATGAGCGTGAACGAAGCCCACTCATCAGCATCTACATCAGGAAGCGAGACAACTACTGGCAGAGTCTTTCCATACAGTGCTAGCTCATGGAATCGGCCTTCTGTTCTATAATCGAAGTCAAGATGCAAGTCTCTAACCACATCCTCCATATAGGATGGTGATTTAAGTGTAATCATCTCATTATACAAATTTGTCTTGCCAACGCCAAATCCCATATCTGAAAATTGGCTAAACTCACTTGATAACGAGCGGTTCTTATCTTCATCCTTAATCAAAACCGACATCATACGTGTGTAAGATGGTGTGGTAACCATCAAGTAAAGCAATGCAAGTCCTAATGCTATAATTAAAGATAAAGCAAACCAATACCAACGAGACAAGCACAGATATAACCACTCTTGGATTTTCTCGAAATCCTCATTCTTGGTCGCTGCTTGAGTCTGTTTATTTATTTCTTCGGCCATTTTGGTGTCTTATTTAAATATTAATACCGATATTGTGGTCACGAGAGACGCTAGTGATATCCACAATGTTGGTTGCATGAAAGCATTTCCTGTACCTGTCGACTCGCGCGCTTTCTTCTCATTTGGCTCAACGTAGATCATATCACCTTGCTTCAAATAATAAACGGGTGAATTATAGATACTTTGTAGGTTTGTGAGATCAATACGATATGCTAGTTGCTTGCCATTTTCCTCACGCATAACTAGCACATTGTCACGACGACCGTTAATTGTCAAATCACCTGCACGGCTCAACGCGTCAATTAAAGTTGTTTTGTCATGGTCCATCAAAAATCGACCTGGAGCATTTACCTCACCCATTACAGAAAAGAATAAGTCAAGAAAATCAACAGTCACAACAGGATCTTTAAGCATCTGCCTATCTATTAGCTCTTTCTTAATATATGCAGCAACTCCACTTCGGGTTTTGCCTTTAATTTCCATTGGGCCAAGCACAGGGAAATCAATGAATCCATTCTCATCGACTGTGTAACTAGCCACTTGACTAGTCGTAAGATTGGCATCTGTCTGTGCCACCTTATATCTTCCCACGATCTGCAAGTTGAACAAATAAGCTAAACCAGGATCTTTACTGCCTACAAGAATTGACAGTCTATCTCCAGGCTCTACAGTTACCAGCCTAGGAGCTTGTAACTCCTGGACTTGTCCTGACTGGACATCCTGGAAATAACCTAACTTTGGTGCAGTACACGACGACACTACTATCGTCAAGCATACCAGCATTAAAAATTTGTTTAATTTCATATTAATGTGTTTTAAATATTATTATTCAATTTGATTTATACAATAATGATGAAAAGGGCTTTTAATATAATAAATTGGGACGTCAATTGCACGCTATAGCGCTAGCAATCAACGATTTCAATTTAAAACCACTTTTTTTGTATTAAAATTTTGTCATTTATTAAAAAACGCAAAATTTCAAATAGCCTACAAAATTACAAATAAATCTTATTATATGCAATAAAATTATTGTTATAATTCTTAATATGAAATTAATATAAGTAAAAAATGGGACCCACAAAAAATGAGTCCCATCATATCTTATTTTGAATGAAATTATTACATCATGCCACCCATGCCGCCCATGCCGGGATTAGCAGCAGGCATTGGGGTTTCTTCTTTCTTCTCAGCTATAACGCATTCTGTTGTCAGGAACATACCTGCAATAGAAGCGGCATTCTGCAATGCTACACGTGCAACCTTGGCTGGGTCAATAACACCTGTCTCAAACAAATTCTCATATTGGTCTGTATAGGCATTATAACCAAAGTCACCCTTACCTTCCCTAACCTTTTGAACAACCACAGCACCTTCAAGACCAGCATTATCAACTATCTGGCGAAGAGGCTCTTCAATGGCACGACGAACAATGTGAATACCTGTAGTCTCATCACCGTTAGCTCCTTCCATCTTGTCAAGAACATCAAGACAACGAATATAAGCCACACCACCGCCAGGAACAATTCCTTCGGCAACAGCAGCGCGTGTTGCACTTAGAGCATCGTCGACACGGTCTTTCTTTTCTTTCATTTCAACCTCACTGGGTGCACCAATATAAAGAACTGCCACACCGCCTGCCAGCTTGGCAAGACGTTCTTGCAATTTCTCCTTGTCATAGGTTGATTTAGTTGATTCAATTTGAGCCTTAATTTGAGCCACACGGTCGGCAATGGCCTGCTTATCACCAGCACCATTAACAATAACAGTATTCTCTTTGTTTACAGTGACTTTTTCTGCAGTACCAAGCATATCGATTGTTGCCCCTTCGAGCTTCAAACCCTTTTCTTCACTAATGACAACACCTCCTGTAAGAGTAGCAATATCTTCAAGCATCTCCTTTCGGCGGTCGCCAAAGCCAGGTGCCTTAACTGCGCAAACCTTCAAGGATCCACGCAGACGGTTTACAACGAGAGCAGCAAGAGCCTCACTGTCAACATCCTCCGAAATTATAAGCAATGGACGTCCGCTCTGAGCAGTAGCCTCAAGTACAGGAAGCATATCTTTGAGAACTGAAATTTTCTTGTCAAAAATCAAGATGTATGGACGCTCCATCTCACACTCCATCTTCTCGGTGTTTGTGACAAAATATGGAGAAATGTAACCACGGTCAAACTGCATTCCCTCAACTACGTCAACACAAGTGTCGGTACCCTTGGCCTCCTCAACGGTAATAACACCATCTTTATTTACTTTCTTCATTGCTTCGGCAATAAGTTCTCCTATCTCCTGATCGTTATTGGCACTTACGCGAGCAACATTCTCAATCTTGCCAAAATCGTCGCCAACTTCCTGTGACTGAGCCTTGATTTGCTCAACAACAGCAGCAACGGCCTTATCTATGCCTCGCTTAACAGCCATAGGATTAGCGCCAGCAGCTACGTTCTTCAAACCTTCAGTGATGATTGACTGAGCAAGAACGGTAGCAGTAGTAGTACCGTCACCAGCATCATCTCCAGTCTTTTGTGCCACCTCTTTAACGAGCTGAGCACCAATATTCTGAAACTCATCCTCAAGCTCTACTTCACGTGCCACACTAACACCGTCTTTAGTGATATGTGGAGCACCAAACTTCTTGTCAAGAATTACATTGCGACCTTTAGGGCCTAAGGTAACTTTAACGGCATCGCTCAACTGGTCTACACCTTTTTTAAGTTCTTCACGAGCCTTAATATCAAATTTTATAATTTTTGCCATAATCTTATATACTTAATAAATTACTCTTCAACAATTGCCAAAATGTCACTCTGACGCATCATCAGCAGCTTAGCGCCATCTACTTCAATCTCTGTACCGGCATACTTGCCATAAAGAACGGTATCGCCTGCTTTTACTACCATTTCCTCATCCTTTGTTCCATGGCCAACGGCCTTAACAACACCTTTCAATGGTTTCTCCTTTGCGCTGTCGGGGATGATGATACCGCCAGCGGTAATCTCTTCGGCTTTAGCAGGTTCAATAAGAACCCTGTCACTTAATGGTTTAATTGTCATTTTATTACTATTTAAAAGTTAATATTAAATTTGCAATAATCATAGGCTAATGCCACTCCCCTATTACGCACATTTTGTGCCAAAACATTTATTGCAACTTCTTAACGACATTTTGTCACATAAAAAATATTACTTATATTCATATTATTTAAATAATTTAATGTAACTTTGCATGTTCAAATCAAGAATACAATAACATAAACAAAATAAACAAATAACAAACTTAAGTATGACACAGACAATCAAAAAAACGCTCCGCGATTCGGCTGCTATGCGCTGGACCGCTCTGTTGCTGTTGGCTCTAGCCATGTTCTGCAGCTACATTTTTATGGACATTTTGTCTCCTATTAAAGACTTGATGGAAACCACACGTGGATGGGATTCTACTGCATTTGGAACAATGCAAGGCAGTGAAGTATTCTTAAACGTGTTTGTCTTCTTCCTGATATTTGCCGGTATTATTCTCGACAAGATGGGAGTGAGATTTACCGCAGTTCTATCAGGTGCAGTAATGCTAATAGGTGCTATCATTAAGTGGTATGCAGTTAGCGACATGTTCATTGGCAGCGGGGTTGAAACATGGTTTACTAACAACCTCAATTACATCCCAGGATTTCAGGAACTGGGTGTTGCCCCATTCTATGAGGGTATGCCTGCAAGCGCAAAGGTTGCAGCCTGTGGTTTTATGATTTTCGGTTGCGGTTGCGAGATGGCAGGAATCACCGTTTCCCGCGGTATTGTTAAGTGGTTCAAAGGCCGTGAGATGGCACTTGCTATGGGTTCTGAGATGGCTCTTGCTCGTCTTGGCGTAGCCACCTGCATGATCTTCTCGCCTTATTTTGCAAAACTTGGTAGCGAGGTTAGTGTTAGCCGCTCAGTAGCATTTGGCGTAGTGCTGTTGTGCATCGCTCTGATTATGTTTATAGTTTACTTCTTCATGGATAAGAAACTTGATTCACAGACTGGTGAGGCCGAGGAGAAAGAAGACCCATTCAAGATAAGCGACATTGGCAAAATTCTATCAGATGGCGGATTCTGGATTGTAGCCCTACTTTGCGTGCTTTACTATTCAGCCATTTTCCCATTCCAGAAGTATGCAGTAAACATGCTTCAGTGTAACCTCACTTTGACCGAACCAGCTTCCGATTCATTCTGGGCTAGTTCCTCGGTAACCATCGTGCAATACATCATCATGCTCGTTGTGGCTGCTGCTGGTTTTGCAAGCAACTTCATGAAAGCAAAAGGTCCAAAATATGGAATGCTCGCATTGTCAATCATCTCCCTTATAACCTATTGCTACATGGGCTATATGCGCCAATCGGCCGAGTCAATTTTTGCAGTATTCCCACTTTTAGCTGTGCTCATCACTCCAATACTTGGTAGTTATGTTGACCACAAGGGTAAAGCCGCTTCAATGCTTGTTCTAGGCTCACTGTTGTTGATTGCTTGCCACCTTACCTTCGCATTTGTTCTTCCCATGTTCAAGGGCAGCGCCGTTGGCGGTATTGCAATTGCTTATATTACTATTCTTGTGCTTGGCGCATCATTCTCACTGGTTCCCGCCTCGTTGTGGCCCAGCGTACCAAAGCTGGTTGACGCAAAGGTTATAGGTTCGGCTTATGCACTTATTTTCTGGATTCAGAACATTGGCCTGTGGCTGTTCCCACTTCTGATTGGAAAGGTTCTTGATCAGACAAATCCTGGCGTTGATGATCCAACCAAACTCGACTATACCTGGCCATTGATTATGCTGGCAAGTCTGGGTGTAGCAGCACTGCTTCTTGGTCTCCTTCTCAAGGTTGTTGACAAGAAGAAAAAGCTGGGTCTTGAAGAACCCAACATCAAGCCCGAAGAGAAGCCTGCCGAGGCATAATAATCATTGAATTAAAAATCGTTTCATATCAGGGCGTGTGTTGCTCATAAGGCTTGCACGTCCTGATTAATTTAGACATATGACTAAGGTAGCACAAAAAATCAACGACTCGGCAACCATGCGCTGGACAGTGCTTGGCATTGTAGCCATCACAATGATGATGGGATACATAGTAGCCAAACAGATGTCGCCATTACAATATTTTCTTGAGTTACCCAGCAATGAAGGTGGACTAGGATGGACAAGTTCTGAATTCGGAGTTCTTGCTGGATCACGCGGATTCTTCAACGTGTTTTTACTCATGCTCTTTGTTGGTGGCATCATTCTTGACAAGACCGGAGTACGCTTTGCGGGTGTTCTCTCATGTGTACTAATGCTTGGCGGCACCGCAGTTGACTACTATGCCATCGCATTTATGGATCCGTCTCACGTGGTCAGCATCAATCTACAATGGCTCGGATATAACGATCCAACCATCAAACTGCAAGTAATTGTTGCTGCACTTGGTTTTGCCACATTTGGAGTGGGTTATGAACTATGCGGAATTACTGTCTCAAAAGTCATCGTAAAATGGTTCACAGGCAAAGAAATGGCTCTTGCTATGGGAATACAGGTTGCCCTAGCTCGATTAGGAACTGCATTAGCTTTAGCGGGCGCCCCCCCACTGGCTGAAAAATTCTCTTTGAGTACTCCAATTCTCATTGGCCTATTCTCAGTGGGAGTTGGATTAATCATTTATCTGCTTTATTGTTCAATCGACCGCAAAGCCGACAATGAGATAAAAGAGGGAAGCAACGAGGACGACAAGTTCCATTTCAGTGACATGAAAGCCACCATTAAAAATCCTGGATTTTGGCTTATCACTTTTCTGTGCTTACTTTATTACTCAGCACTATACCCATTCCTTGATTTTGCAACCAAACTGATGATTTCTAAATATGGTGTTGATCCATCAATAGCCGGTGCAATTCCTGCAATACTACCATTCACATCGATTGTATTGACGCCTCTTTTTGGTGGAATGTACGATAAGATGGGAAAAGGTGCATCAATCATGATTATTGGCACTATAATGCTGACGCTTGTGCTTGTAGTTTTTGCTCTACCATTCAACAGTAGCGCGCTAGCGATATGCCTCATGCTTATTCTTGGCATAGCATTTTCATTATTGCCAAGCGTGCTGTGGCCTGCTGTTCCCAAAATTGTGCCCATGAAGCAGCTAGGCACAGCCTACTCAATCATCTATTATATTCAAAACATTGGTTTGATGATAATTCCTATCGTAATTGGTGGAGTACTGCAACGCAACACTTTAGGCACTTCCGTTGACTACACACAGGCGATGTGGATTTTCACAAGTATCGGCATCGCCGCTATTATTGTCTCAATAATGCTATTAATTATCGACAAACGTAAACATTACGGTCTACAAGATGCCAACATTGGCAACAATTAGTATTATTATCTAAACCAAATCAAACAGCAGGTGCTCAGCAATTTAGCCGAGCACCTGTTGTTATACATATCAATTCTATTTAAAACATCTTCGACAGTTGGTCAAAAGTCATGACGTTAGCTATGGCCTTACCATCTGGAGTATATTTTGTGTTCTTAAGATTACTCCAATCACCTACCAACGCTTTTTTCTCTTCATCATTAAGTTGCCTACCGTATGGAACAGCTGCCCTTGTGGCAATTGTCATAGCAATTTTTTCAAAAATCTTATCTTTAATGCTTGCACCACCTGAAGTAACCGATGCTATCACTTCGTTGAGCAATTCAATGATGTCTACATTATCGAGGCCAGGAGGCACCGAATTAATTGACCAGTCATCACCACTAAGCCGTGATAGTCCAAATCCCACTTTCTCAAGGTCGTTTTCAATTTCCTCAAAAACAGCATTTTGCGCTGCAGTAAGATGAATGATTTCAGGGAAAAGAACTCGTTGCGAAACAACATTCATGCCATCTACCTGTTGCAACAATCGCTCATAAAGCACTTCCACGTGAGCACGATGCTGGTCAAGTATCAATAAACCTTCATTTATAAGTGTGAGCAAATACCTATTGTTTAATTGAAGTATAGCTTGGATTTCTTCACCACCCTCAAATATAGGAGTGTCAACCGTAGTAGGCATTATGTCGGGCAAATCACTAAAGTCATCTAAACTATCTTGTTTTGATTTTTCAAAGTTCTTATATAACTCCTCCCAATTGGATGTCACGTCAGAGTAAGAATAGCTGCCAGCACTTCTGTTTCTGCTATCTTTCCCATTAGCCTCGGACTGCTTAAATGGATTATATTCTTTATCCACATTTATAGCTGGAGGGGTTTTGGTATGTGGCAATGTGAATGACGGAATCTCTGGAGCATCCTCTTTATCAAAATCAATTGAAGGAACCACGCTGAAGCGCCCAAGTGTTTCTTTAACTGCCGCTGAGATAATCTGCCATATTGGCATTTCATTCTCAAACTTTATCTCGGTCTTTGTGGGATGAATGTTCACATCAATACTTTCGGGGTCTACATCAAAGATTAAAAAATAGTTTGGTTGTGCATCATCAGGTATCAACTCGTTATAGCATGAAAATACCGCCTTGTGGAAATAAGGATGGCGCATATATCGTCCATTAACAAAGAAATATTGCATAGCACTGCGCTTACGAGCCTTTTCAGGAGTACCAATAAAACCCGTAATTTTCACAAGTGTAGTGTCGATACTGAGAGGAATGAGCTGCTGGTCAAGATTTTGACCAAAAATAGCCACTATGCGTTGTTTAAACGAGCCAGGAGTAAGATTGTAAAGTACATTACCGTTGTGGGTCAATGTAAATGATACATTATAATTAACTAAGGCAACTTTCTCAAATTCCTTAATGATATTACTAAGCTCTACCTGATTGCTTTTCAAGAACTTGCGACGAGCAGGAACATTAAAGAATAAGTCTTTTATCATGAAATTACAACCAACGGGGCACACATCTGGCTCTTGCGACTCGCAATGCGAAGCATTAATCACAAGTTTTGTGCCTAGTTGACTTCCACGTGCACAGGTGCGCAACTCAATGTGAGAAATTGCAGCAATCGAAGCAAGAGCCTCTCCTCGAAATCCCATTGTCTGTAGGGAAAACAAATCCTCGGCATTTCTTATCTTCGATGTACTGTGGCGCTCAAATGCCAGTCTTGCATCGGTATCACTCATCCCCACGCCATTGTCAATCACCTGAATTAGAGTACGGCCAGCATCCTTTAAAAAAATCTGGATATTTGTAGCCTGAGCGTCAATGGCATTCTCCACCAACTCTTTTATTACAGAAGCTGGTCGTTGGATCACCTCGCCAGCGGCAATTTGGTTGGCGACTGAGTCGGGGAGCAGTTTTATGACATCACTCATGATAGAAACAAATACTTAATAAAACACCATCCCTATTTGATCACAGTTCTACGCTTTGCAACAGCCTCTCCAAAGATTTGTCGCATTTCGTCACTTACAATAAGCACATCATAGGGTTCTTTGGGACGAATTGATTCATACCACCTAAACCTATCAATTCGAAGTTGACTTTTCTTGGCAAGGAATAATGGCACCACAGTACCTGACACATCGGGCCACATTTTCACCTTATCGACCTTTTGCTTTGGTTTCAAGTCAATAGTTAAGTAAGCGCTATTGGCATTAACAAGTTTATTGTAAGTCGAGTCGTTCTCCATGGGGTAAAACAAAGCTTCGACGTCACCACTCACATCAAGGTGTCGGAGTTCTTGGTCAGCAAAGAGAGCCTTCATTGCACGTCCACTCAGCTGGTTATAGTAGTCCTCACCCAAATGTTCAATAAGTAAACCGTTTTGAGGCAATGTAGCCCAATCGACGGTTGAATCTTTAACATGGACATTTATTTCCTCGCCACTAATCTGACGTCCTTCGCTCCAAATCACTGCATGTCTGTACATGTTAAGGATTGAATCCTTCTCATTAACTGCAGCTGAATCACAAACACCTTGTAAATCCTTTCGGTAAAATCTCACATATTTGTTAGCAAGCATTATACGCTCATTATCACCATTAGTAAACATGCGCAAAGTATCGGCATGTATATAAACAGTGTCTTTTTGGGAGAATTCTCGAGCAAGTGCATTCTCGGTAACAAATGATTCGTTGGTTTTCTCATTATGATAACCGACCTCACCTTGGAGTATCACTTTGTTCTTAGCATCGGTAATGACCACATGACCTCGTGCATTTCCCACACCAGTCTTGCGGTCATAATCCATAACGTCACCTTTAAGAACACGTTGTGTCTTGATATCGGTGAGGATAACGTTTCCTTGTGCTTTACTTCGCTCATTGCGGCGGTCATAGAACACCTCGTCGCCAGTCAATGTCTGTTGGTTCTTTTCATCGGTTATTACCACATTACCTTGAGCATGGCTCTCTCCTTTATTCCGATTGTAATAAACGTTGTCGCCACGCAAGGTTTGCTGATTCTTGTCGTCAACGATAACCACATTTCCCTGAGCATGACTTTGACCACTACGACGGTCGTAGTACACATCATCGCCACGCAGCGTCTGCTTGTTCTTCTGATCGGTAAGCACCACATTACCTTGAGCATGACCAGTGTCTTTACTACGGTCGTAATACATCACGTCACCCACAATAGTGTTACCGTCTCGACTTTTCACGGTTGACCGGTTGTAAAGTGTTCCTTGGCCTGTCGCCAAATTATAAGTGCCGCTTGATGTGTAAATCTTATTGCCATCCTCAAGTGATAGGATCTCTGTTTCATCCTCTATAGTGGCAATGTGAGTGCGCATGTCATAATCAAGCACATCCGTGTGAAGTTTTATCTTATCGGTAGTGAGATTTACATTAGACGTAAACTGCACTTTTTTTGTATCCATCTCATATCGGCCCACCGAAGAAGTCACACGTGTGCCAGAGTGATCAACCACAGTACCACCGCCGAAATAACGAGCCACATCATTCAGCATATCATAATCCAAGCTATCGGTGGTAACAGTCATCGAACTATTTATCACCTTTACATTGCGACGGAGCTTAGCAACTTCCACGTCTCCAAAATAGTGCATGCGGTCACAATACACTCGCATCGTATCGGCCTGAACCATCACCACATGACCAAATGCGTCAAGTGAACTCGAAGCTTCATAAAAATAAGCGCTGTCGCACGATAATGTCATATTACCACGTCTGAACTTCACATTCCCACGAAGCACACGATACTCGGTACTACGGTGCTCGTTAAAAACAAGCGCATCGGCATTCTCAAGAAAAACCTTTCCTGGGTCAAAACGATTTGCATTAGGAATTTGTGGCGTGATGCGCCTAATATGTTGAGTCGTCGCGCCAGGTTTAGCTGCAACAACAGGCTGAGCAGCAGGAGCAACAGTTGTGTTTGTGTTCTTTTGTGCCTGCATTTCTACTGTAGGGCACACCATCATGAAAATAACAACAAACACGTTTAATAAGGACGTACTCAAATTACATCCTCGACGGTTTGTGCTATTTTCATTGCATGTCGTCACTACAGATTAATGCTTATCGTTGCTGTAAGTATTAAGCCACTTATATTTGAACTCACAGTTGCGCCATCCTTCCTCGATATAAACATAGGTAGACTTCTGCTTATTCTCAATCCACTTGTTAATAATTTCTTCACGCTTGTGGTTTTCGTACATATCTTTAAGCACCTGATAGTCGTCAGCAAAATCGGCACGATGACTATCAACACGTTTCGACAGCTTGACGATAGCGACTTGCTGACGATTGGTAGCACGGTTCATCATCACAAATGGTTTAGAGATTTCACCCACCTTCATTGTTGACACAATTTTTCCAACCTCAGCTGGTAGGTCGGCCATCTCAAAGAGATTGCTGTGTGTCTTCTCGTTAAGCATCACACCATTATTGTTTTTCGAGTCTTTATCCTGCGAGACATACAATGCCGCTGTTTCAAAGCTAATATTCTTTTTAGTATCAAGAATATCATTGCGCAATGAGTCAAGCTTTGCCTGTGCGTCATCAATATCATTCTGAGCAACCTTTGGTCTTAGAAGAATGTGACGGGTGTTAATGCGGTCGCCCCGCTTCTCTATCAGCTGTATAATATGAAAACCTGCTTCGGTTTCCACAATTTTAGACACACGCTTCGTGTCATTAAGGTTGAAAGCTGCAGTGGCATACTCAGGAAGCAACTCGGCACGGCCCCTGAAACCAACTTCACCACCATAGGTCGAAGAGCCGTCTTCGCTATAAAGGATTGCCAATGTTGAGAAATCGCTCTGTCCACTATTCACCCTCTCGGTATAATCACGCAGGCGTGACTTCACATCATCAATCTCTTGCTGAGGGATCACTGGATTGATTGTTATAATCTGAACTTCTACCTGAAGTGGAATGGTAGGTAGTGAATCTTTAGGAATAGTATTGAAGTAACGACGAACATCGGCTGGAGTTGCTTTGATGTTCTTAGTAAGATTTCGTTGAACTTCCTGAACGGTATACTGATCTCTCACAACATCAATAAGCTGACTACGAAGTTCAGGCAATGATTTCCTAAAATACTCCTCAACTTTCTCTCGAGAACCAAGGTTGGCAATGAAATAATTGATTCGTGAATCAACATTTTGCATTACTGATGAGTTGGGAATCTCTACAGTATCAATTTTTGCCTGATGGAGGAACAGTTTCTCTACAGCCATTCTCTCTGGAATAACACAATAGGGGTTGCCGTCAATCACAACGCGTTCATATAATGCCTGCTGATATTGTTCCTCAATATCCGACTTAAAAATGGGCTCATCACCCACTACCCACGCCACCTCTTCGGCAACATTGTTTTGAGCATTCATGCTAAATGACAATAATGCCACCATGCACATTAGCAATGTCTTAATCTTCATATCGTTATGTGTATTGTATATTATCAATAACAGTAATAGTAAAAAAAACAAACTAAAATTTCGCCATTATTTCAACTTGCAAAGTTCTTGATTTTTTGTCATTTCTCAAAATGAAATTCAATTAATTATATTTAATTATAATATATATCTACAAAAAATGCCTTGTTGCGACTTAATATTGCTACAACAAGGCATTGTTTTTGATGGATAATAGATATCCATCTAATGCGTTTGATTATTTATACTTCGCCTTCAATAACTTGAGTTGCTTCTTATCGACAGATACTTTGTAACGCTTGTGAAGTCCTTCAATCCATTGCTCTTCAAGATCATCCTGATAATCGGAAGAAACAAGTCCCTTGACATCGCTCATCTCCTCGGGTTGTGAAATTATCCTACCAAAGAGCTTGCCATAAACTGGATAGCCAACATAAATCGACTCTACTTCTTTGCCACCAAAAGCAATGTGATCGACCATCGCGTTCTCACCCTGCTTAGTCACGACACGAACCATCCTGATATTGCGGCCAAACTTCTTGTTCATTGCAGTTGTGATTGTGTCCTCAGGTTCATTATTAAACTGTGGTATTGTTGCCATAACCTCATTCATAATTGAGTCGTTCTTGGCACACACCATAATGCCTTTAAAATGAGGAGCATCCCACTGATACTTGCTACGGTTGGAATTAAAACGCTGAACGAGAGCTTCCTCATCGTTCTTGGCCTTATTCCACACCTCATGATTCATAACCTCGAAGAGAAGTGTTCCCTCACGGTACTCATTCATCAAGTTACGGTAATCAGAATTCAGTTCAATGAGATTGTCGGCATAATAACGAGAGATTTCTTTACGTGCGATCTTGTCAACATTTCCTACAAGACTGGCTACTGCAACATCGTTGCTAGCAAATTTTGCCTTGGTATTCAACATCTTGGCCATAAGCGACAATGGCAACTTTTGGTTAGTGTCGAAAGTACAGATGGGATAGTCAGATTTAGCTACCACATCGGTAACGAATGTTGAATCATAGCCTCCATGTTTAGCTAACTCACTCTTAAGATAATCCCCGAGCTTATCGTTAGCCTTGTAGTTGAGTTGGCTCATTATCTGCTTCATTTTGCTATCGGCTGGCATTGTTGAACGCTCATCGGCTTTCATCATCAAGTCGATAGTTGGACGAGCTTCCTCAAGTGTGGGAACTGGTTTGTGGCTGTATTTCTTAATGATATGGTAGCCATATCTTGTCTCAATGGGTTCAGAAATCTCACCTTCCTTAAGAGCAAATGATGCATCTTCAAAGGGCTTAACCATGCGGCCACGGCCAAAGAAAGGAAGCTTGCCATCGTTGCGAGCCGAACCTGGATCCTGAGAATACTTCTTGGCAAGTGCCTCAAACTCCTCGCCAGCCTTTAAGCAGTTATAAATCGAATCGATGCGAGTCTTCACTGCCAGTTTAGCGCTATCGGTAACATTTTCACGAGGGAAGAGAAGCAAAATGTGCCCTACCTCGACCTGACCCTCATCGGGCCTTACACCATTAACCTTAATCAGGTGAATGCCATAATCGGTCACAATGGGCTGTGAGATGCTTCCTACAGGAGTATTAAAAGCTGCATATTCAAAAGCATAGGGAAAAACTCCTGAGGTAATAAAACCATATTCACCTTTATTGTTGACCTTCGAACGGTCGACTGAGTATTTCATTACTAGGTCGTTGAAATTCTCACCATTAAGGATACAAGTGCGAATGCTATCCATCTTAGCGATTTGCTTAGCATTCTCGGCATCATCACGGCCTCTAGCAAGCATCAAGTGAGAAACATTCACATTCTTAGTCATGCGTTCATAGGCCTCATTCACCAATCTCTCCTTAAGTTCGGTGTCGGTCAGATAAGGCGAGAGCATATCATTTTTGTAACCTTCAAGCTCAGCCTTGATGCGAGGCAAGGTATCATACCCCAAGCGCTCGGCCTCGGCAACTTTGAGCTTATAATTTACGAATCGTTCAACATACTCATCAATGCTCTCTTTGTTAACTTGCTGCTCTAAGTTTTTCTTGTAAAGATACTCAAACTCTGAGACTTTCACATCCTTGTTATTGATTTTCATCAACACTGGGTCTTTGGCAGCATAAGCTCCACATGCTAATCCAGCAACTACTAATGCGGAAATAAAATACTTCAGTTTCATAATTATTTTTAAAATGTATTTCTCTTCTTTTTCGGGAAAAATGTGAATATACAAATTTAATAACGTAAATATTAATATGAAATTATACGCACAATTTTAAAATTAGTTAATTGTTTAGTGCAATCAACTAAAAACTAAAGTTCTATATTAAGATTTTTGATTAATTACCAAGCTCGCTCAAGAACTTAATGCGAACCAAGCGTATTTCTTCCTCGGTGTACTCATCACCTAGCTCTTCCATTGCAACGCTAAGGCGGTCGGTGTCGCTTTCCTTGAAGTACTCAAAGATATCCTCCATGTGGTCTTCATCCATCACCTCACGAATGTAGTAGTCAATGTTAATGCGTGTACCTGAATACACAATAGCCTCTATCTCATCGAGCATCTTGTCAAACTCCAATCCTCTAGATTCGGCAAGATCATGCAACGATACCTTGCGGTCAATACTCTGAATCAATGAGATTTTCAGCTTACTCTTATTGGCAACAGTGCGCACTCGCATATCCTCAGGACGGATTATCTCATTCTCCTCGACATGCCTCTTGATGATATCAAGGAATTCGGCGCCATAACGCTTAGCCTTACCGGCTCCCACACCAGGAATGTTGACAAGCTCCTCCATTGTGATGGGATAAGTTGTGGCCATTGCTTCGAGTGATGGATCTTGGAAAATCACATAAGGAGGTAGCTGAAGCTTAGATGCCGTCTTCTTGCGCAAACTTTTCAAGATACTGAACAACTCACCATCAAGAGCTCCCGAGCCACTCTGCATCTCGCTATCGTCGGTCGAAGTGAAATCACGGTCCTCAACAACCATAAATGACGTTGGATTTTCAAGGAATTCCTTTCCTCGCTTGGTTACTTTGAGAAGGCCATAATTCTCAATATCACGGTCAAGATAACCAGCAATGATGCCTTGAGATATAACAGCATTAAGGAATTTGGGAGTGCAGTCCTTCTGGCATCCAAACATCTCAAGCTTGTGATGCAGATAAGACTTAACCTCATTAGTGGCCTCACCCACCATGACAGAAATTACATGGTCGGCCTTAAACTTCTCCTTGAGCATCAAAATTGTCTCGATAGCATCGCACAGCTCGTTTCGCGACTCAATTCGCTTGCGTGGATGCAGACAGTTATCGCAGTTATGGCAGTTATCCTCGGGATATTCTTCACCGAAGTAATGAAGCAACGTCTTGCGGCGACAAACTGAGGTCTCGGCATAGGAAGCAGTCTCGGCAAGCAGTTGCTTACCAATCTCCTGCTCAGCGACTGGTTTGCCTTGCATAAACTTGCGAAGCTTGTCAAGGTCTTTTTGAGCATAGAACGTGATACACTGTCCCTCTCCGCCATCACGACCTGCGCGACCTGTCTCTTGATAGTAACCTTCAAGACTCTTGGGGATATCGTAGTGAATCACAAACCTAACATCAGGCTTATCAATACCCATACCAAAGGCGATAGTTGCTACTATTACATCGACATCCTCAAGCAGAAAGGCATCCTGATTGGCCGATCGTGTAGCACTATCCATACCAGCATGATAGGCAAGTGCCTTAATATCATTCACGCGCAGCGTTGTAGCTAGTTCCTCAACTTTCTTGCGGCTCAAGCAATAGATAATACCTGATTTTCCAGGCATCGACTTGATATACTTGATAATATCCTTATCAACGTCCTTGGTCTTGGGTCGCACCTCATAATACAAGTTGGTGCGGTTAAACGACGACTTGAACACATTGGCATCCATAATGCCCAGGTTCTTCTGAATATCATGCTGAACCTTGGAAGTAGCTGTTGCTGTGAGAGCAATTATAGGCCTCACGCCTATCTCATTGATGAAATGTCTGATTCTTCGGTATTCAGGCCTAAAGTCATGACCCCATTCCGAAATACAGTGTGCCTCGTCGATGGCATAGAACGAAATTTTCACGCTCTTAAAAAACTCAAGATTGTCTTCTTTGGTGAGCGATTCGGGAGCAACATACAAAAGCTTGGTCTTTCCTGCCAGTATGTCATCTTTAACCTGGTCTATAGCTTGCTTGTTGAGCGAAGAGTTCAGGAAATGAGCAATACCGTCCTCATCGCTGAAGTTGCGCATGGCATCCACCTGGTTTTTCATCAACGATATAAGTGGAGAAATGACTATAGCAGTGCCTTCCATCAGCAGCGAGGGTAACTGATAGCACAACGACTTGCCACCTCCAGTTGGCATCAACACAAATGTGTCGTGCTCCTCAATGAGGCTCAGCATAATTCTTTCCTGTTGACCTTTAAAAGTATCAAAACCGAAATACTTTTTTAAGGTCGACACCAATCGTTCTTTATCTGCCATAGTCTTAAGGTTTTACCTTTAGGTGGTTAATTAATTCACAAATATAAGGAAAAAAAATCAAATATTAAAATTATATTTCATTTTTTTTACAAACTCGATGATATTGCTGCAAAATTTGAACGATCAAGCTGCTCTTGTGCATATTCTCGTGTGAGCACAAATTTCTTTTTCTTCATCGAGGGCAAACTATACATTGCATCCATCATAATGGTCTCAAAAATTGACCTTAGACCACGGGCACCAAGCTTGTACTCAACAGCCTTGTCGACAATAAAATCGAGAGCATCATCACTGACGGTAAATGTTATGCCATCCATGAGCATCAGTTTCTCATATTGTCGCACAATAGCATTCTTTGGCTCAACAAGGATGCGGCGAAGAGCCTCACGTTCTAGTGGCTCAAGATTAGTTATCACCGGCAAGCGACCTATAATCTCAGGAATAAGACCATATGAACGCAAGTCTTGGGGAGCTACATAATGAAGTAGTTTCTCGCGCTCGGTCTTGGTGACGTGATTACCAGCGCCGTAACCCACTACATGTGTGTTAAGACGCAAAGCAATCTTGCGTTCTATACCCTCAAAAGCCCCACCACAAATGAAGAGAATGTTCTTGGTATCGACAGGTATCATCTTTTGCTCAGGATGCTTGCGTCCACCTTGTGGCGGCACATTGACAACCGAGCCTTCAAGCAATTTGAGCAGACCCTGTTGCACACCCTCACCGCTCACGTCGCGAGTGATTGACGGATTGTCGCTCTTGCGCGCAATCTTGTCAATCTCATCGATGAAGACGATGCCTCGTTCAGCCTCCTTCACGTTGTAGTCGCATGCCTGGAGAAGTCGTACAAGCAAGCTCTCAATGTCCTCGCCAACATAACCGGCTTCGGTGAGAACAGTTGCATCAACAATGGCAAACGGCACTTTGAGAAGTTTGGCGATTGTTTTGGCGAGTAGAGTTTTTCCTGTACCTGTAGGTCCAACAATAATGATATTTGATTTCTCAATATCAATATCGTCTTTTTCCTGCGACAAGCGTTTATAATGATTGTAGACAGCAACCGATAGATATTTCTTAGCACTCTCCTGCCCTATCACATACTGATCGAGATACTCTTTTATCTCCTGTGGCTTGGGAAGTTCTTTTAAGTCTAAGTCGCTGAGCAAGCTCTCTTGCATCTTGCCCAGATACTCTTTAGATATTTCATTGGCTTTCTCGGCACACTCATTACAGATGAACCCGTTCAACCCAGGGATGAGCAGGTCCACCTCGCGCTGACTGCGACCGCAAAAGTCGCATCTCATCGTTTCTTTTTTAGCCATAAACGATAATTGTAATTCAACTTATTATTTCGCTTTCTCGAGCACCTTATCAATCATACCATAATCGAGAGCTTCCTGCGAGGTCATCCAATAGTCGCGGTCGCTATCGGCATACACTTTATCATAGGGCTGTCCCGAATGAGACGAGATGATGTTATAAAGCTCTTCTTTGAGTTTTTGAATCTCACGGGCAGTGATTTCAATGTCGGATGCCTGACCCTGAATACCACCCATTGGTTGATGAATCATCACGCGGCTGTGCTTGAGGGCATATCGCTTGCCCTTCTCGCCAGCAACAAGCAGGATTGCCGCCATAGATGCTGCCATACCAGTACAGATTGTAGTGACATCACTCTGGATGTACTGCATGGTATCATAAATGCCAAGTCCTGCATAAACCGAGCCACCAGGAGAATTAATGTAGATTGAAACGTCCTTGCCAGGATCGGCACTGTCGAGATAAAGCAGCTGAGCTTGAATCACATTGGCTGTATAATCGTCTATCTGAGTGCCAAGGAAGATGATGCGGTCCATCATAAGGCGTGAAAACACATCCATCTGAGCCACGTTAAGCTTGCGCTCTTCAATAATTGTGGGGGATATATAACTGCTCTCAATCATTGACTGAGTAGTTTGATCAAAAGTCAAACCATTCATTCCCAAATGGTTTACAGCGAAATTTCTAAAGTCGTTTTTCATATCATGTATTTTTTGATTTGTTATTTAACATCAAAGATAGTAATTATTTCTCATTTACACAACTTTCATCCCTTTTTTAAACTATATTTTACAAAAAGATGGTATTTCTTAGAATTATAAAGTTGACAAAACAAATGTGTGGCAACCAATAAAGTCGCCACACATAATTGATACAATGCTTTTCAGCTTTTTATTTTGCCTCAAAGAGTTTGTTGAATTCCTCGGCAGTAACGTCTTTCTCGGTAAGTGACACGTTGTCACGAATTGTGGCAAACACCTTGTCTTCGAATGCGCGACGGTTAATCTCCTTGGCGTAGTCTTTGTTCTCCATGAGCTCGCCAGCATAGCGGTCGAGAGTCTCGTCGGGAACATTGCCAATGCCATACTGAGCAAACTGTTGCGCAGCGTAAATGCGAGCAAGACGCATCTGGTCTTCCTTCTCAATTTTCACGTCATACTGCTTTGCAACTTTCTCCTTGATGAGCTGCCAAACGATTTCGCCGCGAGTGCGTGGATATTCCTCCTCGATCTTTGAAGGCTCAGTGTCCTTGTTAATTGACATGAGATATCTCTTCAAGAACTCATCAGGAAGCTCTAATTCGCCAACCTTCTTAACGAGAACCTTCTCAGCATCGATGGTGAAACGATAGTTGCTGTCGCTCTTAAGCTGTCCGGCGAGCATCTCCTTAATCTTGGCGTAATAATCTTCCTCGGTCTTGACAACGTCCTTGCCAAATACCATGTCATAAAGTTCCTGACCAAGTTCGGCATCCTTATTGACAAGAATCTCTTCTACCTTGAAGGTAAAGTCGCTCTCAACATTCTCGGCCTGATCTTTGTCAATAGCCAGCATAGCAGCCATCTCGGTAACATTGCTTCCTGAGCTAACTCGTGGGTTGAAAGTGATAGTATCATTTACCTTGAGACCTACGAACTTAGCCTTCTCAACCTCATCCTTGAGATACTTGGGCGAAACAATAGTGCGCTCAACCTTGATGCCACCATCCATTACATTGCCGTCCTTGTCAAGCTCTTCCATTGATCCACGCAGCAAAGCGTCCTCAGTCGAAACGTCGCCAGGCACCTGTGTGCCAAAGCGTTTCTTATAGGCATTGCTCTGGTCATCAACCATGGCTTGACTAACCTCAATATTATAGTAAGGAACCTTCACGCGCTTGTCGAGCTTAAGCTCAAATTCAGGTGCGAAACCAAGGTCAAACTTGAACTCAAAATTCTTCTCGTTGACGAGGTCGACCTTAGTATCCTTCGAAAGCATGGGCTCACCCAGCAGGTCGATGTTGTTCTCGCGGATATAGTTAGTGAGCTCGCGACTAACGATTTCATCAACTACTTCGGCTGTAACCTGACCGCCATAGTGCTTCTTGAGCAACGATGCAGGCACATGGCCAGGACGGAAACCCTTGATTGGACGACGGCGTCCCAGAAGTGACAATTGCTTCTTAACTTCGTCTTGATAATCCTCTTCAACTAGCGATATTGTGAGAACTCCGCTCACGTTACCATTCTTGTCTAATGTTACGTTCATTTCTCTTTTTTATAGTCTATATATTCTGCTTTTTTATTGTTTCATGTTTTTGAGCGTGCAAAATTACTGCAAATACATTGAATTACAAAATAATTAAGGCACGAATTTATTTTTAAAAAGTAACAAAACGTCATAAAACATTTTATTATGAATTCAAAAAAACACATTTCAATACAACACCTTGCTATTTATTTGCTTCGGCTTGTTTACGATATGCCGATGGTGTAAGTCCTGTAAATCTTTTAAAATTAGAGACAAAATTTGGATAAGACTTAAATCCTACACTTTGAGCAACACCCTCGTTTGTAAGGTGACCAAAGTGCTCACAATCGTTTATTCGTCGACACACCTCACGTATTCTATACTCATTCAATACTGCAGGAAAAGAGCGATTATAATGTTCATTCAACACTTGCGATACGTAGTTTCGAGAACCAGCAGAAACCAGTTCTGTTAGTCGGTCTAGCGAAAAAGACTCCTCAAACACCTCATCACTTGTTCCCATTATGAATAAAATGCGTTGTAACAAATCACTTTGTTCCGCCTCATTCATCTGATGAGTCCTATATTTCATTACTTGCTCATCTTTCAACATTAACTTTCGTTGCTGATCTTCAGAATCCAATAAAACAAGATTATTCTCATACAGTTTCCTATTCTTCTCTTGTACTTGGCGATACTTACGCCAAAGCAGGTAAAGGATGAAGAGTATTATCAACGTTATTAACACTGAGCCCCAAGCTATTATTTTTGTCATCTTATGACGCGTTTTCAGATTGTTTATTTCTTTATTGATTCTATCAATTTGAAATATAAAATCAATTTTTTCATCATCTAGCAATTTATTTTTATTAAATACTATTTCTTTCTCACGTAATGCTAATAATTCATATTTATTACCTGATACAGAATCGTTATTATTATAATAATAACAGGATAACGCTTCATAAGAAACATGTAATAAATGGTGGTCACAAATTGAATCACCAAACACAATACAATTATTCAAAATTGCCAAGGCCTGTTGCGGTCGATGCTGATTAAAAAGCAAATTACTTTTACTCAAAAGTATGTTATATTTTTTTTTATCGTTTTGAACACCTTTTTTGGACATTGCATCTAAAGCCAGGTCACACAATGAAATTGCAACTAAATCATTCCCTTTGCTATGTTCATTAACTGCCATACAATAGTATTTGACACATTCTAATTCTTTTATGCTGTCTGGTATTGGATATTGTAGAAATTTATTGATAGTTGGTCTTATAGCATCACCATAATCCCTATCGTCGGCAATATGTGCCAAATTAAAAACTGCATTTAGAATTATCTTAGGCTTATTTGCCTTAAGAGCTGATTCAAATGCTTTTTCATGATATTCAATGACTTTCTCATTTAACTTTCCGGCATTACTATAAGAACAATCTATCAGATATAAATTTGACAAATTAACATAAATTGCAGCTAATATATTTAGTTCATCATTCTTTTTTGCTATTTTTTCTGCTTGCAAAAGATACTTAAGGGCTTTTTCATAATCCACAAAATTGTATGTGTATAAAATGCCCAGGTTATTCATTGCTCTAGCTGCCATTATTTGAGATTCCTTGTCGTTACCATCGCTAGTATAGTAGCGATTAGCCACTATATTACAACACAATAATGCACTGTCATTCTTTTCCATAGCATGGAATTGATCTCCCATATTAATTAGTTGTTCGCTTGGCAAAGCACTCCAGATATCATAATTTTTAGGCCAACCTGTGTCATTAATAGCTCCAACAACTATTGGAGAAACAAAATTTGCAAAGAAAATAACAAATATCAAATAATATCGTTTCATCACTGCAAATTTAGCATTAACAGAGAAAACAATCAAACTATTTTTGAATTATTTCGAAAAATAATTATCACAAGAATGTATAAAAATCACCCCTTGCATATCAAACAAGGGGTGAAAAATTATTGATTCTCTAGTCTCTTTTTTACTTGACTAATTGCTTATGTACTGAACCATCACTCATAATAACAATATTAATACCTTGTTGTGGGGTAATGATACGATGACCATCAATACTGTAGCGGGTCACTTCTTGAGCGTTGTTTTCATTAACGCTTGTCATACCCGTTTCACTATCTGCAATACGAAACGCTGGGCTAAGAACTTGTTCTTGCCAATTTCCAGAAGCATCAGTTAAACGAATCTTTAGATCATACCAACCGTTTTGACCTCTTCTTTTAACATCAGACAATGAACCTCTATAGAACCATCCCATCAATGGCCAGTAATTATCTGGGACCTCTACTACTGACAATAAGTTCCACTCTTTCTCACCATAAGGTGAATAACTTACTTCAACGCCAGCTGGGGCTTGACGGGAATATGCTTCTTCCTGATTTGAAGTAAGCATAAAATTGAAGTCTCCAGCACTAAATTCCAAAATACCGTCAGCAGATGTGTCAAATCGGTCCGTCACATCACCATTTACTGTCTTGAATTGTAACATTGTCGCTGTTGGGGGATTGGGGTCTTCTGTTCCTGCGACAAAGTGCAATTTAGTGATGTTCGACCCAGCCAAATCGTCCACTGTCAGCGTTTCATCTGTAACAGTAACATCTACTTCTCCACTAAGCGGAGATTCTAGCTGAACAAAAAATGGCTCCTCTGCTGAATAAAAATCATCACCATCAACTTTTATATTCGTTGATAATAATTGACGCATTTTCTCTCCATAGCGACCAATGTAGTCAAAATTAAAGCCAAAAATATTTCCAATTAGTTGAACGTTAGTAACAAGCAATGGGCAATTTTGACCAAAATAACCTTGTTTATTCTCTATGGGATAAGAAAACATAGGATGAGTTGGCCATTCTGGATAATTTATAAATTCATTATCAACTACATCTCCACTAAAATCTGGACCTGGGTATGCAATATATGACCCTACCCCATTATTTGCCAGTAATATACTCCCATCACTAACTGTCAATGGCATACTTAACATAACTGGTATAAGCTGGTCACTCATAGGCTTAATAGCTACTTCAGGCTGAACAAATGGTATAATACCTACATTACTATCATCTATTGATGCACTAAGATAGTACTTAAAAACATCACCTTGCCCTATTGGTTCTGCACCTTCATACATCATTCCTTTAATGCCATCAAATAAATGACTCCTTTCAAAAAAAGCAAAAACTAAATAACGGTCCATACTTTGAAAGGTGGACATGCTAAATGGTTCTTCTAGAAGAACATATTTTGATGGATCATTTTCAACAAAAACATTATCTGTAGCACCTTCAATTTCAATGGAAGATGAATACACTTCATTTCCTTTTACAGCAACGCGATGAGTGTAAAAAACGAATCGATCACTCACATCATTCACATAAAAATCGGACGCCGCTGCATTACCAGGATCATTGAAAAATTGGCTCTCTATTACTACACCAAAATTGCCTATCGAACTCTGTATCACACCATAATCCTTACACGCAATAATATTTTGATAGAAAACATCATCAACATTGCCAGGTTCCAATGGCACAACATTCCAATTTTCATCAATTGTATACTTGCCTGTATTGACAGGTTCACCATCAGCAATAAGTGTCTGAACATGTATATGGTTTTTAGCTTCATTGGCCGAAACTACCATTTGCATCTCTGCATTTATTGTAACATTTTCATGGATGACATATGATTTATACAATATCATACCAGGCCTTGAAGGGTCAAACTCACAGAATCTTGTTATAATATCATAAACTCCTTGAGGAACTGACATTATGTTAGACCCATTTTCAAGTGCATAAATACCACAATCCATATTAGAAAATTCTGTCTCAGAATTCATAAATACAATCTGTTCTGCAGATTGAGACTCAGCATCAAAGTTTAGCACAAAATCTACTTGACTAGTCGCTTCTTCTGATTTGATTTTACTGTTTTTTTGCCGAGTGGTACCAGTTGAAATAACACATCTACTTTTGGGGATGTTTTGAAGTTTATTTACATTTAAATGTGAGGGGATTACCTGAAAAACTTCGTCATCAAGGATTACTGGACGTGCTGAGATAGTAGACAGCCCCAACAACATCATTACAATTAAAAATGCATTTCTCATTGTGATAAAATTTAGTGATGAATAAAAGAATTTACATCACAAAATTATGATGACAAATAATTAATTACATCATAATCATCATTGATAAATATTCTATTTTACAAAACAGAAGATTATTGCTGTTTTTTTGAAATCAAACAAAAAACATGAGCCCCATGGCATTTTGGTGTCATGGGACCCACATTAATTATTGATTAAGTAAAATTACACTTCCTCGTAGGGAACATCCTGAGCACTGTCGCCGCCCTGGTTACCGCCTTGTGGGCCAGCACCTGGGTTAGCGCCACCAAATCCGGCTGCACCTGGATCGAAACCTGCGCCTGGCTGAGGTCCACCCTGTGCACCACCAGCTTGGTTATACATTTGCTGCGAAGCCTCGTGGAATACAGCCTCAAGTTCCTTGGTTGCGACATCGATAGCATCGATGTCCTGATTCTTGTGAGCCTCTTTGAGTTTACCAAGAGCTGTCTCAATCTGGCTCTTCTTGTCGGCAGGAAGTTTGTCACCAAGGTCCTTCAAGCTCTTCTCAGTTTGGAAGATCATTGCGTCGGCCTGGTTAATCTTGTCGATGCGCTCTTTCTCCTTAGCATCGGCCGCAGCGTTAGCGCTAGCCTCATCCTTCATGCGCTGGATTTCAGCATCGCTCAAGCCACTCGAAGCCTCAATGCGGATGCTTTGCTCCTTGCCTGTGGCCTTATCTTTGGCGCTCACATTCATGATACCATTGGCATCAACCTCAAATGTAACCTCGATTTGAGGAATTCCACGAGGAGCGGGAGCAATGCCATCAAGATGGAACATACCTAAAGTCTTGCAGTCGCGAGCCATTGGACGCTCACCCTGCAGCACGTGGATTTCCACGCTTGGCTGATTGTCGGCAGCAGTCGAGAACACCTGGCTCTTGCGAGTTGGAATTGTAGTGTTAGCATCGATGAGTTTAGTCATCACACCACCCAGAGTTTCAATACCCACACTCAGAGGCACCACGTCGAGCAGCAGCACGTCTTTCACGTCACCGCTGAGCACACCACCCTGAATTGCAGCACCCACAGCAACGACCTCATCGGGGTTAACACCCTTAGAAGGAGCTTTGCCAAAGAAGCGCTCCACAATCTGCTGGATAGCAGGAATACGTGTAGAACCACCCACGAGTATTACCTCGTTGATATCGCTTGGAGTAAGGTTAGCATCACGCAAAGCCTGCTCACATGGCTTGATAGTACTTTGTATAAGGTCGTCGCACAACTGCTCGAACTTAGCACGGCTCAGAGTCTTTACCAAGTGCTTGGGTATTCCATTAACAGGCATAATGTAAGGCAGGTTAATCTCGGTGCTCATCGAGCTAGAGAGCTCAATCTTAGCCTTCTCGGCAGCCTCTTTCAAGCGCTGCAACGCCATTGGATCCTTGCGCAGGTCAATACCTTCCTCATTCTGGAATTCCTCGGCAAGCCAGTTGATGATACGCTGGTCGAAGTCATCACCGCCAAGATGAGTATCACCATTGGTCGACTTAACCTCAAACACACCGTCGCCAAGCTCAAGAATAGAGATATCAAATGTACCACCACCAAGGTCAAACACAGCAATGCGCTTGTCATTCTGGTCTTTATCAAGACCATAGGCAAGAGCTGCAGCAGTTGGCTCATTAACAATGCGCTGAACGTTCAATCCAGCAATTTCACCAGCCTCTTTAGTTGCCTTGCGCTGAGAGTCGTTGAAGTAAGCAGGAACAGTAATTACAGCATCGGTAACAGTAGTTCCAAGATAGTCCTCGGCAGTCTTCTTCATCTTTTGAAGAATCATTGCCGAAATCTCTTGAGGAGTATACTGACGACCGTCAATCTCAACACGAGGTTGATTGCTGCCATTGTTCACTACCTTATAAGGTACACGCTCAGTCTCCTTCAAAGTTTGGTCATAGGTTTCACCCATGAAACGCTTAATTGAGTAAACTGTGCGGGTAGGGTTAGTAATGGCCTGGCGCTTAGCCGGGTCGCCTACTTTACGTTCACCGCCGTCAACAAAAGCCACCACACTAGGGGTGGTGTTACGGCCTTCACTATTAGGAATCACAACTGGGTTCTTGCCCTCAAGAACCGATACGCAAGAGTTAGTTGTACCTAAATCAATACCAATAATTTTTCCCATAATATATCTATTTTTTGTTTATAATTCAAATTTAAAAGCCTTTTTATGAGGCCTTCCACGGCGCTATTTTACAAATTACGTGCCAAACTATTTACTGACATATTATAACAAAGAGAAGAAGAATGATATGACAAAATCTGCCACCATGTCACATTTCAGAAGGAATAAATGAACGAATATTAATATAAATTTATTTCTTCATAAAATATCTTCAAACTACTTTTTTTATTCATATTAAATTTATTATCTTTGTAAAAAATTTTTTTAATCCTACTATTATGAAACGTTTCTTTATCATTTCTTTTCTGCTGGTGACGCTATTACCAGCAATGTCGCAAATCTCTAACGAAGAGAGACTATACTACAATGCATTTGCCGATGTTCTTGAAAGTTCCAACGACCTGGTTGACGGTGCTATAAAAACATACTACTATGCTATCGAAGACCTTGACAATGACGGCATTAAAGAGCTGGTGATGGCTGATATCAACAAGCTGAAGACTGTTTATAAAGTGGTTAACGGAAAGGTCCAAATTATAAGTCCCAATTACACCATTGACAATGACAAATTAAACTGGAGGCGCATAGAAGATTTCTACATCAATTCTGAGGTTGATCGCAGTAAAGATATAACTCTGCGCCACCACCCGATGTTTGCCTATGACATCAACATCGCCAAAAACCAGTTCACAGTTCCTGGTGATGTTACAAGCAATGAAGCTGTCATGAAATCGACAAAATATGACCGCATGGTATTCAAGCCTCATGTGGGCAACATCCATTTTGTGAAATCCCAAAATAAAAGTTACGACAGTGATGGCACAAAGATAGAATTGGGCAAATGCTATACCTACTCACTAGACGATGCTGCAATGACCAAAAAAATGTTCCGTGGCTACAACAATGATCAGGCTGTTCCCATTGTTGTGCCTGCAGCATGGCTCAAGGATCACACCCCACTACAGTTCTCACGTTATCTTTACGGCGAGGCAAAGCCCAAAGTAGGAACCAGAGAACGCAAAATGATTGAGCAATACTATGGCAACGATTACAAGATTCGAAATATTGAATGGGTCGCCACTTGCCAAGAGAAGGGTCGCTCGTTTTACAATGTGATTTTCCAACCATACAAGAATCAGGTGCTTGTAGCCTTTGTGTGCATTGAAAAAGGTCAGGTAAAATCAATACATAATAGCTGGTGGGAACAAGACAAGAATTATCCCAAAAGTACCACTATTGGTCCAGATATCGACGAACTTTTATATTTCATGCCAGAAATCATGGTCATGACCGACACTAAGGCGGGGTTTGAGCTATATGTAAGTTATCACTCACTCGAAGGGGTTCACTACGACATCTGGCGCGAAATTGCCGGCGAGTGGATAACAATTCAAGGTGGATACCACTATATCATGGCCTACTGATAAATACTCGGTTTAGGTAGCCTGTATCACGCGCTATAATTCAACTATTGTATGAATTATAGCGCGTGATTTTTGCATCAAAAAATGGTGTTTTTTTCACAAAGATTATCACTCAAACACACCTTATTTAAATAAAAAATTTGTACCTTTGCACGTCTTTTTACGCGAAATATAATTAACTTAATATATAAACTTTTTACTAACAGTCAATTATGGACATTTCACACATCGAACATGTTGGTATAGCAGTCACAAGCCTTGACGAGGCTATACCTTTCTATGAGAAATTTCTCGGTTTCAAATGCTTTGCAATCGAAGAGGTAGAGGACCAACACGTAAGAACCGCTTTCTTCAAAGTAGGTCAAACTAAGATAGAGCTTCTCGAGGCCACTAGCCCCGACAGCGCTATCGCCAAGTTCATTGAGAAGAACGGTGGTCGTGGCGGAATCCAGCACATCGCATTCTGTGTTCAGGACGGTGTTGCCAATGCACTCCAGGAGATTCAGGACAAGGATGGTCGCGTTCTTGACAAAGCTCCCCGCAAGGGTGCTGAAGGCTTGAACATCGCCTTCGTTCACCCCAAGACATCGGCTGGTGCTCTCGTTGAGCTTTGCGAAGACCCAAACAAATAATTACTCCATAGCAACACATCAAACACAATGAGTAAACAACTCGAAAAAATTCAACAACTCATCGACATGCGTGCCAAAGCACGCGTGGGCGGCGGCGAGAAGGCCATCGCTAAGCAGCATGAGAAGGGCAAATTCACTGCCCGCGAGAGAATAAATATGCTCCTTGACCCAGGTAGCTTTGAAGAGCTTGACATGTTTGTGCAGCACCGTTGCACAAACTTTGGCCAGGAGAAGAAATCGTTCCTTGGGGACGGCGTTGTAACAGGCTACGGAACAGTTGACGGACGTCTCGTCTATGTCTTCGCACAGGACTTTACCGTGATAGGTGGTTCACTTGGCGAGGCCATGGCATGGAAGATGTGTAAGGTTATGGACCTTGCCATGAAACAGGGAGCTCCAGTCGTTGGTCTTAACGACTCGGGCGGTGCACGCATTCCTGAGGGCATCAACTCACTAGCTGGCTATGCCGAGATTTTCCAGCGTAACATCGACGCCAGTGGTGTAGTTCCTCAGATTTCGGCCATCCTAGGTCCATGTGCCGGTGGTGCTGTTTATTCTCCTGCACTTACTGACTTCACACTCATGGCCAAGGGCACATCGTTCATGTTCCTTACTGGTCCTGCTGTTGTTAAGACCGTTCTTGGCGAGGACGTTACTCAAGAGCAACTGGGTGGTGCACAGGTTCACGCCCAGAAGAGTGGTGTTACCCACTTTGCTTGCGACACAGAGGAAGAGGTTATCGAGACCATCAAACGCCTTTTGAGCTACATGCCAAGCAACAACATGGAGGAGGCTCCCCGCGTAGAGTGCAACGATCCTATTGACCGCGTAGAGGATGCTCTCAACAGCATCATCCCCGAGAGTCCAAACGATCCTTATAACATGTATGACGTGATTGGCGCAATCGTCGACAATGGTGAATTCCTTGAGGTTCACCGCGACTTCGCCAAGAACATCATCGTGGGCTTCGCTCGTTTCAACGGCCAGAGCGTGGGTGTTGTAGCCAACCAACCACAGCATATGGCAGGCGTGCTCGACGTAAATGCTTCGAAGAAGGGCGGACGCTTTGTTCGCTTCTGCGACGCGTTCAACATTCCATTGGTAACTCTCGTTGACGTGCCAGGCTTCCTGCCAGGTACAGGACAAGAGTACAATGCTGTTATCCTCAACGGAGCCAAGTTGCTTTATGCCTACGGAGAGGCTACAGTGCCCAAAGTTACTGTTACCCTGCGCAAGAGCTATGGTGGCAGCCACATTGTGATGAGCTGCAAGCAGCTGCGTGGCGACATGAACTACGCTTGGCCAAGCGCTGAGATTGCTGTTATGGGCGCTGCTGGTGCAGCTGGCATTCTCTATGCTAAGGACATGAAGGCAGCCAAGGTTGCCGCAGCCGAGGCTAAAGAGGCTGGCGACGAGGCAAAAGCTAAAGAAATCATGGAGGAGAACAAGAAGTACATCGCCGAGAAGGAGCAAGAGTATAACGACCTCTTCTGCACTCCATTCAATGCCGCCAAGTATGGCTATATCGACGATGTTATTGAGCCTCGCAACACTCGCTTCCGCGTGATTCGTGCTCTGGAGCAACTGCGCACCAAGAAGTACAACAATCCTGCCAAGAAGCATGGCAACATTCCATTGTAATTCCTATTCAACGACAATTCAAAATGAATAAGAAAATAATATTGACACTGATTGCTGTGGTAGCCGCTATTACCGCTAGCGCACAAGGTCGCATGGACTTGCGCATCAACGAGGTAATGGTACAGAACGACAGCAACTATGTTGACCAGTATGACCACCGTGCTGGATGGATTGAGATTTTCAATGCATCGCATGGCACCAACGGCATCGAGAAGATGTTCATCACCACTCTCAAGCCAAATATCATCCAGGACTATTTCAAAGCCGAGGAGCAAAAGAGCAACAAGAAGCGCAACCAGCTGCTTCAAGAGCTTCGCGACTCACGCCCTGGTGAGATTTTTGAGATTCCACGTGGCGATGTGGCTACTAAGGTCAAACCACGTTCACATGTAGTGTTCTTTGCCGACGGCAACATCGAGGCCGGCACCTTCCACCTGCCTTTCATCATGAAGCCAGGCCAAGAGAACTACATTGCTCTCTATGACGTTAATGGTGACTTGGTTGACGAAGTGACAGTTCCTGCCACTCTGCCAGCCGACCAGTCATATGCTCGTTGCAGTGAGGACTCTATCGACCTCCACGGAAGCCACAATTTTGAAAGCCAACTGTGGCAAGTGTGCGACGGCTCAACCGAGGCCAAGGCTATCACTCCTGCCAAGTTTAACGCACGTCCCATCAACAACAACATCGACATGTTTAAGAAAGATGACCCATCGGGAATTCTGCTCACTCTCATGTCGATGGGTGTAGTGTTTAGTGCCCTACTCATGCTCTACATCATGTTCAAACTCTTTGGCAAGGCTTTCACTACCAAGGACAAAAAAGAGGACGAAGTTGTTAACAAGGCAGTTGAGGAGCCAACAACCGAAGCTGCTCAAGAAGGCGGTAACGACGAGGCTATCGCTGCCATATGCATGGCACTTTATCAACACCTCAACGCTCACGACGAGGAAAGTGGAGTACTAACATTCGACCGTACCCATGAGCTGCACAGCGCATGGGGCTCGAAAGGTAATCTGCTGCTTCGCATGCCTGAGCGTCATGACAATCATTAATTATCACTAACATTTAATTTGTTTTATCAATGAAAGAATATAAGTATAAAATCAATGGTCACGAATACAAAGTAAATGTTGGTGACATTGAGAACAACATTGCAAACATCGAGGTTAATGGTGTTCCTTACACTGTTGAGCTTGAGGAGGAAAAAGTTGCTAAGCCTGTTGTCAAGAGAGTTGCAGTCAGCAACGACGCTCCTGTTGCAGCTAAGCCTGCCGCAGCTAAACCCGCTGCTGCAGCTGCAGGCGAATATGTTATCGCATCGCCACTTCCTGGCGTTATCAAAGAACTCCATGTTAAGGAAGGCCAGCAGGTTAAGGCCAGCGATGTGGTTTGCATCCTCGAAGCCATGAAGATGGGTAACGAGATTCATGCAGGCAAGGACGGCGTGGTTAAATCAATTAACGTAGCTCTTGAAGAATCGGTTCAAGAGGGTACCACTATCATGATTATCGCTTAAAATTATGGTACTATTAAATATTGCAAATAACCTAGAGCAATTCTGGCACTTCACAGGCTTCTACAACGTAACGTTGGAGCCTTCAAGCTTGATTATGCTGTGCGTGGGTCTGCTTTTCATCTACCTCGCCATAAAGCATGATTTTGAGCCTATGTTGCTGGTGCCAATTGGCTTCGGTATCCTGATTGGAAATATTCCTTTCCAACCAGGCAATGAGATTGGTATCTATGAGGAAGGTTCGGTACTGAACATTCTCTATCAGGGTGTTCGCCAAGGTTGGTATCCACCACTCATCTTCCTGGGCATTGGTGCGATGACCGACTTCTCGGCGTTGCTCGCCAACCCCAAGCTCATGCTTGTGGGAGCTGCTGCACAGTTCGGTATCTTTGGCGCCTACATGGTAGCCTTGGCTATGGGCTTTATGCCTGACCAGGCTGGTGCCATCGCCATTATTGGTGGTGCCGACGGCCCAACCGCTATCTTCCTGTCGTCGAAACTCGCCCCCAACTTGATGGGTGCTATTGCGGTATCGGCTTATAGCTACATGGCGCTTGTGCCAGTGATTCAGCCACCTATCATGCGACTGCTAACCACCAAGAAGGAGCGCCTTATCCGCATGAAGCCAGCCCGCAAGGTTTCCCAGACCGAGAAGATTATCTTCCCTATCGTGGGTTTGATTCTCACTTGCTTCTTCGTGCCTAGTGGCTTGCCACTGCTCGGTATGCTGTTCTTTGGCAACTTGTTGCGTGAAAGTGGTGTGACCACCCGTCTCGCCAAGACCGCAAGCAACGCAATGACCGACATGGTGACAATCGTACTCGGTATGAGCGTTGGTGCTTCAACTCAGGCATCGGAGTTCCTTACTCCCGATACGATTAAGATTTTCGCCCTTGGTTTCATGGCATTCATCATAGCCACCACATCGGGCGTACTCTTCGTGAAGATCTTCAACCTCATCCTGCCCAAGCACAAGAAGTTGAACCCATTGATTGGTAATGCCGGTGTGAGCGCTGTGCCTATGGCAGCACGCATCAGCAACGACCAGGGTCTTAAGGCCGACCCAAGTAACTATCTGCTCATGCACGCTATGGGTCCAAACGTTGCTGGCGTTATCGGTTCGGCAGTTGCCGCTGGTGTACTCCTCGGCTTCCTCGGATAATAAAACAATCTTACATATTAATAATAAGGTGTGCCCACTACTGGGTGCACCTTATTTCTTTTGGCACACCTTTTGCAATTTGTAACCTCAAATTAAACTCTAAATACACGACTGCTATGTTTCTGCAATATATCTCGGGTCCCATTCTTGGTGCAGTGATTGGTTATATCACTAATGATATTGCTATCAGGATGCTGTTTCGTCCTCGCACAGCGAAGTACGTATTTGGCATACATGTGCCTTTTACACCTGGCATTATACCCAAGGAGAAGAACCGCATTGCTGGTGCCATTGGCGGTGCCATAAGCGAGAACCTCATGAATAAAGAGGTGCTTGAGAAAACGCTACTCAGCAATGATATGCTTGATAAAATAAGAGCCGCTGTAGATGAGTTTTTCTACACTCAACTCCACAACAAAGAAACTCTCGAACAGTTCGCTTGTCACTATCTCACACAAGAAGAGATTGCTGCCATGAGAGAGAGCACATGCGATGAGGTTGCCAAACTCATCTCAGCTAAACTGCGCGACCGAGCCATTGGCAAAACCATAGCACATGCCGCCACACAGCACGTAATCGACAAGACACGCAACAGCATGGCAGGAAAAATCCATGCTGAACGTCTTATCGAGGCAGTAGCATCACCTATCGAGAGCAAACTCTCCCAGCATATTAACGAAGTGCTGCACGACCAAGCACCAATCATGTCGACCAGGATTGTATATGCCGAGGCCGACAAACTCATGTCAATGCCCATGTGCGAACTTTTCAAGGGTCACGAACAGCAACTCAAACAGACACGTGAAGGCATAGTGAGCGTATATCGCACCATAATCAGCGACCATCTGCCACGCATTCTCGAGAGCATAAACATTAGCAACATCGTTGAGTCACGAATAAAGGAAATGGATATGGAAGAAGCCGAAAAAATCATCCTGAGCGTGATGAAGAAAGAGCTGCGAGCCATTGTGTGGCTTGGCGCCCTACTCGGCTCAATCATGGGTACCATTATGACCTTCATCAACATTTAGAAAAAGCAAAATCAAAACACTTCATAGTTGTATATGTGATTATTTCTGATTAAATTTGTAGCAGAAATAAAACTATACAGTTATGAAAACTAAATTATTGTCGGTTTTATGCACTTTGCTGTTGCCGTTAACAAGCACAGGAGCAATAAACCCTTTTTCTCTCACTATAAGTAATAATCCATTAAGTAGCACTGTAGCAACAGAACTGCTGGGCAAAGTTTATATGCATCACCAGTCATTACTGAACAATTCTGAAGTTAAAATCATTGATGTGCAGACGAGCGAAAGGTTTACATCTAGTGGAAACATTTTACGAACGATATTGATATGCTCGGTAAACAACGATAAACTCCCAAATGAGTATTATGCCATAACATTCAATGGGAAGGACATAGTCGACGGCGTCATGCTAGGGCACAATGGAGACTCGAAGATTCTTACTATAAAAATTCCTCGAGATGAAGTAATTTATAGACCATCTCCCGAAATCAGTTTTGACTTCAACGGCGATACAATCAAGGTATTCAGAACTTATAGTTTCTTCACTACTGCAAAAGGTGGCAATTGGTTTATAAAAGAAGGTACCATCTGTAACCATTTTATAGTGAGCAGTGGGGGAACAATAAAACAACTTGCTCCCACAGCAACTGCCATTCGTGAAGATGGTGATGCCAACTACCTGAGCAAGGACCACAAGCAACCGACACGTTCAAAAGCTGAAGGAGAGTTCTTCCCATTTGGCATGAGCGTTCTCTTAGTGGAACAATCACCTGTCAGCAATCCTCTCAACATTGAACAACTCAACAATAATGCCAGCAGCATGATTCAAATTATAGAAAAATATAATGGTAATGCTCCCGAGACCCCTGAAACTCTCAGCGTGATGGAGTTTGCCAAGTGGAGCTTCAACCTAGGCATGCGTCACAGTAATGAGTTCCTCACATGGATTGCAAAAAATTCCCAGAAAGAGCATTTCACTCACTTTATCCAAGCAGTTGCAAGCGATAACGAGAACAATGAACTCGAATGGCTTAAAGAAAACGTCAAGAACCTCAAAGACAAGAAAGCCCGCAAGTGGTGGGAGAAGTGGATTAAAAACAATTTATAATGGAAGAAAAGAAATATAACATTGGATTAGCCTTGAGTGGTGGTGGTGTGAGAGGATTTGCACACATTGGCGCCCTGCGAGCACTTGAAGATGTTGGTATCAAGCCAGATATCATCGCTGGTGTGAGCGCAGGAAGCATTGTGGCATCATTCTATGCTGCCGGCATGACTGCCGATGAGATATTCGACATAATGGGATATATAGATATGAGCAAGTTTCTGCAAGTCGATATCTCGAAAAGCGGATTTCTCAAGCTCGATAAATTCAAGAAATTCTTAGCAAAGAATTTACCTGTCGAAAATATCGAACAACTAAAACTACCAACCATCATAGCCGCCACCGATATTGAGCAACAACACGAGATGCCATTCACAACAGGCAATATAGCCGAGAGGATTATCGCTTCTTGTAGCATCCCACTTGTGTTCAAACCTGTGAAAATCGAGAATAGCTACTATGTGGACGGTGGAGTCTTACACAACTTACCATCATTCTACTTGCGCCCGATATGCAAAAAGGTGATAGGCATCAACGTTAGTCCTTCTAAGTTAGGTCCCATTAAAATGAATGTCAGGTCACTTGCATATCGTACATATAAACTCATGACACTTCGCAATGTTGTGACCGACAAACAATTGTGCGACTTGCTAGTTGACATTATATCTATTCAGCAAATCAGCACTTTCGACACACGTGCAGCTAACCGAATTGCACAAAAAGGCTATTTCGAGACAATGAAGATCTTAAAGAACTCACCAATAGTAACAGAATTGAAATCATGACAATTAGCAAGCCAATCATCTACCAACTATTACCCAGACTATTTACAAACAACTGCAATAATTGTATTCCTAATGGTACAATAAAACAGAACGGTACAGGAAAGATGAATGACATTACAGTACCTGTGCTCAAAAAACTGCGTGACTTAGGAGCCACACACGTGTGGTACACGGGTGTGATTCGTCACGCAACAAAGACGCATTACAAGGATATTCCCGACTGCAACCCTTACATAGTGAAGGGTAACGCTGGCTCTCCCTATGCAATTACCGACTACTACGACATTGACCCCGACATAGCCGTGAGAGTAAAGAATCGCATGCGTGAGTTTGAGCAACTTGTCGAGCGCACACATGAGGCTGGGATGAAAGTCATTATCGATTTCGTGCCTAACCACGTGGCTCGCCAGTATCACAGCATCGCCAAGCCACAAGGAGTAGAAGATTTGGGAGAAAACGACAATAAAGATTGGGCATTCTCACCCGACAACAACTTTTACTATATGCCTGGGGAACAGTTTGCTCCTGGAATCGACCTAGGACAAGGCGATGACTTCTACTACGAAAAACCAGCGATGGCAACTGGCAACGACTGTTTTCATCCTTATCCCGGAATCAACGACTGGTATGAGACAGTGAAACTCAACTACGGAGTAGATTACGCTACATGGCAAAGGCACTTCTCCCCCATTCCTTCCACATGGCACAAGATGCTCGACATCCTAATGTTTTGGGCAAATAAAGGTATCGACGGCTTCCGTTGCGACATGGTCCACATGGTACCTGTTGAATTCTGGGGGTGGGCAATACCACAAGTGAAAGAAAAATATTCAAATATCATATTTATAGCCGAACTTTACGATACAGCTATTTACCGCGACTACATTTTCAATGGTCACTTCGATTATCTATATGACAAAGTGTCGCTTTATGACACATTACGAGCTGTTACATGTGGCAATGCCAGCGCATCGGCTATCACAGGCTGCTGGCAAGCGGTGGAAGGAATTGGCGATCACATGCTCAACTTCCTTGAGAACCACGATGAGCAACGCATCGCATCACCACAATTTGCTAACGACCCATTCTGTGCCCTGCCTGCACTTGTGGTTTCAGCAACTATCTCACGCTCACCGTTTATGATTTATCAAGGGCAAGAATTGGGAGAACCAGCCATTGATGCTGAGGGATTCAGCGGGCAAGACGGCCGTACAACCATCTTTGACTACTGGAGCATTCCTACAATACGCCGATGGTACAACAACGGTAAATGCGACACCACGAAACTGACAAATAGCGAGCGCGAACTGCGTCGATTCTACAAGAAGTTACTCAGAATCTGTAACAGCGAGAAGACTATTGCCAAAGGAGAATTTTATGATTTGATGTATGCCAATTACAATTCTATGAACTTCGATAAGGTTTACGCTTATTATCGCCATTATCGCAATGAACATCTGCTGATTATTGCCAACTTTGGTAATCAAGATGAGAACTTCAATCTTAACACCCCACAGCATGCTCTCGACACAATGCACTTAAAACCTGGGACCTATCATGCCATAGAGTTACTCACTTCCAGCAAGATGACTATCACCATTGACCCTGATATCCCAGATAATTTCACCATTGGCAGTCGCAATGCTATGATTATCAAATTGATGTGATTTTCATAAAATTATTTTCAATATATTATAGGATTAAACAAAATTATATATTACTTTTGCACATAGATTTTAGACCTTCGTTATTATGAGCAAAAAACCGTTCAAAATTTTTTCGGGCAGATACTCAAGATATCTTGCCGATGAGATAGCCAAGAAACTCGGCATTGAAGTTGGTGAAATGCTAGTAAATGAATTTGCCGATGGTGAGTTTCAAGTGTCGTACGAAGAATCGGTTCGAGGCGATGAGATTTACCTTGTCCAGTCAATGTTTCCTCCCACCGATAACCTAATGGAACTACTGCTCATGATTGACGCAGCCAAAAGAGCTTCGGCCAAGTCGGTTACCGCAGTGATTCCTTACTTTGGATGGGCTCGTCAAGACCGCAAGGACCGCCCACGCGTGTCAATCGCCGCTAAGCTGGTGGCTGGAATGCTCACTACTGCGGGTGTCGATAGCATCATCACTATGGACTTGCATGCCGACCAGATTCAAGGTTTCTTTAATCTGCCTCTTAACCACCTCTACGCATCTTCGGTATTTGTGCCCTATATCAACAAGCTAAAGCTTAAAGATATGGTATTTGCTTCGCCCGACGTGGGTGGTGCCAAGCGTGTTTTGGAGTATGCCAAGCACTATAAGGTTCCCATGGCTCTGTGTCACAAGCAACGTGCTCGCGCCAATGTAGTAGAGAAGATGACTATCATAGGCGAAGTCAAGGACAAAAACGTGATTCTGGTAGACGACATGATCGATACCGCAGGAACCATCTGTACCGCGGCCAAGGTGATGATGGACAATGGCGCCAAGTCGGTTAGAGTGATTGCCTCGCACGGCGTGATGAGCGACCCGGCCACCGAGCGCATCAACCAAAGCCCCATCACCGAGGTCGTTATCTCCGACTCAATCAATTACGACACTTCGCGCAGCGAGAAGATAAAGAGAGTTTCGGTCGCTGGACTTATTGCTGAGACCATACAGCGCATCAACGACCACGAGTCAATTAGCTCACAGTATATAATAAACCATTAATAAGTTAATTCACAACATAATAATAAGGTGCCGCTCAAAGAGTGGCACCTTATTAATTTTCCGACCTCAATAGTAAAGATTTAACGACGCCCAAATAGCTTGTAAAAAACTTTTTTCAAACCTTTTGGCTCGTTTATCTGTGATGTTTCATTCGCTTCCCTGGACGGCTCTACCTCTTTAGGTGCTTTAAACCACAGTGTGCCAAAGCAGTCAGGACGGTGGAAATCGGGCTTAGGAGCATTTATAGGATTCCACGACACATAATGACGATGTACGGTCTTTCCAGCACATTTATAGAAATTACCCTTAATATACTCAGGTAAATTGTCGGCGTCAAGACCAACCAGCGACAACGGAATCGAGACTGTTAAATCCCAGCAATAGGTCCCTTCCTGCTCTTGAATGGGCTCAATGCCACATGAGGCATAACGTTCAATCGACGCAAGCTCGCTCTGGGTAAGCCTTGTGGGAGCAGGACGCTCAATGCGATGGCTACCGTTCAATGTGCCAATGCAGTTAAACTCAAAATTCCAGTATTCATCATTACCAGGCACCTGCATGAAGAACTCAACGCAACTGTCGTCGGCAACAGGGCTCAAGTCCACGGTGTTGACCGCGCGCAAATCATTACTTATAACCGAGAAAAACACATAAAGCCGAGTCCTAGACACGGCTATCACAAAAGTTGTGTAGGGTTTATAGGGAAATTCCTCACTCCAGTTCACACTAGCTATCACTTGATGCTCAACATTCGAATCAAGATACTCGCCCACTGTGCGCAGCGGCATCTTATCAAGTTGCGGAAGGGAGATTATCTGACAATCCATCAAATCACATGAAAATAGGTGAGCAAGCCCGAAATCAAGCCATAGACAGCAAGAATAAGGATAATACTTCCCATAATCTTATTGATCAACCACATACTGTTGATATTAAATTTAGAGCGTAGTTTGTCAACAAGATAAGTGATTGCCATCCACCACAGCAATGCCCCCACAACAATGAAAGCATAACCAATGATATAGTGATAGAAGAAATACTCCGACGACGGGAAGCCAAATCGGGCAAATAATGGGAATATCAGGAAGATAATCAATGGATTTGAAAGGGTGAACGCAAAGCCTGTAACGGCATCGTGAGTGTAGTTCACCTTTATCTCATCGTCATGCTTCAGACCTTTGACTGGACTACGCAAAATCATGAAAATAGCAAAGATGATAAGCACAATGCTACCGCCTATCTGAAACAAATCTTGATGAGCAGTAATAAAATCGGTCACAAACGACAAACCCAGACCAGCCAACAGACAATAGAATAGGTCGGAGCCTGCAGCTCCAAGTCCAGTGTACAAACCACTCTTGCGACCTTTTTCCATAGTCCGCTGGATAACTAGAATACCGATTGGGCCCATCGGTGCCGACAGGATAATACCTACCGACAAGCAACCTATTATTATTGATATTATAGTTCCCATTTTGTAAAACAGCGACAAAGTTACTAAAAATAATGTCATTTTAAGTAATTTTGACCAAAAAAAAACTTTTTTTATTTGCCACCTCAAGCAAATCGTCAATAATTAGATAAAATAGGTTACATCTCAGAAAAAACTCAAATAAATTTGGTTGTTCATTTGAATTACACTAATTTTGGATAAATTTCTCGACACTCATGAAAAAATTGATTCTCACATTATCGATATTGGCTTTTGCGTGTAATGCGCAAGCAATCACCCTCTATAATACTGTCTACAACAACTTTGAACTTATAAATCTCAGCAATAAAGCGTCAATAGTAGGCAATTACCTGCAGCTCGATAACCCCACTGGCACCTACTTAATAGCCACCGATTCAACCGAGATAGATGCATACACTAGTTACAAATACTACATCCGTTTTGCCAATCTGCACAACAAGGAAGGTAAAAGTTACAAAATGCGTGATACTCAAGGCAATACGAAGTCGATAGCTTCTACCGAGTGTGGAATTGTTTTCAATTACACTGCTCGTGGCCATTGGATGGTCTCGGTGAGCTGTTCAAATTCTAGCCTCTACAATGAGAGCATCGATACCCGCAGCATGACAGTATCTCTTTCAAGAATCAACAACGGCAAAAAGTCCATAATCCAAACAATCACACTCGACAAGGATGTCAATCTCGATGAGAGTTACAACTATCTGGGTGTCAATGTTGATGACAATGAAATCGCAATAAAAATTGGTAAAGATGAACTCAATGAGGTAATGACTCACAACTTTACTGACCAAGAGCGCGAAGCATCGTTTGGAGTGCCAAGCAACAAAGTTGGATACTTCGTGGGACCAGGCGCCAAGATTTCTATCGAGAGAACAGTACTCTCCTTTGACAACGAAAACAACTCGAAGGCTATCAACCTTGAGACACAATGGACTCGCGAGGCACTAGACCGGCACTTTGCCGCATCTAAAAATCCTTATGAGGGCTATTGGACCTACCTCGACCGTGACATGGAGGACAAGTGGCTCAAACTTGGAGGTCGCTACACCATTGCTCTGGTTGAGACCGAGAAAGGATACGACGTGATATATGTCGAAGGAGCGCAAGTAAAGAAGTCTCAATGGCATCTGGGAATGAAAAAGGGAGAAATGACTAAAACTATATTTACCGACAATTTTACAGGCCTTTGGCATGATGCCACTCAAGAGGCCATTGATCAAGATGTATATGTAACCTTTGAGAGTGGAGTGATATTATGCTTCAAATTCCCCGTGTACAAGAGCCAAATTCGTTTCTCTAAAGTACTGCAATAATTCGTTGATTTCACCAACAACAAAACTAAATAATTATTTTTCTGAAAATAACATTTTTTATTCATTTTTTTAGGCAAAATAATAACTTTATTTATTTAACTTTGTAGTTGAATTTGTTGCATATTGTAGTAATCATTTTGACAAAGACCATTATTAATTTGTTTTTCAGGCCATTATGGCTCATTCGTCATGGATAAGCAAGAACTTCTCGACATCAGATACCTGCGCATGGCCCAAATATGGGCCGAGAACTCATATTGCAAGCGCCGCCAGGTGGGAGCACTCATCGTAAAGGACAAGATGATTATCTCCGACGGATACAATGGCACACCCGTAGGATTTGAGAATGTGTGTGAGGATGACGAAAACCACACTAAACCCTATGTACTGCATGCCGAGGCTAACGCCATTACCAAAGTGGCGCAAAGCAACAACAGCAGCAAAAATGCCACTCTCTATGTCACCTCGTCGCCTTGCATCGAGTGTGCCAAGCTCATTATTCAGTCGGGTATAAAACGCGTGGTTTTTGGCGAGATCTACCGCCTTACCGATGGCATAGAACTATTGCAGCGTGCAGGCATCGAGTGCGTACAACTTGACTTCAATAACTAAAGCCCATTTCCTATCAAGCAATCACAATGGAGAAAAAAAGAGATTATAGTGCATGGCTACCATTAGCTATCGCCATTTCGGCAATAGTAGGTATTGTTGTGGGCATTTTTATGGGCAACCCATTTTCAAGCAGCACCTATTCCACACAGAGTGACCGCAAGCTGAACACCATTTTGAATCTCATCTCGCAAGAGTATGTCGACGACAGCATCAAAACTTATGACTTGATTGAGATGTCGATTCCTGCAATTCTTGCTAATCTCGACCCACATAGTTCCTACCTCTCGGCACGCGAGCTCATGGCAGCTCAGGAAGAACTGAATGGCAGTTTCTCAGGTATTGGCGTCTCATTCCAAATGATGAATGACACAATCGTTGTTCTTGAGGTGATACCAGGCGGCCCTAGCGACAAGGCTGGCCTGATGGCTGGCGATAAGATAGTGTCGATTGAAGATAGCACATGGGTGGGCTCTCTTATCGACGCCAACAAAGTGCGTGAGAAATTGCGCGGCGCCAAAGGCACTAAGGTGAAAGTGGGTATTGTTAGGGCTGGCACACCTAAGCAACTTTCGTTTGTCATCACTCGAGGCGACATTCCTCTCAACTCTGTCGACTCCTACTATATGCTAGACAAGACCACTGGCTATGTCAAAGTGTCACAGTTTGGGCGAAACACATACAATGAATTTGTCAACGCACTCAACTCACTCAAGAATCAAGGCGCAAAGCGATTTATGGTAGACTTGCGAGGCAATGGTGGCGGATATCTCGAGATTGCCATTATCATGGCCAATGAGTTCCTACCCCCCAACAGGCTCATAGTGAGCACCAAGGGGCGCTATCGCCGTGATGAGACAACAGCCTACAGCAATGGTAATGGCCAGTTCCTTGACGAGGAACTTGTGGTGCTCATTGACGAGTTTTCGGCAAGCGCAAGCGAAATCTTTGCCGGTGCTATCCAAGACAATGACCGAGGCCTTATTATTGGATGCCGTTCGTTTGGTAAAGGACTGGTGCAAAAACAGTTTGATTTGCCAGACAAGAGCGCCATTCGACTCACTATAGCAAAGTACTACACTCCCTCGGGTCGATGCATCCAAAAACCCTACGACAACGGAGAAAGCGCCTATCAAAAGGACATCCTCGACCGTTATAGCAATGGAGAGTTATACAGTAAGGACAGCATAAAGATTGATAAGTCAAAGATTTTTGAGACAACTACAGGACGCAAGGTCTACGGCGGAGGTGGCATTATTCCCGACATTTTTGTTCCTCGCGACACAACTGGATTCTCGTCCTACTATACTGCAGTCTTTGCAGCTGGTCTCATTCAAGAATATGCACTTAAATATGTAACCGAGAATCGTACTGAGCTTAGCAAGATGAGCGATTACAAGCAGCTGTTGCGCAACCTGCCGGCCAACGATGACTTGCTCAACGACTTCGTGAAATATGCTGCCGACAAGGGCGTGCCAGCTCGTTGGTACTACATCCATCAGTCGCAGGACATTATCACAAGCGTTATCAAGGGACTTATTGCACGTGACATTTTCGGGCAGAGTGCCTACTACCCTATTGTAAACCGCAATGACAAGACTATAGAGACTGCCCTCAAGGCACTCAACAAGCACAAGGCAGCTTTCCCTATCACCAATTATTAACACACTATGGACAAGAAGCGCCTACGCAAGCACATCAAGGCTCAAGTTGCCATGCTCACACCCGAGCAGAGGGAACTTGAGGCAAGCAACGTGTTTAATCACATCGAGAAGTCCGATATTTTTAAGCACAGCAGCAATATCATGTTTTTCTCTTCACTGCCCGATGAGATTCCTACTCATCACTTCATTGAGCTATGGGCTAAGACCAAGAATGTGTATCTGCCACGCGTCAATGGCGACGACATCGAACTCATTAAATATCAACCAGGTACTTTGCGCAAAGGCAGTTTCAACATATTGGAGCCCACAGGCGATGACATCGTAGACCCACATATCCTAGATCTCATTATCGTGCCGGGAGTAGCTTTCGACCATCAAGGCAACCGATGTGGACGAGGAAAGGGGTTTTACGACCGATTCCTGTCGCTCGCTACTGCAACAACCATTGCAGTGTGCTTCGACTGTCAATTGGTAGATTCTTTGCCAGTGGAGCCTCATGACATCCCCGCACAATACATTGTAACTAATACATTTAAAACACTATAATTCATGGCACTAATCAATCGCGACTCTAAGCTCTGCGACATTATTCTCCATGATCCATCGACAATCACGGTGCTCGACCGATTTGGTATAGCATTGGGCGTGGGCGACCTCAATGTCGAAGAGGCTTGCCAGGAGCATGGCATCAACGTGGAGTTTTTCACTACAATTCTCAATACTTTCATTAACGAGAACTACTTTCCACAGTACACAATGGCACAGTTTAGTGCTACCGAAATTGTAGACTATCTCATAAAGACCAACAACCACTACCAGCAGAATGTACTTCCCAACATTGAGCGCCACTTCTCTTTTCTGATTGCCAAGGCTCCATCGCATAACAACAATCTTGTCATCATGAAGCAGTTCTTTGATGAGATGAAGAGCGAACTGTTGCAGCGCATCGATGACGACAATAACCGATGGTTCCCTGAAATTTGTAGCAACGTGAAGGCCATATCACAAATCACTGAGGCTGTTACCGTTGAGGAACCTACCGACACTATTGAAGACAAAATTGATGACCTCATCAATATGCTCGTCGTCCACATGAAAGGCGACTACGACCACAACCTGGGTTATGCCGTGCTAGTTGCAGTATTCTCTCTAAAAAAAGACATCAAGCAAAACAACCGCATTCGCAACCGCATTCTCCGCCCTTTCTCCAATGCTCTAATGCCTAGCAATGAATAACGCAAGGGTTATTATATCGACTCACAACACGCTCGCGGCTTTAGGGCTCAAGAAGCTGCTCAGCGAGGTTTTCAGCACCGATGTTCTCGTTGTTGATGAATCTTTTTTCGACGTCCTGAGCACTAAAGCAGAGCCTCACCTATTTTTTGTTGATCAAGACACACTGGTTGCCAGATTGCCGTTTTTCCTACCACGCAAGGCTAAGACTGTCTTGCTCCTGCCAAGCGACCAATCCATCGAAGACTTTCGAACCATCAATATTACTTTAACCGAGAGCCAACTCATCAACGAATTTAATTCATTGCTTGAAGCACATCATAAAAACGATAAAGAAAGTACAGCGCTATCCTCTAGAGAGGTAGAAGTGCTGCGACTAATCGCATCTGGAAAAACAAACAAAGAGATAGCGCAAGAGCTAAACATTAGCATCAATACTGTACTAACTCACCGAAAGAACATAACGGCAAAACTGGGCATCAAGAGCGTTTCAGGACTCTCCTTCTACGCCATGATGAATGGAATCATATAAACTTTTTGCGTTTAGTAGCTGAACTATTCTGTGTTGAACGTTGAAAAACTAATCAACAGGAATAATTTTGTTGCTGCGTGCATACCATAGATAGCCCTCGATGTGGTCGTAACCAAGCTGTCTCAGCAAGTTCATGTATTCCTTAACCATAGCAGCATCATCGGCAAGGGTCTTAGGGTCGGTTTTGATTCCAAACTTGTAATCAACCACCACGACCTCACCGCTGGGACGCTTAACAATGCGATCTGGACGGCGGTGTTCATGGTCACTGCTACCCTCCTCATGCGGATAACTGATGTTTCGCTCGGTGTAAACGACATTTGCACTGTCAAACCAGCTCATCAGCTGCTCATCGCCTTTTATTGTCTCTATCAAGTCGGAAAAACGCTTTTTACTCCAATATCGGTTATCGGTGAAAAGTTCGTTAGCAACACCATATTTTTGAGCAAAAGCAAAGTCGTCGATGGTCTTTATAAGACTAAAAAGTTCATGCATCCTCAATCCTTCGGCTGTCACTGTACCTCTGGTGTTCGGCATACTCACATGAACCGGCATTGTCGTGTGTGACACATAATAGGTGGGCATGAAATTGCCACGTTTATCGCCTTCATCGGTCGATTTATCCTTACGAACTATAGGCGAACCCTTGGTATAAGATATAACAGCCAACTTATTGGAAAGTTCCTCTTCAACAGAATTATCATTGTTATCACTTTCATCACCGGCTATAGTTTTATCGCCATCTACCAACCAGCAATCAAGCAGCTGCTCAGTTTTTTGCATCTCAATGCCGCTATCAACATTTCCAACGGCAAAGTTGTAAAGCAAAGTCCCCGCATCGCCCGATGCGCTTAGAGCAGTGCACTTCGACAGATCTTCCTCTTTGATATGAACAAAAATGTGAAGTTCTTCTTTGGGTCGAGTGAGAGCGACATACAACTTGTTGAGGTTGTCGACAAGAGTGTTCTCTTCTTCCTCGTTAACCACATGGTCAAGAAGTGATGCATTCTTGAGTGAATTGAGATTGATGGGAATGAGTGGAGGCAACAGGTCGCTGTTGCTCAAACCAATGCCCTCGATGGGGCCAGCATTAAGCCAGTCATCTTTCTTGATCCACATCAACTCATTACCTGGCATCAATTTCCAGTTGGCAAACGGGACAATGACACACTTGAACTCCAACCCCTTAGACTTGTGAATTGTCATCACACTCACGGCATCGGCATCGGCGGGAGAGTTCACTGCTAACTTGTTCTTCTTCTCTTCCCAGAACTGCAGGAATTCCCTGACTGTGCCACCATTGCGCTGACGCGTGAAGTCGAGCACCACATTCATGAACGCCATTAGAAAAGAGTTTTCAATTTTAGCATCGGTATTTTTGTTTTCGCCGTCCTGATTGCTGGGCAAGATATACTTATCAATAATCTTGTCAACAATATTCACAAGGTTTGTGAGTTGGCTAGTGGGATCGGGCATTACCTCCCGGGCTATCTTTGAATAGGCAGCAAGACGCTGCTCAGGAGTCAATGTAGAAAATTCTTTTCTATCGGCCCCGAAACAGTCAAGCAGAATCTCGCCAGTATTGACATCGGCACCTAGTGGCTGAATTTTCGCTTCAAAGTCGTGAAGCACCTTGTAGCGGCGCTGTTCACTCACTCTCTTCTTGATAAATCGGGCAGACAGAGAGTCGAGGTCTTCATTTTCATCCTCTTCTACCTGATATTGAGTGAGTTCAAGGAACTGGAGCACACTTATTATAAGCCTTATCGACGGTGAATTCTTGAGAAGCAATGACTCAGCCGACACAATATCGATGTGGTCAGGATGCATCTCACTGCCGAGTGAATCATTGTATTCGAGCAAGGTCTCAACTATCGCATTACCCTCGCCATTAGTACTCACAAGGATTGCTATATCTTTCATCTCATAGCCACGACCACGCAGCATATTGATGTAGGCAGGAAGCGATGAGATGATTTTCTGTTGAGCCTCTTTTGCGTATTTCTCAAAAGGCACAACGTTAATATTTACCAATCCATCTTTTGAAGTCTTGTGTACTTTCTGCTTTATGTTGGCATAGGTCTTACTTAACGACGTATACTGTGGTGCATCCTTGTGATAACAGTCGATGACCTGTGAAAACAGTTCATTGTTGAATTCAATGATTGAACGATAGCTACGGTAGTTGGTGTCAAGAGGGTCGACATCGGCATCAAAATGCTGTTCTATCTCCTCGCGCAGCATGCTAGGATCGCTGTTGCGAAAACGATATATCGACTGCTTCTCATCACCGATTATAAGGTTCTCGTTATAACGGGCAATGCTCTCCTCAAGAAGAGGCCTGAAGTTGTTGTACTGTTTGCGGCTAGTATCTTGAAACTCATCAATCATGTAGTTATTAATTGCACTTCCGGCATGCTCATAGATGAAGATTGCTCCACAGGCTAGCACACGGCTTATCAGGTCGTTAGTATCGGCAATCATGATGCTGTTTGTGTCCTTACGAAACTGTTCGAGCTTCTCATCAATCTTTCCCAACAAGCCCAACTTCCAGATGTTTTCAATCACATTATCAAGGAAGTTGACCATGGCTTCGTGGATAAACACCTGCTGCAATAAGTTTTTAAGTTCGGCACATTGATCTGAGGTAACCTTATCCTTGTAGTTCTTCTTTAGAACGGTTACCAGAGCGCTATCTTCCTGTGAATACTTTTTAAGTGTTGTCATTGAGCTCTTGCTCTCAAATGGCGACAAATCTCCACTACTAATCTTTTTCAATGAAGATTTACCGTCAATATGATCAGGGAGAATGCCATAACGATGGAAGAAATCGGCGACATCGCGCTGGGCATCCTTAATGCTCTGTTCACGCAAGTTTCGACGCATGATGAGCTGTTGCTTGAACTGGAAAACACTCGATGTTCCTGAACCTGAGCCTATATCGCTTAAGTAGTTAACAATTTCCTCATGATGGTCTCTGAACGTCTCCTGATAGATAACTGCTGCAAACTTCTTCAGCTCATTGGCACTGTGCTCACCAAAGAAGTCCCAAGTCTTATTATTAGTGATATTCTTGATGATAAATGATTTTACCCAATCATCGATGGCACGCTGATGTTCCCCCTTACTTCCGAGCTCAGCAAGGAAGTCATGCACTGCTACACTGGTTGCATAGTCCTCATCTATCTCAAGACTATAATTAAAGTCGCGGTCGAGTTCACGGGCGAAATTGCGCAAGATGCCCTGAAAGAACGAATCAATAGTGCTTACATTGAACGAACCATAGTCGAACAATATAGCACTCAATGCGCGACGAGTAGCGAACATCACCGACTCAAAAGAATCGTCGGCGAACATCACCTTGAAATCTTTCACATATTCTCCCTCACCCTTGCTCAAATTGTAAAGCTCGCTAATGATGCGCTCCTTCATCTCGTTGGTAGCTTTATTGGTGAATGTGATAGCAAGGATGTGACGATGGTAATTAAAATCCTTTCTTAGTTTGAAACAATCAAGAATATTCTCTTCACCTTTCTTATCTACTACTTTAACTTGCTTTCCTGTTGGTATTCCTATGAGATTGGCGATATAGGTTCGGGCAAGTGTATAGGTCTTGCCCGATCCTGCCGATGCCTTGATTATCTTTATTCCTTTTTGTGCCATCACTTTGACGAATTAAGTCGCAAATAACTATTATTAATTTGACTAATAATCTATCCTATATTATTCTGGCTTTAAATCCTTGGCTTTTTAAATACTCGAGCACCCTATCACGCATGTCGCCTTGAATGAGAATCTCGCCGCCACGGGCCGAGCCTCCCACACTGCACACTCTCTTAAGGTCTGACGCAAGCTGTTTTAGAGTCTCATCGTCGAGTGACAGATTGGCAATAATAGTTGCCTTCTTGCCGTTGCGCCCCTTCTTGTCAAGAATAATGTCAATCATCTTTTTTCCTTGCTGCTCAAGCGCCGATGCTGCTTCGTCAGCTTCGCAAGCCGACTCTTGACTCACAGCTTCGGGGTCAATGTCGAACGCGGCCCCAAGCATTGCCTTCCAATCTTTATTATCCATTCTTATTGTTTCTTGATTGTGATTTTATTTGGTTCAAAGATAATATTATTTATTGAATAACGCAAGGAATTCATGCAAGGAACACAAGCATCTCGAAAAAAAACACATAAAATCGTAAAATAATTGGATAAAAATTTGGAGAAATGAAAAACAGGATGTAAATTTGCAATTGAAAATGTGAGTAAATAGTTGATTGCCTTATTTGTTAAGAATCTTTTTATAGAATCAGGTTTTTTCTTTATCTACTCATAGTGTGCCGCAAAACGGCACATGGCATTAACATGTATGCCATATTCAATTGGTTTTGAGACAGAAAGAACAACAACAATAATTTTTAGCATAAATTAATTTAGTTACTAATGTGATAAGTTTGGTTTATTAAGACACTATTAATAAAAGCGAGTCGTGAGACCCGCTTTTATTTATTTTGTAGAATATTAATCCTCCAAATGACAATTCAAATGTGTGCATAAAAATGCGCATTTCATTTCTTGGGTTCAAACCAGCGACTTGTTATAATCATGTCGCTAATGCTCCACGCCTGCTTCTGTCGGTTACAGAGTGCGCCACTGCCTATGCCCTCGGTCGGAGACGTTGCAACCGATGTGACCTCGCCACGAAGCACACTGTTGCCAAGGCCACTCCAATGGCTGTTGCCAACTCCCATCAGTTCAACAAGGGTTGGGAATACATCAATTTGCCCAACAGGTCCATCAATGATGCCATTCTGCCCTGAGTTAACGACAAGGAACACACACTTGTCTCCTTCTGGGTCAATCGATGGACGACCAGCAGGAGCATCGTCAACTATCTCGCTGTGATCGCTCACAATCACTATCATAGTGTTGTCGTAGATGCCTTGCGACTTCAAGTTGGCAAGAAATTGAGCGAGGGCCATATCAAATGCATTGGCACATTCTAAATAGCAACGCACCTCGCTGGTATAACGACCACTGTTCTGCACCCAAGTGGTGGGCTCCATTGGAGAGTTGTAGGGATGATGCATTCCCGCTGTTGCCACTAGAGCAATAAGCGGACTCTTGCGCTCTGGCAACAGTCGAGTCACCTCTTCAAGTAAAGCCTTGTCAAGCAAATAGCCATTGTTCTTCAAAGTATCGGCAATCTCGGCTCTACCATAGAAGTCGCGATATCCATATATAATCGACATATTGCGCACATTCCACAGGGTGGGCTCGTCGCAGCATGCATAAAAACTGTCATAATCGCCTAGCATCTTCACCAGCGATGGATAAGGAACGTCGCCAAAGGTGCTCGCAACCGCCTGAGTGGTAAGCGGGAGCAAACCTGTGTTGTACATGAAAATGCCGTCGCTTGAGCGTCCGTTCTTCACCTGTGAGCGCATGTTGAGAGTGAGAAGGTTGTTCTCGGTGTCACGGCACAATGCATTCAGGGTGGGAGTAACTTCTCGGCCATCAATTTCAAGGTTTATAACCCATGAGTTGAGAGACTCCACAACAAGTAAAATCACGTTCTTGCCTCGCGCACTGGCATAATCGTCACCAGGCTGGGGCTGCTCATTAATAAAGCGAGTAACCTCCTGCTTCTGCTCATCGGTGAGCGTTACGCGGTCGAATATTGTTGTCACAAGGCCATAAGTAACATAAGGCACCATGCCGTTAGCATTAAGATAATCGCCCTGACGGGTCCACATCACGCAGTAGTCGTTAACTAGCTGCATGCGAAAGCTAGGGCAATTCTCATCCTCTTTATAATGTAATGCTGTCATACCCAACCTAATGCCAGCAAATACCATTAAACTAAGCAACGACAATCCTAATCTTTGGCCAAACGAACTGCGACTTGACTCGATACCACGCTTGAACCAGATACGGTAGACGATATAAAGCAAAACTGGCGGCAAGAGCACTTCCAAATCGGCAAGCCGTACTGCACCCATAGCACTCTGAGCCACTGTGCCGCCCACATTGTCGACAAGAAAGAATGATGACATTGGCATCAAGTCGCGATAGCTGGGCATGTAGAGAAACTGTGCTAAACACCATAAAGTCACAAGCCATATCGCAATCCAACTCCACTTGCGCCAGCGTGGACTGAGAGCGACAAAAGGCAACAGCACAATTATCGCGTCAGCAATATTGTTAATCACAAGAAGGCACAACTCCTTGAATGTCACATGATCCAACCAATTATTATCGGCTATCGCATTGAAATGGTATTCAACAGCAAGCAGTTGCACAACAATGCAAAACACTGCCAGCACATAAAACCATAATGAGGAGTTCTTTATCGACTTTTTCAACGTAGTAGTATTTGAGCGTTTCACGACTGCAAAGTTAATCATTATCAACCTCAAACCCAAATTTTTTTCACTGCCTCCAACCTTGAGATTCAAAGAACCCCTCAACCACCAATATTCTAGGGTAATCGACAAAACAAAGCGCCACATCCCCATGCAGGGATGTGGCACCGTTTTGCTTTATACTCTAAGTGAGTGTATTAGCCTTCGCTAATTGCCTCGTTTGGGCAAGCCTCAGCGCAAGTACCGCAGCTGATGCAAGTGTCGGGATCAATTACATAGATGTCACCCTCGCTGATAGCGCCAGTTGGACACATATCCATGCAAGTTCCGCATGCTACACAGTCGTCACTAATTACGTAAGCCATAGTCTGAATAATTTAAATAGTTAAGTAAAAATAAAATTGTCTTGTAAACAGCTGCAAAATTACTGATTTTATTTTATTAATGCCAAATATTTTCGCAACTATTTTCTATAGTAAAAGCAAAAATAGTGCCAAAATATCGGCCACCCCAAAATGGCGAATTATTTTGTGGTGTTAATTTCGATTCACATCAAGATTTTGGGTCTTGCTCGGTGGGCTCAATAGGCATAGCGTCATGAGCAATTTCTTCGGCCTCGTGCTTCTTGACATTAACTTTCACATGGTCGAAACCCTCGCCATAAACGCCCTTAATCTTAGCTTGAGAAACAAATGCATCCTCATCAATCGCTTTGATGATTCGGAACATGTGCATACTCTCATAGTTGCGGCACATCACCAAAAGGATAGTTGCCTCACTTTGAGTATACCAGCCAGTGCCGTGAAGCACAGTGCAGCCACGATGTGTCTCACGAGTGATGGCGTTGGCTATCTCCTTCCACTTCTTAGAGAAAATCATGAACTGGACGCTCTGGCGGTTGCTATCGATAACCATATCTGCTGCAATAGAGCAAATAAACATGAATATCAATCCATATACAATCTTGTCGAGAGAATGGAATATCAAGTAACTTGAACTGATGATGAGGAGGTCAACATAAATCATTGTGCGACCAAACGAGACATTGCTGTGCTTAGTAACCATAGCTGCAATGATGTCGGTACCTGCTGAACTTCCATTGTGAGTGAACACTATTCCCAAACCCATTCCACACAGCACTGCACCGATTATTACACTCATGAACGGTTGCTGAGCAACGATTGGTTCCTTGAACAATGGCACCATAACACCAAGTAGCAGGGTTGCAATAGTAGCACCGATAATCGTGCGAATCACAAACTGCTTACCAACTGTCTTGAAAGCGATTGCCAGCAAAATGGCGTTTATGACATAGTAGGTGATTGCCACATTCCACCCAAAGCCGAAGTACAAGAGCGAAGCAAGACCAGTCACTCCACCAGTAACAATCTTCTCGGGCAGCAAAAATGCCGAGTAACCGAAGCAGTAGCACACCAGTCCCAATGTAATCATGATGTAGTCCTTAACTTGTGTGACTGAGACTTTGTCAATCTTTCCCATGATATGTTATATTTATAGTTTGTATATTTTCAGGCTGCAAAATTACAACAAAAAAAATGAATCAAATGCAACAACAAGTACACAAAATAACCAACAAGACATTTTTAATACTTTTTCAACCATCATAACTGCCACAAAAAATTGTGCCGAAACGGGACAAAATTGTTAATAACTTTCTCACATTTTTGTGTTGATTTAGAGATTAATTTTTCTAACTTTGCGATTGCTATGAACGGACGAGGAAAACTTTATTTCAAATATGGCACAATGGGTTCGGCCAAGACCGCATTGCTTCTCACTCAGGCCTATAACTTTGAAGAACGTGGGCTCAAATACTTGTGCATGAAGCCCATTATCGACAATCGCGAGAAGGAGAACGTGATTCGCTCTCGCATTGGCATTGAGCGTGAGTGCAGCTGGATTTATCCTGAGATGAACCTCTATGAGTATGTGACACAACTCTACGAAAGTAGTCTTGTGGTTAAGGACTGGATATTGATTGACGAGTCACAATTCCTCACCGAGGAGCAAATCGACCAGCTCGCCCGTATCGTAGATGATTATGGCACCAACGTGGTGTGCTACGGCTTGAGGACAGATTTCCAGTCACACCTCTTTGAGGGCTCAAGGCGCCTGTTTGAGATTGCCGACTCTATTGAAGAAATAAAATCGACTTGCGCTTGTGGACGCAAAACAAGCATCAACGCCCGCATCGATGGCCAGGGCAATATCGTCACCGACGGCAACCAGGTTGAGATTGGTGGCGATGATCGCTATGTGGCATTGTGCCGCAGTTGCTGGCGCAACAAACGTATCGAGAGCGCCGAGCGCAACTCACTGAAATTCAAAAGCGAATAAACAAAGACACATTATTTATAGACAACTACTGTGGCTTAAGAAACAAAGATTTCTCAAGCCACAGTTTTTTGTATTCAGGAATTGCCTATTCCTTTGAGAACATCATGTTCAACACCCAGTTCACTACTGCAAGAATGATGCTGAATAGTATTCCTGCCCAGAGATCCTGAACATCAAAACCTTTGACAAAATAGGCACAGAGCAGCACCATTAAACCATTCACCACAAAAGCGAAAAGGCCTAGAGTAAGAATTGTGATTGGCAACGAGAGTAATTTCACAATAGGTCTCACAACCGAATTGATGAGTCCCAGCACTACTGCCACAATCACAGTTACCCACCATGGCTCAATGGTGACGCTATCCATGAAATAAGCAGTAATACCCACTGCCACAGCCGAAAGAATTAATCTTGCTAACATATCAGTTGTAGAATTAGTTATTTATTGTCATTTCACCACAAATGCTGTACTGCATGTATTTCTTCACCTGCTTTGGAGACATACCCATGCCAAAGAGGTACATCAACTTTGTGATTGCAGCCTCACAAGTAATGTCGTTGCCACTAATCACACCTGCCTTGGCAAGAGCGTCGCCAGTGTCGTATAGATTACTGTTAACAGAGCCAGTAGAGCACTGAGTAACATTGACAATCACTACTCCCCTATTCACAGCTTCGGCTATTGTGCTAGTAAACTGCTGATCACTCGGACTATTTCCCGCACCGAAAGTGCGCATCACAACCCCCTTAATGCCCGGAGTTGAAAGCTGATGTTGAAGAATTTCCTTAGTGATTCCTGGGAATAACGTTAGGATTAGGACATTGGGATCCATGTTGTTGTGAACCATGAGAGGCCTATTGTTGGTAGTGCGATAAAGAACTGTTTCATTGAAGTTTATATCTAATCCAATATTAGCTAAGTCAGGATAGTTGTTACTCAAGAAAGCATTAAAATTATCGGCACTCACTTTAGAACTACGGTTGCCCCTGAGCAGGTGATTCTCAAATAGGATCGCCACCTCACGCACCATGGCTTCGCCCTTGCTGTCGGTGTGAGCAGCCACTTGCAACGCGGTGATAAGATTCTCCTCTCCATCGGTACGAACTTCGCCTATTGGCAACTGAGAACCGGTGATGATGACTGGTTTATTCAGGTTCTCGAGCATAAAGCTCAGTGCCGATGCAGTATAGGCCATCGTGTCGGTTCCATGAAGAATAACAAATCCATCGTAGCTGTCATAGTTGCTCTCAATTGCATGGGCAATTTGACGCCAGTGCACAGGATTCATATTACTGCTGTCGATGGGTGGGTTAAATTGAATGTTTTCAATGTCATAATTTAACATCTTTATCTTAGGCACATTATCGATGAGATGAGAGAAATCGAAGGGTTTGAGCACTTTAGTCTCAATGTCTTCAATCATCCCTATCGTTCCGCCTGTGTAGATAATCAGGATGTGGGGTCTAACGTTTTCTTTAGGCATAGTTTGTGAAATGAAATGTTGTTTATCTTATTTAAAGCATTTAGCGAAGAAGTTGAGATGCTGAGGCAGTGACGCCACCCAATAGGCCCATGCGTGTCGGCCAGGACGCTCACTGTACTGGTGCTTGATGCCCTTGTCGAGCAACGCTGCATGCAGTGCACGGTTCTCCTTTATTAGGAAGTCTTGAGCGCCATCGTCGATAATGATGTTTTGACCATCTTTAAGGTTTGGCACCAAGTTGATTACCGAGTGTTCCTTCCAAGACTCATGATTCTGAGCATACTTGCCAAGCACTTTATCGAGGTCGAAACGGTCTTTAAGAGTCATGATATCAACGGCACCACTCATGCTACCACATGAACCGTATATGTCGGGATGTCGCCACCCAAGCCAAAGAGCGCCGTGGCCTCCCATACTAAGACCAGTGATAGCACGGTGCTTAGCGTCGTTGATTGTAGGATAATTAGCCTCGACATATTCCCTCAACTCCTTGGTGACATAAGTCTCATACTGAGAACGAGAATCGACAGGTGAGTCAAAATACCAAGCATTCTGTGCATCGGGACACACAAAAATCATTGAATAATCATTTGCAAGTTTAGTCAGGTCGGTATGTGCCTGCCAGTCAACATAGCTACCTCCATGCCCATGAAGCAGATAAACAACTGGATATCTTGTGTCATCACCATCTACCACTGCTTTTGGCACGATTACCAGATTCTTGATATCACGCCCCATCTTAGCGCTCTTAACAGTAATGACATTGATTTGAGGATTGTCGGTGTTTACCTGATTCTGCTGAGCAGCTGCCTTAGGGGCGGCCTTCTTGGTTGTTTTAACTCGTGGTGCCGAAGAAGCTGACGCTTCGGACGCTGATATAGAAGTGCCATTATTAGCCCTACAACCTAGACAGCATAGCATCATCAAGGCAACACATGCCAGAACTTTACTTGAAAAAAATCTCATATCAAAATGGATATTAAAAATTTAACCGTCAAATAATTCACAAAAAACACAGGACAACTAGTTCACTCCCGAGTTGAATGCCTTGTAGAAGAATAGCATTTGGTAATCGAGTGCGTTCACCCAGAACGACCAAGAGTGACGTCCGGGACGCACTGTGTAGTCGTGAGGAATATCATGCTCATCAAGAGCCTTGTGCAAAGCATTGTTGGCCTCAATAAAGATATCGTTCTTTCCTGCATCAATAACAATGTTCTGGCCTGGAATTAACGTAGGAACTAGACTCATTACCGAGTGTTCGCGCCACACCTCCTTGTTGCTCTCAAAGTCACCCAAACGCTCATTCACCTTCCATCGGTTGGGATAATTATAGATATCGACACCACCTTCCATACTTCCGCAAGAACCATAGATATCAGGGTGACGCCATCCAAGCCATAGCCCACCGTGACCACCCATGCTCAGACCTGTAATAGCACGGTATTTGGGGTGATTAAGAGTGCGATAGTGAGTCTCGATATAGTTACGAAGTTCATGTACCACATAGGTCTCGAATTGGAACTTAGGATCGATTGGCGAGTCAAAGTACCAGCTGTCCTGACCATCAGGACACACGATTATCACACCATATTGCGAAGCAAGCGAACGCAAGTCAGCCTTCTTGGGCCAATCGCGGTAACTGCCTTGAGCGCCATGAAGCAGATATACCACCGGGAAGAACCTAGTGGGATTCTTCTTCTCACTATATTGAGCAGGCAGCACCACAGTATTCTTAATACTTCGTCCCATTTTATTACTAAAAACCTCAATTGTATCGACAATAGCGTTTTGCTTCTCGGCTGCTGCAATAGCCTTGTCATAAATGGTGGGAACAGCAGTTGTCACATCCTTTGCTGTAGAACTCAGTGAGAATACTACCACTGCGGCCATCGCCATTAAGTATCGTAATGTCTTTTTCATATTTAGGTAATGATTTTATCTTTTGTTCTTAAAAAAATCGGTCATCAGTTTAGCACATTCATCGGCAAGCACTCCCCCAACCACCTGCGTCTTCTTGTGGAAGGGTTTCTCGCAAAAGGTATGATAACCACGTTTGTCGTCACTTGCACCAAATACCACCCTTGAAATTTGGCTCCAGCCCAAGGCTCCAGCACACATCAAGCATGGCTCAACGGTGACATAAAGCGTGCAGTCGGTAAGATATTTACCTCCAAGAAACGAGGCTGCCGAGGTTATAGCCTGCATCTCGGCATGTGCAGTAACGTCGGTGAGAGTCTCAGTGAGATTATGGCCACGGGCTATCACCCTATCTTGACACACAATCACAGCACCGATTGGCACCTCATCACGTCGAGCAGCCTCCTGAGCTTCGGCCAATGCCAAACGCATGTATCTCTCGTCGCTATTAACGTCTTGCATCACTCCTATAGGAATATCTTCTTTACATATTTGCCCACTTTCACGACATAGACACGGTTACGCGGCAAGTCAATAATCTGGGCATCGCTCGAAATGCGCTCATAGTAGAGACGTCCGTTCATGTCCCACACACTCACCATGCGACGATAGTTGTCGCCATAGACATATAGAGTTCCCCAGTGAGCTACGATAATTGGCTCGGGCTCGGCAGGGAATGCATCATCAATAAATTGCTCGATGCCAGTGGTAGATTGAACCGTAAAATATATTGGGTCACTCTCGCCCATCATTGTAGTGGGCACTATAGTGTAGACGGCATCATGGTCGAGTGCGGGAAGGTAACAAAAGTCAGCAGCTGTTATCGCCACTAGTTCATCGCTCTCATCAAACACCTTATAGGCGAGATTGTTGCCGAGACTCACTCGTTGCCAGTCTTGGTCATGAGCAACGCCCTCAACAGTCACAAGCACTGAGATATCTTCGTCGGGATAAAGCGTGAAACGATCATCCTTGCTCCATCCTTTGTCGGCGAGATAAGCATTAATTGCATCATCATCGGGGACCACAACATCAACATTGCCCACACCATCGAAAGTGCCCCAAGCATTGGCTTTAGGAGGATTAACGGCAGCACAGTATATTTCATAAAGATTGTGGCAGTCGTTAAAAGCATAAGCCTCGATACGTTCTAATGTCGAAGGCAACATAACAGTGTGTAGCAGATGGCAGTCCTGGAAAGCGGCATATCCCACCTTCCTTACACCTTCAGGTATTGCGATGTTCACAAGACTGGTTCCTAAGAAACATTCGCGTGGTATCTCATTGATATTGAGTGAGAGCGTGATGTTTTTGAGCTCGTTACATCCCAAGAACGCTTCACATCCTAACTCTATAACAGAATTAGGAATTACAACATCGGTAACCTTTGAATAGGAAAAAGCCCCTTCGGCAATAGTAGTAACAGTATAATTGTCGCCTTCAAAATTAACTGTCTCGGGTATAATACACACACCTTCATAGGCATTCAATCCATCCACAATATTCTCATCAACCATCACTTCGCCTGCACGGTCACCAAGTGTGTAGACAATGCCGTTGCTCACAAAGTCCCAACTCCTGGCTGTGAACGCCAATAATGTGAGCATCAACATCAATATGTATCTTATCTTATTCATTGATAATCGTCAAATCTGGTTTTAACTTACAAAATTCATCAAAAATCATGAAACCACCAAATATTACCCCAAAAAACTACACAGAGTGTAAGTTTTAATGGCGCAACATAAAAAGCCGAAGGATTGTTTATATCCTTCGGCCCAACAAATGCGGAGTGACCGAGATTCGAACTCGGGAACCGCTTGTGACGGTTACACGCTTTCCAGGCGTGCCTCTTCAGCCACTCGAGCACCACTCCAAAGCTGAATAAATAGGTCAATAGACCAATGTGTTTGAAAAAGCGGTGCAAAGTTAATGCTTTTTTCTTGATAAACGCGAAAAACTTCGTAAATTTGTGGCAAGTAAAGCAAAAAACACACATTTGGATCATACTCACATTGACATAAACGACCAGCAGATAGGCGATTTTTATCGTGACGTTCTTGAGTTGTTGCCCTACGAACCGAACGAAGGCCAAGTTGAAGCATTTGCCGCTTTTGCCCATTTTCTTCTTCGTGGTGCTGAGCGCAGTGTGTTCTTGCTTAACGGTTATGCTGGCACCGGCAAAACATCGCTAATGGGAGCTGTAGTTCAGTCCCTGTCGCAACGTGGCATCAAGGTTGTGCTGCTTGCTCCCACAGGAAGGGCAGCCCAAGTTTTCAGTGAGTATGCCCATCGTGGAGCGTTGACTATCCACCGCAAGATTTACCGTCAGGAGAGTTATCTGAGCGAAGGGTTCAGCCTTGGAGAGAATAAGCACTCCAACACCGTTTTCATAGTTGACGAAGCCTCAATGATTGCCAACTCCTCACCCGAAGGATCGGTGTTTGGCACTGGCCGCCTACTCGACGACCTTATTCACTATGTGTACAACGGAAAAGGTTGCAAACTGATGCTCATGGGCGATGGGGCCCAGTTGCCACCAGTGGGACAAGCCTCAAGTCCCGCACTCGACAGCGAGATAATGAAAAGTTATGGACTGACAGTATATGACATAACACTCAAGCAAATAGCTCGCCAAGCTGCCGACTCTGGTATTTTGCAAAATGCCACATTAGTGAGACAGATATTGACTAGCGACCAGCTTGTTGCCCCCCGTCTAGAGTTGAACCAATATGCCGACATCGAAGCTATCACCGGCGAATTCCTGCTTGAAACCCTGAGCGACTGCTACGACCGAGACGGCATGGACGAGACCATTGTCATCACACGCAGCAATAAGCGCGCCACAATGTATAACATGGGAGTGCGCAACACAATCTTATACCGAGAGGAGGAACTAGCAACTGGCGATATGCTGCTAGTGTCGAAGAATAACTACTACTGGGCCAAAGACTATGAGAACATCGACTTTATTGCCAATGGAGATGTGATGCGCGTGAAGAGAGTGTGGGGCGAAGTTGAGCGTCTTTATGGCCTACGCTTTGCCAACGTGACAGTAGAGCTGCCAGACCACGGCAATGTGGAAATGGATGTGAAAATAGTTATTGATAGCCTGTTGAGTGACACTCCAGCACTAACTTTGTCGCAAAGTGAGCGCCTGTACAGCGAAGTTCTCAATGAGTGCACAGGCGACAAGCGCGAACGCTACAAGCAAATGAAAGAACATCCTTATTTCAACGCCCTGCAGGTAAAGTTTGCCTATGCCGTTACGTGTCACAAAGCCCAGGGTGGTCAATGGAAGAACGTGTTTGTCGACATGGGTAGCATAATGCCAGAGGCCTTGAGCACTCTTGACTTCCTGCGCTGGCTGTATACTGCAATCACACGTGCCAGCTGCAAGGTATATCTTATTAACTGTCCGTTAAAAACGGTAGAAAGTAGAGAGTGATACTTAATATTTTTCAGGAAACTCAGAATATTCACTTATAAGACAAAATACGACTAATAAAAACATAAATAATCATGAAAAGATTTCTATTCTCACTCATCGGCCTAGCTTGCATACTCAGCGCTTGGGCATGGAAGCCCATCTTCATAGGTCACCGTGGCTGCTACATAGGTGTGATGAACACCGTAGAAACATTCATCAATGGCGTTGACCATTATGGTTATCAAGGCCTTGAGTGTGACGTTCGCGTCACAGCCGATGGTTACTATGTGATTAGCCATGACGAGACCACCAACGCCGTGGGGGGAAATCTCACTGTGGCAAATGCTACCCTCGCTGAACTCCAAGCTGAGTCATACTCCCAAACTCGTGGCGGTGTGACTTATACAGGTCACATATGCACCGTTGCAAGGTATCTCGACATTTGTAAAGAGAAAAACGTCACACCAGTGGTTGAACTCAAGTGGGCCACCGGCATCAACAATAATGACATGAGCAACTTCCCTGGTTTAGCTGCACTCATCGAGGAGAAAGGACTTACCGACAAGGTCATCATCCTAACATCGATGCGCAAATCACTGGAATATGTACGCACTAATTTCCCTGCCCTCAAGTGCCAGTTTTTGTGCAACAGCAACTGGGCAACACATTTCGACTGGATTGTGCAGTGGGGCCTAATGCCCAGCATACAAGCGGGATGCTTTGACAAATACACCGTGAAGAGATTTCATGACAAGGGGATTGAAGTGGCTGTGTGGACAGTTAACTCCATCGCTAACTATAAGCTGTATGGCGAAATGGGTGTATCAATGATTACTTGCGACTACCTAATGCCCGGCGATATGCCAGAGATTGACGACATCAATTGGGATACCATAGTCGAACCCCTCGATCCACCCAAACAAGACATAGGTCAATAAAAACAGCAACGGAGATGCTTTTTAGCATCTCCGTTGTCGATTAATCCAAACTGGGTATATTAATCTTCTATTTTGCCACCCATCAGACGATAGAGCTTGTAGGTTTCACGGAAACGATCAAGCTGCTTCTGGGAGATGTAGAGACGGTGGCTCACCTTATTACTCTTGAGAAGAATATTGGCATATCGGCACTTAGCAAGACCTGCAGCAAAGTCGCGAGATTCTTTAGTCAGAGCCTCATCGAACCTCTCACTGAAGTAAATGTCCTCGGTAGAGTGCTGAATGTTCTTAGGTGTAAACTCATATTCGAAACGGTCAAGCTTAAATTTCAGTGTATAGAAATCGACTGGATCATCGGCAAAGTAGTGTACTACAAACCTCAGTGGACCTGGCACACCATCCTTAACAGTGAAGTACATGTAGGTATCATTCTCCCTGTAGTTAGTGTTGATACCATTGTAGATGTACTCAATTTCACCATTGCTTAATGCGGTCTTCTTGAATAATGACTCAAGCGAATCGAGAGGAGAAGTAATCTCCTCATTCTCTTCCCATGCATAGGGTTGAGGATCATCAGGAATGTCGTAATGCACAATGGTGTAGTCCATGTTGAGCAGCGAGTCAAGCTCAGCTTTGCGACGAGCCTCTTCTTCGGACTTCTGCTTCTGTTGATCTTGCAGTTTAGCTAATTCCTCATTGGTGAGCACATGCTTGTGATTTTTACAATTAACACAAGCTTCGCAATTGCAATTGCAAATGCCATTGCCTCCGAACAAAGCGCCCAGTGAAGCACAGGAATAGTTAACGAACACAAGAGCGAACGCTACTAAATAGATAAATTTTTTCATTTCAATAATTCGTTTTTATTATAATAGTTGTGTTGTCGATAGAAGATTGTGCTTTTGCGACAAAATGTCGAAGCAACCTACTCTTTTTATTTTGCAGTCACGCAAAATCAGGTGCAAAATTAATTAATTTACTCAAAACCAACAACATTTTTTTGAAATAATCGATAAAAAAACAACAATGTTGATTGGTTTTGAGTAAAAACATATGTGACGCAGTCCTACTTGCTTGCCATTAGCTTGTCGACATACTGAACCAAAGCATCACCTTGCAGGCCACGAGATATGATGACACAGTCGGGGTCAACCACCATAATGTGTGGAATGCCAGCAATGCCATACAGGTCGGTAGGAATGGTGGTATAGTGATCATCCATCATCACTTGCCAGCGGATGTTAAGTTGCTTAACGGCCGCCTGAGTGTCGACAGGCTTATCCCACACAGCAACACCCAGAACCTTCACACCCTTGCCATTATACTTTTCATAGAGAGTGGTCAAAGCTCCCTTGATTTCGGCACGGCAAGGACCACACCAGCTAGCCCAGAAGTCAACAACAGTATATTCGCCGTCCTTGCCAACAAAATCACTCAATTTAACCACTTTGCCATCGGGACCTTTCATCGAGAAATCGGTGAAAGTCTTGCCCACTGCAGTGTTCTCAACAGCCTGCGCATCGCTCTGAGCCTTTATAACACGCTTGTAGCCCCGATAATTGTCGGGGGCAGTGCTAAGAATTGAGTCGAGTTGTGTCGTTGTGAACTGCTTGTAAATCAAATAGTTGGTAAAGGCCCAAGGTCCCAATGCATTGTCTTTGTTGGAAAGATAAGTGGCATAGAAAAGTTGAACCTGCTTACTCTCGAGGTCGGCACTCTGGTTGCTAGCCTCTTCATCGGTAAGTTCACCGTTCTTGAAAGCCTGGTCAATCTTCTCCCACTGGGCATCTATTTTCTCCATCTCATCTCCAAGAGTGTTTAACTTATCGTTAAGAGGAGTTCCTCGCGCAACTATTTTGTCGCCCCACTCCACATTGATTTCGCCTGGTTCCACAATCATGCCAAAACGATTGCCGTCGACGATGAGGCGTGCATAAAATGCTGAATCAACACTTCCCTCGAGCACCAAGTGCTTCTCACACACAGTCACACTGTCGATAGTATCGCCTGTGTCGTAATTGGTTAGATAAGCCTTCTTGCCATCGAAGTCATGTCCCGCAAAATTTACATTAATCTTATATCCCTGTGAGCACGACACCATTATCATGCATAAGGAAACAATTATAAAAGAAAAGTATTTGTTCATATGATTAATTGTGAGTCAATTAGTTGACAATTGAATTATAGATGATAGTGTGAATGTGAGAGCGTGCACTCACGCGAGAGAACGCTGGATTATCGCGAGTGGGACAAACGCGGTTGCTCAAGAAGATGTAAATCATATCATTCTTGGGATCAATCCAGTAGCAGGTTCCAGTAAAGCCAGTGTGACCGACCGTCTCGACAACAGCCTCAGGGCATGTGCTTGATGCCTCCTGATTGGCTGGATTGGGCTTATCAAATCCCAGTCCACGGTGCGAATTAGGGCTTTTAGAAGTGAGGAAGAGGTCAACCGTACTTTTCTTGTAATAGGAATTACGACCATAATTGCCACCATTAAGCCACATCTGAAATAGCTTAGCAAGGTCATTGGCATTAGAGAACAAACCAGCATTACCTTGTACACCGCCCGAGAAAGCCGCCAACTCATCGTGCACATAGCCATGGATGTGCTGCTTGCGCAGATAGGTGTCGACTTCGGTGTAGGCAATATCATCAGGACTGAACTTGTTGAGAGGCCTATAGGTAGTGTGATAGGCTCCTAGAGGGCCAAACACATTCTTGCCGACGAACTCATCGAGCTGAGTGTGTGAAATATTTTGCAGAGCATCGGCAAGGAGGCAGAAGTTCAAGCAGCTGTAGCAATACTTCTTGTTAGGACGCAATTTAGAGTGATATATGCGATTCATCACCGAGTCGTAGGTCACCTTTCCGCCATACAAACCGTCGGCAATAGCGATGTTGAACTTTGAACTTGGCTCAGTAGCAAGGATATCGGTGCGCAACTTTGCGTCCTTGTTACCATATGCATTCTTCATGACTTTGATAGTGTTATTCTCGGTGGGTGAATTGGTAATTAGTTTGCCTGTATAAGATTCGTGGTCAAACATCATGTCCCACATGCTCAACGACGGTTGCATACCAGTCTCATGATAGAGTAGCTGACGGAAAGTGATATCGCTCTTGTCGGTGTTGCGCAAACCTGCAATGTACTTGCTAGCGGGTTCGTCGAGCTTAAACTTGCCATCGTCAAATAGCTTCATGATACCACTCAAAGTGCCCGAGGCTTTAGATACTGAAGCTAGACCATAGAGAGTGTTCTCAGTAACTGGGATGCCGCTGTTGAAGTTTATTTCACCATAAGCACGATTGCACACGATTTTGCCATGACGTGCCACCAGCACTTGACAGCCAGGGAAAGCACCCTGCTGTATGCCGTAGTTGCACACCGAGTCGATTTTGAATAGCAAATCGGGCTTGAAGCCAACCTCAACCGGTAGTGTATAGCCCAATCTAACGGCATCGCATTTAACACCGGTTCCAGCTCGCAATACAACTTTATTGTCGCGCGACTTTATGGTTACAGGCAGTACTCCCATTGCGGCATTGCCACCGAAGATCGTCTGCGCCGCATAATCCTGCCACTCATCGCTTGTACCATAGGCCAGCACAACAGCATCGACACTCGAGTGTGTGATGAGCTTTGCATAGCGATGTAAATTCACAGGCTCGTCAAGTACTGCCACAACAGTATTTTTGAACATCTTAGCGATGGCAATAGCATCATCGACTTGAGTAGAATCGGCTATAGCTATTATCACGTTATTAGAGCTCTTGTTGAGTCGACTAGCACGCAAAGCAGCTACCGAATCAAAAGGATAGGTAGCAAAATAATTGGCACAACGTCGCTGGAACATATTGTCGAGATTCATACCAAATCCCAAGGACAGTACAGGAATCTTCTCGGCCTTCATCCCTGCCAGGGGTAACAGGTCTTTCTTGTTGCTCACTACAGTGACCGCCGATGCTATAAGGCGACGATTCAAGTCTTGTGCATATTGCGTGTTGATCTGCTGTGCAACCTTATCAACATCAATAGGATTCTTACCGCTGTCGACAATACCCAGAGCGTGCTTGTAACGCAACATCTTCTTGCAACGCTTCTCAATGTCGGTCCAAGAAATAATACCATCATCTATAGCCTGAGTGACCGCATTGATACTGCTCTCAACGTCATCGGGCATAAGGAGAATATCGTTCCCAGCGAGAATTGCATTGACACATGGGTCACCTTCAACCACCTTGGCACCTTCCATCTGGAGCGCATCGGTAAATATCAGACCCTCAAAGCCCAACTCATTCTTAAGTAACCCTTCAACACATTGCTTCGACAACGAGCAAGGCATTGTGCCATCATCAAAGAAATTGACATCGATGTGAGCAGTGAGCATACCACCGAGACCTGCCTCGATATATTTCCTGAAAGGAAACAAATCATAAAGCTGCATTTCCTGAAGCGTCTTGTCGATGATGGGCAGTTCAAGGTGCGAATCGGCAGTGGCAGATCCATGACCCGGAAAATGCTTGGCGGTAGATAGCACTCCTCCATCCTCAAGCCCCTTGGCAAACGCAATACCATTGCGTGCAGCCACGTCGGGACTAAAACCAAATGAGCGAGTGCCCACCACAGCACCATCGCGGTCGAGAACGTCGAGTACTGGAGCAAAATTGACATGCACACCCATCAAACGACACTCACGAGCCACTTCCTTGCCATAGTCATAAAGCAACTTATCGTTATTTACTCCACCTAAATAAAGATTACGCGGAAAACTGGGTGCATCCTTGAGCCGCATCGAAAGGCCCCACTCGGCATCAAGCGCTATCATTAATGGCACCGACGCAAGTGATTGTGCATAATTGTTGATTGTTGCCTGGGTAGCAATATCACTTTTCTCATAAATGAGACCACCAACATTATACTCGCCCACAAACTTCTGTACCAGTGCCATCGACTCTTCGGTCGAAGCCGGTGAGATGGGCATGATAATGATTTGTGCAATGCGCTGCGAGGGAGTGAGTCTAGCATATGTGTCGTTAACCCACTTCTCACGTGCAGCACTATTGCCACGATTAAGGATAGTTGGATTTACAGGAAATGCCTGCTGCAGGCCCAAGAGCATTGCAGCAAGCATTGTAATCAAGAATCTCGATTGTGTGTTTCTCATCACTCAATTATTGTAATGGATAAAGATTTCTATTTTTTACGCACCATTCTTGGCACATCATTGGCATCAACCACACGACCTTGCTTGGTGAGCGTCTTGATGTAATTCTTCATGTGCTCACCATAAGGGATGTTATCGACAAACAATTTGGCTCCTTTACCAAGTGCCTCCATGTGATCGCCACCATTAATCAGATAGTCGATAGAACCAATCTTGTAGGTCTTCTTGGGGTCAATTTTCTTGCCATTGAGCTTAGCTGAAACGATGCGAGTAGCCTCGCCTGTGCCAGCATATTCAACCTTGAACTCCTTGCTCACTGCATCACCATCGCGAGTGGCCATTACACGCAGAGCCTCGAGCAGGTCGCTGCCCTTTACCTCAACCACCATGAAACGGTTATCGAAGGGGAACATTGAACCCATGAGGCCCTCACTAACGTTGCCCTTGGGCATGGGCTGACGAATACCGCCCTTATTCATGATAACGCCATCAAGCTTATCGATTCCACTAATGCCAGGCAACATCTCCATAACAGCATCGCAGAGCCAATTTTGAGAAGGAATGTCGCCATCGCCCATTGCTCTTGCCGAGGTGCCAAGCACATTGTTCATTACACTGTCGACCTTAAACTTATAAGGAGCAATCCATGCCTCCATAGCTGGATAATTGGCCTTAGCGTCGAACGACTTGTCGAGCTTCACCTGACCATATTTCACGCTCATATCATCAAGGTCGATATCGTAGGTTGCAATGTATTTTCCCCACTTGCCATTTTGCCCAATTGTCACGATCTTGCCATCGGCATTCTTAACCTGAGTGCGTGGATCGCCTGGCTGCAACAGAGTGTGAGTGTGAGAACCAACAATCATGTCGATGTAGTGCGAACGCGATGCAATGATTGAGTCGCCCACTTGGCCAACTGATTCGGGATAATATCCAATGTGTGAAACCATTATAGCAAAATCCACCTTCTGCACCTCTTTCAGGTACTTAGCTGTTGCCTCGGCGACCTCTCCGTTGTCGAGATATACCATTCCTGGGTACTTATCGTCACTAATGAGACCCTTGGGATTGACGTTAATGCCAAAGAAACCAATTCTCTTACCTGCGACAGTCTTAATCAAGTAAGGCTGCATCACTCCACACAGCGGTGTATTGCTGAAATCGTAATTAGCTGAAAGCTTAACAGCTTTTATATTCTTATAATAGGCAGCCAGGTCATCGATGCCATTATCAAATTCATGGTTTCCCATCACAATCACATCATAGCCTAGAGAATCGATTGCCGAATACTCAACCTCGCCTTTAAACATAGAGAAGTAGAGCGTACCCTGCACAGCGTCGCCTGCATGTACAGCAATCACATTCTTATTGTTGCGGCGTATCTCGTCAAAGGCAGCCCTGCGTCGGAAGATTCCACCCAGACCGTCGCTAGCTGGCTCTATTTGACTATGCGTATCGTTAGCACTAATAACAATCAGATGCTCGGCTTGCAGATTGGGGAAAGCCAAGAGTGCAATAGCACTAGCTAAGATGAATTTTGATAGTTTCCTCATGTTGAAATAAATTTAATATTAATAACTCAACGAAGATACAAATTTCCCATGACATAGGTACTATTATTTTAGTTTTTTTAAAAAAATACATATCGACATTCATCATTTAGCAACATTGTATCAACGAATTATTTATCTGATTATTAGGATGTCTAGTAATTGTAATTAAACCAACGCTTCAATGAGAATTGATTTATTTCTCACGGCATATTACCAAGCACGCATTTTTTGTTGTAAATTTGCAGCACAAAACGCAACAAATATCATGCAGCTTAACGACAAATTCATTGAGAACATTAACCGACTATTGCCATCGGGCGATGCCTGTGCCCTACTCCACGCCATCGCAGATGAATCACCAGTAACGGCAGTAAGACTCAATCCCAACAAGGGATTTAAGCTTCCAACCGAGCTATCGAGAGTTCCATGGTGCGAAGCGGGAGTATACCTTAGCGAGCGGCCTCAATTCACGTTTGACCCCAATTTTCATGCAGGCAGCTACTATGTTCAAGACCCGTCGTCAATGTTTATCTATCATGTCATCAAATCGCTTATTAAACATCCAGTTAAGTATCTTGACCTATGTGCAGCACCTGCTGGCAAGACAACAGCTGCCCTTCAGGCATTGCCTCAAGGCAGCGAAGTGATAGCCAACGAGATCATGCCACAACGAGCACAAGTGCTGCGTGAAAACGTGATAAAATGGGGAGCTGACAACTGCATGGTAACTTGCGACAACCCGAAGTCATTAGGTGCCATAACAGGGAACTTTGACGTTATAGCCACCGATGTGCCATGCAGCGGTGAAGGGATGTTCCGTAAAGATGATGAAGCCGTTGCACAGTGGTCGCCAGCACTTGTGGAGCAATGTGCAAGCCGCCAACGCGAAATACTCAATGCCGTGTGGCCGGCGCTCAAACCGGGCGGCCTTCTCATCTACAGCACTTGCACCTACAACAAGCATGAGAATGAGGAAATGGTCGATTACATCATTAATTATTTAGGGGCAACAGTAGTTGAAGTGCCCATCAATTCAGAATGGAACATCACTCCGGCAATTGGCCGCGATTATGCTTGCTACCGTTTCATGCCACACATGACACAAGGAGAAGGACTATTCATATGCGTGCTACGTAAGAACCATTTTGCAACAACTAATCTTATAAACGAAAAACGGAAAGACAAAAAAGGCACCAAGAACTCCACGTTGCCGATACCTGATGAGCTGAAAAAGTGGATTAATGGTAACTATTTCGTAGGCGAGGCCAATGGTATTGTAACTGCCACTCCCACACATATAAAAGAGCATTTCAATAATCAATACAAGAACCTGCACATTATTAAGGACTTTGGTACTGAGATGGGACTCATCAAAGGGAAAAAGATTGTGCCATCACACCAATTGGCCATGTCGGCTAATCTTGCTACCGACTCTATAGCCACTGTAGAGGTTGATTATCCCACAGCAATCTCCTACCTGCGTGGCGAAGCCATCTGCATAGAAGGTCCCAAAGGTTATGTCTTGATAAGATTTAAAGGTGCCGTTCTGGGTTGGGCCAATAATCTGGGAACTCGAGCCAACAACCTTTATCCAAAGCCGTGGCGAATAATGAGCACCTATGTTCCCAATATCCCACCATCAATGTCATAATACTTACCGCAAATGGTGGTGAATTGGTTAATAAAACTGAATTGTTAATAACTTATCGTGGTTTTTGCTTGCACATTATTTATAAAGTATCTAATTTTGCACCGAAAATAAAAATGAATAACAACGGAGAGTCTCACAAGATGAGATTCTTCGGTTTTTAATCTATGTTTTTTAAACTATTTTACTGTAAATTTTAAAAATTGATTTACCATGGCAATTAGTTATATGACCAAGGCTGGTTATGACAAGAAAATGCAAGAACTTGCTCACCTTGAGAATGTAGAACGCCCTGCAGTAGTACAAGCTATTGTTGAGGCTCGCGAAAAAGGAGACTTGAGCGAGAACGCAGAGTATGATGCCGCACGCGAGCGTCAAGGCATGCTCGAGGCAAAGATTGCTGAACTAAAAAGTTTGATAGCAGGAGCACGTATTATTGATGAGAGCAAAATCAACACCGACGAGGTGCAGCTACTCACAAAGGTTACCATCAAAAACATGAGCAATAATGCTCAAATGACCTATACAATAGTTACCGAGACTGAATCAAACCTGCGTGAGGGTAAGATTTCAATTACTACTCCCATAGCCAAGGGTCTTGTTGGTCACAAGGTTGGTGATGTTGTAGAGATTCAGGCACCTGCCGGAACAATGAAGTTTGAGATTCTTGAAATTTCCATCTAAACTCATTATAGATTATGGCTTCAATATTCAGTAGAATAGTAGCTGGTGAAATTCCAAGCTACAAAATTGCAGAAGACGAGAACTACTATGCTTTTCTCGACATCAACCCTGTGGCACCCGGACACACCCTGGTGATTCCCAAGCGTGAAGAGGATTACATCTTTGACCTCAGCGACGAAGAGCTAGCAGGACTTATGATCTTTGCCAAGCGTGTTGCTGCTGCCATAAAGGCTGCTATCCCTTGTGTGAAAGTTGGCATCACCGTTCTTGGGCTTGAGGTTCCTCATGCTCATGTTCATCTGGTTCCCATGCAAAAGGAGACCGACATGAACTTTTTTAGGCAGAAGCTTACCCTTCCTGCCAAAGAGATGCAGGAGATTTGCAAAAAGATCACTGAGCAGTTCAAGTAATTGCTACTACTAGTGAAGTCAAAAAGAACCAACATCAATCGATGCTGGTTCTTTTTTATCATTGTCTATTATCAACTCAATTGCCTAGAATGATGTCGTAGACAGCAGTAACATCGCCTGATGTTATACTGCCGTCGCCATCTTGATCACCATTTACCAGACCAGATGAGTCGCCATTCAGTATATAGTCATAAAGAGCAGTTATGTCACCCGATGTAACACTACCGTCGCCATCAACATCTCCAGGTATTGCTTCATCTGAATCTATATAATAAATGGTGAAGTCATCGATGATTAGGTTCACATTTTTAGCTCCCGTAGTGCGATTTATCTTGAATCGCATAGGTTGCTTGTCAAGATTGAAACGCCACGACAGAATGTCCTCTGAATTTGCTGCAACACCTTCGGTTCCTATCGAATTCCAAGTGTTACCATTATCAATCGAATAGTAGAGTTGGAGCTTTGATGCAGTAGTCGATGTATTAATCGCATTTACAGATATCTTGAATGCTTGCACGTCAATGTCGCTGTTCATAGCGATGCCGCCAGGCATTTGCAGTGATGCTGCATGCTGGCCATTATATTCCACGACATCTGATTTTGGAAAGTTCCAAGTGGCAAAGTTGCCCTGTACATTCACTGCATTGGCTGGCAGTCCTGTTTGTATTTGCTCAAAATCCTCAATCAAAGTTGATGGGGGCACATCATTGACAACATTAAAGGTGATTATATTATTGTCCTCACTTATGTTGCTGAGCCCATACTGGCAAGGATCACCTGCCCATGTAACAAGAGCAGGATAGCTTGTCGAATTAATATATGAAACATTATTATGACCTGGGAACGGAACCTCACCATTGCCACTGCCCGAAGACCTGAGCAATTCATAGTAATTGTGGGCAGGATAGCAATTCACTTCGTTAGACCACCAAACTTCCTCGTTGCTGTAATCCACACGTGTAATCACCAATCCGTGTCCTGGCAGTGCAGAATCCCACTTGCCCGACTGACGATTCTCAAAAAGAAAGAACTCAGCTTCGTTTGGTGTGTGCATCATATAACCAGTGTTGCTGATGTCAACTGCCGAGAGTGTATAGCCGCCAAGTGATAGCGTAGGAGGCTCGTCGGCAAATCCCAGTTCCCAACGTTCCCAAAGGCTGTAACCCACAGGGTTGCGCCCATAGTTGTTACCACTTCCTCCTGCCATTATATCCCATTCTCCGGGGTGATTGCTCTCTCCTCCATTATCGCTGTAGTCGGTATCGTAGAGATCGGGCAGTCCAAGCACGTGACCAAACTCGTGGCAAAATGTACCTATAGCATTGGGCATTGAGTAACCATAGGATTCCCAACCATAAATCTCGCAAGAAGATGCATAGGTTCCCATGCTCTTGCCGTCATACATATATGGTTGTGGTGGCCATCCTGACCACCAGTCAATCAGGTAGCTCATGTGCGGCCACAGATAGCCACTGTTGTTGCCGCTGTAGCTTGACGAATATCCTGCAACCATGAAGAACACCATGTCGATTTCACCATCGTTGTCGGCATCATATTGTGTAAAATCTACTTGGTCGTCAACTGCATCAAGTGCTGCCTTGAAAATTTCTCGCGCTTTATCATTGCCTTCATAGCACGAGTAGTCCAGATTCACTGGACCGACAATGTCAAATTCAGGATCGAACTGTCCCATCGAGTTGTCATAGTAATAGTCTCGCACACTGCCGGTGCATCTCTGGAAACGTCCTTGATGATAGAAACCAGTGTAATTCTCAGTATTACACAACTCGTAATAGAATTCATGAGGGTCTTCCATTTGGAATTGACGGTCGTTGAAGTTGATGAGGATAATTAGTCCACGGAAAAGACTGTAGTCAACTACTGGCTCACGATTTTGCTTTTTGTTTTTCTTGTCGCGTGTCGCACGTTTATCGCGTGCCTGAGTTATTGCGGTCTTGTTAACAAGACGCTTTTCAAGCGATGTCAACAGTTGTTTTTCCTGAGTATTGCGGGTATCAGGATCATGCGCCATCATTCCCGATGCCTGCAGTTGTTCACCGTTCTTGATAGCATACTCCCATCTACCATTAACGTTGATGATAGTGTAGCCATCGATTGTGGTGTTGAAATGATAAAATTCATCACCCACCAATTTGAGCTGAAGCTTCTCGCCGTCAGGTTGTGTAACTGTGATGGGTGTGGGGTTGGCAGGCTCAGCGCTTGCTGTGATGGCAATAATGAAAGCCATCAATAAAAATGTCAACTTCTTCATGTTATAGATAATAAAATGTGTATTGTAAGTTTGCGACAAAGATAGCCAAAAAAAATGACAAGACTATGCAAAAAACGTACATAGTCTTGTCAAAAAAGGATTTTTAAGAAAAAACTTATTACTTATAGTGACATATAAGAAAAAAACCGCTCAGGTTGAAACCAAGAGCGGTTTTTATAATGTTCACCCATGTTGGGCGATAGGTTCAAAATACCAATTATTCCTCGTCAAGGAGAATCTCCATCACCTTGATGGCACTCTTCATTACCGATGTGCCCGGGCCAAAGATAGCGGCAACACCAGCCTTGTAGAGGAAGTCGTAATCCTGCATTGGAATTACACCACCAGCGGTAACGATGATGTCCTCACGGCCAAGCTTCTTGAGCTCCTCAATAACTGCAGGGATAAGAGTCTTGTGACCTGCAGCAAGCGAAGAAACACCCATTACGTTAACGTCGTTCTCTACTGCCTGACGAGCACTCTCCTCAGGAGTCTGGAACAATGGTCCCATGTCGACGTCGAAGCCACAGTCGGCATAACCAGTGGCAACCACCTTGGCGCCGCGGTCATGACCATCCTGTCCCATCTTGGCAATCATGATACGAGGTTGACGACCTTCTTTCTTGGCAAACTGAGCTGTGAGCTCACGTGCACGCTTGAGGTCGGGATCAGAAATAGCTTCTGCTGAATACACGCCTGAAATTGTTTTAACAACTGCTTTATAACGGCCTACGACTTCCTCGCAGGCATCACTAATCTCACCAAGCGAAGCACGGTCCTTAGCTGCCTCTACTGCCAGAGCAAGCAGGTTGCCCTCTCCAGTGCGAACGCACTCAGTGATGGCTTTGAGGTCGGCCTGAACCTTAGCCTCGTCGCGGTTCCTGCGCAACTCCTCGAGACGTGCAACTTGCTCGTTGCGAACCTCGGTGTTGTCAATCTCAAGAATATCGATAGGAGCCTCTTTCTCGAGTGCATACTTGTTGATGCCCACGATGGTTTGAGTGCCACTGTCGATGCGGGCCTGTGTGCGTGCTGCAGCTTCCTCGATACGCATCTTGGGCACGCCAGTCTCAATAGCCTTAGCCATACCACCCAGTTTCTCAATCTCCTGGATGTGATCCCAAGCCTTGTGCACGAGTTCGTGAGTAAGGCGCTCTACATAGTAAGAACCAGCCCATGGGTCAATAGCCTTAGTGATCATAGTCTCTTGCTGGATGTAGATCTGGGTGTTACGAGCGATACGTGCCGAGAAGTCGGTTGGCAGTGCGATAGCCTCGTCAAGAGCGTTGGTGTGCAACGACTGAGTGTGGCCTTGAGCTGCTGCCATAGCCTCGATACATGTACGACCAACGTTGTTGAATGGATCTTGTGCTGTTAGCGACCAACCCGAAGTTTGGCTGTGTGTACGCAATGACATTGATTTTGGATTCTTGGCACCGAAGCTTTTAACAATCTTGGCCCACAAGAGGCGACCTGCGCGCATCTTGGCAATCTCGGTGAAGAAGTTCATAGAGATGCCCCAGAAGAACGACAGACGAGGAGCAAAAGCATCAACGTCGAGACCTGCATTAACACCGGTGCGAATATAATCCATACCATCAGCGAGAGTGTAGGCGAGCTCGATGTCGGCTGTAGCGCCTGCTTCCTGCATGTGGTAGCCAGAGATAGAGATAGAGTTGAACTTGGGCATGTACTTTGAGGTGTACTCAAAGATGCTGGCAATAATCTGCATCGAGAACTTAGGAGGATAAATATAGGTGTTGCGCACCATGAACTCCTTGAGGATATCGTTCTGAATAGTACCAGCCATGTGCTCAAGTTGAGCGCCCTGCTCAAGACCCGAAACGATGTAGAACGCCATGATTGGCAGCACGGCACCGTTCATGGTCATAGATACCGACATGGTCTCCAATGGGATTCCGTCGAAGAGGACTTTCATATCCTCAACCGAGCAGATAGAAACACCGGCTTTACCCACGTCACCAACTACGCGCTGGTTGTCGGCATTGTAGCCGCGGTGAGTGGGGAGGTCGAATGCCACCGACAGACCCTTCTGTCCCGAAGCCAGGTTGCGGCGGTAAAACGCATTACTCTCGGCAGCTGTCGAGAAACCAGCGTACTGGCGCACTGTCCATGGGCGGAATGGGTACATAAGGCTGTAAGGACCTCCAAGGAAAGGAGGAATACCTGCCACAAAGTTAAGGTGCTCAAGGCCCTCAATATCTTCCTTTGTGTAAACTTGCTTAATGTCGAGCAACTCGGCATTGCGCCATGGTTCGGCAAGATGCATAGGCTTGTGTTCAACATTGAAAGCCTCGTTTGCTATGTCTATGTTTTTGAAATTTGGTCTCATGTTGCTCGATTATTTTAAAAGTTTAGCATTAAATTCGGTCAATGTGGCTTGCACATTGCTCTTCACGTTGATAAAGTGCTTGATGCCAAGCTCCTTGAACGCGTCGTTCTCGGGACCTGCAATCACAAACTCAGTGCGGCCGTTCAGATACTTGAACGCTGCTGGAGCATACTCGTCATACTCAGGATCGCTAGAGCAGAGAACGATAACGTCGGCCTTCTTCTCGAGTGCAGCATCGATGCCTTCTTCTACGGTCTTGAAGCCGTTGTTGTCGATAATCTCATAACCTGCGCAAGCAAAGAAGTTGCTGCTGAACTGAGCACGAGCCAAACGCATTGTAAGGTTACCAATAGTGAGCATGAACACCTTTGGAGTGTGAGCAGCATTCTCGGTAGCGAGACGCAATTGCTCAAAGTGAGTAGCAAGACGCTGACGATTTAGCACGCCCTCGGGCTGAGCCTCGTAGTTGATATTAGCTGCCTTACCTTCGCTCTTCTCGGTGAAGTTGGGGAACTGATTGGTTCCGAGCAACTGCTCGCGACGCTTAGCTACCTTGTCGAAACGAGCCTTAGCGCTAGCGTTAACTGCGGCTGTCACCTCACCAGCCTCTTGCACTGCCTTGAAACCACCCTTGTCTTCAACATCGAGGAAGAGTTTCCAAGCCTCTTGTGCTATCGACATGGTGAGGGTCTCGATATAGTAAGAACCACCGGCAGGGTCAACCACCTTGTCGAGGTGACTCTCTTCCTTGAGAAGAATCTGCTGGTTACGTGCTATGCGCTCGCTGAAATCGTCGGGAGTCTGGTATGCCTTGTCGAATGGAGCAACTACTATAGAGTCAACACCAGCCAAAGCAGCCGACATAGCTTGAGTCTGGCTACGCAGCAAGTTAACATAAGAGTCAAATACTGTCTGAGTGAACTCAGTGGTAGCGGCATTAACAACCATCTTGCATGCGCAGTCGCACTCTGGGTTGTATTGCTTCACTATTTGAGCCCACAGCATGCGTGCTGCACGGAACTTGGCAATCTCCATGAAATAAACGGTAGAGATACCCATGTTGAACTTGATGCGGCAAGCAATCTCCTGGGCTGGAACGCCGGCCTCAGTGAGCATTGCCATCCATTCATTACCCCAAGCCAGAGCATAACCAAGCTCTTGGTAAATGAAGGCTCCAGCATTGTTGAGCATTATAGCGTCAACACTGAGCACACGCAGGTTCTTGATGGGTTTCACGATGTCGAGCATTTCCTTTGCCATAGCAACCATGTCGCCAGGGAAAGGCTCTCCGTGCTTGAAGTAGCGGCGGAATGGGTCGAAGTTGATAGAACCGACAAATGTCTCTTGAGCTCCCTGCTTCTCGATGATGGCAACGAGCTGCTTAGCAACTTCTATAGCCACCTTCACACAGCAGTGAATGTCAACAGCCACGAGGTTCACATCAATCTTGTCAAGAAGAGCCTCAAGATCAACACTCTGTCCATGAGGTAACCTGAAGCATACGTCGTTGATGCCCTTGTTGAGCACCTCAAGAGCCTTAGCGTTGGCTTCCTTAACGTCTTTCACGTCGATGTCCTGACGCACATACCAATCGTTGCTAACGCGAGTTCCTCTAACAAATGGATACTCACCAGGAAGCGACTCGGTGGTCTTAAGGTTCTCAATGTCAACACCACGATAGATAGGCTCAACATTGAAACCTTCATTTGTTCGCCAAATCATCCTCTTGTTGTAGTCGGCACCTTTCAGGTCGACTTCAGCTTTGGCACGCCACTCCTCTGGAGTTACTGGCGCGAATTGGTCGAACAATTTTTCAAATTTTTCTGCCATAACTTTTTAAAGAAATTTATATAGTAACGTTGTAAAAAAATGCGTTAAATAGTATTATTCTTAAAAACGACCACAAAGGTACTAATAATTTGCGAAACAAGGTAGTATTTTCTTGGTTTTTAAAGAAATTTACACTTTTGCCCCGCAATCAATCGTCAAGACCGACTGCGGGAAAAATATCCTTGCCTGAAAAAGGCTCAACGTTTCCAGGTGCGGTAAGCTATGATTAGTGAGATTATTGAGACAATAACGAAGAGAGAAATTGCGATTATCCAAGCATTGTTCTGAACTAGAAGAACCATTGCGACACAAACAAATAAAGTTCCCGCAAGATTGCGCAAACACTTTGCGCTAAGCTTGAGATGATAAACCTTGAAATAAACTACAGCAACGACAATTAGATAGATGGCATAAGCGGCAAGATAAGAGTAACCCAAGCCATCAACACCCCACAGAATGTAACAAACGACATTGAGCGCAAGCACTGTCACAGCGCTAATCGACTCTGTGATAAGGAAGGCCTTGCCGTCGCCCTTGGCAAGCATAACAAAAGCAAGGCACCACGACATTGCTCGCAGTACAGTGCCAACCACTCCCCATGATATGTAGGTAATAATGACTTGGAACTGCTCGCTGTAAAGCAGCCACACAAGTTGTGAACGCAAGAGTATGAATGCCAGAAGACACGGCGTGAGCACCATGAAGGCTATGTTTATCTCGTGAGAGACAAAGACTCGCAGACGCTTGGCACTGCTCGCCACCCTAGCCAATCGAGGATAGAACTCCATGCCCAAAGCAGCAAACACCAAACCAGCATACTTATCGACGAGAGTATATCCTGCCTGATAGAATCCAACCGATTCGGTACCGCTGTAGGTATTTAACCAAGAGACAAAAACATAAGATGCTATCATCGAGACAAATGAGCCAAGGGTCATGTAGATTCCCAGTTTAATGAATCCGGCGCCCATTTTCACGGTTTCGCGGCGTGTAACCTGTGCTGTTGGATATTCCTTGTCGCGAAGCACAAAAGCAGCCACTACAACACACAAGGCATAGGCTAAAATCGAGGGCAGCACACTCCTTTCACGCAAAAAGTAAAATAACGGAATAGAAATGAGGAGACCGCCCACTGTACCGCTTACCGTGACACGAGCCAAGCGTTTTAGTTTCGAGAGACCTTGCAGCACAGCATATTCGCCATTGGTGAGCGCCATGAAAAGCACAGCCACAGCAAGAGCCACAAAACTCCACACATGATTGAAATCACCAAAGGTGAAACGGCTAAGCATTGGCGCTATTGCCACAGTAACCAGTGCTCCTCCCAAGCCGAGCCACAACGACCAGCGCCTCACCACAGTTACAATGCGAGCAATAAGAGTTGAGTCGCGCTGCTCCACTGCTTGCGAGATGTCGCGCACACTGCTGTTGCGCACACCCAGATTGGTGGCAATATTTATCATCTCAAGAGCCTGATTGAAAAGGCCGAAAAGGCCCACTCCCAAAGGACCTATCCATAGCGCGACAAGCTTTGTCCTGATGATTGAGCACAAGATGTTCAAGACCTGGACCCCTCCAAAGATGCCCATCGCCTTGAGAACCACACGTGACATGCCTTCGCGTTTCATTCCATTATTCGTTAATCGTTAATTTATAGGTGTTGTAAACGATGCCACGTCCACCTAGGCGGCACTTCTGGCGCACGAGTCCTTCGTTGAGATAACGACCTCCATCCTCGGTTGAAATACCGAAATCAAAGTAACGGAATCCCGCTTGCGCCGCTTCCTTGATAAGATGGTCGAAAAGCAACGTTAACGCTTTTAGTTCACGCCCCCGTTCGGTCGAAGCAATATACTGTGAATGAGCCACTTCGTTTCCGCAAAAATACATCACCACACCTGCCAATATTTCATCACCCTGAGTTGCTGTGAACAACTTGATATTCTCGGGGAACCGTGACCTGAGCAAGTCAATCTCCTCAAGAGTGTGGACAGGATGTCGATCATATTTTTCCATGAGAAGAGAGTCAAGAACTTGCCAATAATCGGCCCATCGCGTGGATTCACCCACCACTACCCCATTCTTGATGGCAAGGTTCACATTTCGCTTGTTTCCACGATCAAATGACAATGGTTCATCAAGGTCAATTGTGGCGGAGATATTACTCTCAACGAGTTGTGCTCCAGCTCGAAACAGAGCATACAGGTCTTCCTCACACGGATAATTGTGGTAAATGTGTGGAACAGCTTTATAAACGATATTAGCTATGCCTATACCACGCAAAATATCAGTTGCCTTATTCCACACTTCAAGCATTGTAGTCACGTCAAAGTGACGAGATGGAACTAACCAGCCGCCATATGTAAGTCCACGATGACTGTATAGCGTGTCGCCCTCACGGCATGCAGGTAGAAGCGCCACAATCCGTTCATCTTCACGTGCAACTATCGATGAGTCGACGAACCGGTCGCGGTGATAGTCCATGTAGCCACGCAAATGCAGGAAAGTGCCGTTGCGCGATGCCCTCACCGCGTCGTCCCACAGGCCTGACATGCTGTCGTTATATTGCTCAATTGTAATCATGTGCCAAAAGGATTATTTGCCTCCACCGAGCAGCTGCATAATGTCATTGCCCTCAACACGGGTGTATTTCTTGGGAGCAGCCGTGTCGATGGTAAAATCCTCATTCCATTTTAGATCCTTATACTCCAGCGAGAGATTAAATGCTCTACCACTCATCTTGGTCGCAACCTTAAGCGATGTGGCAACCTTGCCAGCAATAGTTCCCTTAACGTCTCCATATGTCACGCTATAAGTCGATGCACCAGCTTTGGTAGGAGTCACATCAAGCGAAAGAATATTACGCTGTTTGTCATAGACAAAGTTGTAATCAAATCCCTTGAACTGTTCGCGTGGTCTGAGTTTCACTTTGCCGCCATCCATTTCCTCAATGGTAAAATCATCCTTGATATCCTGAGTTAGAGAACCTTTCCCGAGCTCAAATGCGCGACCCAGGAAGATATCTTGCAGATTATCTACTGTAACTGGCACGCCGTTAGTTAGAAGCGTCGCCTTCTCAAGCATATAGCGCTTGTGCAACTTGTCGACCAAAAGAATCGAATCACCGTAGATTATCATTTTGGCCACCTCGATGCCCATCATGGGCCTGAGTGACACATAGATGCAACGACCTCGCTGCATGCGCATCTGCATCGATGAACTCAGCGACTTTCCACCAGCATCAATCTTTGCATTACCACCACTCTTGAATGAATTCCAGTCGGCCTGATAATAATGGTTAATATTGGATGACGTAACTTGCTCGTTTGTCCCCTGCTGTGTGGGTTGATTAACTTCGACGACGGGGGTAACCACCTTCTTTGAGCAGCTACCCATCATTACTAATGCCACTAGCATTGTGGCTAATATTATTCTTTTGTTCCACATAATCTTTTATTATTTCTCATAGTAAGTTTTGTCCACGACTTTGCGCTGCAACAGTTCTTTTGTAGGTTCCAATTCTAATGCCTTCTCCCACTGAACCACCGCTTCGTCATGATCGCCCGTCATATACAAGATATCACCATAGTGCTCATAGATGTCGGCACTCGGCGAGTCGGCATTTGATATAGCCGACTTAATGTAAAGCAAAGCCATATCGTAGTTCTTCTTCTTGAAGAAAACCCAAGCATAGGTGTCGATGAAAGTAGCATTATTGGGGTTGGCATAAACTGCCTTGGCAGCCATGCTCTCGGCCTTATCAAGGTCCTTGCCGCACAACGACAGGAAATAGGCGTAATTATTCATTGCGCTGGTATTTCCCGGAGAGATGCGCAAGGCATGCTCATAGTAGTCAAATCCTCGCGCCGAGTCGCCAAGTTCGATAAAGACGTCACCCTTGCCACACAGCAGGTCGCTATAAAGGTCAACATTATCAGTGCTGTCGACCATAGCCAGCGCTTTGTCGTAGGTTTCAATGGCTTTATCATATTCCTTCATCTGGTAGTAGGATGGAGCAATGTAGCGATATAGGTCTAGATTCTCGGGATTATATTCCAGAGCCTTCTCAGCTGCTTTGACGGCACCAGGATAATTGTCGTCAAGTATATTCACCACCATTAGGCGTTGCCAAGCTTCAGCATTGGTGGGGTCTAAGTCAACTTCATAGCCAAGCTCCTCGATGGCATGTTTATAGTCCTTTACAGTTGAGTAATACATACTGTAAAGCTCATGCACTTTGGGTTCGTGAGGATGTTGTGCCACAAGCACCTTGAAAAGGTTGTTGACGCGCTCGGTTGAATCGTTTCGCATCAACTGAGTTTGGGTGTACTGCGTGAGCACATCAAGCTTAGTCTCAACTGGCAAATCGTTTGATACCAAAGCATTATAAATTTGCTTATCAAAGTTAACCGAGTCGCCAATTTCGTCATAGTATTGTGCCTTGGCAAAATAAACGTTGCCGTTCTCAGGCTCTAGCTGCTGGGCGCGGTCAAGATAGAAGAGGGCGCTGTCCTGCATGTTATACTGCTTGAAAAGCTCACTCATTATCAAGTTGTAGTTCACATTGGCTGGTGCCGTGTTGTAGAGATTCCTAATCTCGGTAATTGCGCCCAAGGTGTCGCCAAGCTCGGAGCACAGGGCGGCTTTATAGGCTGTAACCTCGGTCGACTTGCCTTCAAACTCCTCAATTTTCTCATAGACCTTGAGCGCCTCGGCATACTTGTTATTGCGCACATAGGCTGCAGCAAGGCGCATCTGCACCTCTGTCTTGGTGGGATTGATCTCAGCCTGCTTCTCGATTGCTGCAAGTCCTAAGTCCTTGCGCTTAAGAGCCATGCAAGCATCGCTGAAATAGGTGGCCTCGTAGTAGTCTTCTGGATGAGCATCGACGTGCCTCTTCATCAATTGGAGACCACGGTCCTTCTCAAGGTCGGTGCTGTTGTCCTTGAGTGTCATCAAGTAGCCATAATAAAAAGCAATGGCTGTGTTGGTCGAGTCAAGTTCGTAGGCATACTTAATCAGGTCAAAATAAGCAGCAATGCTGTCCTGTGCTTTATAAGCCTGTGCCTGCAGATAGATGTACTCGGCCTTGCGCTTGTCTTGTTCGGTGATTCCTAGGTCTACAATTTTCTTCTTGCTGCCACCAGCCATGGCTTGACCCATGACCAGCATCAGCAACAGAACGGCTATCGTAATTCGCGATATTTTTTTCATTTTCGTGATAATTATTTAGTTCCTGTGTGGCCAAAACCACCTGCACCACGCTCGGTGTCGCCCAATTCTTCCACTTGCTTCCACACAACTGTTGAATGGCGCGTTACAACCATCTGGCACACACGCTCACCATTCTCGATGATTTGCTCCTCATTACTTAGGTTGGCAATTATAACACACACCTCACCACGATAATCGGCATCGATGGTGCCTGGCGAATTAAGCACGGTTAGACCGCGCTTGAGAGCGAGACCACTGCGAGGCCTGATTTGACACTCATAGCCCGGCGGAAGCTCGATATATACGCCTGTTGGGATGAGTGCACGTTCCATAGGTTTCAACGTCACAGGCTCTTTGAGCCAAGCCCTGAGGTCCATGCCGGCACTCTGCTCAGTGCTATAGGCGGGCAAGGCATTGGGGCTCTTGTTAACTATTTTAACTTCTACTTTATCAATCATATACTTATATAACGTATTAATCCATAATTTATTTAAACATCGCAGCAACTTCTTGAATATTGCTTGCAATTGCACCATCGGGCATCACTATGCTATCAACCGCCTTTATCTCTATCGACTTGTCACTGCTATCCTCAACATTGATGCCATTGCGCAGCAAGGCGTTGACCATGCATCGCTCGAGCACAGGGTCATCACACTTGATCTTAACCGATCCCATATATGGTAATTGCGCCTCATAGTCGCACAGATTGCCATTGAACGCAATAGCTTTGTCGCCAAACACACGGTCCATAGCGCCACTCATCACCACTTGCTCGGTGCTGCCGGTAATCACTTCTCTATCATTTGTAATTACCCATAGTTCATCGGCAAGAAGCAGCGACTGCGATATATCATGGCTTGATAATAGAACGGCTTTGTCTTGCTCTCTCGCTAATTTATGGAGCAGTTTCATCGTCTCAATGCGACTCGCAACGTCGAGAAATGCTGTAGGCTCATCAAGAACTATAATAGGAGTTTCTTGAGCCAAAGCTTTAGCGACCATAGCTTTTTGTCGCTCGCCGTCGCTCAGGTTTGCAACGTGTTGCTCGGCTTTATCGGTAATACCCACCGCCTCGAGGCAGGCATCAACAACTTCGTTGTCGTGATGGCTCAAGCGTCCCAGGAAACCAGTGTGAGGCTGACGTCCCAGTGCCACCAGTTCCCTTATGGTGAAGGCACCACCCATAATGCGCTCGGTAGCGACAAGAGCCACTAGGCGAGAAAGTTCACGCTTAGCGATATCAGTTGATTTCTTGCCGTCAATCTCCACAGTGCCGTCAATGGGCAATGTGTCACAGGTGAGCGCCTTGAGCAGGGTCGACTTTCCTGCACCGTTACGTCCCAGGAGGGCAACCATCCTGCCCTTCTCAAGCTTCAAGTTGAGCCCCGAGAGCAAGGTGGTTCGCTTAGTGCCTTGTCCAAATCCCACTGCTAAACTATGTGTCTCAAGAATTGCCATTATATCAGTTGAAATAGTTGATGCGTCTACGATTTATAATGATATAGATAATAATTGGAACGCCAATTATGGGTGTTATTGCATTAATTGGGATGATGCCATGGGGCGAGGTCACACTAAGCAACGAGCATAACAGTGCCACAGCGGCTCCAGTAAACATCGTCACGGGCAGCAACCGTCCATGCTCCGAAGTGTTAAGGGCAAGGCGGGCGATGTGTGGCACAACAAGTCCCAAGAAACCGATTGGACCGCAAAATGCTGTCACAACAGCCGTAAGGACACCTGTTATCAGCAGCAGCGAGTTGCGCGTACGATGGGTGTTAACGCCCAGATTTTGAGCGTATCGCGTACCCAAAAGCAGAGCATTAAGAGGTTTTATCATTAGCAACGAAGCAACCAGCGACAGCACTATAATTGTGCCGAACACTGGCAGTTGCTCGAGCGACACACCAGCAAAGTTTCCGAACCCCCATGCCACATAGCTATGAAGGCCCTGCTCAGTAGCAACCGAATTGAGCAACGATATCACACTCGAAGCGAGGTAACTGATGAGAATACCAATGATGAGCAACATAGTCGAGCTCTTCACGATCGAAGCAAAAGTGATGAGAATCACCAGTACCACACCAGCGCCAATAAGTGCGCCCAGTAAAGTTGCCAAATAGCTTCCAACAGTCTCGCCAAACACACCACCAATGGTACCACCCATCGCGAGCATCACAATGGCGACACCAAGGCCAGCACCAGTCGACACACCGAGTATCGATGGACCAGCAAGAGGGTTGTTAAAGGTAGTTTGAAGCAGCAGACCGCTCACGCTCAGCGCAGCGCCTGCCAGCATTGCTGTGACAATCATTGGCAATCGCGACTGCAGCACAATGATATTCCACGCCTCGTTGCCGCTATCGTTACCCATGAGGATGCTGAAAACATCCCTGGCCGCGATGTCGACCGACCCGAAAATCAGGCAAGCCACCATCAATAACGCAAGAGTCACTATCAATACTACAGTAACTATAGCAAACCTATGTGAAGCTGAATTTGTTATCATTTAACCCACTCTCTTAAAAAATTGTAGTTGGTAATCAGTAGGAACCTCAGGGTGGAAAATCTTGAAATATTCCTGAAGCAACACTTCGGGATGGAAAGGGAAGCGGTCAAAGAAATGGGTTGTGTTGGTGTCACACACATACACATTGCCCTTCTTAAAGGCCTCGAACTGGTCGTTAAGCGAGTAAGAACTCTTGAGATCGGAAAGGGATTGAATCGCTGGCGACTTTAGCAGCCAGAAATCAGCTTTCTGAGCCTTTGCCAGCACCTGATTGAAATCAAGTGTAAGAGAACCTGTGTTTTTGTCGTCGCCCCAAGGGTAATCGCCACCAGCATCTTTGATAAACTGAGCCATATAGCTCTGCCCACCTGGCACATTCCAAATGCCGCTAATCAAGTTCTCGGTGAGGATGAGTGGCCGCTTGAGATTCTTACTATCAACCGTTTTCTTAACCTCGTTGTAATCGGAAACAACCTTCATGTAAATGCTATCAGCAAGTTCGGGTTTACCCACCAGTTCACCATAAAACTTTATCCACTCGGCACGGCCTAGCGGAGTGTACTCCATATAATCGGCACACTCAATGATAGGAACATCGAGTTTAGTAATCTGTCCATAAGTAGCATCTTGATAAGGCGAGAGCAGTATTGCATCAGGCTTCATATCAATTACTTTCTCTACAGTAGGTTGCATTGAGTTACCACAATCGGTAATAGTACCATTTTTGAGTCCCTCGGCAATTATTGAGTCATTGAAATATTGGGCATCACACACTCCACGCACGGCACCGCCAGCACCTAACTCGCGCAGCACGCTCGAGTGTACCGACGAGTACACCAACACATTCTTTACTGGTGTGCGCACCACAGTGCCCTTAGGCAGTTTGGCTGGTAGTTCCTTATCGCTGGGAACGAGCAGATAGGTGTGCAAGACTCTTCCTTGATTCCACGGGTCGGTAATGTCCACCTGTGTAAAGCCATCCTCGTGGGCTATAGCAATTAGTTTTGCCTCAGTTATTATTGAATCGTTAGTTGTAGCATCCTTATTATCAGCCACTCCACTACGACATGCCGTAAGAAGCAGCAGAACAAATAATATTGAAAAACACTTTCGCATCATAGGTTATCCACATTTATAACCTACAAAAGTAGTCATTTTTTTCAGTTCTTAACCGTTTTATTGACTAAATATTGTAAATTTGCACTTCGTGAGCACTAAATTCAAGCATATAATTTTTGACTTCGACGGCACCATTGCCGACACATCGCGCATCATCTTTGCCACAATGCAGGCGACAATGCGAGAGAAAGGCCTTCGTGTGGCAAATCCAGAGTCTATTAAACGAGTGATTGGGTTGCCGCTCAAGGACTGCTTCACTCACATCTATCCTGGCATGAGCGAGATGGAAGCTCTGGAATGTGCCAGCACCTATTGCGACATCTTCGATGCCAACAAGTCCTCACTCACCCCCACACTCTTCCCACATGTGGCCGAAACGCTGAGTGTGCTCAATCAACAAGGCATCACAATGAGTGTGGCTTCATCTCGCGGTCACAGTTCCCTTGTAGAATTACTTGAGATACTAAAAATTAAGCAACACTTCGCAACGGTGGTGGGAGTCGACAACGTCGACAAAGCCAAACCCGACCCAGAGGCTGTGTTATACATACTTAAGGTTATGCAAATTGATGCCTCCGATGCCCTTATGGTTGGCGACATGCCTGTCGACATTGCTATGGGACAAAACGCAGCCATTAAGACCTGCGCCGTAACCTACGGCAATTCTCCAAGAGATTACCTTGAGAAATCCAATCCTGATTACCTCATTGATGATTTCAGCCAGTTGCTAACACTCTTTTCCCTCTCCACTGAATTGTGAACCTTTAGCTAGATGGAGTGAGCAGCATTAGTCGTGCGAAGCACGGTGTGCGATCGGCGAGTTTCATCAATTATGCATTATGCATTGAATTAAGCGCACGCATCGAGTTAAGCACTGCTAGAACTGTAACACCGACGTCGGCAAAGACTGCCATCCACATTGTTGCAACACCCAAGGTGGCAAGCACAAGCACCGCAAGTTTAACTCCAATGGCGAACCACACATTCTGACGTGCGATACCAAGAGTACGTCGGGCGATCTTTATCGCATGTGCAATTTTTGTGGGTTTATCATCCATCAGCACCACGTCGGCAGCCTCAATGGCGGCGTCGCTACCTAATCCGCCCATAGCGATGCCAACATCGGCACGGGCAAGTACTGGCGCGTCGTTTATGCCATCGCCAACAAAAGCGAGAGTCTTACCTACTGTTTTCTCGCTAAGCAGCTTCTCCACATGCTCGACCTTGTCAGCAGGCATGAGCCCAGAGTAGTGCTCCCCTATTCCCAGTTTATGTGCAACATCCTCACCCACTTCTACGCGATCGCCTGTGAGCATCACAACTCGCTCTACTCCAATGGCTTTGAGCTCTGCGATAGCTCGTGCGCTCTCGTCTTTAATCTTGTCATTGATGACAATGTGCCCTGCATAATCCCCATTGATAGACACATGTATGATGGTACCCACATGTGGACAGTCGCGCCACTTGGCACCCACAGCATCCATCATGCGAGTGTTACCCACGCACACCTCGTCGCCAGCCACTGTAGCACGCACACCTTGTCCAGCAATCTCCTCTACGTCGGTCACCAAGCAACCGTCGGTTGCCTCATCGGGAAATGCGTCTCGCAGCGCTGCACCTATTGGGTGAGTAGAGAAATGCTCTACATGAGCAGCTAGATGAAGTAAATGGTGCTCGTCACACGTATTGGGATGCACCGAGGTCACCTCAAACTGCCCATGAGTCAACGTCCCAGTCTTATCAAGGACGATAGTTCCCACTTGGGCCAGCACATCCATATAGCTTGCTCCCTTGATGAGGATGCCCTGGCGCGATGCCCCGCCTATCCCACCGAAGAAAGCTAGTGGCACACTGATTACCAATGCACAAGGGCACGACACAATCAGGAACATTAAGGCACGATATAGCCATGTGTGGAATGCTCCACCGAAAAACAGCGGCACTACAGCGAGCAACACAGCAGCAATCACCACTATGGGAGTATAGATACGCGCAAAACGCGTGATAAATGTCTCAGCCTTCGATTTCTTGTCACCGCTATGCTCAACAAGTTCGATAATCTTCGACACAGTGCTCTCGCCAAAACTCTTGGTAGTGCGCACTTTTATTACACCTGAGAGGTTGACGCACCCCGAAATAACCTCGTCGCCAGCAGCAGCATCACGAGGAACGCTCTCACCAGTGAGAGCCACAGTGTTGAGTGCTGTATTACCCTCGGCCACCACACCATCGAGAGGCACTTTCTCGCCAGGTTTGATGACGATAATCTCCCCCACCTCGACCTGCTCAGGACTTACCGTGAGCAATTCTCCATTGCGTTCCACATTGGCAACATCGGGACGAATGTCCATCAAGTGTGCTATACTTTCGCGGCTTTTCCCCTCGGCATAGCCCTCGAATAGTTCGCCCACTTGGAAGAAAAGCATTACAAACACCGCCTCGGGAAATTGTGTCTCGGCACCAGGCAAGAAACCAATGCACAATGCTCCTATTGTTGCGATTGACATAAGGAAATGCTCGTTGAAAGCATCGCCATGTGCCAGTCCCTCGGCAGCTTCTTTGAGGGTGCTATGGCCGATGAGCAGATAAGGAACAAGGTAAATGAGGAGCAATTGCCAAGTGGAAAGATTAAAATTAAAAGACTTCTCTATATAAACTGCTATCGCCAGCAACACTGCAGTAACACCTATTAAAATAAGCGTCGACTTAGTGTCATGATCATGATGATGGTGTTCATGACCATGATCATGATTGTGATGATGGTCGTGACAATGGCAATGCTCGTGATGCTTATGGCAATGTTCATGTTCTTGCTCATGATGGTGCTCGTGAGAGCACGTATCGCAATGATTGTGGTTATGGTCGTGTTCGTGTGTCATAATGTTATGTTTTTATTTTTGTTGCAAAGTTAGGGCATTCTTCTTGCAACCTAGTTGCAAAAAAAATCAAAGTGGTGATGTATGTTTCCAAAAAAACGTCTATCTTTGCAATATAAATGCACTTTAGCATTAATAAAATAAGGCTTTGCTTGATGTTGTGGCTAGTAATAACTCTTGCCACAACACTAGTGTCGTGTGACTATGGCAACATGCGCAACGAGTTGATAGTTGAGAACGAAGACATCACTGTAACTAGCGACAGCGTGACTATGGGTCAATTTACAGCCTACTCACCCGATGGATATAGCATCGTGACCAATTATCAAACACCTGGCATCGACTCGATTGACAACGTGATTAAGTTGAGGCTGATTATTGGAAATCGCGACATTGAATTGTTGCCAGCACACTACCATCACATCGACATTGACAACATGGGCGATAGCACTAAAATTACCGCCTTCAAGCCCGATACCCTCAAAGCAACATCAACCCATCGTGTTGCCATGCCTATAAACTTGAAGCTCAACATCGACATGAGCACCATGGTTAGGACATTAAACGAAACAGGAACATTTGTAACCCCAACGCGCGACACCATCTACCTTCAAGACTTTGAGAGAGCTGAACTTGAGTTGGCGATAACAACAAGTGCCCTAGCACAACCAATCAAAGTGAGGTTTGATGAGGCACCAAACTCAGGCGGCATCTACAGCATCAATGTGCCACTCGAAGCCAAGCAACCAATCCAGTACACTGGCTGGACATCATCAATTCAAGCTGAGTCGACAACTTTGCCAGCCTACAATTCGAAGCAGAACATCATGAACGCCATCTACAACATGTCGATTGAGCAGATAGAGGCTGGCACTCCTCAATCATCAAATTCGACCTTGGTGGCAAGCGAGTGTTACGATATAGCACTATCACTCGCCTTTCTGCAGCCTCTCAAGTCGATAGAGACTCTTAAATCGATGGTTGTCGACAGTGTTATCAACACCCAAGGTAGTGAGCGAACTCTCGCCTCTCTTGCCAATGAACTGATCTGGTCGCAGGCTGCTTGGAGTGTGTACTGCGCAACTGGCGACAAATCGTGGCTGGGCTATGCCTATAAAGTAATCATCAAAAGTATTGCCGACAGCAAGGATTATCTACCCGACAATTCAACAGGCTTATATCACGCCTTGTGCCCCTACACTTCACGCTACACATTGCAATATTACCCGGCATGGGCCACAGCCAACGACGCCTATGAAACAATGCCTCTCGTAGCAAATGCTATCATAGAACACACCTACACCCTGCTTGGGCAAATAGCCGACGAGTTTGAGCTAAACGAAGACTATGACACTCACGCCAGCCACCTGAAGGACTGCATAAACCATCGCTTATGGAATGAGGCACGAGGATGCTACTCTCAATACCTCTATGGCGGAGTAACGAGTATCATGTCACCATGTGTCGACAACATGGGGCACGCTCTAGCCATCCTGTGGGATATTGCCGACGACAACCGCACCGAAGCGTTAATCAAAGAGACTCCTATCACCAACTTTGGTGTACCACTACTCTACCCCAACCGTGCTGGTGTGGGAACAGGGCTTAACAACACTGTAATACCTATGGTGCAAGCTATGTGGAACATGGCTGCAGCTAAGGCCAACAACCTGGCAATGCTAAGGCGTGGGTTGGGAGCACTAATATTCCAACAGGCTATGGCAGCATCGTGCAGCACCAGCTGCAATGCTACCACTGGCGAGCTAATTGACTACAGCAATCCTCAAGGTAACGCAGCCGGCAACATTGCAATGGTACTGCGTGTGATAGCCGGCATGAACTTCTTGCCTGGCGGCATTGAGCTTAACCCCAAGGTTCCAGTGTGCTTTGGTGGCACTAAAACCATCAAGGGTTTTGCCTATCGCAATGCTATCCTCAACATCACCGTAAAGGGCACAGGCGATGATTTCGCAAAAATCACGCTCGACGGAAAGACCCTCGACGACAATTTCATCAATGGCAATCTAGAGGGCAATCACGAAATCGTGATAACAATGAACAACAACTACACAGGTTCGGGTGTTACTACTGTTGCTCAAAAGATGAAAGTGCTGCCCGAGACCCCACAGTGGCTGTGGAACGGATTTTACGGCACCAATTACACCTACAATCCTGCCCTAGGTTACCGAATCCTAATAAACGGCGAACCCACCTACTCAATGCGTGACTCGGTGCTTGGTACCCGCGACACCGTCACCTATCGCAACTACACTATCGTTGCCATCAACAAGTATGGCCACGGCTTCATCTCGCGGCCGCACTACATCACCACAGCGGCACATTGCTATCACCTCGCCGGCTTATACCCCCAACTTACCTCCACTTTATTCCCAACGGCAATGAGCCATCATCCCATTCAGCTTGATGACAGCACATCGATAAACATCCCAGTATATGCCGAGGAAGCTGGCGAATACATCATTGAAGTGTTATATTCCAACGGTAATGGCCCTGTTTCATGGACTCAACCGTGCTACATGCTGCAAGTGCTCGCCAACGGCCACAACCAGGGAATGCTTGCCCTCGCACAACTTGGCGATGACCAGTGGATGCGCATGGATTACAGCAGCCACCTGAGTTTAAAGCTCCTCAAAGGGAAAAACATAATCACGCTGCGTCGCAGCAAGAAACAGCAAAACACGTCTCTCCTTCTCGACCACATTCGCCTTATTAAGAAGCACTAAAAAAACCTAATCCATCGGTCAATCAAAACAATGACAAAATTCATTAAATCTTACATTATATATTCAGGTTTAGCGCTGCTCGCAATAGCGCTATCGACTATTGCGAGCTCTTGTAATAACACCAACGAAACAAAGCGCAGTGACGAACTTCTCCTTGCCGACAGTATTATGGAAGAGGCTTACACCTACTACGACAACGCCAATTTCAATAAATCAATCGAAATGGGGCGCATGGCGGCCGATGCCTATATCGCTGGCGGTGACTCGATGGCACTTAGCGATGCTTACTCGCATCTATCGGCTTGCTACCAACGCATCAGCATGAACGACTCGGCACTGAGCAACTGCTATGCTGGACTAAGAATTGACGAGAAACTGAAAGATAAAGATCGATTAAGCTCCAGTTACAACAACCTGGCAGCCATCTATCTAGGAATCGAGAGAGCGCTCGAGGCCAAACCATTCATAAAAAAGGCCATTGAGCTCGAGCAGGCAATAAAACCTAAACGGCCCAACAAGTTGTCGATAAGATATGGCATTGCCGCCGAGATTTACCTTAAGCTAAACCAAACTGATACTGCGCTTGCATTTATCGACAAGTCCCTTAGTATCGACTCAGCAGTTGCCGATACAATGCACATGGCTCGCCGTATCGCCGTCAAAGGCGATATTTATACAGCTATGGACAATAAGAGCGAGGCGCTCGAGAACTACAACAAAGCCATCGAATACCTATCCTCAACTCCCGACAAGTATTCACTTGCCCTCGCTTACAAGAGTCTAGGAAGGCTGTATGACATAATGGGCAATCATGCTAAATCACTCAACTGCCTGGAACAGAGCACACAACTAGCTAAAGAATGTAACGCTCGAAAGATTCTCCAGCAAAACTATTACCTGATGGGCATCTCACCGGCAAACACCAACCACAACAAGGTGGTGGAATACCTCAAGATGAGCAATGCCCTGAAAGACAGCATCTCAAACGATGCCGCCAGCGACCTTATTGCACATTATGCCACCAAATTGGAGACTCAGCACAAGCAAATCACCATCGAGGAGCAACAACACTCAATCACAAGGCAACGCCTCATTATCATTGCCACATCGGTGGCTCTACTTTTATTACTTCTGGGATGCGTTGCACTATTTCTCATCAATCTGTTGCGAGCACGCGCCCAACGAGCTGAGAAAAACGCCGAACAAATGAAGGACCTGTTCTTCACTAACATGACCCACGAGTTCCGCACACCTCTCACTGTGATACTTGGCGAGGCCGAGAACCTACGCTCCAAAGACCCCAATGCGCTCAACCAGCCTCGCTACAATGCCATCATCAATCAAGGCAACCAAATGATGGAGCTGGTAAACAATCTTCTCAGCATTTCGAAGGTTCGCAGTGCAATAGGCTCACTAGAATGGCATCACGGCGACATCTCAATGATGGCCAAGATGATTGTTGAGAACATGCGAATCAATGCACAAGACAAAGACATTGAAATCGACATCGAGAGCGACAATCAGGACTACAACATCGACTTTGTGCCTGAATACTGCCACAGCATCATTACCAACCTATTTGCCAACTCACTTAAATTCACCAATCCTGGAGGTAAAATCTCACTCAAGATGCAGCAATCCGCCAGCAAGGCAACACTCACAGTAAGCGACAACGGATGTGGAATCAAAGCCAAAGACCTACCACACATCTTCGATCTATTTTACCAAGGCGATTCCGAGAAAGCTTCGCTGGGCACAGGCATTGGTCTTGCAATGGTGAAGCAGATGACCGAGGCCATGAACGGTAAAATTTCAGTTGAAAGTCAAGAAAACGTGGGCACCACATTCACCGTGACAATCCCCGTCAAGCATGATAACGGAGGTTACCCGCAGTGGGTTCCTAAAATCTTTTCACAGCCCGCCTGCAGCGACGATATTGCCTCAATGACTGCAACCATTAGCGACATTTCATCGACCAGTACCGATGACAAACCTATCGCACTTATCGTAGAGGACAATAACGATGTGGCAATGTATATCAAGCACGTGCTTGAGGAGCAATATGCCGTTGTGCATGCCGCCAATGGAAACGAGGGACTAAAAAAAGCACGTGAAGTGGTACCCGACATTATCATTACCGACTTGATGATGCCAGAAATTGACGGTCTCGAGATGTGCCGCATGGTAAGGAGCGACGAACTGCTCAACCACATCCCCATCGTCATCGTCACAGCTCGCAGCAGCGATAAGGACCGCCTTGCAGCACTAACAGTGGGTGCTGATGCGTTCCTAGTTAAGCCTTTCAATGCCAACGAACTTAAAGCATTGCTCGAAAATCTGCTCAACAGCCGCATGATGCTTAGGGAGAAATTCCAGCTCGAACTCAAGATGCCCAACGATATAACAGCCCCAGAGCCTGTTGTACCAAATGCTAGCATCTCAAAAGCAGTAAGTAACAAAAACAATGCATTCATGGAGAGAGTGAAAACAATAATCACCAAAAACATTGACGATACCAACATGAACTCGGTTTTCATTGCCGATAAGATGAACCTTAGCCAGCGACAGCTCAATCGCAAAGTTAAGAGCGTGATAGGAATCGACACAGCCAGCTACATCAGGGAGGTACGCATATCGGTTGCCAAGGATTTGCTCAGCACTACCGACGACCCAGTAACTGAGATTTCCGAAAAGTGCGGCTTTGATTCAAGCAGTTATTTCTCCAAAATATTCAAGCAGTACACCAAGCTCACCCCCACCGACTACCGCAAAGCGTTTTCCATTTGAGAGTATTGAAATCGTCAAAATAATAAAAGCTGAGACCCTTAAGTCCCAGCTTTCCCTTTAATATTATTTCCCAGTAGATTTTACTCCACAGCGTCGCCCTTCTTGTTAGCGGCGTCTTTGTCGATCTTATCAAGCGCCTGGGCGAGTTTCGACTGAAGCTGGTCAAACACCTTGCGGTCAATCGCTACACACGAGTCGAAGTTCTTGTCGTAGAGGTTGACTTCCTCAACTTTGCCCTGAGTGAGTTTCACAAACTCCTCGTAGGTAATCTTCTTGTCGATGTAGTCCTGAGCCGCTTCGCGAGCCGACGAATCGGTAATCTTGAACAATGTGAATGTGGGTGTATTGAATTTTGACAACTCCATATACACAGGACGGTCGCCCATGCCGTCGAGGCTACTGGCATCATCACTGGTCGAGATGACCTCGCCACCGCCGCCGCTATCATCGGGAGGAGCCATTTCTCCTTCTATTCCCTCGCAAGCCTCGCTGGCGCTGTCGTTCTCAGCAATGTACTTGCGTGTTTTCTCAAACTCAGAGAAAACTGGATAAAAACGAGCATTAGAATAATTCTCAAAGGCCTTGCTATAGGCATCATTATCGTCTTCTCCTTCGATAAAGCTAACTTTAGCCTCATCGCTCATGTTATCAACATAGATGTATTGTGGCGATTTCTTGCACGAAGAGAAAGCAATCGCAACCATCAGTGCCAATAACAATAGTGTGTACTTTTTCATGTCTATATTTCTACTGTTTTTAAAATTATTTCTTTTTCGGCTGCAAATATATGAATTTTTTTCAAATATGAAAAATCATCACCAAAAACTTCGATTAATCAACGTGACTGGTTGATTTTCGACAGGTTGTAGCGGCTGAGAGTATTTACATAACGCTCAAAAACGATGCGCGACACCGCATCGCCACGGTTAATAACGCCCACTGTTAAACGCTCAAGCGAATCGCTCAACACACTATCGGCAACCACAAACTCACGTTCCTGCTCAATGTTGACTATTGAATCGGGAGCAGCAAGACGACGATATTGCGTCAGCAGCGAGCGACGCGCCGATTCAAGCAACGCGCGATCCTTCAAGTAGGCAAAGTACTCGTGATTGAGGTCACCGCCGCTCACCACCACGCCACGAGCACCAACATCGACCAATGTTGCGCCATGCTCAAGCACAAAGTAAAACGGCGTGCTATCGTTGCCAAATTTCAGGAAAGCCACACATGGCTGCTCCACTTGGCCCTCAACCACAAACGCTCCGATGGCAGTATCTAGTCCCACCGTCGACACGTGCCGAACGCGACCGTAGGAATCCTCAAGCACCATCATCGACACACTGTCAACGCCCAAAGTCTTGTCGACCGTGCACTGCACGCGATATTGTGTGTCGTTAAGCCTCTCTACGCATCCAGTAAGGGCCCACACCACAATATAAAACGCTATTATTTTTAATAGTACTCTCATTTTATTATAACCCAGTCGTTTCAGTTAAAATGCTTTACCAAGCCCTTCAATCATTATTGTTCAAATGAACATCAAGCTGTGGAAATGGGAAGTGGATTCCATGCTGCGGCAGCTGCTTGTATATGGCCTCGTTAACTTGGTAAAGTGCTGGCCAATAGTCAGCATGGGTGCACCATGCTCTCACCACCAAGGTAACCGAACTATCGTCTAGACTCTCGACATTGACATTAGGAGTGTAATCAAGTTTAGGCATCTTCTGATCGAGTTCCAGACGTTTCTCCTCACGCCACTCGGCAGCTTTAGCCTGCAATTCCTTGTGGCGACGAAGCCAGCGCTTGAACCATGATCCCTTAGCATTTTCTTCGTCAACCTCTTCCACAACTTGAACTTTCGTCTGCTTATGCTCATGCTCGGTGCCAGGCTTGAGGAGCAACTCGTTGCCTTCTAGAATGCCTAATATCACCTTGCGAGCCACGTCAACATCATCGCCGTAACTAATAGCAACTCGCCACTCGAGTCGTCGTGCACGCTCTCGTGAATAGTTGTTAATAGTCCCTGTCGAGAGGCCACCATTAGGAATGATTATCGACTCATTGTTGTAGGTAGTAATTATGGTGTGGAAAATCTGAATCTCCTTCACCGTGCCTTTGTGGGTTTCAAATTCAATGTAGTCACCCACCCTGTAAGGTTTCAACAGCAGGATGAGCACACCGCCGGCAAAATTCTGCAACGTGCCACTGAACGCCATACCAATGGCAATTCCTGCCGAGGCAAAGATGGCGATGAACGAACTCGTCTCAATGCCCATGATGCTGATTACTATAATAGCTAGAATGAAGAAGAATGTAATCTTAAAGAGGCTCAAAAGGAATGTCGTGAGAGAGCGGTCAACGTCGCGGCTCACCATTATCGAACGAATCAAGTTATGAATCTTGATGATTAGGAAGCGACCCACGATAAAGACCACAACAGCGGCAAGGATGTGCAGAGCCAGCGACACGCCTGTGTCGGTGAGTTGGCTTATCACCTCGTTCCAGTTGAAGTTTTTAATTCCCTCATGTATCTTCTGAGGGGTAACGTTTGCGAGCGAGTCGGGCAACGTCGAGAACTTCTTTGTGAGGTTTGCCAGCGAGTCGGCAACAGCCTGTTGACTTTGAAGTAATATTGTCGTTAATGTCATAATTCTTGATTTTCAGCTTACAAAAGTAGTATTTTCTCTGCAACTGACGAACAAAGAAGGCAAAATTTATCTAAAAATACTAAAACTATGCACTACTTCTTGTCATTGCTCATTAACTTTGCCACATGAAGAAATTATTGCATATCATTATATTGCTTTCCCTAGCTCTGGGAGCACAGGCGCAGGCCATCCAATCGATTAACGAGCGTAACATGAAATTTGAGAAAGGTCTGAAGCCCGACCCTATCAAAGTAAAGCCCACAATTGACTATAGTATCACTATCGATACTACAACAGCCTACTATGCATTTGTTGATTCAGCACAACACTATATCAACGCTAAACAATGGAATCGTGCTGAGCATTTCCTCCTTGAGGCAATAAGAAGCGAGCCGTCCAATCCTAGCAACTCACTACTGTTGTCCAACATAGCCACCATTCAGCGGCGGCAAGGACGTCTCGACGAGGCGATAAGGAATTACTCTATGGCGATAGACCTTACCCCCAATGCCGTGACGCTGTTGCTAAACCGCGCTGCAGTCTACACCCTCGTCGACAGCATAGCCCTCGCCCAAGCCGACTATGAGCGCATCATGACTATCGACCCCGCCGATGTGGAATCACGTTATAACCACGGCATGATAGCATTGAACTTTGGCGACCCAAAAACTGCCGAACGCGATTTCGACGACATCTTGCGCATCAACCCCAACTCGGGACTTGCCAAGCAGGGTCAAGGCTACCTGCAGAAGCATGCTGGCAACTTCGACAAAGCAGTAGAATGTTTCAGCGAGGTGATAAAAGTTAAACCTTCTTCCACCCTACTTGCTAACCGTGCAGATTGCTACCTCGCAACTAAACATCTAAACGAGGCATCGCTCGACATAGCCAATGCGCTTGAGCTCGACCCCGACGACCCCTACATCTACATCCTCAGGGCAAAACTCAATAAACTGCGCTATAACCGCTCCGACATGGAACGTGACCTAAAACTTGCCGTTGCCCACGGAATCCCAGAGTCCGAAGCCCGTTCCCTCATTGGTGAATAAGTAATCTTAAGGTTTATTATTTTTCCTTCTGTCAAACTATTGGCGAAGGATTTTTTTGTGTAACTTTGCAATATATTAGTAACATCACTTATAAACATTCATGCTTATGAAAAAAATTACTCTTTTTGTTTTAAGCGCGGCACTCTTGTGCCTCAACGCCGGCGCTCAGGAGCTCACAGCTGCCTTTGGCGCTAGCGAGGCTATGGTTCCCTACTACGAGCAGGGGTGGGACAGCCAGGACGAATTCAATACCTGGACCTACACCAACACCAGTTCATCAACCTGGAGGTTGGGAAACCCAAGCAAGGCATTCTCAACAATCGATCCAAGCAGCACTTCATCAATGATTCTCGATTATGCCAACGGGCAGAACGAGGTGGCCACATCGCCAGCTATCGAAATTCGCGAGAACAGCCAACTCGAGTTCTACTGCTATGCCAGCGGTATATATCTGGTATATGGTGCCTGGAAGCTTTATGCTATTGTCGATGGCTCTTCTACACTGCTCATCGACCAGTTCCTGTGGGCTCAAGATAATGCCTACGACGGTCCAAGTTGGGAAAAGTTCACTGTAGACCTTTCCAGCTATGAAGGTAAGAGTGTGCAGTTCTCTTTCGTATATCAAGGCGACTATGGTGAGGATGAAGCCATCGACGGCTTCAAGATCAAGCAAGCAGCCACTGGCGATGACGCCACAATCAATATCAAAGAAGGCGAAAGCGTGCATTTTCTCGACATGAGCACGGGCAACGCAACTAGCTGGAACTGGACATTTGAGGGTGGAACTCCTGCTACCAGCACCGAGCAGAATCCAGTTGTAGCCTACAATAAGGCAGGCTCTTATGCCGTGACTCTCACCGTGGGCGACGGCAACACCACCTCCACCGCAACCCGCCAAGCCTATGTAAATGTTGAAGGCGAGGCCCCACAAGCCAATATCGGCTTGCCCGATGGTGCTTACCTGTCACCATGGGTTATGATGTTTGTCCCCGTAAATGTTCCCCTCACTTTCAAGGACGCCTCTACAGGCAATCCATCGCAGTGGGCTTGGACCTTCCAAGGCACCGACATCACCACAAGCAACGAGCAGAATCCCACAGTGACCTACACCCAAGAAGGCACCTATGGCATCAAGCTTGAGGTGACTAACGATATGGGAAGCAACGTCTTCGAAACAGTAAACACTGCCATTCAAGCTGGCGGTGAGCAAGAAGTATGGAACATCGCCCCCGAAGAGACCTTAGACCTCAGTATGATTGAGATGGGATGGTATGGCAACTATGCAGGCACCAACTGGCTTGGAATGGGCGAATTTGCCGAGCACTTCGACGCCCCACTTGCCGATGCCACAATAAGTAAGGTTAACATCTACTTCGGCAAGACTACCGCCGCATCGACCGATGCCGACATCTCTGTCAAGATTGCTGCGGCTGACGCTGATGGTATGCCTGGCGAAATTCTTGGTGAGACAAGCCTCAAAGTTAGCCAACTTGCCTTCGACCCAACCACCGTCAACGCTACCGAGTTTGAGTTTAATACTCCAGTTGAAATCAAAGCAGGCACCGAGTTCTTTGCTATGGTGGGACCATTCCCCAATAATAACGGTGATGATATCGCAATCCTCCTGGTTCGTCGTGCTGTTGGCGAGAAATGCACTGCCTATCATTTTGTTTACGACGAGGATGAGAACTACAACTACCTCGAGACTGGCTCTTGGTACAAGAACGTAGACGACCCACTCTCGATGGCTATTGCTCCAATGCTCAAATATGACGCACCAACGGCAATCAGCACAACCAGCATCAGCAAGCAAGTGGTGTCTAACACCTATTACAATGTTGCTGGCATGGCAAGCGACAAGCCATTCAGCGGCATCAACATTGTGGTAACACGCTATAGTGATGGTTCTCACACAGCGACCAAGATAATGCGTTAACTACCATATCATTAACACAAAAGTGGCTATATACATTCAACGGTATATAGCCACTTTTTTTTCTTACATAGATTCTTACAGCAACCACTACAGCAAGTCAAGCTTGCTACTGCCCAACACATAGTAGATGCGACTCAAAATGTTTTTGAGTGACTCGTTCATGGGCATGAGTTTATAGGCTTTCTCAAGATAAGGCAATGCCTCGGCATAAAGTCTTTGAGCATTTGCCGACCTGTGATCATCGCTCTCTATCGCCTTGTTATATAACGCATTGCCCAAATCAAACAAGCCCATTATATGGTCAGGATTCAGTTCCACAGCCTTACGATAATAAGGGATTGCCTTATCTATGCCATGTTCTATCTCCACCAAGCGCCCTTTCAGGTCGTAGTAGTCGGCAACTGTCGAGTCACTGAGTATCACCTCATCAAGAAGCACATTGGCCTCATCATAATTCTTGCTCTTGAGATAGTGGTTTATAAGAATGTGTACGTAACGTGGATCTTTGGCGCCCAGGCGGTCATGAGCTTCATGTGCGACACTAACCAGATAAATGGTATCGCGCTGCTTAATTAGGGCATCAATCCATGTGTCGTATAGAGCTTTTTTCTTGTAACCAAGACTATTGGCTGCCGAGAGTTGCTCAACCGCCTTGTCATAGTCTTTTCCTTGATAGGCGGCAAGACCTTGGAAAAACCGATTATAGGCTACCACCGAATCAGGCTCAGCCTTCTTTCGCTGTTTTGCCCAGTTGCTCCTTGCCATGTTGCAGTATATGTCCCAAGCCTCATAAGCATTGCTCCAATCACCTGCCATATAAAAGTCACCAGCTACAGCGCTGTAGTCAACCAAATGATCAACTATCCTGTTCATTATATCCTGTGAGTACTTGGTTTTCACCTTAGGACGACCAGTCTTTTTATCAATCACTGGGTTTCCTTTCTTGTCGCGCACCACGACCGAATCCTTATTCATAGCACTCCTGAACTTATAGTATCCATCTAGCAAGGCAACACCGGCATCGGTCGAGCTCACTTTCTCGCCCAGTGCCTTATTGTTCATCATCTTATCGTAGATTGAATATTGGATTTTTCCTGCCACCCACCAGGGTTCGGCTTTGTCTTTGGTCTCCTCGTTCTCGAGTGCCCTATTGATTTTTTTCAATGAGTTCTTGTAGTTGTCAACGGTGAGAGTCATTCCACTTATTTCCTTCTTAACTTCGTTTACGAGGCGTTGCTGGGCCACTACTACCATAGTGCTCATTACAATCCACAATAAAACCACAAGAAACTTTTTCATTATTTGAATTTTTAAAACGCTGTGCACAACATTTTAATGATGCCATGCACAGCGTTTAATACAATTTGTGCTTAGTCTATTTATTTCAACAGGTCGAGCTTGTACTCAATATCCTCGATGAAACGCTTAGACTGAGTCTTCTCGCTGGCTGGATCCAACTCATTGGCCTTCTTAAACAAAGGCAGAGCCTTGTTGTAAAGAGGAACCAATTTTGGCTTAAGCTCAGCGTTTGTTGCTTTAGGATTCTCTTCGATAATCTTCTCGGCCTTGTCATAGATTACACGGCCCAGATCAAAGAATCCATTGGGGAAGGTTGCATCAACCTCAGTAGCCTTCTCATAGTATTGTTCTGCTGCAAGCAGGCCATCTTTCTGTTCTACAACAAAACCCTTCATGTCATACAGCAATGCGCTACCTGGATCATCAGCAATGGCCTTGTCAATATAAGCATTGGCACTGTCATAATCCTTAGTATCACAGAAACCTTGAATGATGTTTGCTAAGCAAGAGTTCTTGAAGTCTACAACCTGATTCTCGGTGTAACCCTTGCTGATAGCGTTCTTGAATGCATTAAAGGCTCCGTTATAGTCCTTAAGCTGATAAGCCGAATAACCCTCATAGAATGCTACGTCGGCGAGAGTAGCCTGCTCAAACTGTACACCCTCGGTCAATGGCGAGCCAATGAGCTGGCTGAAGAACTTGAACGCCTTGTAGGAAGTAGCAAAATCGCTACCCATCAAGCCAGCATTACCCACATTGAGCACATCATTGATGTGGCCCGAAAGCAGGGCTACAATGTCCTTCGAATATTTGGTCTTGAATTTGGGTTTGCCAGTCTTTTTGTCAATTTTAGGACTACCATCCTTATTGTACTCGATGATGGTGTCGAGTGGCAATGCCTTCTGTAACAGATCAAAGCCGTTCATCAGGGATGCTGCACGTTCACCGACTGTTGCGTCAGGAGCGTCAGGGTTTTGGCCATGAGCCAATGTGTATTCAGCAAAGAGCTTGTCATATTTGTCAAACTCTGCCTTACCAGCCTTGAAGAGTTCCTCGGCGGTTTGTGCCTGGGCACCCATCACCATGAGTGATGCGCAAGCCACAAATAAGAAAATCTTTTTCATAATAAAGAAATGTTTATTGTTACTAATTTAAATTATTATCACGATAAATTGTTATTTCTCTTTATCAATGGGCAATCTGCCTTCTTGGTCTTAAGACTGAGAATCGTCGCTTTCGTTTAATTGACCCTCAGCATTTTCTTGTGGTTCTTGTGATTCATTAACCTCGTCAAACTCTAAATCCTGCTGAAGTCCCTCACCTTCGGGAATGTATTCCTCAATCTTTTCAGGATCGGTGTCGACCTTGCAAACCGAAGCTATCTCATCGCTCTTCTTCTCCAAGTTGATAAGCCTTACGCCCTGAGTGTTACGTCCTTGTACTCGCAGATCGGCAACCTTTAGGCGAATGGTGATACCCGACTTGTTGATGATGACGATGTCATTGCTGTCGTTTACATTGCGTATAGCAATAAGCTTGCCAGTTTTCTCAGTGATGTTAATGGTCTTCACACCCTTGGCTCCACGATTGGTAACACGGTAGTCTTCGAGTTTAGAGCGTTTACCCATTCCCTGCTCCGAGAGAACAAGAACATCATCTTGAGCAGTGGCACGCATGCAAATCATGCCCACTACAGCATCGTCGCCGCCGTCAAGGGTCATACCCTTAACGCCAGTAGCTGTCCTACCCATTGCTCTTACCTTAGTTTCCGAGAATCGGATTGCACGGCCGTTGCGATTGGCGAGTACAATCTCGCTGTCACCCTCGGTGAGCACCGCACCAATGAGCTGGTCGTCCTCACGAATATTAAGGGCGTTCACGCCGTTAACACGTGGACGTGAGAATTCCGACAAGCGTGTGCGCTTAACTATACCGTTCTTAGTACCAAATACGATATAGTGATTCTCATTATATTCGGGATCTTTAAGTTTTGTAGCGCGGATAAAGGCATAGATGCGATTCTCAGGACCAAGATTAAGCAAGTTCTGGATGGCGCGACCCTTAGAGTTCTTAGCTCCCTCAGGAATTTCAAATACGCGCAACCAGTAGCAACGGCCCAATGCAGTGAAGAACAGCATATAGTTATGGTTGGTAGCCTCATAGATGTACTCAATGAAGTCCTCATCGCGCGTTGCACTACCCTTGGCTCCCACGCCACCACGGTTCTGAGTGCGGTACTCACTCAATGGTGTGCGCTTAATGTAACCAAAGTGTGATATGGTGATAATCATTGGATCGTCGGGATAGAAGTCCTCGGCATTCATCTCCTCGGCTGAATACTCGATTTGGGTGCGGCGCTCATCACCGAACTTGTCGCGTACTTCAATGAGTTCGTCCTCTATAACCTTGCGGCACACGTCGGGATTGGTCAAAATGTCCTCGAGGTGCTGTATCGTCTTTAACAGCTCTTCCATCTCGGCATGGAGCTTGTCCTGCTCGAGGTTGGTGAGCTGACGCAGACGCATCTCGACAATCGCACGGGTCTGAATGTCATCAAGATTAAAGCGCTCTCCCAAGCGCTGACGGGCCTCGTCGGTGGTCTTACTGCTACGGATGATGTGGATTACCTCATCAATATTGTCACTAGCAATAATCAAGCCCTCAAGAATGTGTGCACGCTCCTTGGCTTTCTTGAGCTCAAACTCAGTGCGACGAATAACAACCTCATGGCGGTGCTCAAGGAAGTATTGTATCATGTCTTTTAGGGTAACGGTCTGTGGACGTCCCTTAACAAGACATACATTGTTCACACTGAACGATGACTGCAGCTCAGTCATCTTGTAAAGCTTGTTGAGCAGCACATTGGCATTGAAATCCTTCTTCACATCAATAACTATGCGCATGCCATGACGGTCACTCTCGTCGTTGATGTTCGAGATGCCATCAATGCGTTTGTCCTCAACCAAGCCAGCAATGTTCTCAATGAGCTCACGCTTGTTAACGTTGTAAGGAATCTCGGTCACTACAATCTTGTCATGGCCATTCTCGGTCTCAATTTCAGCCTTCGAACGTATTACAATACGGCCCTTACCAGTCTCAAACGCATCACGTACACCCTGATAACCATGGATTATACCTCCTGTCGGGAAATCGGGGGCTATGATGTATTTCATCAAGCCATCGGTGTCGATGTCAGGATTTTCAAGCATCGCAAGGCACGCATTAATCGACTCGGTAAGGTTGTGGGGAGCCATATTGGTCGCCATACCTACCGCAATACCCGAACCTCCATTTACAAGCAGGTTAGGGAATCGGGTTGGCAACACCTCAGGTTCATCAAGGGTGTTGTCAAAGTTTGGAACAAAGTTAACTGTGTCTTTGTCCATGTCGCGCATCATCTCCTCACCCATCTTAGCAAGGCGGGCCTCAGTATAACGCATAGCAGCAGGGCTGTCACCGTCAACCGAGCCAAAGTTTCCCTGACCGTCTACAAGTGGATAACGCATCGCCCAGTCCTGGGCAAGACGTACCATAGCCAAGTAGACCGACGAGTCACCGTGGGGGTGGTATTTACCAAGCACATCACCCACGATGCGCGCGCTCTTCTTGTAGGGAGCGTTGGAAAAGTTTCCAAGTTTTTCCATACCGAAAAGAACCCTGCGGTGCACAGGCTTAAAGCCATCACGCACGTCGGGCAGGGCGCGAGACACAATAACCGACATCGAATAATCGATGTAACTGGTTTTCATCTCGTTTTCGATATTGATCTCAATAATTCGATCGTTATTCATCTCTTATTTTTTAAAATTTTACCTGTGGCGAGCTGCAAATCCAGCGAAATGTTGCCTCAATCATCACAGTCTCGCCGAAACATTAAAATTAACCTACAAAGATAATACATTTCACACAAATAACCAACAACTTCACACCTTAATTTTTGTTTTTTTTGAACTTATAATCAAACTGTTTTAAAATGTTTTTTAATATTGCTTATCTTAAATTATCTAACTATCTTTGTGCAACAATCCGTGCTATTGGTAAATTGTCATTATTGTATGCCAAATGAGTCAGGTGTGTATCGTCCTGAAAAAAGTTTACAGATTTATTCTCTCTATTTCATCGATGACGGGTAATGTTGAGCCGTCATTGTTGGTGCAAAAGTCTGTTGGGGGTTCGATGCCCCCTCAGACTTTGATGA
>JAEEGI010000370.1_pt1 | contig 160000 bp, 124 predicted proteins | sample 8958751 | NCBI WGS metagenome assembly JAEEGI01 (sample SAMN16246545, study PRJNA631951) | gut metagenome | biome: gut microbiome; feature: rumen; material: KS-attached | host: Bos | place: Iran: Karaj | collected 2018-10 | reverse complement strand
GAAAGCGGATGCAAAGGTACGAATAATTTCAATACCATCCAAACTTTTAAACGAAAAAATTCCCAAAAACATGAAAGTTTTCGGGAATATTGACAAAATAGTGCTACACCTTATATATTATATATAGGGATTATTCAAATATCTCATCTATTTCGTTATCTTCTGCCTCCAGAGCCTCATCAATGAACGAACACGGATCGTAGCCCTCTGGCAAGTCGAAGATAGCATCTTCGTTATAGCCAAGTTGCTTATCGGCATATACTTTTTGCATGTATAGCGCAAAGATAGGCAGGGCCATAGCCGCTCCTTGTCCCATGACCATCGTATCGAAGTGAATATCCCGATCGTCGCCCCCTACCCAGCAGGCATTGACCAGCGTAGGTGTCAATCCCATAAACCAGGCGTCGCTATTATTATTGGTTGTTCCCGTTTTTCCTGCCAACTCTCCTTTAAGCCCATACTTGAAGCGCAGGCGGGAAGCCGTTCCACCATCGACGACACTCTTGAGCATGAACAGCATCTTGTGGGCACTCTCCTCGCTGATGACCTCATTCATCCTCGGCTGGAACTGGGCGATGACATTTCCCTCACCATCTTCAATCTTAGTGACAAACATCAAAGCCGCACGGATGCCATGATTGACAAAAGCGGTATAGGCACTGGCCATCTCGCCAACGCTGATATCACATGGGCCTAGGCAGAGCGACATGGAAGGATGGATCTCTGGGTTACGGATACCATATTCATGAAGGAGGTCGACAAAAGCCTGTGGACTCAGCCGGCTCATCAGGTAGGCAGAGATCCAGTTGTTAGACTGTTGGAGTCCCCATTTGAGCGTCACCATCTCTCCATAACGGGCCTTACTGCCATTACGCGGGGTCCAAGGCTTACCTGCCACCATATAAGTCTGTTGGACATTGGGTGCCTGATCACAGGGAGAGAACCCGTTCTCCATCGCCAGTGAATAGAGATAAGGTTTGATGGTAGAGCCCACCTGGCGGCGGCCATCCATCACCATATCGTATGAGAAATGCCCATAGTCAAGTCCCCCGACATAGGCCTTCACATGACCATTCTGAGGGTTGACGCTGACAAAGCCCGTACGCAGGAAAGATTTATAATACTTGATAGAGTCAAGCGGTGTCATGAGCGTGTCCACCTCCCCGTGATAAGTGAAGATAGACATGCGGACAGGCGTACGGAAAGAGCGGTGGATCTCGTCGTCCGACGCTTTACTCTCACGGAGCACACGATAGCGCTCACTCTGACGGATGGAGCGGTTAAGAATCTGCTGAACCTGCGTCTGCGTCAGATTCGACGAGTAAGGAGCATTAGCCTTCTTCTTGTTCTCCGCATTGAAAGCGGGCTGGAGGAACTTGGCCACATGCTGATAGGCAGCCTCCTCGGCATATTTCTGCATCCTGGAGTCTATCGTCGTGAAGACTTTCAGACCGTCCGTATAAATGCTGTAATTCTCGCCATTTCGTTTCCTGTTCTTATTACACCAGCCATACAAGGGATCATTCTCCCAGTTGATGGAGTCGTTATAGAACTTAATCATGTTCCACGACGGGTAAAGTGCACGATCCGGTTTCCTGGCCGTCAGATATTGGCGCAGGTATTCCCGAAGATAGACGGCAATACCATCTTTATGGTCAGAGACATGGAACTTCAACTTGATAGGTTCAGCCGAATATTTTTCAAAGTCAGCCTGAGAGAGGTAGCCGTACTTTACCATCTGTCCAAGTACGACATTACGACGTTCACGGCTTCTCTCGGGATTCCTCACAGGATTATAATAGGAGGGGTTTTTACAGAGACCTATCAGTGTGGCAGCCTCAGGCACGGTCAGGTCCTTAGGCTCCTTGCTGAAATAGACATCGGATGCCGTCTTGATACCCACGGCATTATGTAGGAAATCGAAGTAATTCAGGTACATCGTAATGATCTCATCCTTCGTATAATTCCTTTCCAACTTGACAGCAATCACCCACTCAATGGGCTTTTGGAAGAGGCGCTCCATCGTAGAATATGCCCTTTCAGAATACAACTGTTTGGCCAACTGCTGCGTGATAGTAGAGCCACCGCCAGCACTCTTCTGCCCCATCAGGCCACGCTTGATGACAGCACGCCCCAGGGCATAGAAATCAATGCCCGAATGGTCATAGAAACGCGCATCCTCAGTAGCGACCAGTGCCTGCACCAACGAAGGTGACAATTTGGTATAGTCAACCAGGATACGGTTTTCTCTGTTGTAGTTCCAAGTACCTATGATCTTTCCGTCAGCAGAATAGATTTGCGTGGCATAACGATTGATAGGATTCTGCAGATCCTCTATGGGCGGCATGTAGCCAATCCATCCCTCGTTGATGGCATAAAAAGCCGTAGCAATGGATAGCACCGTCACCACCAATAATGTCCATAGAAAATAGATAAATAACTTTCTCATATCATCGATTTTCATTATTTTTTTAAGTAACTTGGTGCAAAATTACGAATTTCTTTCAAAATATCGCACGGAAATCAGAAATAATGCGTAATTTTGCACGAACAAAACCAAAATATCGAATGGAAAAGCGTAATTTTGTGACAATTGCCAATCTGACGAAGGAGAAGATTCTCTATATGATCAAGATGGCAGAGGAATTCGAAAAGCATCCAAACCGTGAACTTCTGAAAGGGAAAGTGGTAGCCACACTTTTCTTCGAGCCCTCGACACGGACGAGGCTCAGTTTTGAGACGGCAGCCAACCGTCTTGGGGCACGGGTGATCGGATTTGCTGATCCCAAGATCACCAGTGGCACAAAGGGTGAGACACTGAAGGACACCATCCTGATGGTATCGAACTATGCCGACGTCATCGTGATGCGCCACTATATCGAAGGTGCCGCCCAGTATGCCGCTGAGGTGGCTCCGATACCCATTGTGAATGCAGGCGACGGCGCCCATCAGCATCCCTCACAGTGCATGCTCGACCTATACAGCATTTATAAGACTCAGGGCACACTTGAGAATCTGAACATCTACATGGTTGGCGACTTGAAATACGGCCGTACCGTCCACTCGCTGCTGATGGCGATGCGCCACTTCAACCCGACGTTCCACTTTGTGGCCCCCAAGGAACTGGCCATGCCGAAGGAGTATAAACTATACTGCGACGAACACGGAATCAAGTATCAAGAGCATACCGCCTTCAACGACAAGGTAATCGCCGATGCAGATATTCTATACATGACCCGTGTTCAGAAAGAACGCTTCTCTGATTTGATGGAGTACGAACGTGTGAAGAACGTCTATGTCCTGAACAACGAGTTGCTTAGGAGCGCCAAGCCGAACATGAAGGTGCTGCATCCCCTACCCCGGGTGAATGAGATTGCCTACGAGGTGGACGACAATCCCCATGCCTACTACATCCAGCAGGCTGGCAACGGACTCTTCGCCCGTGAAGCCATCTTCTGCGATGTGCTCGGCATCACATTAGACGAAGTGAGAGCAGATAAAACGATTATTTATTGAACATTGAAGATTGAACATTGGAGATTATGAATAAGAAAGAACGTCTGGTGGCCGCCATTGAGCATGGCACCGTCATCGACCACATACCAGCAGAGAAGACCTATCAAGTAGCCAGCCTGTTAGGACTCTTCAATCTAAAGACCCCTGTCACAATCGGTTTCAACTACCCTTCGAAGAAAGTAGGCAGCAAGGGTATCATCAAGGTGTCAGACAAGTTCTTCACCGACGATGAGATATCCCGTCTCTCCGTCGTTGCCCCCAATGTCATTCTCAGCATCATCCGCGACTATGAGGTGGTGGAGAAGAAGGCCGTTGTAACACCAGATGAGATTAAGGGTATCGTGAAATGCAACAACCCCAAATGCATTACGAACAACGAGCCCATGCGAACGCACTTTCATGTGGCTGATGGCATCCTGACCTGCCACTACTGCGAGAAGGAACAGGACATCAACAAGGTGGAACTGGTGTAGGATAAGTGAATATTTGAAAAGGTAAGAAGATGAAACAGGAGATACCCGTTTTGCTGCTGACAGGCTATCTGGGCAGTGGCAAGACTACATTATTAAATAGGATACTTAACAATCAGCGCGGCATCCGTTTTGCCGTTATCGTCAATGATATCGGCGAAGTCAACATCGATGCCGACCTCATCCAGAAGGGAGGCGTGGTCAACCAGCAGGACGACAGTCTCGTAGCCCTGCAGAACGGCTGCATCTGCTGCACCCTGAAGATGGACCTCGTCAAACAGTTGCAAGACATCATTGCTTTGCAGAAGTTCGACTACATCGTTATCGAGGCCAGCGGCATCTGCGAGCCAGGCCCCATTGCCCAGACCATCTGCAGCATACCGTCGATGGCTCCCGAGGTGACAGAGAACGGATACCCCCTACTCGACTGCATCGTGACCGTCGTTGACGCTCTCCGAATGAGAGATGAATTCGGCAGCGGACTCGACCTCACCCGCCAGAACATCGACGAGGAGGATATCGAGAACCTCGTCATCCAACAGATAGAATTCTGCAATATCGTACTATTGAACAAAGCCGCTGAGGTAAGCCCAGAGGAGCTGGGCCGTGTGCGCAGCATCATCCGTGAACTGCAGCCAAAGGCAGAAATCATCGACACGAACTATGGCGACGTGGATCTCGACAAGATACTGAATACCAACATGTTCGACTTCGATGACGTCGCCACCTCCGCCAAATGGATAGAGGAAGTGGAGAAGCACCACGACGAAGACGAGGATGACGACGACGATGAGCACGAGTACCACCATCATGACGATGATGACGACGACGATCATGAGCATCATCATCATGACGACGAACATCACGAGCACGGCCATCACCATCATCACCACCACCATCACGATGAGGGCGAGGCCGAGGAATACGGCATCGGCACCTATGTCTACTACCGCCGCCGTCCCTTCGATCTGGGACTCTTCGACGAGTTCGTAGCCCGCAAGTGGCCCAAGGGCATCATCCGCGCCAAGGGCATCTGCTATTTCCATGACGAACAGGAAAACTGCTATGTCTTCGAGCAGGCCGGCAAACAGGTGAGCATCCGTAATGTCGGCCAGTGGTACGCCACCATGCCCAAGGATGAACTGGAGGACTTCATGGACCGCAATCCAGGCCTACGCCAGGGCTGGGACGAGCAGTACGGCGACCGCATGCAGAAGCTCGTCTTCATCGGCCAACATCTCGACAAGGAGCTCATCGCCCGCGAACTCGACGCCTGCCTAAGATAAAGACGATATGAGCCGACTCCTACATATTATTATATATATAGGAGCCCTGTCATTCCAGACTGTGGTGCCGGCTCAGAACAAACAGGAGGCCGCATGTCCTATAGTTAAGTTGGAGGCCGAACGCCTGCCAGACCTGAACATTCCCCGAGGCATGTCTTCGATGTGATGATGCAAGCCATGAGTGTCTGAGAGATGCAAGATTTTCATGACAATTGCATATAAATATCCGCTTAAAGAGTGGAAACACTCTCACCATCATTCAGTAATATAACAGACCACTCTGCAGAGAACAGTTCTGCGAACTTTTCTGGTGCATCCGTATGTATGGGGATGAGTGCCTTTGGATGAAGCAGACGGAATACCTCACGCATACTATTCATGTCTGAGTGACCACTGGTGTGCATATATTTGAAGTCTTCGCCCAATGAATTGGCAAGATCCTTGTTATAGGCTTCCGCGCCTTCTTTGACATACCCTTCCCACATTGACAGATACTGTTGCTTCTCTCCAGGAATACGCTCCACAAGGTTGCCAAAACGCGGAGTGGCACGAGCAACGAGGACACAGCCTAATTTATCAAGAAAATCCTTAAACTCATCTGTGACTAAAAACTCGCCTTTATCGTATTTTATTACCTTAGGTTCATATTCCCCATATTGGTAGAGTTCTGATTTGCCCCATAGAGAATCCTTCTGTGTGACAATATCCATGATTTTCTTCTGATAGGCGTCAACCAGGAACACACGCTTTGCACGCAGAGCAGCATGATAAAGAGAAAACAGCCTGTCGATATTGGTAGAGGAAAGGTAAACCACATTACCTTTGTTTGCCTTGAACTGCTCCTCAAATTGCTGTTGTAATTCCCGTTCTGTTTGATTCGTAGCATCGGGGCGAGCGACGTTGGTTCCTTCACAAACCACATAGTCCACCTCTCCCACATACTTATGGATAACCTCTGGCAGTTTCTTGCTCCTGAAGCCATGTGTACGGAAGTCACCTGTATGGAAAGCACTTACTCCGCCAGCCTCGATTTTAAAGGCGTATGCATCAAAGGCAGAGTGGTCAACCGTTATGGGCATAATGCTGAATGGTCCATATGAGAACAGCTTTCCTGCTTCGAATGTATTGGCATGATGCAAACGTTCTACCATTTCCTGATGAATACCATCTACTGATTTAAGGTGGTCAGACAGCACCAGCAGAATCTCACGCCCCACCTTGCCTATATATATGAGGAGCTCCTTGGGCAATTTCGTGATGCTGCCGATGTGGTCACCATGATAGTGGGTAATCAGCAATGCACTCTTTGAGATGTCACCATGAGTCAAGCCCTCGATCTGCAAATCTCCAGATTTAGGACCACCAGGCAGCTCTTCGCCATAATCGACGAACAACCGCCAGCCGTCATACTCGTATTCTGTGACACATCCGCCTATCTGGTGAGTGCCGCGATGGATTTTAATGTTCATGGATTGCAATAATTAGGTTTTACATTTTCTGTAGCTAGTATCTTTTCAATTTCTTTGATTCTTATGTCTCTACCTTCTGTTTTCCTCTCGTAATTATTGGCTATGAGTAATTGCGGTTCTGGATTAACCACCAAATCGTTGACATTGCCTACTATTGGCACAGGCAGGCCTAGGTCTTTTTTTATTTCATAAAGAGTCTTGTAATACTCCGTCAATATATCTTTGTTGACTTTTAAAAACTCACGATAATTCTTTATCTGCGTCAAGATTTTAGGATATCCCTTCGTGTTTCTGAGTCTGTTATCACCTATTCTTTTTAATTCTTCAAATACAATGAATCCATTTTCTATCTTAACAAGATCTATTCTAACCGTTTCAATCTTATCTTCATACAGTCTATGTGCAAATTCTGAATCAAGGTATTTGCCTCTGCCTTTAAGAATAAGCATCCCTTGGATATACTTTTCTGAAGTTTCTTCCCCGTTATTTCTTCCTGAATAATATTTTTGAATATTAGCTTTCATTTCATCCTTACGATTCAATAGCCATTCTGAACAGACTTGGTATATCGGAGTATATACAATTTTACCATCTTTTATGCCTTTCCTATAATATTGCCCATCCTCTTCTTCTAAAAATCCCAAGTATTTGGGATGTGCAGTTACTACTATCCGATTATCTCTGTCAAGTTTTATTTCGGCCATCCTGCCGCCAAGATAATATGCGTCTATAATATTCCCTTTCCTTATCTCAATGTAAATATCCTTGTCCTCCTTCAGGCTGTTCCACCATGTTGGGGCCTTTTCTCCTTTAAGAATCTTGTAAAGTTCGTGCCCCCTATTAAGCAGGCCACTTTTCATTCTTGAAATTTTACCCATGACCTTTACTTCTTTATTGTTAATATTCACAAGTTCATATATATATGACACCACAAAGTCCCATCATATCCACTCTACAAAAAAGCTATGAGCCGACACTGTTAACTGTTTTATGCCATCTCCAGTTCTTCTTGGAGAATAGAAATGTGCAGACAGTCCTCTATCTTCGACAAGGTTTCAAGAGAATCACGGCAATACGCTGGGAGTGACGCAGCCACGACTTGTTCTGCATCCTCCACTCTGCCCTCTCCTTTCATTTGGATGGTGCCGATGACTGATGTTCTGCAATCGTGCAATTACATCTTTCATAAACACTATTTAATAGCCCAACATTGCCGCTGGCGTTATCCCCAAGGTGGCACAAAGCAAACGGGCAATCTTCAATGTGGGTTCTGCCCTGCCGGAAACATAGTCGCTTATGCGTGATGGGCTGACCCCGATCTCTGCAGCTAACTGTTTCTGACTCATGTTCTTCTCGTCCAACGACAATTGAATCAACTGGGCTACGGTGGGTTTGCCTATGGGATAGTGCTCCTTCTCGTAGTCTATGACGACATCCGACATCATTGTCAACTCCACGGCATTGCGGTCGTTGGCAGGCGTGTTGTCATCCACAATTGGCAGCAGTTCTTCAATACGTGCCAATGCGAACTCATATTGTTCTTTTGTAATCTTTGCCATATTCGTACCTCCTTTTATTATATCGTTGAAACGTCTATCTTATCGTATTCACTATGCGTACCTACAAATCGGATGAAGATATGCCCGATTGTAAACTTTACAACCACAACAAGACGATATTTGTTGCCCCTGATGTCAAAGACATAATGCTGGTTGCCTACGTAGTCTGTCGAAGGAAAGTCTGCCTTTATATCCGACAGGTTCTTCCACTCTGCCTTTTCTGCGATGTCATACCATCGTTCTAGTGCAGCCTGAGCGTCTCCATGTCCTTCCAAACTGTAGAACTCAACTAACCGTCTGTGTGATACAATTCTCATTTCGGTTGCAAAGTTATAAAAAAAAGTTTTGATTTTCAAAAGAAAACAAATAATTATTTCTAAAAATTAGAACTTTCCTGCTATTTCCCTTTGTTATCTGCTTCGCTCACATTGTTCTATGTATTTTGCTAAAGCAAGCGTCACCCTTCGGGAAGCCGAGCGGGGATAACCTATATTGCTTAAAAGAGTAAGGTCCTTATATCTTTATCTGTCCATTGGCATATCTGTTTTAAAGACAAGTTTCGCGTTGCTAAACTTGTACGTCTTGCACGGTTGAGCAATTTCTGAGATAAAAACTTGGATAATCCAGTAGAAATCATTAACTTTGCAGACGGAACAATCTTTCGCTTATGAGACTACGACAACTCAGACGCTACACGTTCACCGCCTAAACGTTTATCGACAAAAATGAGAAGATATCTCTTGCTGACCACAGCTGCTATCCTATGGGGCAGCATCCTTTCCGCTCTGGCACAGGGACATACTGAAGAATTCACCGTGGCAACGCTTAACATCGACGGACTGCCCACCCATGTGATTGGGATCCCCGTCAACATCGACGGGCCTGGCGAGAAATATACGCCGGAGATTGCCGACTATCTGCTACAGAAAGACTATGACCTCGTGGGCCTGCAGGAAAACTTCAACTACTACGACCTGCTCTTTACGAAACTCGCGACCAGTTACCACCACGACCAGTGCCTGGGCAAGATCTCACTCGAGTCCATTGCCTTCCCCTTCCCCTACGACGGCATCAGCCTCATCTGGCATCATGGCATCCAGGGTGAGCACACCCAAAGCGTCTGCTGGGATGAGTCGTACGGTATTTTCAGCCATGCCGCCGACGCACTTACCGATAAGGGCTTCCGCCGCTATGACCTCACCCTGAAAGGCGGTTCGGAAATCGTCGTCTACAACGGACACTGGGATGCCAGTTATGACAAGGACGAAGAGTCTGGCCGTGACGGCCCCGACCGCGAGGCACGTATCGCCCAATGGCGGCAGATACGCGACAGCATTATGGCTCGTCTTGACAAACGGCCCGTGATCGTGCTGGGCGATATGAACAGTTACTACCCTCGCGACGACATCAAGTTGCAGTTTGTCGACTATATTGAGTCGACAGGCAAGGCCAGAGTCTTTGACGCCTGGGTAGAGTTAGAGCGGAACGGAGAATATCCTGCCAAGGTAGACGGCCCCGTGACGCATGATGAGAATGGCTGGGGGCACCGCGGGGAGTTGTACGATAAGATCCTGTTCATCAACCCCACGGACGGCGGCCAGTTGACGGCACTTAGTTATAGTCTCGACAAAACGGGCTACATGCGTAGTGACGACCCTGACAAGCCCTTTGGCGACCACTTCCCCGTTGCCGTAAAGTTTCGAATCGCCCCAACGGGAGATAGTGGATCAGGCATAGAGAGTATCACCGTCAGCCCATACCAGAACAGAGAAGGCTGGTACGACCTGCAGGGACGCCGGTTTGCCAAAAAGCCGACGACTCCTGGCATCTATCTGCATCACGGACAGAAGATACTTATCAGATAGAGGAAGAATCCACTCACGCTGAATGATAATAATTCCCGAAACGCTTGGCAGTTTCGGGAATTATTAGTACCTTTGCAGGCAAAAATCAAACCATAAGGACAAAAATGAACAGAGACAACGCTATCTTCGAGTTGATCGAGAAAGAGCATCAGCGCCAGTTGAAAGGCATTGAACTGATTGCCAGTGAGAATTTCGTGAGTGACCAGGTGATGGAGGCTATGGGTTCCTACCTGACCAACAAGTATGCAGAAGGCTATCCTGGCCACCGTTACTATGGCGGTTGTCAGGTGGTGGACGAAGTGGAGCAGTTGGCCATCGACCGCGTTTGCAAACTCTTCGACGCAGAGTATGCCAACGTTCAGCCCCACTCTGGTGCCCAAGCCAATGCAGCCGTGCTACTGGCTGTACTGAAGCCCGGCGACACCTTCATGGGTCTGAACCTCGACCACGGCGGTCACCTCTCCCATGGTTCTCATGTGAACACCTCTGGTATCATTTACAACCCCATCGGCTATAACCTGAACAAAGAGACGGGCCGTGTGGATTACGACGAGATGGAGCAGTTGGCCCTGCAGCACAAGCCAAAACTGATCATCGGCGGTGGTTCAGCCTACAGCCGTGAGTGGGACTACAAGCGGATGCGTGAGATTGCCGACAAGGTGGGTGCCTTGCTGATGATTGACATGGCTCACCCCGCTGGCCTGATTGCTGCAGGACTGTTGGAGAACCCCGTGAAATATGCCCACATCGTGACCTCTACGACCCACAAGACTCTTCGTGGTCCGCGTGGCGGTATCATCCTGATGGGTAAGGACTTCGACAACCCCTGGGGTTACACCACTCCGAAGGGCGTCGTGAAGAAGATGTCTACCCTGCTTAACTCTGCCGTCTTCCCCGGACAGCAGGGCGGACCGCTGGAGCACGTCATCGCCGCCAAGGCCGTAGCCTTCGGTGAGGCTCTGCAGCCCGAGTTCAAGGAGTGGGCCAAGCAGGTTCAGAAGAATGCCAAGGTGCTGGCCGAGGAACTGGTGAAGCGTGGTTTCGGCATCGTCAGCGGCGGTACAGACAACCATTCGATGCTGGTAGACCTCCGTTCAAAGTATCCCGAACTGACTGGTAAGGTGGCAGAGAACGCCCTGGTTGCTGCAGACATCACCGTGAACAAGAACATGGTACCGTTCGACTCACGCAGTGCCTTCCAGACCAGTGGTATCCGTCTGGGAACGCCCGCCATCACCACCCGTGGTGCCAAGGAAGACCTGATGGTGCAGATTGCCGCATGGATTGAGGAAGTGCTCAACGATCCTGAGAACGAGCAAGTGATTGCCAGCGTCCGCCAGCGTGTCAATGAGAAGATGAAGGACTATCCCCTCTTCGCCTATTAATTTCTTTCTATAATTAGAATACTAAAGAATCCCCGCCAGAGAGTTGGCGGGGATTCTTTATTATTCTTCCATTCAAATTACAATGTGTATTCACACCGATAGGTGAATTTCTCACCATTGAAGGTATAATACCAAACCACAGTGAAACCAAACTTGTCGCCCTTGCCCTTCAGTCCTTCGAAACTCACCTTCTTACTGTCACCAACAGCGAGCGCACCCGACTTTTCATTGTAGTTCGTAAAACTTAACATCTTCAGATCAGAATAGATTTCTACCCTTGTCAACTGGATGTTGTGCTTGCTACCATTATTCAAGGTGCAGGCCAACGATTCCACCTCATCACCATCAAAATACGGCTGCCACTCGTGATCGAGATAGTCTCTGAGATCCTCAGGTTTCTCGATAGTTACAGGAACACTGTCTTTGTACTTGCCATTTGACGATGACGCAGTGATGGTGGCTGTACCCACACCCACACCTGTCACCTTACCATTGGCGTCAACAGTAGCAACAGACTCATCGGAAGAAGACCAACTGACGGCCTCGCCATCCTTGGTATAGACACTCAACGACTTCGACTCTCCACGAAGGATGCTAAAACCAGACTCTTTGATATAAAGGTTCCTATATTGAGTGATAGTAATCGTCTCGTTAAAATACAACGTGGTTGTTCTACTGGGCTCTTTGGCCGTGAACGGCGAGACATTGACGTGCTGAACGACAGCCACCAAGTCGGGGAAGAACTCAAGTTCACCAAGTCTGGCCCACAAATCCTGCGGCTCGAAAATAGTGAAAGAGGTCATGTTAGTCTGCGCACCGACAGAAACATTTCCACCAAGTTCATCTATCTCATAATAAGTGTCCAGCAGGTTGAAGGTTTCCTTCATTACATACTCCTGAGAGATTGTAATATTGACAGGTTCATAAGTAGATTCGCTTTCGATAGTCATCGCTGCCCAACGAGCCACTCCCGACTGATTCTCAGCCACACTAATAGTGATAGTACTCTTTGAAATACCTCTAGTACTGTTTTCTACCTTATAATCCACCCAGTCTGCATCACACTCAATCTTGTAGTCGTTGACATTATGCTCGAAACTGATTTCAAATAATCCACCATCGGTCTTCGCTTCAATACTGGTCGGTGACACTCTGATCACATTGTTCTGCTTTTGCGTCACGGTAAACGTACGTGTCACCTCAGGCGCCAAAACATCCGACAGTGTAACAATAGTCTTACGCACGTCGTAACTGTTGTTCTCGTCGACCGTCACAGTCATCTGCGACTTGGCTACATCAAAAGACACATGACACCATGAGGCATCAGGTACAGCCCGATAGTTCGTCAAATCCTCATTACGGAAGGTCGAGGTACGAGACAGTGAATTCTCCTCCTCATCCGGATCAAAGGTCAAATCCTTGATAATCAGTTCTCTGAGCCGGCTGCTGTATTCATCATCACTGCTACAAGATCCAAGCCCTGCGGAAAGCAGAATGGCGAGCAGGCATATTCCTAAACATTTGACAATTTTCATCTTTAATTATATAAATATGTAGAAATCGGCTGCAAAGTTACAAACTTTTTGCATAAAACACACGATTCCTGCAATTTATTTATTATTTTTTCAGAAGAAGCCACTTATTTTAATGCATCATTAAAATGGTTCACAGCCTGACGAAACAGGTGATTTCTTGTGTTTCCGCCAAAGATACTGTGATTACGGTTGGTATATACCAACTGCCTGAAATCTTTGTCTGCCTGCACCAGTGCCTCCACATATTCAGCCGTATTCCGATAATGCACATTGTCGTCTGCCAGACCATGGCAGAGCAGCAACGCCCCATGCAACTGCGAAGCCCTGGCAATAGGAGTCACCTCGTCGTATCCAGTCTTGTTTTCCTGAGGAGTCCGCATATAGCGTTCGGTATAAATGGAATCGTAGAAGCGCCAGCATGTTGGTGGAGCGATAGCCACCCCAGCCCGAAAGACAGGACGTCCCTCAGACATCGACATCAGCGTATTCCATCCCCCATACGACCAGCCCCAGATTCCAATCCGCTCTTTGTCGACATACGGCTGACTACCCAGCCACAAAGCCGTTTCCACCTGGTCGCGGGCCTCCAGTTCGCCCAGCCGGAGATAGGTACATTTCTCAAACTCTGCCCCCCTGCCACCAGTGCCGCGATTGTCGACACAGACACAGAGATAGCCCTGCTGGCAGAGGTATTGTTCCAGAACAGCCCCATTGCCACTCATGCCGATGCCCCACTGATTGAGTACCTGCTGATTACCAGGCCCACCATACTGATACATGATGACAGGATATTTCCTGGCAGGATTAAAGTCGGCAGGCTTCACCATCCAGCCATTCAGTTGCACACCCTCTGAGGTGGTGAAGGAGAAGAGTTCCTTCGTGCCCAAAGTATAGTCAGAGAGTTTCTGCACCAGTTCCTGATTGTCTATCAATGTCTGCAGCACCTTACCACTGTTCTGGCAGAGCATATACTGCATAGGATGATTCAGGTCACTCCACGTATTGATGAAGTATTTAAAATTGCCACTAAAAATGGCATTGTTCACACCAGCCTTCTGCGTCAGCACCTCAGTCTTGCCATTGGCATGAGCCACCATCACCTGCTGGTCTGTCGGGCCGCTGGGATTGGCAGCAAAGTATACATCACCCGTCTGTTCATCGAAGCCATAGACATGTTGCACCACATACTTGTCTTTCACAATCTGACGAAGCAACTGGCCGTTCAGGTTATAGAGATACAGATGATTATATCCGTCACGCTCGCTGGGCAAGAGGATATGCTTTTCTGTAATCTGGACCTCCTCGAACGTTTCTTCCTTCACATACTTGTCCACCTTGTCCTCGATAGCGAGTTGACAGACGGTCGACAACGGATTGGCCATATAGACCCTCAGCACATCCTGATGGCGATTGAGTGTGAAGATGGCAATCTTCGTGGGATTACTGGTGGCCTTGATACGAGGGATATAGCCATCTGCATCCAATGGCAACTCGATACGCCGCATCTGGTGCGACTTGATGTCGAAACTGTGCACGCTGACCTTCGAGTTCACCTGACCAGGCACAGGATACTTATACGTATAGTCCCCGGGATATTCAGCATAGTCCGTCATCTCAGGCGCCAGCCCCTTATACAACTGTAGGGAGTACTGCTTCACGTCCGTCTCATCATAGCGTATCCAGACAATCTGTTTCGAGTCGGCAGAGAACACCATCGACGAGTTTGTGGAGAACTCCTCCTCATATACCCAGTCAGGGATGCCATTGAGCACCTCGTTGAACTTTCCGTCCTTTGTCACCTGACTCTCTGCGTTGTCATAGAGCAACTTCACCAGCCAGATATTGTTGTCTCTGACGAAAGCGATCTGATTGCCATCTGGCGAAAAAACTGGTGTCTGTTGTGGTCCGCCATCGCTCAGAGGGGTAAGTTTGTTGTTCCTGATGTCATAGATATAGTAGACGGCAGTAAACGAACGACGATAGATGGGCTTCGTCTGCGTCTGGATGAGGATCCGTCGACCGTCAGGACTCACGATGTAGTCGTCCACCCTGTTCACCTGTCCCCCTCTGGCTGTGGCTGCATCGAAGAGCACGCTCTCCTGCATGCCTGTCCGGAAGGAATAACAGACAATCTGCTTCCCGTCGGCACTAATCTGTGAATAGGTCACTCCATCTGCCATGGGGCGGACGGCTGTCATCCTCTTCTGCGAAAACTCTCCTCTGACGATATCTTTCAGGTTCAACAGCCCACCTGCGAAAAGCGACGAACTGGCAAGGCACAAAATCCCAGAAAGACAGAATGCTCTAAGTCTGGTCATCATATATTATCCATTAATTGAAATCCGAAAAGTTGTTGTTCCTAAGCAATTGGTCAACAGTGGCGTTCTTATTGCGTTTCATATAGCGGTCCACCATATCCGTGTATTTTGTCGCAAAGACCTTCTTGCCCATCGCCTCATTGACCACCCATTGTATCTTTCCGATGTATATATCCCGCTCCTGCTGCGTCACACCGCTGTCGAACGGCATGGGATAGAGACTCAACAGATAGAAGCCGACACAGTCTGGCACGATATACATTCTGTCCATCATCTGGAGTTGTTCCTCAGAATAGCCATATTCTGGCTTCCTGTACAATGGGAAATCCTTTCCAAGATACTTGTCGAGACAGATGCCAATGGTGTTGTTGCCTACGATGACGCTCTGGTCTAGCGAGCCGATCTGGGCATACACCTCAGGCATGTCGAGGTTAGGGATATGCTTTCGAAGGTAACGGAAGGCGTGCGTCAACTGATCATTGATATCTTCCATGCTGGCATATTGCTGCTGCGTCTCTGCGATGAGCACCTGTAAGGTGGTGTCCTGATAGAATCGCAGAAAGGTCTTGTTGATCTCCGGATCATTGACCTTGCCGATGTGCAGCACATCTTCGATCAGCGTCCTGGTCTGCATGGGGAAGACCGTGTTCATCTGCTGTAAGGCAGAAAAGTCGCCTGTTGTCAGATAAAGGGTCTGGATACGGTCATAGCGGTCAACGGCAACGGTCTCGTCCACTTTATCGGACATCTTGAATTGCCATTCACAACTAATGCACCCAAGCATTATGACAAACACCAGATAATATATCTTACGCACAGCGAAATGCTTTCAAATGTTATCTATTTGTTAAAAGACCGTGCAAATTTACTAAAAATTATTCACAAAACCAAATTTTAACCTAATTATTTTAAAAATAAGCGCCAAAACTGCACACTTTTGTTTATTTGTGTAAAATTCAGACACGTATTTCAGCCTTTTTGCTTATTTTTGTAGCCTACTAAAACAGATGATATGAAGAAACGACTTATCCCCCTCATGCTGACAGCCCTCGCCTTGGGAGCCGAGGCACAGCAGCAGACATTTACAGTCAGCGTCTCCAACCCCTTGGCGACCGTCCGTACAGACCAGCCTGTCGTCATCAGCCTTGCGCCGTATGGCGACATCCGCTCAGCCCTCGTCACCACCAACGGCCAGGAAATCCCCTGTCAACTCGACGATCTCGACCAAGACGAAACATTCGACGAACTCTGTTTCCTGGCAGACCTCGAAGGCAAAGAAACGAAGCCGTACGAGGTGACGCTCCTGTCAGAGGGAGAGCCCCGTTCCTACCCTGCCCGTGTCTATGCGGACATGCTTTTACGCAACGACAAGGTAAAAGTGAAAAACAAGCACAACAACTTCATCGAGTCTATCACTGCCCGTGGCGACTGTGCCGACTCTTACCACATACAACACCATCACGGCGTAGATTTCGAGAGCGAACTCAACGGCATTCGCATCTACTTCGACAAGCGCCAGACACTCGACCTCTACGGTAAATTCCAAAAACGCCTCGAACTTGAGGCCACACAGTTCTACACCTCGAAGGAGCAGAAGGCCGAGGGCTATGGCGACGATGTGCTCTGGGTAGGCAACACCTTCGGTCTGGGCGCCTTCCGAGGCTGGGATGGGCAGCAGCCCACGATGATCGACCCTGTCAGAAGCCGTACCCAGCGCATCATTTCCTATGGTCCATTACGCACCATCGTCGAACTCTTCGACCGTGGTTGGCAGGGAGTCAACATGACCATCCGCTACACCCAGTATGCAGGTCATCGCGATACTGATGTCGATGTATACTTCAACAAGAACGTCAGCGACCGTCTGTTCTCCACTGGCATCATCAATGTCAAGGGTTCAGAGGAGTTCTCTGACAAGAAAGGTCTGCGTGCCTGCTGGGGCACCGACTATCCCTCCAGCGACACCATCAACTGGAAGCGCGAAACAGTAGGGTTGGCAGTCTGCATCCCACAGAAATATATCAAGAGTGAGGAGCCTGCCAATAAAGACAATTACACTTTTGTCGTAGCCACCGACAACAATCATTTAAACTACAAAGTTACATATACGTCTGATAATGAGACGTTTGGCTATCATTCTGCAAAGGAATGGTTTGAGTTTCTGAAAGAGTGGAAGCAAGAGGTCCTGAAGCCTATTCTGGTAAGGTACTGAACAGTTTGCGCCCTTTCACATAGTACTGCCAGAGCAAGGAGAACGACCTTTGCTCTGGTATTGTTTTTGCTACACGCCCAGCCTGTATCCGGCGACGGTCGCCTGCAAAATCCTTCTTCCAGCGCTTGAAAGCCCGACGGGCCCGATACACAGCCTTGAAGTCGCCCACGTTGCGCTTTAGGATGAGCATCTCCCAGGCAGCCAGATAGTCCAGGCCCCAGCGCCAGCGCATCACAGGCTTCAGATCCTCCTCAGGCAGGCACTTGTAGAGCATCGTCAGATTATTACGGAAATTGAGGAAGGTCTTCATGGGATTCGACTTCGGCAGGGTGCCTCCCCCCACATGATAGACATAACTCTCTGGCAGACAGACCACCCGCCGCCCGCGGATACGCAGTCGCCAGCAGAGGTCTATCTCCTCGTTATGGGCAAAGAAGCGCCCGTCGAGACCGTCCACACTCCAATAGTCCTTCGAACGGATCATCAGCGCAGCACCTGTCGCCCAGAGGCAGTCCGACTGATAGTCATACTGGCCATTATCTGCCTCCACCGTCTCGAAGATACGTCCACGACAGAAGGGGTAGCCGTACCTGTCAAGGAATCCCCCACTCGCCCCAGCATATTCGAAATGGTCGCGGTCGAAGATGGATAGCAGTTTAGGCTGGCAGGCTGCCACATCGGGATGGCTGTCCAGATACTCGATCATAGGCGTCAGCCAGTGGTGGGTCACCTCGATATCGGAGTTCAGCAACAGATAATATTCAGCCTCTATCTGCTGCAGGGCCTTGTTGTAGCCTTCGGCAAAGCCCCAGTTCTTGTCGAGCACAATCAGTTTCACCTCTGGGAAATGCTGTCTGAGCAGCGCCAACGAGCCGTCTGCCGAGGCATTGTCAGCCACATACACCGTTGCCTCGTCTCTCGAATACTGAATCACAGAGGGCAGATACTCCTTGAGCATCTTTTCCCCGTTCCAGTTCAGAATCACGATTGCCACCTTCTTATCCATTCACACGCGCGTTCCTTATTATTATAATACCAACAGAGTAATCATCTATAAACTATAAACATTAAACTATAAACAAGCCCTCAGCGCCTGCTTGTCGTGCGTCAGTTCGCCCAGGCGTACCTTCACCAGTTGGTTGTCGAGTGCAGGATCGGCATCCTTGGCCGGCAGTTCCACACGAATATAGTTTCTGGTAAACCCATGCATCGCCCTGCCCTTCGGAGCCTTCTCGAAAAGCACCTCTGCCTCCAGGCCGATATGCTGACGATAAAACGCTTCCGTCTTCTGGTCCGACAAGTCTAGCAGCCGTTTCGAGCGCTGTTTCTTGTCCTGATCGCTCACCACATAGGGAATCTTCAGGGCCGAAGTGCCTGGGCGCTCAGAGTAAGGGAACACGTGCAACTGCGTCACATCCAGCCCATGTAGGAATTCGAAGGTCTCCTCAAAGCACTCCGGCGTCTCACCACGACAGCCCACCATCACGTCGACACCAATGAAAGCATCGGGCATCAGTGTCTTGATGCGGTGGATCTTATCAGCAAACAACTGGGCGTCGTAATGCCTGTGCATCAGTTTCAGCACGGTGTCGCTGCCACTCTGCAGAGGGATATGGAAATGGGGCATGAACGCCCGGCTCTGCGCACAGAAGGCGATCAACTCGTCCGACAAGAGGTCTGGCTCCAGCGAACTGATCCTGTAGCGGCTGATGCCCTCCACCCTGTCGAGCGCCTGCACCAGGTCGATGAACCTCTCGCCTGTCGTCTTGCCGAAATCGCCGATGTTCACTCCCGTCAGCACGATCTCCTTGCCTCCCTCCTGAGCAGCCTCTTCGGCCTGTACCACCAACGAGGCGATGGTCGGATTGCGCGAGAAGCCACGGGCATATGGTATCGTGCAGTAGGTGCAGAAATAGTCGCAGCCGTCCTGTACCTTCAGGAAATATCTGGTTCTGTTGCCACGAGAACAACTCGGCGCAAACGACTTGATGTCCTTCGTCTTCTTAATATAATAAGGTGTAGCACGCTCATCTCTCTGATCCAATTTCTCGCTCAAGAATTGAATCAACTGCGCCTTCTCGTCGGAACCCAGCACCAGATCCACGCCGTCTATTCCAGCCACCTTCTCGGCTTCAAGTTGCGCATAGCATCCCGTCACCACCACGAACGCCCCAGGGTGTTGCCTCACCATCCGGTGGATGGCCTGTCGGCACTTATGGTCGGCCACTTCCGTCACCGAGCAGGTATTGATCAGGCAGATGTCGGCTCGCTCGCCCTTCTCGGCCGTGCTCACGCCCATCTCCTGAAGCATCTTCCCGAAGGTGGAGGTCTCAGAGAAGTTCAACTTACAGCCCAACGTGTAATACGCTGCTTTTTTTCCTTGGAACGCCGAAGAATTGATCATGCGCTATATGTAATCATCTATAAACTATAAACTTCTAAACTATAAACAAAAAAACGCCTTCTGTTATCGGGCACAAAGGTACACAAATTTTCTCTATTTTCATCAATTTTAGTCAAATTTCCATTAAAGGGCAAAAATACACTAAAATTTAACATTTCGTATCTTACTGATTATCAGTACCTTGCTAAAAAGTTACAAAAAAGACCAAAAAAAAATCGAAAAAAATGATACGCCGTATTAAAAATATGCGTAACTTTGCAGCGTTTTAATAAACAAATGATTGTTTTACAGATTTAAAAAGCATTAGAAAAATGAAGAAATTAGTATTTATGTTCGTAGCAGTTGCTGCTATCTCTTTCGCATCTTGTGGTAACAAGGCTCAGGCTCCTGTTGAGGAGGCTGTAGACTCTATCGCTGAGGTTGTTGATAGCGTAGTTGACAGCGTTGCTGTTGATAGCGTTGCTGCTGACTCTGTTCAGTAATTCAACGAACAATTGAGAGAAAAGGGCCGTTGGACGTGAGTTCAGCGGCCTTTCTTATGTTCTATCTCTAAAAAGAGAAGACAACACCCGACCCCATTGGCCAGCCGACCGCTTTCACATCTGGTAAGAGGATAACCATCAAAAAAGTGAGAGCCTGCAAAACGACGTTGCAGGCTCTCACTCTTTTATTTCGAATCCTTAGCCGGTGTGACTACTCCTTCCAGTTTTGATTGATCACGGCATTCACCAGTTTCATGCCGACGGTCTTGTACAGTTTCGCCGCTGCGTAGTCGGGACTCTCGTCCATACCCGCAAAGTCCATGTAGATGATGCCTACGGACCCTTTGTGGTTGCCCAGCCAGTCGATGGCCTTCTGGTTGGTGCTTGCAGCAACCTCACGATAACTGTCGGAGAACGGGATGAGATAGGCCGACGGATAGTTGATGACCCATGCGGGCTTCCCGGCGGTCATGTCGCGCTGCACAGAGGCCTCGAGCATGCGGACGAGGGCTGCTTCCTTGTTGGCGAGCGTGATGTCCTGCCAGTAGTCCTGTACCCAGAGCGGTGTCTCGCTGCCGTCGGCTGCAGTGATGTGGGCCTTCTGCTGCTGCTCCAGTTCCAGATAGGAATCCCAGCCGTAGCAGTAGCCGCCGAGCGGCTTGTCGGCATACATCTCCTTCGAGAGTATCAGCACCTTGCCACGCATCTCGCCAACGGTGAGGCGGGCCTTGAAGTCGGCAAACATGCTCTTCAGTTCAGCACTGTTGACAAGCGCGCTGAAGTCCTTGCCCCAGGCGTCCTTCTTCTTGGTGGCGCTCAAATCGACGGTCACGACGCAGAACTCCGTGGGATTGTCGGCCAGGAACTGCTTCAGGGTCTTGAAGAAATCGCTGACATACATCTTGGTGCCAGCCGGACCGTGACTGCAGCGCAGCACGTATTTCGTGCCGTCGAGGTCGTGCTCTGGGCGCAGGTCGAACACGCGTACACCCACCTTCAGTTGCTCGCTGATGGTCAAGTCCTGACACTTGGCAGTTAACTCAAAGGCGAAGGCCAGGTAGGGGTTGTGCCAGCCCTCGGCTGTACAGGCGTCGTGGCTTCCCGGCAGCGAGAGGTCGGCCACGAGGCGATCGTCGCTCAACTGCTTCATCCACTGGCTGTTGTTCACGCCCTTGGGCTTGTAGTCGGCCACGTTATATTTTTCCATGCCGCCGCCATTCTGCTCCAACAGGGCGTTCAGAATCTCCTTCATCTCCTGGTCGGCGCGTTCCAGCAGCAACACTTGTCCGTCGACGCCCTTGACCGTAATCATGTCGTTGGCATAACTGGCCTCCCAGTTCTTCGGATAGGCCTGCCCGAAGTCGTTGGCTAAGGTCATACTCATCTGACCGTCGGCTGTCAATGTGTAGTAGAATTGGCCGTAGCCCAGGCTGCCCTGCACCATGACGGGCTCCGTGTCGTCGCGGAAGAAGCAGCGCTGCAGCGAGCCCACGCCTTCTGCACTGAAATCGTAGATATCGGCCACCAGGTCGTAGTCAGCCTTCACGCTCTGGTCGTCTTCCGACACGGCCACGCCTGTTGCATCATAGACGCAGTACCACGTGCCATTCAGTTGAATAGTCTGCGGATCGGGACTTGGAGTGACGGTGTTGTCTTCATTACTGCACGATGTCAGCAGCGCGATACTGCTGATGGCAAGGGCTAACAGCCCTTTCAAACTTGTCTGATGTCTGAATAATCCAATTGTTTTCATATCTTCATGAATAAAAATCCCGAAGACCGGAGCCTTCGGGACGCTGTTGTAATAATAAATAATGATGCCTTACAGCAGTGATTAAATATTAATTGTTTACTTGATTTTTCGAATTAAGCCTCTGCGGGAGCCTCTTCCTCTGCAGGAGCAGCCTCAACCTCTGCCTCAGCCTCATTAGCCTCAGCCTCAGCGGCAGCCTTGGCAGCAGCGGTACGAGCCTCAGCAGCAGCCTTGATAGCCTCCTCGGCCTCGGCAGCAGCCTTCAACTCAGCAGCATTCTCAGCCACAACCTTCACGGGAATCTCGACGGTCACCTCCTTGTGGAAGTGTACGAGAGCCACGTAGTCGCCCAGTTTCTTGGCATCCTTCATGGTGATGATCTTACGATCGACATCCTTGCCCAACTTCACGAGTTCGTCGGCCACCTGAGCGGCACCTACAGAACCGTAGAGTTGACCTGTTGCGCTGACCTTAGCGGCAATCTCGAGAGCAACGCCCTCAAGTTGTGCGGCCTTCTGCTCAGCGGCAGCCTTCTGGGCAGCAATCTTGTGAGCCTGCTGCTTCAGGTTCTCAGCGAGAATCTTCTTGGCCATCGGGCTGGCGATCACACCTTTTCCCTGAGGGATGAGGTAGTTACGGCCATAGCCAGACTTAACGTTCACGATATCGTTCTTGAAACCCAGACCGATAATATCTTCTTTCAGTATAATTTCCATAATCTTGCGTCCTCCTTAATTACTTCATCATGTCAGTTACATAAGGCAGCAGCGCAATCTGGCGGGCACGCTTCACGGCCTGAGCCACGCGACGCTGGTACTTCAGAGATGTTCCAGTGATGCGACGGGGCAGAATCTTACCCTGCTCGTTGAGGAACTTCTTCAGGAACTCGGGATCTTTGTAGTCGATGTACTTGATACCGCTCTTCTTGAAACGGCAGTACTTCTTACGCTTCGTGTCGATAGTGGGAGCGTTCAGATAACGGATTTCACTTTGCTCTGCCATAATTAAGCCTCCTCTTTTTTACCAAGTTTGTTACGACGCTTCTCAGCATACTCTACGGCATACTTGTCGAGCTTGACGGTCTGGAAACGGATGACCTTCTCGTCACGACGGAAAGCGGTCTCCAGCACTTTGATCACTTCTGGCTCTGCTTTGAACTCTACGAGGCAGTAGAAACCTGTAGACTTCTTCTGAATAGCATAAGCCATCTTCTTCAATCCCCAGGCCTCTTCATTAATGATCTCTGCACCCTTGTCGGTGAGGACCTTCTTGAATTTTGCGGCCGTTTCCTTCATCTGTTCATCAGACAAAACGGGAGTTAAAATGAAAACGGTTTCGTATTGATTCATACTTCTTAAATAAATAATAATTAATAATGTGCTTCGAAAAGCGGGTGCAAAGGTACGAATTTTTTAGTTTACGGTTGACAGTTTACGGTTTACAGACGGTTACTTTTAATATTATTTAATACTTCTCCGCAGATTTTATGCGTTTTACGTGCCAAACGACACCTAAGATGATGAGTATCAGCCCTGTGAGCAACACGATGTTGGAGGAGGTCCATCCTGCGATGTAACTCACTATCAAAAGGAGTGCGCCGGCAACCACCAGCGCAATCCCAATATACTGCTTCATAGTAATCATCTATAAACTATAAACAATAAACTATAAACAATAAATTACTCCTCCTCTGGCGTAATGAGTTTATAGCCCTTGCCGTGGATGTTGATGATCTCGATCTGCGGATCAGCCTTCAGGTGCTTGCGCAGTTTGGTGATGTAGACATCCATCGAACGGGCGTTGAAGTAGTTGTCGTCGATCCAGATGGTCTTCAGGGCGAAGTCGCGCTGCAGGATCTCGTTGGAGTGAGAGCAGAGCAGGGCGAGCAGTTCGTTCTCCTTCGTGGTAAGCTTCGTCTGCTTGTCGTCGATGCAGAGCAGCTGCTTCTGGGTGTCGAAGGTGAAACGGCCGATATGATAGACGGTCGACTCCTTGGACTTCTTACCCTTGGTACGGCGCATGATGGCCTCGATGCGGAGCACGAGTTCCTCCATGGAGAAGGGCTTGGTGATGTAGTCGTCGGCACCGATCTTGAAGCCTTCGAGGATATCGTCCTTCAAGGTCTTGGCGGTAAGGAAGATGATGGGCACGTCGGGACTGGCGGCACGGATCTCCTGAGCCAGTGTGAAGCCATCCTTCTTGGGCATCATCACGTCGAGCACGCAGATGTCGAACTTGGTCTTGAGGAAGGCCTTGAAGCCTGCCTCGCCGTCGGCACAGAGTTCTGCCACATAGCCTTTGGCCTGTAAATACTCGCGGAGCAGCATTCCGAGGTTCTCGTCGTCCTCGCAAAGCAAGATTTTCATTTTGTCGTCCATAATTCCTTTTATTTAATTTGTTAATACTATGATGTTTCTTTCAATACTGGCAGTGAGATGGTGAAGGTCGTACCTTTTCCGAGTTCACTCTCGCACTTGATGTCACCCTCATGCAGGTTGATGATTTTCTTCACGTAGGCCAGGCCGAGGCCGAAACCCTTTACGTCGTGGACATTGCCAGTATGCACTCGGTAGAACTTTTCGAAGATCTTCTTCACGTTCTCCTTCTTGATGCCCTGCCCCGTATCGCGGATGCTGAAGCAGAGACGTTCCTTCTCGTTCCAGGTACGGATATAGAGATCGAGCGGCTGGTCCGGCTTACGATACTTCACGGCATTGTCCATGAGGTTGGTGATGGCATTCTGGAAGTGCACCTCATCGACGAAGATAGCCGAGTCGACAGCCTCTATTTCCGTATAGATATGACCACCCGTATGCTCCACTCGCAGCGAGAACGTCGAGGCAATGTTCTCCAGCAACTCGTTGAGGTCGAGTTCCTTCTTCTTGAACGATACACTCTGTTTGTCGAACATCGACATCTGCAGCACCTTCTCCACGAGGAAGCGCAGGCGTTTCGACTCGTCATTGACCACGCCACCCAGATGTTTCAGCATCGCAGGCGTCTTATTCACAGCATCGTCGTTGAGCATCTGTGCAGCCAGCGAGATACTGCTGATGGGCGTCTTCAGTTCGTGGGTCATATTGTTGATGAAATCATTCTTGATCTCCGTATAGCGCTTCTGGCGGAAGATGATATAAATGGTGAAGATGAACGTGATGAGCAGCACGACTGTAAAGACGACGGCGGGAATCATGAACCGCACACTGGAGAAGATGTAGGCACTCATGTTAGGGAAGTGGATCTTCACCACGCCCATCTTCGGCGACGGGTCGTTGTTGAAGAGCGTCTGCTTGTAGGTGTACTCCTCACCTTCCTCGCTGTAGTCAGGACAACGGTAAACTTCACGCCCATCGGCCGTCTCCACACGGAAGTGGTAAGGGATATTGATACCGTTGTTCATCAGTTCTACCTTGATATCGCGGTCGAGCACTTTGAAATTGATACGCTCTTTCAGAGGCTTGTCGCTGGCAGTATAGAGCATCTTGTAGACCACCTCGTCGAGCAATGCCTTCTGGTAGACATAACGGTTACGCACTATCTCCTGCAACGATTTCGAGGCCTCGGAGATGGAGTTCTTGTCTGTCCGCAGGATCATGGCCTTGGGTACGTTGGCGGGCTTGATGGCGAACGTCTTCAGTTCAAAGGAACTATAGACCGTGCCGTCATCGGCTGCCACAGCGAACTGATGACTCTGACGTACCGTGCCGTCAAGACCGTCGACTGTCACAGAATCCTGTTTGAAGGCTTTCCGCTCCGTCTGTTGCACATCCTTCATGAGGTAGCGCTGCGTCTCGTTCATCTCCAGATTACGGGAGACCTGATAGAGACTGCGATACACTGACTCGTCGAACTGCTCCTTCTTCATCTTCGCCATCTCCTCAATATAGGAGATCTGCAAGATGAGAAGTCCCAGGAATGAGAGCCCCATGATAGTTGCTATGATCCAAATCGTACTTTTCTTCATTGATTTGTCTTATTCTAGGTGCAAAGATAATGGAATTCTTAAAAGGAAGCCACGATTATGTTAATAAATATCACGAAATTTCACAATATTAACATAGATTATATGTTATAATTGCATCAATTTAATTATCATCCACTTAAAGATATCTTCCAAGGGTCGTTAAGATGCCTGTTATACCCCATAAACAGGCATCCCTTACTGTCGTACTAAGCATTCCTTACTGTCGTGGAAGGCATCTTAACGACCCTTAAGTATATATACTTACAAACGCACCCCCGATTTTGCTATCCGAAGATTGCAATTCCAGGCAACTATTTGCAAGTGATCACCCAAAACCTGGAAACACCTCACATCAATCTCCGGAAACCCCTTTAAATAAAGGGAAAGACCATTTCAAACAGGTAACATAACCCCTCACATAGACCTCACATAGACCTCACTTACAGGTAACATCCACACCTCACAACAACACAGAATGTGAGGTGTCATGTGAGGTGTTTGTGAGGAGTATGTTAGGTGTTTCAGCAACACCTAACACTCCTCAAACCCTTTGTACATCGGCATTTCCGGCGATTCATGTTAGGTGTTGGGGAACTCCGCACTATCCTACCAAGTCAATCACGCTTTTCAACGTTTCGTCTGGGAGTTTTGGTTGAAATTTAGGGTAATAAGGCTCTAAAGGCTGGTATTGTATTCCTAGACAACGGTCAGCATGGGTTGGTTAAGTAAGGGAAAACTTCATCTATTTCAAAAAAAGGATGGCAGAGACTCTGCTCCGCCATCCCGTTTTTGGTTATATTTAGAAGTCAGTATTAGTCTTCTTCCTTCATCTCCTCCTCGTGCTGCTTGATCAGTGCCTGCTGGATGTCGTTCGGCACAAGTTCGTAACTCGAGAACTTCGTGGTGAATGAAGCACGGCCACCCGTCAGAGACGAGAGGGCAATAGAGTAACTGGCCAACTCCTTGAGAGGAATCTTGGCAGACAGTTTCTGATAGCCAGCCTCAGAGTCCATACCCATGATGATGGCACGACGGCCCTGGAGGTCAGACATCACATCACCCATGTAGTCGCCAGGCACGAGCACCTCGAGGTCGTAGATCGGCTCCAGCACCTTAGGACCGGCTTCCTTGAAGGCAGCGGAGAAGGCGTTACGGGCTGCCAGCATGAACGAGAGTTCGTTGGAGTCAACGGGGTGCATCTTACCATCGTAGACGATGACGCGGACGTCACGGGCATAAGAACCTGTCAACGGGCCCTGCTCCATACGCTCCATGATACCCTTGAGGATAGCAGGCATGAAGCGGAGGTCGATAGCACCACCAACGACGCTGTTGATGAAGACGAGTTTTCCGCCCCACTCCAGGTCGATCTCTTCCTTACCCTTGATGTTCATCTTGAACTCCTGACCGTTGATCTTGAACGATGTGGGATCAGGCATACCCTCGGTATAAGGCTCCAGGATGAGGTGTACCTCACCGAACTGACCAGCACCACCCGACTGCTTCTTATGACGGTAGTCGGCACGAGCCATCTTCGTGATAGTCTCACGATACGGGATCTTCGGCTCAATGTATTCAATCTGAATCTTCTCGTTGTTCTCCATACGCCACTTCAGGGTACGCAGATGGAACTCACCCTGTCCGTGGACGATGATCTGACGAAGTTCCTTCGACTGCTCAACCACCCATGTGGGATCCTCCTGACGCATCTTCTGCAGGGCAGCCATCATTTTCTCTGTCTCAGCCTCATTCACAGCCTTGATGGCACGAGAGAACTTCGAATTAGGATATTTAATGAAGTCGAACTTGTTCTCACAGTCCTTGCCGTTGAGGGTGTTGCCCGTCTTCACATCCTTCAGTTTCACGGTACAGCCAATATCGCCGGCACGCAGTTCGTCAACCTGGATACGGTTGGCACCAGCACAGGCATACAGTGTACCAATACGCTCCTTAGAACCACGATCAGCGTTCGTCAGGTCGTCACCACTCTTCACAGTACCACTCATCACCTTGAAGTAACTCACCTCACCGATATGAGGCTCGACACCTGTCTTGAAGAAATAGAGTGATGTGGGAGCAGCCGCGTCGGCAGGCACTTCCTGACCAGCAGCATTCTTGATGACAGGCATCTCGCTGACGAAAGGAACCACGTTGCCAAGGAACTCCATCAGACGGCGGACACCCATGTCACGACCTGCGCAGACACAGAACACGGGGAAGATAGAACGGGTGACAAGACCCTTACGGATACCCTCACGCATCTCATCTTCAGAGAGGTCTTCGGTCTCGAAGAACTTCTCCATCAGTGTGTCGTCGCCAGCAGCGGCAGCCTCAACGAGGGCAGCCTTCATCTCCTTGGCCTTGTCCAACTGATCAGCAGGGATATCTTCAATGATGGGAGCACCACCCTCGGGCTTCCAAGAGTATTTCTTCATCAGCAGCACGTCGATCACGCTGTTGAAGCCGGCACCTGTAGCGATAGGATACTGCACGGGGACGCAGTTCGGGCCATAGACCTCCTTCAACTGGTTGAGGATCTGGTCGAAGTCGCAGTTGTCGCGATCCAACTGGTTCACCAGGAAGATGACGGGCTTCTTCAGTTTCTCCGTATTGCGGAAAGCGTTCATCGTACCCACCTCAGGACCATACTGACCATTGATGAGCAGCACGGCCTGGTCTGTCACGTTCAGGGCGGTGATGGCACCTCCCACGAAGTCGTCAGAACCCGGACAGTCGATGATGTTCAGTTTCTTGTTGTTCCACTCTACATGAAAAACTGTAGAGAACACGCTGTAGCCGTACTCCTGTTCCACAGGGAAGTAGTCGCTCATCGTGTTCTTACCCTCTACGGTACCGCGGCGCTTGATGATGCCAGCCTCGTAGACCATTGCTTCGGCAAGAGTCGTCTTGCCGCTACCCGCACTGCCAAGCAGGGCGATGTTCTTGATTTCGTTTGTTTGATAGATCTTCATATCATTTAGGTTTTAGATGAATATTCTTGTAAAGCGGGCACTAAGGTAGACATTTTTCAATAAATAGCCAAGAAATTCTTTCAAATATTAAACTAAATTAGTAATTTTGTACCCAAAATGGTAAGTTTATACATTCATATTCCATTCTGCAGGAGCAGATGCATCTATTGTGGCTTTTATTCGACGACCGCCCTCGACCTACGCCAGAGGTATGTCGACGCCCTTTGCCGGGAGATGGAGATTAGAGGTGAGAAGTTAGAGGTGAGAGGTGAGAGAATAGATTTGAGCGCAGAGAAGATTGAAACGATCTATCTGGGAGGCGGAACACCAAGCCAATTGACCTTCGATCAACTGCGCCAGCTCTTTATATATATTAATAAGGTGTATTCTCTCACCACTCACCTCTCACCACTCACCACTGAAGTCACCATCGAGGTCAATCCGGACGATGTAACCGTTGAGTTTGCTGCTGTGTTACAGCAGTTTCCCATTAACCGCGTCTCGATGGGTGTGCAGACCTTTGATGACCAGCGTCTGCAGTTCCTCCGCCGCCGGCACACCGCCCAACAAGCCATCGAGGCTGTCAACAGACTGCGCTCTGCCGGCATCCAGAATATCAGCATCGACCTCATGTACGGCTTTCCAGGCGAAACCCTTTCCGACTGGCAATCCGACATTGACTCCGCCCTTTCCCTCAATGTAGAGCATATCTCTGCCTACTGTCTGATGATCGAGGAAGGGACGCCTTTGCATAAGATGTTTACAGTTGACAGTTTAAGTTCTTGCGTCCCTGCGGTAGCAAGCGGCAAAGCCGAGCGTACAGATGATTACTCCAGCGAACGACACAATGAGAACTGTCCCCAGTGTGTTGACGAGGAAACCGAGCGCCAGATGTACTATACCCTTATTGACCGTCTGACGGCTGCTGGCTACGAGCATTATGAAATCTCGAATTTTGCCAAGAAGGGCTTCCGTTCACGGCATAACTCCAATTACTGGAACGGCACCCCCTATATCGGCCTGGGAGCGGCGGCACATTCCTACGACATCAGAAGCCGCTCGTGGAACGTGGCCGACATCAATGCTTATATGGAGGGTATCGAACACGGTGAGCGACTGTTCGAGGAAGAACTCCTTGACGACGACACCCGCTACAACGATACCGTCACCGTCGGCCTGCGAACTTGCGAGGGTATCAATCTTGATACGCTCTCAAAAGCACACAGGGATTACTGCATGAAAAATGCCCGTCGCTACTTGGACGACGGGCTGTTGGAATTGGTAACAACCACAAATAGCAGTCATACCTCTCTCCCCTCACCTATCACCTCTCACCTCAAACTATCCCGCCGCGGACTTTTCGTCAGCGACATGGTGATGAGCGATCTCATGAAGGTCTAAATCTCCTCGTTAGCCTCTGCCGACTCCTCTACAGCCTCCTCGGCCACATCCAGCGAATCGACAACATTCGAGTCTACCACCTCTTCAGCAAAGCCTGTCTCGTGGTAGTTCGTAGGCACTGCCCCATAGCAGGCCATGAAGATGAAGGGCGTCGCTCCGAAGCCGAGCCACACCAGTCCCTTCGTGGAGACCCAGCGTACAATCTGATTCAATCCCTTTTTCATATAGCATGTATTAAAACTTACCTTCCCAATAGATAGCGCTCTGCAAGGATGGCAGCCTGACAGCCACTGCCAGCAGCCACTACTGCCTGACGGAACACGGGATCGGCACAGTCGCCAGCCACATAGACACCAGGAATCTTGGTCTCAGGCGTGCCATTGATCTTCTTGAAATAGCCCACCTCGTCTGTCTCCAGCCAGTCACGGAAGATCTTAGTATTAGGTGTATGGCCGATAGCCAGGAAGAAACCGTCGATGGCGATGTCCACCAGTTCCTCGTCGGGTTCGCCCTTGCGCTTCACTAAGTGGGCACCTTCCACACCGTTCTCTCCAAAGAGGCCCAGCGTGTTATGTTCGAAGAGTATCTCGATGTTCTCACGCTCCATCACCCGCTGCTGCATCACCTGAGAGGCACGGAGGTAGGGTTTCCTGACAATCATATACACCTTCTTGGCCAGACCAGAGAGATAGAGGGCATCCTCACAGGCCGTATCACCACCACCGACAACGGCCACCGTCTTCTTGCGATAGAAGAAGCCGTCGCAGGTTGCACAGGCCGAGACACCCTGACCATTGTACTTGCGTTCGTCGTCGAGGCCGAGGTATTTGGCAGAAGAGCCAGTGGCGATGATAACCGTATCAGCAGCAATCTCCCTGCCGTCATCAGCCGTGCAGATGTAAGGTGCCTTCGAAAAGTCCACCTTCACAATCTCACCGTCACGGATGTCGGCCCCGAAGCGCTCTGCCTGCTCACGGATCTCCATCATCATCTGGTTGGCGTCCACGCCCTGCGGATAGCCAGGGAAGTTCTCGACCTCTGTGGTCTGCGTGAGTTGACCGCCTGGCTGCAACCCACAGTATTCAATCGGACTGAGGTTCGCACGTCCGGCATAGATGGCAGCAGTATAGCCTGCAGGCCCGCTACCGATAATCAAACATTTTGTCTGTTCCATATCTTCTTCTATTAACTATTTACCAATGATTATGCCAGTTTGGCTCCGTTCCTATGCTCCAGTTTGCTTTAGCCGCTGCAAATATAAGCATTTATTTCCATACAGGCAAACATTTTATCTAAAATATGATAATCATAAATCCGATAATCATAAATCTGATAAAGCCTGTCACACCTTCCGCCTCACCCAGTAGAGAACGCCAGAGGTGGTGTGACGGCCATCGCCACCATCTGCCGCACCCACGGATGGGAAGGCCCCTTCGTCTACGACGGCGAAGAGGAAGGCAGGCTGTGGTAGTTACTAATAGAAAGGAGATGCCTCAGGCTGAATTCGGCCTGAGGCATCTTAATACATTAATTATATATAGATGATGCTTTCCTGTTATCTGATGAACAGCAGTTCGCGGTACTTCGGCAGCGGCCAGAGCGAGTCGTCTACAATCAACTCCAACTTATCAATCTGGTAGCGGATAGCATCGAGTTTCGGCTCAACGTTATCGTGATAAGCGATGGCTTTCTGATGTTCGTCCTCGATCTTGTTGGCAAGCTTGCGGGCGTTGACAAGTTCCTCCACTCCCTTCTCGATGGCACTGGTGCGCTCGGCAATCTCCTCGATGATCTTGAGGTTGCGGGCGTTGAGCTTCTCGGCCTTGTCGAGGGGGAAGACAGTAGAGACACTGTCCACATTCTTCAGCAGCGCGCTCTGATAACGGGTGGCCACGGGGATGATATGGTTCATCGAGAGGTCGCCGAGTACACGTGCCTCAATCTGAATCTTCTTCGTGTAGGTCTCCCACTTCACCTCGTTGCGGGCCTCGAGTTCTTTCTTCGTCATCACACCCAGACTCTCGAACATCTCTATGCTCTCAGGATCGAGGTAACGCTCGAAGATCTTCGGACAGGACTTCTCGACGTCGAGTCCGCGCTTGGCAGCCTCCTCTACCCATTCGTCTGAATAACCGTTGCCGTCAAAGCGGATGGGCTTACAGGTCTTGATATCCTCACGCAGCACGTCGATGATGGCATGGAAAGTGGCATTATGCTCTGTGCCCTCGAATTTCTTGGCTGTTTCGGCGACACGGGCATCCACACGTTTCTTGAAGTTGACAAGAGCCTCGGCCACTGCGGAGTTCAGGGCAATCATGGCGCTGGCGCAGTTGGCCTCAGAACCTACGGCACGGAACTCAAAGCGGTTGCCTGTGAAGGCGAAGGGTGAGGTACGGTTACGGTCTGTATTGTCGATGAACAGTTCAGGAATCTCAGGGATATCCATCTTCATTCCCTGCTTGCCAGCAAACGAGAGGATATCCTCACGGTCTGCCTTCTCAATGTGGTCGAGCAACTCTGAGACCTGTTTGCCAAGGAATGAACTGACGATGGCGGGAGGCGCTTCGTTGGCGCCCAGACGGTGGGCATTGGTGGCACTCATGATCGAGGCCTTCAACAGTCCGTTGTGCTTATAGACGCCCATCAGCGTCTCAACGATGAACGTGGCGAAGCGCAGGTTCTGCTCAGCAGTCTTGCCAGGGGTATGAAGGAGCACGCCATTGTCTGTAGAGAGCGACCAGTTGTTATGCTTACCGCTACCGTTAATGCCTGCGAAGGGCTTTTCGTGGAGAAGCACTCGGAAGCCGTGCTTACGGGCCACACGCTTCATCACCGACATGAGCAGCATGTTGTGGTCTACGGCAAGGTTGGTCTCTTCGAAGATCGGAGCCAACTCAAACTGGTTGGGGGCCACCTCGTTGTGACGTGTCTTGCAGGGGATGCCTAGTTCCAGAGCCTCAATCTCCAATTCACGCATAAAGGCTGCCACTCGCTCGGGGATAGAGCCGAAGTAGTGGTCGTCCATCTGCTGGTTTTTCGCCGAGTCGTGTCCCATCAGCGTGCGACCTGTCAGCAGGAGGTCAGGACGGGCAGCATAGAGACCTTCGTCTACGAGGAAATACTCCTGCTCCCAGCCGAGGTTTGAGGTCACCTTCTTTACGCTGGGGTCAAAGTAGTGGCATACATCTGTAGCGGCCACGTTCACGGCATGCAAAGCACGCAGCAATGGAGCCTTGTAGTCGAGTGCCTCACCACTATAAGAGATGAAGACGGTAGGGATACACAGCGTGTCGTCGATGATGAACACGGGCGATGTGGGGTCCCAGGCAGAATAACCACGGGCCTCGAAGGTCGAGCGGATACCACCAGAGGGAAACGATGAGGCGTCAGGCTCCTGCTGAACGAGCAGTTTGCCCGTGAACTCCTCTACCATACCACCCTTGCCGTCGTGCTCGATGAACGAGTCGTGCTTCTCGGCGGTACCCTCGGTGAGGGGCTGGAACCAGTGGGTGTAGTGCGTCACGCCGCTGTCAATGGCCCACTGTTTCATACCTTCTGCCACTGCGTCGGCGATCTGACGGTCGAGACGGGCGCCGTTGTCCATCACGTCTATCATCTTCTCGTAGACATCCTTCGGCAGATACTTGTACATTTTCTCGCGGTTGAAGACCTTCTTACCGAAATACTTTGCGGGTCTCTCACTGGGTGCTTTTACGTCGAGCGGCTTCTTCTTGAATGCCTCGCCGACAACCTGAAATCTTAATGCTTCCATAATCGTTGTTGTTTAGCGTTTGTTAATGTTGATTCTTCCATTTTTCTATTCGTTTGAGTGCCTCCTCCGTCTGCTCATGACTACCGAAGGCGGTGAAGCGGACATAACCTTCGCCCGAAGGGCCGAAGCCGACGCCAGGTGTGCAGACAACATTCGCCCCATAGAGCAGAGCCTCGAAGAACTGCCAAGAGGTAGTGCCGTCGGGAACCCGCATCCAGATGTAAGGGGCATTCTCGCCACCATAGCATTCGAAGCCGAGGTTTCTTAACACGCTGAGCATGTTAGCAGCATTCTTCATATAGTAGTCGATGGTCTGCTGTACCTGCAGCCTGCCCTCTGGCGAGTAGATAGCCTCGGCAGCACGCTGGGAGATGTAACTGGTGCCGTTGAACTTGGTGCATTGGCGGCGGAGCCACAGTTGGTTGAGTGATATGCGTTCACCCTCGAAGGTGCTGACAGAAACCTCTTTCGGAACGATGGTATAGCCGCAGCGTACACCCGTAAAGCCAGCAGTCTTTGAGAAAGACCGGAACTCAACGGCACACTTGCGGGCCCCTCGGATCTCATAAATGCTGTGCGGGATGTCGGGATCCTTTATGTAAGCCTGATAGGCGGCATCGAAGAGGATGAGCGCATCGTTCTTCAAGGCGTAGTTCACCCACTTGCGCAGTTCCTGCTTAGTGATGACCGTTCCCGTCGGGTTGTTAGGAAAGCAGAGGTAGATGACATCCACTGGGCGGCCTTTGGGTAGGTCTGGCACGAAGCCGTTTTCGGCTGTGGTGGGCATGTAGCGCACGTTGGTCCAGCGGCCGTCACGATAGGTGCCGCAGCGGCCGATCATCACGTTGGAGTCGATATAGACGGGATAGATGGGGTCGGTGACGCCTATGAAGTTGTCCCAATGGAGCAGTTCCTGGAAGTTGCCCGTGTCGCTCTTGGCACCGTCGTTGATGAATACCTCGTCAAGGCTGAGGCGTACACCACGGGGTGCGAAGTCGTTCTTCAGGATGGCTTCGCGGAGGAACTCATAACCCTGCTCTGGGCCGTAGCCTCGGAACCCATCCACAGAGCCCATCTCGTCGACGGCCTTATGCATGGCCTTGATGACAGCGGGACAGAGCGGCTGGGTGACATCGCCGATACCGAGGCTGATGACATCGGCCTTGGGGTGCATCACCTTGAAGGCATTCACCTTCTTGGCGATGTCGGCGAACAGGTAGTTGTTCTGGAGGTTCAGGAAGTGGATATTTACTAATGCCATATTTTTGTCTTTGCCCCCTAAGTTAGGGGATGGGGTCTGAACAAGCGTTTATCAAACCATTATAATTATTATTTTCTCGGAGCCTGCGCTTGTTCAGACCCCCTGTCGCCCCCTAACTTAGGGGGCATAGGCCTCGCCGTCGAAGACGAACTCAGCGGGCCCCGTCATATAGACGTGATTGTCGCTTTCGCGCCATTCGATGCTCAACGTACCACCGTCCATCACGATAGTGCTATTTCTGTCAGCACGCTCAGTAAGACAGGCAGCAACGGCAGTGGCACAGGCACCAGTCCCGCAAGCCATTGTAATACCGCTGCCTCGTTCCCAGACACGGGTGCGGATCGTGCCGTCGGCCTCCATGTGTGCAAACTCAATGTTACACCGCTGAGGAAAGGCCGGATGACGTTCGAGAATGCGCCCTGTCTCGCCCACCTGATCCACGTCGTCAGTGAAGATGACGAAGTGAGGATTACCCATCGAGACAAAAGACCCAGTAGATAGACTGTTCGCGAGTGTGGGGTTAAAGAGGGTTTCGTCCTCGAATACGGGCTCGCCCATGTCTACCGTGACGGATTCCACCATCTCGTTGACGATGTGGAGGTAGAGTGTCTTGATGCCGGAGAGCGTGAGCAGGCGGATCTCAGTCTCTTGGTATCCATTCCCATCCCTCATAGGGAGGGGCCAGGGGTTGGTCTTTTCGTAGAGATACTTGCCAATACAGCGCGAGGCATTGCCACACATCATGGCTTCGGAGCCGTCGGCATTGAAGATGCGCATGGAGTAGTCTGCTTCTGGGACAGGACTCTTGTCAATGAGTACCAACCCGTCAGAACCTATGCCTTTGTGACGGTCGCTCCATTTTTTAGCAGCCGTAGAAGGGTCGGCTATTGGGTGCTGCATGGCGTTGACATAGATATAGTCGTTGCCGCATCCGTGCATCTTGGTGAATGGCACTATCTTCATTTTGTCAGATATTCGTTTACTTTCTTAGCAGTCTCTATACCGCTGGCCATCGCCCGAACCACGAGCGAGGCTCCGTTCTGGGCGTCGCCGCAGACAAAGACATTCTCTGGATAATCAGAATGCTCAGGTTTCATGAATCCCATTGCCAACAGACAGAGTTCTGCCTTAATGATTTCAGGCTTACCCTTCTCCACCATGATGGGACGGCCACCGTCGGGGTTGGGCTTCCAGTCGATTTCCTGAACCTTGACACCAGTCAGTTTGCCGTTTTCGCCAAGGAATTCGAGGGTATTGATATTCCAACGGCGGGTACATCCCTCTTCGTGCGATGAGGTTGTCTTGAGGGTACGCGGCCAATTGGGCCAGGGGTTCTGCGGGTCCTCTGGACCTTCGACGGGACGGGGCAGGATTTCAATCTGGGTGACGCTCTTACAACCTTGACGGTGGGCGGTACCGATGCAGTCGGAGCCAGTATCACCACCACCAATCACGAGGACATCTTTGCCCTTGGCGGTGATGCGGTCGTCTTTCGAGAATTCCATACCAGCGAGCACACGGTTCTGCTGAGAAAGGAGTTCGAGGGCGAAGTGTACTCCCTTGAGTTCGCGGCCTGGGGCTTTCAGATCACGGGCTGTAGGCGTGCCGGTGGCGATGACGACGGCGTCGTAATCTGAGAGTGAAGAATGAAGAGTGAAGAGTGAAGAATTTCCTACCGGAGTCCCATTTGCGGATGGTGTGGCGGCAGCAAATCCTTCACCTTTCACTCTTAACTCTTCATTCATCCGGAACTCGATGCCTTCGGCCTCGAGCACGGCGATGCGACGGTCGATGATGGCCTTGTTGAGTTTGAAGTTGGGGATGCCGTAGCGCAGCAACCCACCTGCCGCCTCATTCTTCTCGAAGACAGTAACTGCATACCCCAACTGGTTGAGAGCATTGGCGGCAGCCAGTCCGGCAGGACCAGAACCAATCACGGCAACCTTCTTCCCGTTTCTCACAGGCACTCGCGGCTGGATATAGCCCTCGCGGAAGGCGGCCTCGATGATGGCGCACTCGTCTTCGCGGTTCGTGGTCGGTTCGTGGTTGAAGCGGTTGAGCACGCAGGCCTTCTCGCAGAGGGCCGGACAGATGCGGCCGGTGAACTCAGGAAATGGGTTGGTACTCGACAGCAGCCTATATGCCAGTTCCCAGTCTCCTTTATAAAGGGCATCATTCCATTCAGGTGCCTTGTTGCCCAATGGACAGGCCCAGTGGCAGAACGGTACGCCACAGTCCATGCAGCGTGAAGCCTGTTCACGGCGCTGGTGAGTGTTGAGTGTCTGTTCCACCTCGCCAAAGTCGTGGATTCTATCGTGAATCGGACGATAACCCGCCTCTTGACGGTGTATCTCTAAAAATGCTTTCGGATTTCCCATTTTATTGATTGAACATTGAAGATTGAACATTGAACATTAATAATCCCTTTGGATATCGGCAATCTTCTCATGCAGACGTGCCATTTTCTCCTCCTCAAGTACCCGCTTGTACTCGATGGGCACCACCTGTATGAAGTCCTCGATGCATCGGTGCCAGTCGTCGAGCATCCTTCCGGCGAGAGCCGAACCCGTGTGCAGATAATGCTGCCGGATGAGTTCGAGCAACTCCTTGCGTGAGACACTGTCCTCGACAAGCGAGAGTTCCACCATGTCCATGTTGCAGAAGTAGTCGAACGTGTGGTCTCGGTCGTAGACATAGGCCACACCTCCTGACATACCAGCAGCGAAGTTCCTACCCGTTTTCCCAAGCACCACCACACGTCCGCCTGTCATATATTCACAGCAGTGGTCGCCGGCACCCTCGATGACGGCAATGGCGCCAGAGTTACGCACACCAAAGCGCTCACCCACTTTGCCGTTGACAAACAGTTCGCCACCGGTGGCGCCGTAGAGCCCCGTGTTTCCTGCGATGATATTATCCTCGGCGTGGAATTCCTCACTGCTCCTGGCAGGCGGCAGAATCGAGATGCGCCCGCCGGAGAGGCCCTTGCCGAAGTAGTCGTTGGCCTCGCCCTCCAGCCGGATGTCGAGCCCGCGTACTGCGAAAGCACCAAACGACTGTCCTGCGGAGCCTTTGAACTTGATTTTGATTGTAGCGTCGGGCAGGCCTACTTCGCCGTACCGCTTGGCAATCACGCCACTGAGCATCGTTCCGACAGCACGATCAGTGTTCTTGATGGTGTAGTCAAGCGTCACCTCTTCTGCACTGTCGATCGCCTTCTGGGCGGCACGGATGATCTCCTCATCCTTCACACCGCTCACTTTGGTGTAGGCGCCACGGTCCCAGTAGAGCGCCTTCTCACTTTCGGGCTTGTGCAGCAGTCGAGTGAAGGCGATGGTCTTTTGCTTGTCGGTGGCATTAGCAGTATTGACCTCTATCAGTTCCGTATGCCCAATGATTTCCTTCAGGCTGTGCACTCCGATTTCGCTCAGATATTCCCTCACCTGCTGAGCCAGGAACGTGAAGTAGTTCACTACGTACTCAGCGCGACCTTCGAAGTGTTTGCGCAACTCCGGGTTCTGAGTGGCCACACCCATCGGACAGGTGTTCGTGTTACATTTGCGCATCATCACGCAGCCTAAGACAATCAGCGGCAACGTGCCGAACGAGAACTCATCAGCACCGAGCATCGCCATGATGATTACATCCTTGGCGGTCTTCAACTGTCCATCGGTCTGCAGACGCACCTGATTTCTTAATCCATTGTGTACCAGCGTCTGCTGAGTCTCTGCTAAACCGATTTCTGGGGAAATGCCTGCAAAGCGCATGCTTGAGGCGGGGCTTGCACCCGTACCACCCTCGGCTCCGCTGATCACGATGAGGTCGGCCTTGGCCTTGGCCACACCAGCGGCGATAGTTCCGACGCCGCTCTCGGCCACGAGTTTCACGCTCACGGCAGCCGTGGGGTTGATATTCTTGAGGTCGAAGATAAGTTGCGCCAGGTCTTCGATGCTATATATGTCATGGTGGGGCGGCGGGGAGATGAGCGAGATGCCGGGGATGGCGTTGCGCGTCTTTGCAATAATCTCGTTCACCTTGAATCCAGGCAACTGTCCGCCCTCACCGGGCTTCGCACCCTGCGCCACCTTAATCTGTATCTCCTCAGCGTTTACTAAATACTCGGCCGTAACACCAAAACGTCCACTGGCAATCTGCTTGGTTTTTGAACTCAGGCTAACGCCATCTACCTCTGAGTGATAGCGGGCGTTGTCTTCGCCGCCCTCACCCGTATTGCTGCGTGTGCCCAGTTTATTCATGGCTAATGCCAATGCTTCATGGGCCTCGATGCTCAGGGCGCCGAATGACATGGCGCCGGTGACGAAATGCTTCACAATCGACTCCACAGGCTCCACCTCGTCAATAGATATGGGAGACCCTCCCCCCTGCCCCTCCCTGTTATGGAGGGGAGTTGACACCTTCTTAAAGGAGAGAAAGTCGCGGAGGAAGATGGGGTCTTCTTTCTCATCGACAAGTTTGGACCACTCTTTAAACTTCTCGTAGTCTCCTTGTCGACAAGCCAGTTGCAGTTTCGCAATCGTCTCGGGGTTCCATGCATGTTTGATGCCATCCTTGCGCCACGAGAACTGGCCGTGGTTTTTTAGAGGTGAGTGGTGAGAGGTAAGAGGTGAGAGATATGCTTCATCGTGCAAGGCGATAGCGTCGCGGGCAATCTCCTTCAGGCCGATGCCGCCGATAGTGCTTACCTCAGTACCGAAATAGCGGCGCAGCAAGTCTTCACTCAGTCCGATGCTCTCGAAGATCTTGGCTCCACGATACGAACGGATCGTCGAGATACCCATCTTACTCATAATCTTCTTCAAGCCCTTATCCACAGCCTTGATATAGTGGGTCTCTGCCGTGGCGTACTCCTCCTGAATCTTGCCTTTCTTTACCAGATCATCGAGGATGGCGAATGTCATATATGGACAGAGTGCACTGGCGCCATAGCCCAGCAGCAGTGCCGCATGCATCGTCTCGCGAATCTCACCACTCTCCACTATCAGCGCGGTCTGCACACGCTTGCCCACGCTGATGAGATAATGATGAACGGCGCTCACAGCCAACAGACTTGGGATGGCCGCATGGGTATCATCGATGTCGCGGTCAGAGAGGATGATGTAGTTTACACCCTCGTCAACACTCACCTCAGCCTGATGGCACAGGTCGTCGAGAGCCTTACGTAATCCTTCTTCGCCCTGTGCTATCTCAAAGAGCATAGCGAGTTTCTGGGTTTTAAATCCCTTGTAGCGGATGTTACATAATATATCAAGTTGTGTGTTGGTCAAAACTGGTTGTGGCAGCCGGACCATCTTACAGTTCGATGCGTCGGGCGTCAAAATGTTGGTGCCTACGGCGCCGATGTACTCTGTCAGGCTCATTACCAGTTCCTCACGAATGGGGTCGATGGCAGGGTTGGTAACCTGAGCAAACTGCTGACGGAAGTAATTGAACAACACCTGTGGACGATCGGAGACGACTGCCAGTGGCGTGTCGTTACCCATGGCGGCTACAGGCTCCTGACCGGCTGTGGCCATCGGGACGATGGTCTTGTCTATATCCTCCTGACCAAAGCCAAAAGTGACGAGTTTCTGCTCAAGGTTGCTTACTGAGTTGTCTACCTTACGTCCGCTCTTCAGTTTCTCCAACTGCACACGATTCTCTGAGAGCCACTCCCGGTAAGGATGTGCCTTCGCCAACTGCTCCTTGATCTCACCGTCGTAGTAAATTTTTCCTTCCTGCGTGTCGATGAGCAGGATCTTTCCAGGCTGCAAGCGTCCCTTGCTGACAACGTCGCCAGGTTCGAAGTCCATCACACCTACCTCACTGGCCACCACCATCATGCCTTGTCTGGTGATAGTATAGCGGCTGGGTCGAAGGCCGTTCCTGTCGAGCATTCCGCCGGCATAGCGCCCGTCAGAGAACAACAGGGCAGCAGGACCGTCCCACGGCTCCATCAGGATAGAGTGGTATTCGTAGAAGGCCTTCAGGTCCTCAGAGATCGGGTTCTTGTCATTGAAACTCTCAGGAACGAGTATCGCCATCGCCTGTGGCAGCGACAGGCCGCTCATCATCAGGAACTCGAACACGTTGTCGAGGCTGGCAGAATCACTCATGCCCTCCTGCACAATCGGCCGCAGGTCCTTGATATCTCCCAGGGCCTCACTTGAGAGCACACTCTCTCGCGCCTTCATCCAACCTCGATTGCCGCGGATGGTGTTGATCTCACCGTTATGTGCCAACAGACGGAAGGGCTGGGCCAGTTTCCATTTGGGGAATGTGTTAGTCGAAAAGCGCGAGTGTACCAGTGCCAGTCCGCTCGTAAAATAATCGTTCGACAAATCGGGGAAATAGCGACGCAGTTGGCCGCTGGTCAGCATGCCTTTATAGATGATGTTCTTGCTCGACAGCGAGCAGATGTAGAAATCCTCGCTATCCACGCGATTTTCAATTCTCTTGCGTACCTTATATAATATACGTTCAAATACCGGTACTGCCCCTTCGGAAACGCCCGTCACGAACACTTGCTTGATTGCAGGCTCCACCTCACGGGCGCCAACACCCAATACCTCAGGATTCGTTGGCACGGCCCTGAGATGCATCAACTGCAGCCCCTCGCGCTCAATCTCCTCGATCATCACGCTCAGGATCGCCTGCTGCGCCTTCTCTTCTTTTGGCAGGAACACCAGTCCCGTGCCGTACTTTCCTTTTTCGGGAACAGGGATGCCCTGCAACAGAATGAACTCATGGGGAATCTGCACCATGATACCTGCACCGTCGCCCGTCTTGTCTCTGGTCTCGGCACCTCTGTGTTCCATGTTCTCCAGCACACGCAGTGCCTGATCCACCAGTTCGTGACTTTTGCTGCCGTTTATGTTCACCACCATGCCTACGCCGCAAGCGTCGTGCTCATATTGTGGCTGATACAGTCCGTTTAGCTCACTTTTTGTCATATTATCCTAACTTAATCTTTCTTTTATCTCGATTTCGGGTGCAAAGGTAATACAAAAAGTTAGTAAACCAATCGTTTTTATTGCATTATTTTATTTGTTGACCGCACACAAATGACATTTTGCACAAAATTGCATCAAATTTACGACAAAACGGAAAGAAACTGTAAGACTTTTCACTTGTCTGGTTTACACTTTGTTACTTTGCCTAATTTTGTTGTATCAAAGTTGGAAATAAATACGGTTTATTTTCAAGAATCACCGTAACTTTGCAGCCGGAAAGCTTTCAAGATAACAAGTTTGTATTAATTTAATTAAGGTAAAAAGGTATGAAAAGGATTGAAGCAATTATCAGGAAGACGAAGTTTGAGGAGGTCAAGGAGGCCTTGCTCAACTCTGACATCGACTGGTTTGAGTACCATAATGTACACGGCATCGGACAGAGCCGTCAGGAGAGAATCTATCGTGGCGTGCAGTATTCGACGGATGTGATAGAGCGTGTGGCACTGACCATCGTCTGCCGCGATCCGCTGGTTGAACCTACTGTGAAGGTCATTCTGAAGGTAGCCCATACGGGGGAGATTGGCGACGGACGCGTCTTCGTGAGCGATATGATTGATACATGGTCGATTCGCACTGGCGAAAACGGTGACACCGTACTGAGAGACAAGAAATAAAGGATAACATAACAACACAAAAACTTTTAGGATATGAATGAAATTGGATTATCACTCGATACTGTATGGATGCTATTGGCAGCCATGTTGGTTTTCTGGATGCAGCCGGGCTTTGCGCTGTGTGAAGCGGGATTTACGCGTAGTAAGAACACGGCCAACATCCTGATGAAAAACTTTGTCGACTTCATGTTCGGCTCGTTGCTGTTCTTCTTCTTAGGTTTTGGATTCATGTTTGGCGGCGATGTGCTTGGTGGTTTCATCGGCATGCCGAACTGGGGTGACCTGAGTTTCTACAAAGGTGATCTGCCTGTAGAGGGTTTCCTGATCTTTGAGACCGTCTTCTGTGCCACCTCTGCCACTATCGTCAGCGGTGCGATGGCTGAGCGTACAAAGTTCTCTATGTATCTGATTTACAGTGCCATGATCTCTCTGATTATCTATCCCGTCGAAGGTCACTGGACGTGGGGCGGCGGATGGCTTTGCAGCGATGCTGCCGACGGCTTTATGATGAAGACGTTTGGCGACGTGTTCCACGATTTTGCAGGCTCTGCCATCGTGCATAGCGTGGGTGGCGTGCTGGCTCTGATTGGTGCGCTGGCCCTCGGTCCCCGTATCGGCAAGTATTCGAAGGACGGCAAGAGCCGTGCCATCCCTGGTCACAACCTGACGATGGCTGCCCTGGGTGTGTTTATCCTCTGGCTGGGCTGGTTCGGATTCAACCCCGGTTCTCAACTGGCTGCAAGCGGTGAGGTGAACCGTGTGGCTATCTCGCACGTGTTCCTGACTACAAACCTCGCCGCTGCTTCCGGTGGTGTGGCTACGATGTTCCTCACTTATATTAAATATGGCAAACCGTCGCTCTCTCTGACGCTGAACGGTGTACTGGCCGGACTCGTGGGTATCACGGCTGGCTGTGATCTCGTATCGCCGATGGGTGCCGTCATCATCGGACTCGTCTGTGGACTGGTGCTGGTCTATGCCATCGAGTTCATCGATCACGTGCTGCATATCGACGATCCTGTGGGTGCCTCGTCAGTTCACGGTGTCTGCGGCATCCTGGGTACGCTGATGACAGGCCTGTTGTCTACTTCTAACGGCGCCTTCTACGGTCACGGCTGGGGATTCTTCGGTGCTGAGTGCTTCGGCATTCTGGTGATTGACCTCTGGGCTGCTGCCTGCGGATTCGCCCTCTTCTACGGCATCAAGTTCGCTCACGGCCTGCGTGTTGACAAGCGTATTGAAGAAGAAGGCCTGGATATCTACGAGCATGGAGAGGCTTGTTACAACTAAATTAATTGTAATAGTTGGACAATAAATGGTGATAATTGTTGTTTATAAAAGAAAAAGGAATATGAAAAAGATGGTATTATTTGCTATGGGGCTGGTCATGAGCATGACCGCCATGGCTCAAAATGATATAGAGACCACGATTAAGGGCGATATTGTCAGTAGTTATATTTGGCGTGGCCAGGACTTGGGTAGTGTCGCCATTCAGCCAACTCTTGGGATAGGATATAAAGGTTTGTCGCTGACTGCCTGGGGCAGTTATGGACTGACCAATCCTGACGACGTGAAGGAGTTCGACCTGACATTAGGCTATACCCTTGGAGGTTTCAATATCGGCATCACTGACTACTGGTTCAGTGTGGGTCTTGATCCTGATGCCCGCTATTTCAAGTATGACGCCCACGGAACCAACCATATATTTGAGGCCACCGTTGGCTATGACTTCGGCCCTGTCGCCCTCGCCTGGTATACAAACTTCGCTGGCAATGATGGTTTTAATAAGGATGGTAAGCGCGCGTATAGTAGTTATTTCGAGGCAAACGTCCCATTCAAACTGGCTACGGTCGACTGGACTGCTACGGCCGGTGTCGTTCCTTTCGCCACCACATCATATGGTACAACGGGCTTTGCTGTCACCAATCTGTCGCTGCGAGCGACTAAGGACATTAAAGTGACCGACTCGTTCTCCATACCCATCTTCGGACAGGTGACGGGCAATCCCTGTTCACAGAAAGCATACCTGGTTCTCGGTTTCACGCTGCAACCTTAATCTTTTGCCAGGTCCCCCCTCTCCTCAACTCGAACAGGAGAGGGGTTTTATGTTGATCTGCCATCCCTGATGAGAATGTGGCTTGTGACACATTGCAGTGTGAACATCCTGTTTGGGAACAAAAAGAAAGAGATAGGAGGGCCGGCGCCCTCCTATACTTTACATTTTGTCATCTGACGGCTTTTTTAACAATTGAAAGTCAGGACAACTCATTGGTGGAAATTGGAGAAATGATTAATTTTGCAGTCCATAAAAGAGATTCGTTTTTTATGGATACAAAGTACATATTCGTCACGGGAGGTGTCGTTTCCTCATTGGGAAAGGGTATCATCTCCGCATCAATCGGCAAACTACTGCAGGCACGAGGCTATAAGGTCACCATCCAGAAGTTCGACCCCTACATCAATATCGACCCCGGGACGCTGAATCCCTATGAACATGGAGAGTGTTACGTGACGGAGGACGGCTTTGAGACCGACCTCGACCTGGGACACTACGAGCGGTTTACGGGTATTCATACCACACGCGACAACAGCATCACCACCGGGCGCATTTATAAAACAGTTATCGACCGTGAGCGCCACGGCGACTATTTGGGTAAAACGATCCAAGTCGTTCCTCACATCACCGATGAGATCAAAAGGCGAATGCTCCGCAGGGGTGAATACGACTTTGTCATCACAGAGGTTGGAGGAACCATTGGCGACATCGAGAGTGCGCCGTTTATGGAGGCTATCCGACAGTTGCGCTGGCAACTGGGGCGCGATGCGGTATGTGTGCATCTGACGTATGTGCCTTACCTGAAGGCCGCCGACGAACTGAAGACCAAACCCACACAACACTCCGTGAAGGAGTTGCAGGGCATGGGTATACAGCCTGACATCCTCGTGCTTCGAACAGAGCGTCACCTCAGCGACTCTATGCGCCTGAAGGTGGCATCTTTCTGTAATGTCGATCTGGAGTGCGTGGTGCAGAGTGAGGATATGCCAAGTATCTACGAAGTGCCTGTAAACATGCAGCAACAAGGACTCGATGCGGCCATCCTGCGGAAGATAGGCATTCCCGTTGGGGAGACACCTGCCATGAAACCATGGCACGACTTTCTGGAGAAACAGCGCACAGCCTCTCGCGAGGTTCATGTGGCGCTGGTAGGGAAATACGACCTGCAAGATGCCTACAAGAGCATCCGTGAGAGTCTCAATCTGGCAGGCATCTACAACGACGTAAAGACCAGGATTCATTTCGTCAACAGCGAAGAGATCGATGCTCAGAATGTGGCCGACAAACTAAGCGGTATGGCGGGTGTGCTGATATGTCCAGGCTTTGGGCAACGTGGCATCGAAGGAAAAATCGTTGCCGCCGAATATGGGCGTACACACGACGTTCCGACCTTCGGCATCTGTCTCGGCATGCAGATGATGGTCATCGAATTCGCACGGAATGTGCTGGGCTATCAGGATGCCAACAGTGCAGAGATGAGGGAGACCAACTCCCAACCCCTCGCCCAAAAGGAGGGGAGGAATAACCCAGTAAACGTTATAGACCTGATGGAGGAGCAGAAGAGCATCACACAGTTGGGCGGCACGATGCGACTGGGCGCCTATGACTGCGAACTCGTCAAAGGCAGCCGCACATGGGAGGCCTATGGCAAAGATACGCTGATCAAGGAACGTCATCGCCATCGTTACGAGTTCAATAATTTATATAAAGAGGAGTATGAGTCTGCAGGCATGAAGTGCGTAGGCATCAACCCTGACGCTCATCTTGTGGAGATTGTCGAAATACCTGAAAAACGGTGGTACATCGGTACACAGTTCCACCCTGAGTATTCGTCAACAGTGCTGCATCCACATCCGCTGTTTATGTCGTTTATTAAGGCTTGTATCTGATATGGAGCAACTGAAGCATGAGTGCGGTGTGGCCATGATCCGTCTGTTGAAACCGCTGACCTATTACGAGCAGCGATACGGCACAAACCGCTACGGCCTGAACAAACTCTATCTGATGATGGAAAAGCAGCACAACCGTGGTCAAGAGGGCGCTGGTATTGCGTGCGTCAGCCTGGATGCTCCTGCCGGAATGGAATATATGTTCCGCGAAAGAGCCGAGGGCAAGGATGCCATCACGGAGATATTCGGAAGAACTGATTTCCAGTTTTACAATTCTCAACTCTATATGGGGCACTTGCGTTATTCCACGACGGGAAAGCATGGACTGCAATATGTGCATCCGTTCCTCAGAAGGAACAACTGGCGGGCCAAGAACCTCTGTCTGTGCGGCAACTTCAATATGACGAATATCGACGAAGTGTTTCAATTCCTCACCTCACAAGGACAGTCACCTCGTATCTACGGCGACTCATACATCACGCTGGAACTGATGGGGCATCGCCTGGACCGTGAGGTGGAACGGCTCTTCTGTGAGGCTAAGAAGACAGGGTTGGAAGGTACGGACGTCACAGACTACATAGACCATCACGTAGAGATAGCCAACGTCCTGAAGACCACGATGCCGCACTTTGATGGCGGCTACGTGATGTGCGGACTGACGGGCAGCGGCGAGATGTTTGCCGTTCGTGACCCTAATGGCATCCGGCCTGCGTTCTGGTATCAGGACGACGAGGTGGTGGTGCTGGCCAGCGAGCGACCCGTGATTCAAACCACCTTCGACCTGCAGGCCGACGACATCCATGAACTGAGGCCCGGACAGTCGCTCATTGTACGCAAGAATGGTGAGAGCAGCCTGGAACAGATCCTGCCGGAACAAAAGTTGGCAGCGTGTTCGTTCGAGCGCATCTATTTCAGCCGTGGTTCCGACCGCGATATCTATGTCGAGCGCAAACGGTTGGGAGAGCAACTCACGCCAGCCATCATGCGGTCCATCGATGGCGATGTGGCGCATACTGTGTTTTCGTATATCCCAAATACAGCCGAGGTGGCTTTCCACGGCATGACTGACGGCGTGCGCAGGCTGGATCACGACGTGAGGATAGAAAAAGTGGTGTGGAAGGACATCAAACTGCGTACCTTCATTTCCAACGGCTCTGAGCGCAACGACCTCGCCGCCCACGTGTATGACATCACTTACGGCTCGCTGACGCCCTATGAGGATAACCTCGTGATTATCGACGACTCGATTGTGCGTGGCACCACCCTGAAAGAGAGCATTTTCAAGATCCTCGACCGTCTGCACCCCAAGAAGATCGTGATGGTGTCAAGTTCGCCGCAGATCCGCTATCCGGACTACTATGGCATCGATATGTCGCATCTGGAGGAACTCTGCGCTTTCCGTGCCGCCATCGCACTCATCAAGGAAAGAGGCCTGGAACGGATTATCGCTGAGACCTATCGGGCTTGTAAGGCTATGCCGATGACAGCCAACTTCGTACGGGCCATCTATGCGCCGTTTACGGTGGATGAGATAAACCATAAGATTGTGGAGATGCTACGCCCAGAGGGCATGCAAGCACCTATCGAACTGGTGTACCAGAGCATCGAAGGACTGCACGAAGCCTGCCCACAGCATCCTGGCGACTGGTATTTCACAGGCCACTACCCCACCCCTGGCGGCATCCGCATGGTAAACCTGGCGTTTGTGAATTATGTGGAACAAGTATTGAAGTTACAATTATAAGATCATGACAGAAGCGAAGTTAATACTCGAAGACGGAACCGTGTTCACGGGTCGCTCGTTCGGCTATGCCGGCAACACGGCGGGCGAAGTGGTGTTTAATACAGCCATGACGGGTTATCCTGAGAGTCTGACAGATCCCAGTTATGCAGGACAGATACTAGTGACGACCTTTCCGCTGATAGGCAACTATGGTGTACCGGATACGGGTTTGGACAGCAATGGCCTACCCTTGTTTATGGAGAGCGACAGGATTCATGCGAAGGCCCTGATTGTGGCCGATTATAGCGAGAATTATTCGCATTGGAATGCCAAAGAATCATTGGCAGCCTGGCTACAACGCGAGAAAATACCCGGCATTACCGGCATCGACACACGAAGACTGACAAAGGTGCTGAGAGAGCATGGCGTAATGATGGGGAGAATAGAGACCTTCCCCCATCCCCTCCCTAAAAGGGAAGGGAGTGAATACCTTCAGGACTACGGAAGTGTGAACTGGGTGGAGAAGGTGAGTTGCAAGGAGGTGATCACCTATCGCCCCGAGACAAATCTCTCACCTCTCACTTCTCACCTCTCACCTCTAAAAAAGGTCGTCCTCGTGGACTGCGGCGTGAAGGCGAATATCATACGCTGTCTGATCAGGCGTGGTGTCGAAGTAATCCGCGTACCTTGGGATTACGACTTCAATCAGTTGGAGTTCGACGGCCTCTTCCTGGCTAATGGTCCTGGCGACCCGGAACAATGTGAAGTGACGGTGGAGCACATCCGGCAGTTTATGAATACAGAAATTGCCAGAGGTAACTACCCCCCTCCCCTTGAGGGAGGGGTTGGGGGTAGGTCTCCTATCCGTCCTATTATGGGCATCTGTTTGGGTAACCAGTTGTTGGCCCGTGCCGCTGGTGCCAAGACCTACAAACTGAAATACGGTCATCGTTCACATAACCAACCTGTACAGCGGGTGGGCACCACACAGTGTTTTATCACCTCGCAGAATCACGGCTATGCGGTGGACAGTTCGACATTGCCTGATGACTGGGAACCGTTATTTGTGAATATGAACGACGGTTCGAACGAGGGTATCAGACACAAATCGATGCCCTGGATGTCGGCACAGTTCCACCCTGAGGCCTGCTCTGGCCCTACAGATACAGAGTGGATGTTTGACGAATTCGTTTCTCTATTAGAAGCGAGAAGTAAGAAGCAAGAGGTAAGAGATAACCTTCAGCCGCAGAACCATTCTCTCACCTCCCACCACTCACCTCTCACCTCTATCAAGAAAGTTCTCCTCCTCGGCTCTGGTGCCTTGAAGATCGGTCAGGCGGGCGAGTTCGACTATAGCGGTGCCCAGGCCTTGAAAGCCTTAAAGGAAGAGGGTATCCACTCGGTGCTCATCAACCCCAACATCGCCACTGTGCAGACGTCGAAGGATGTGGCCGACACAGTGTACTTCCAGCCCGTGACACCTGAATTTGTGGAGCGTGTGATAGAGAAAGAGCGTCCTGACGGGATTCTGTTGTCGTTTGGTGGCCAAACGGCCTTGAACTGTGGTGTAGCGCTTTATGAGAAGGGGGTCTTCGAGAAATATGGCGTGAAGGTATTAGGTACTCCCGTACAAGCCATCATCGATACGGAAGACCGTGACCTGTTTGTGAAACGTCTCGAAGAGATTGATGTAAAGACCATCAAGAGCGAGGCCTGTAATACGATTGAGGAGGTACAGAAGGCGGCTCATGAGTTAGGCTTTCCCGTAATCCTTCGCGCAGCCTATGCCCTCGGCGGTCTGGGCTCTGGCTTCTGCGACAACGATGAGGAACTGCTGGCACAGGCCGAGGAGGCTTTCTCGTTCTCATCGCAAGTGCTGGTCGAGAAGTCGTTAAAGGGCTGGAAAGAGATAGAATATGAGGTGGTGCGTGACCAGTATGACAACTGTATCACCGTTTGTAACATGGAGAATTTCGACCCGCTGGGCATTCATACAGGCGAATCGATTGTGGTGGCACCCTCGCAGACACTCACCAACAGCGAGTATCATAAGTTGCGTGCCTTAGCCATTAAGATTATCCGTCATATCGGCATCGTGGGTGAATGTAATGTGCAGTACGCCCTCGACCCGCAGTCGGAAGACTATCGTGTCATCGAGGTGAATGCCCGTTTGTCGCGTTCCTCGGCACTGGCTTCTAAAGCCACAGGCTATCCTCTGGCTTTCGTGGCTGCCAAGTTAGGTCTGGGCTATGGACTCTTTGATTTGAAGAACTCCGTCACCAAGACCACTTCTGCCTTCTTCGAGCCAGCCCTTGACTATACAGTCGTGAAGATACCTCGCTGGGATTTGACCAAGTTCCACGGCGTGAAGCGCGAACTCGGCTCGTCGATGAAGAGTGTGGGTGAGGTGATGGCCATCGGCCGTACCTTCGAGGAGGCCCTGCAGAAAGGCCTTCGCATGATAGGACAGGGCATGCACGGATTTGTGGAGAACCACGATGACATTGACCATTCACAATTGACCATTGACCATTCTGCTGCGCAAAAGGAGGCGGATGCCAATAATGGTCAATGGTCAATGGTCAATGGTCAATTAAAAGAGCCTACCGACATGCGCATCTTTGTAGTGTCCAAGGCCATGAAGATAGGCTATAGTATAGAGCAGATTCACCAGTTGACGATGATAGACCGCTGGTTTCTGCATAAACTGAAGCGTATCGTCGATATCGACGAGCAATTGAAAGAACAGACCCTACTGACGGAAGTTTCTGAGTTTATGGAACCGAGCGAGTTCAAGGAGTATCTGCAGTCGCCAGAGGTGTTCCCGCTGCTGCGCGCAGCCAAAGTCTACGGCTTCTCCGACTTCCAGATAGGGCGTGCGATAGGTTTGGAGAATCGCATGAAGCCTGAGCAGGCTGGCCTTACCATCCGCAAATGGCGTAAGGAACTCGGCCTTTTGCCAACTGTCAACCAGATCGACACCCTCGCTGCGGAATATCCTGCCCAGACCAACTATCTCTACCTGTCATATCTTTAGTTTACAGTTTACGGTTTACAGTTTACAGATGATTACATTTACAGTTTAAAGTTTATAGAAGAATATGTGTGGAATTGTAGCAATATTGAATGTCAAGGAGCAGACCCATGCTCTGCGTGATAAGGCATTGAAAATGAGTCAGAAGATCCGTCATCGCGGACCTGACTGGAGTGGTATCTATTGTGGTGGCTCTGCCATCCTCGCTCACGAGCGACTGAGCATCGTCGACCCAGAAAGCGGAGGACAGCCCCTTTTCAGTTCTGACCGCAAACAGGTTCTGGCCGTGAATGGCGAGATTTATAACCATCAGGAGATACGTCGCCGTTATGCCGGACAGTACGAGTTCCAGACGGGCAGCGACTGTGAGGTCATCCTCGCACTCTATCGTGACAAGGGCATCGACTTCCTCGAAGACCTCAGCGGCATCTTCGCTTTCGTGCTCTACGATGAGGAACGCGACGAGTTCCTCATAGCCCGCGACCCTATCGGTGTGATACCCCTTTATATTGGTTATGATAGTGATGGCACTGTGTATGTCGCCTCAGAACTGAAGGCTCTCGAAGGGCAGTGCGAGCGCTACGAGCCGTTTAAACCTGGACACTATTATTGGAGTGTCGACCCTGGTCAGAAGTGGTATTACCGTCGCGATTGGATGCAGTATGATGCCGTGAAGGACAACACGGCTAGTGTGCAAGACATCCATGACGCCCTCGAGAGTGCTGTGAAGCGTCAGCTGATGTCTGATGTGCCTTACGGTGTACTGCTCTCTGGTGGCCTCGACTCTTCCGTCATCTCTGCCATCGCCGAGAAATACTCGGAGATGCGTATCGAGGACGACTCGAAGACGAAGGCCTACTGGCCCCGTCTGCACTCGTTTGCCGTAGGACTGAAGGGTGCTCCCGATTTGGCCAAGGCCCGTCTGGTGGCTGATCATATCGGCACCGTTCATCACGAGATCAACTATACCATCCAGGAGGGTCTCGACGCCATCCGCGATGTCATCTACTACATCGAGACCTACGACATCACTACCGTCCGTGCCTCCACGCCGATGTATCTCCTGGCCCGCGTCATCAAGTCGATGGGCATCAAGATGGTGCTCTCTGGCGAGGGTGCCGACGAGATCTTCGGCGGATACCTCTACTTCCACAAGGCTCCGACGGCCAAGGACTTCCACGAAGAGACGGTCCGCAAGTTAGGCAAACTCTATCTCTATGACTGTCTGCGTGCCAACAAGAGTCTGTCGGCATGGGGTGTCGAGGGCCGTGTGCCTTTCCTCGACAAGGAATTTCTCGATGTTGCCATGCGTACCAATCCAGAGGCCAAGATGTGCCCAGGCTCCACGATAGAGAAGAAGATCGTGCGCGAGGCCTTTGCCGACCTCCTGCCTGACGAAGTAGCCTGGCGGCAGAAGGAGCAGTTCTCCGACGGCGTAGGCTATTCATGGATCGACACCCTCAAGGACATCACCTCCCAGGCCGTGTCCGACGAACAGATGGCCCATGCCGCAGAGCGCTTCCCCATCAATCCGCCCAAGAACAAGGAGGAGTACTACTACCGCAGCATCTTCGCCGAGCACTTCCCCTCCGACTCAGCCGCCCGCAGCGTTCCCTCCGAGGCCAGCGTGGCCTGCAGCACCGCTACCGCCCTCGAATGGGATGCCGCCTTCCGTAACATGAACGATCCCTCGGGCCGTGCCGTCAAGGACGTGCATCAGCAGAGTCTGAACCGCGGCGGGTTAGGGGTGGTCTGAACCGCCGCGGGTTTCCCCTCCTGAGTTCTTGCGTCCCTTCGGTAGCAAGCGAGCAGAACTCGAGCGAGGAGAGGCTTCAAGTAGTACACTCATTTTGTCGCGCAGTTCCGCGCAGTGTTGCAGTGTTGCAGTTGTTTTTCTAATAGGGGTAAATGTCAAATAGAAGTTTTATATTTATATATATATAAATATATATATAAATATAAGTATAAAATACGACGTAAATAGGGCTTCATTATCAACTGCAACACTGCAACGCTGCAACGCGCAACTGAATGTTGTCTGCCTACCCGTAGGAATGCGTTAAGATGCCTTCCACGCCTCGTGCTGATAGGCGTTATGGGGGTATAGTAATGCCTACTACGAGTCGTGCAAAGCATTAGCACGAGCCATAGTAGGCATCAGCACGAACCGTGGAAGGCATCGTTACAAACGCACCCCCGATTTTGCTAACTCGGAGATAGCAATCCGGGCATGTTTATTTCTGCTTGGCCATCTTATGGGCTATTTCTTGTTCGCATACCATTCGACGATCTTGTCGCCTACGCTCGGGTCATAGAAGGCCGAGAAGTCCGAGTACTCGACATTGTCACCGTCAGCATCCTTGTCCTTAACTGTTTTCACCTCCAGGGCGATGTGGGGCTCCACACCCTTGTCGATGTTCTCGCCAGCCTTGTTGATGAGTCGCGTACGCGATGAGGACAACTGATAGCAGAGGCCCTCGGGCGTACACATCTTCTGGATCGAGCAGGAGCCTCCACCGGTCTTCTCGCCGATGATCAGATAGCCATAGTCCTTCATCAGCGACGGCAGCAGATTGCCGCATGAGTAAGCATAGTGGCTGGTCAGGATGGCGATGTTGAGCTCAGGATGGCGCGGAGCCTTGTCCTTATTGTCGAAGACACGGTCGAAATTACCATCCACCTCAAATTCATCCACACCACGCTGTTTGGTCAGTACGTTTTCGAAGGCGAAGGAACTCTTTCCTGCCAACAGGGTGGTAATAGCCGCCAGCACACCGGCCTCGCCTCCGCTATTACACGTCAGGTCGAGCACGAAGTTCTTCACCTCAGGGTCAGCAGCCGCCTTGTCGAGCGCCTCCACGATGCCGCAGATGTCGCCTTTGAAGTTCGGGTTGTAGGTAGGCCTCGGCCCTTTGCCTTTATAGAATGCCGCCCAGCCTTCGGTGTCGATAGGACCAAAATCGTCATAGATACAATACATCGTGTTGCCCACCTTGGCGTAGGTATCCGATTTCAACACCGATTTACGTTTCGCGGCACTCTCGTCGCTGCCGTCTCTCTTTGCTAAAGCATTGACGATGCCAAGAGCCTCGAGGGGATAAAGTTGACCGAAGGGGGTGATATACTTATCAACCAGGGATTCAACAGATTTCTCTTCAAACAGCCCGCCCAACGTACCGTTCAGGATGGGTGATATCAGGGTATGCGAACCGTCGGCAAGCTTCGTGGCCAGGATCTCCATTCCGAAGATATACTCTTCCATGTCAGTAGATTTCAACAATTTGCGTACCTTCTCGCCGAGCGCCTTGTCGATCCCATCTGCCTCGATGGTCTTATCGATGGAGTTACGCCCGGGTCGGCCGTAGAAATGGTCGATGGCAAAGCAGAGTTCGCCATAACTGTAGGCAGCCAGGTCGGCAGGGCGCTCTTCCGTTTCGTAAGGCTTCTTGAAGAACGCAGCGTCTATCTCGGCAGGAGTCTTTTCAAAGTTGGTCACGATGATCTTCTCACCATTGAACATCACATGATTGCTATAGAGATTACTGTACATATCCGACAACGTGCTCAGCGGTACATACACCATCCGGCCGTCGCCGCGCAGGTCGATACCGTATTTCTTCATGTTGAGAGACAGCGTAGCCGTAGCGGGCGTAAGGGGCGCTGGTTCCCCGCGGTAGAAAGACGGTTCATCGTCATCGTCATCATCATCATTGCCACCAGACTCGCCAGTCGTCGTGACGCCCAACGCCACGAAATTCACGAAGTCATCAAACGTCATCGACTCTTCTGCCGTATTCACTGTGGCCGTCTTGCCATGACTCGTCGTCAGCGAGTACTGAGAGACAGCCGTCTTGTTCACCTGGATGGAGGCGCTCGACAGAAGCAATTTCTGGAAGTCGGCGACAGAGATGTAAGCCACATGCGGCATGTCTTCATAGTAGCGCAGGGCGACCGCCTGAGCCGATTGTCCGTTGACGTTCACGCTAGTCTGCGTCACCTTAAACGGCATCTTGTCTGATGGATCATCGCCCATGTTCGTCTCCTGACCAGGATCAGGATTAACAGGATTGTCGATACTATCCGTACAACCCGTCAAGACAGAACCCAAAAACACAAGGGCAACCATTGGGCGCCACACATTGACCTTAAAGTCAAAACACTGCTTAAAAAAACCTTTCATCTTATCTTCTTTTATATTCTTTGTTTGTTACTTTTGCGACTAAGTTACACATTTGTTCTACCTTTGTTGCATCCTGCCCGTTTACAAGATCCGTCGTCAGATGCTGTTCTGAAGGGAGAGGCGGCGGAGGGCAAAGATGTAGTATGCGATAAGGAGGGGGTAGCCTATATAATATAAGGTGGTGATGCTGAAGATGACGTAATCAACGGCACAGACAGCAGTAAGGCCTCCGAGGTAGAGGATGGCACTGCCCAGGGGAAGATGCTTCGTCACATCGTCGACGGTAGCGATGGCCACGATGACGATGGCCCAGACGGAACTGACGAAGAGTCCCAGATGTAGGGGCATGCCGAAGGGATTGAGCGAGGGATGGTAGTAGAAATGGCGCCACGACTCAGGACCGAAGAGTTGGATGGAACTGTAGAGTACGGCCGAGGAGGCCACCAACAGACAGAGGGTCGTCGGATAGAACGAGGGGATATCATTGAAATGCACAATCTTTGCCCCACGCCGCATCAGACGACGGACACCGTAGGCCGCCACGATAACCACGCAGAAAGCCAGAAACGCCAACAAATGGACATCGGAGAAGAAGTCGATGAACTGACTGATGGGATCGTCTGGCGAGACCTTCGCCAAGAGTTCATTCTCGTGAATCCAACCAAAGGTGAGTTGGTCGCGAGCCACCTTCACCCAGACGGAGTCGATGGTGTCGGAGGGGACGGTCATGATGTCGGCCACGACAATGCGCTCGCCCTTAAAGAGTGAAGAGTGAAGCGTGAAGAGTGAAGAATCGGCTGCGCCATGAAGGGAGGAAAGCACCTCGGGAATGGGCATGGCTTCTGGCTGCTGGGCGATGACTACGAGTGAGTCACTCGTCACGACGAAGTTGTAGTTCTGGGTATAGTGGTGGGTGGTGTAGAAGGAGATAGAGTCGAGTTGCTGCTCCGTCAGGTTCCAGGCATCGGGGGTGATGGGACCACGATTATAGCATCCACAGAGCGTCATGCATAATGCACAAAACAGCATGCATAATAGGCTGCGCCTAAATATCCTGAACAAGGTGACTCTTTTATTATGCATTATGCATTATTAATTATGCATTGAAAAGACGTTCATCTGACAATGCTTACAATCGAACTCGAGACGGAAGCGACGACCGTCGCCTAAGACGAGAGAGAGGGGCTCTTTCCATGTAGGACGCTGACCACCATGCTTGACACAATAACCCAAGGCGTAGCGGATACAGTGGCGGCACTGCATGATGGGACCATCGCCACCCTTCAGTTCATAGGCAGACAAGTCCTTGGCGCCATAGAACTGTTGGGAAAGGTGGTTGCTAATATTATATAAATAGGTGTAATCATATTTTCGAGGAAGGAGGAAGGAGGAAGGAGGAAGGAGATTACCTTTTTCCCTTGAACCGGCAGCAGAAGTATTCTCTTTCCTCTTTCCACTTTCCTCTTTCCTCTTTCTACTCTCCTCACTCCTCAATAAGACCACTAGAGCACGACGCATATCGGAAAGGACGCTATTGGGAATGAAGTAGTTGAAATCAGCGGGGATGTCGACAGAAGAGCAGGTATAAATAGTATCGCCAAGTTTCGACAGTTGGCGGATGATGTTCTCGTGAGGAGGTTTCTGGGCCTGCTGATGCTCTGCGCGGAAGTGAATCATGGGGACAGTCCCCATGTGCTCAGAATCCGATAAAGGAGGCTGATCAGACCCCCTCTGGCTCCCCCTACTCAGGGGGAGAATGGAGGCAGAGAGCGTGAAACCGTCATCAACGGCACGGAGGGCAAGGCGGATGGGGATACGGCGCTCGGCACTGGGTCTCGACATCAGGCGCTCAAACTCCTGATCGTTGTTGCGGTAGAGGCGTACACCAGGACGAAGACCGTCTGGCATACGATAGGGCCAGATGCGGTTGCCCTGCACACGGTTGGCACGGAAACCCACGAGTTCACCTTTGCCCACGTTCAGACCACCCCTACCCCCTCCTGAGTCAGGAGGGGAAGAAGTTACAAAGCAAAGCCCGTCGCCATTGGCAAAACTGGTGACACCAGCCACATTAAAGGAGTCACCACGCAACTCTTTCACCGTTCCCACATACTCGCCGATGGCCTTCGGCGTATCAAAAGAAGCAATCTCGGGTTGACGACCATGCAGGAAATAGGTGGTATAACCACGGTTGAAGGTCTTGCGCAAGTCGGGGGTAAAGGTGTAACTACACTCCCCCTTTGAACTGCGACAGTATTTGTCAGGATAACGACGGATAATCTCATTCAGTCGCTGACTATAGGCTGCCGTGACATTCTTCACATAGCCGATATCCTTCAGACGGCCTTCTATCTTAAAAGAGGTAGCACCAGCCTCGATGAGTTCCAGCAGATGGTCACTCTGGTTCATATCCTTCAAGGAGAGCAGATAACGGTCCCGCTCCACTTCCCTACCCTCGCTATCGACCAGTGAGAACTTCATCCGGCAGAACTGGGCACACTCCCCACGATTGGCCGAACGTCCGAAACAATATTGGGAGGCATAGCAGAGACCTGAATAACTGACGCACAGGGCTCCATGGACAAAGACTTCCAGTTCGACGTCAGGCACCTCACGATGAATCTCCGCAATCTCATCGACAGACAATTCACGGGCCAAGACCACACGGGAGAAACCTAAGTCACGCAACCAGCGTACTTTCTCAGGGGTACGGTTGTCGGTCTGAGTCGAGGCGTGAAGTCGAGGAAGGAGTTCCTTCCTCGACAATTCCAGAATACCCATATCCTGGACAAGGATGGCATCGACACCTATCGTTTGGAGGTCCTGAAGGAGTTGCCGGGTGGCATCGAGTTCGTCATCGTAAAGGATGGTATTGACGGTCACATAGACCTTGACACCGAAGGGATGAGCGTATTCGCAGAGTTGGCGGATGTCGTCGATACTGTTGCCTGCTGCAGAACGGGCACCAAAGCGTGAAGCCCCGATATAGACGGCATCGGCACCATGGTCGATGGCGGCTATACCACAGGCGAGGTTCTTGGCAGGAGCCAACAGTTCAAGTGATGTCATCAATATTATAAGGTGTCTCCTGATAGACGTAGTAGTTCACCCAGTTGGTATAAAAGAGGTTGGCATGCGAGCGCCAAGTGACTAACGGGGGATTGGCAGGATTGTCATTCTTGTAATAATGCTGCGGCGGTGCCACATCCTTACGGATATCCCTGTCACGCTTGTACTCATTGTCGAGGGTATTGGGTGCATACTCCAGATGGCCTGTGATGAAGAACTCACGACCGCCACGAGCCATGACGATACTCACGCCACTCTCGTCTGACTCTGCAATCAAGTTCAGTTCGGGATTAGCGAGGATATCCTCACGATGTATTTCCGTATGACGACTGTGAGGCATCATAAACTCATCGTCGAAACCACGGAAGATAGGCAGTCTAGGGTCCATAGGCTTCTGTGGGAAGATGCCGAACATCTTCATCGGCAGCGGATACTTGGGTATTCCATAGTGGAAATAGAGTCCTGCCTGAGCAGCCCAACAGATATATAAGGTACTGGTGACGTGGGTCTTGGCCCACTTGAAGATATCGGTAATCTCATCCCAGTAACTCACCTCCTCGAACTCCAACTGTTCCACAGGGGCACCAGTGACAATCATACCGTCGTATTTCTCCTGACGCATCTCGGCAAAGTCACGGTAGAACATCATCATATGCTCTATCGGCGTATTCTTCGGTGTATGACTCTTCAGTTTCATGAAACTGATATCCAACTGCAAAGGCGTATTGGACAACAGACGAATCAGGTCTGTCTCCGTGGTTATCTTCAAAGGCATCAGGTTCAAGATGGCAATCCGCAAGGGCCGGATGTCCTGTGAATGAGCCCTGGTGTCATCCATCACGAAGATATTCTCATGTTTCAACAGGTCAATGGCCGGAAGTTTATCGGGTAATCTTAATGGCATCTTACTATTTATGATTTACGATTACTATTTGATGGTTATCACACAACAGGAGACATTGTCGTTGCCCCCTGCCTCGATGGCGGCATCACAAAGAGAACCGGCATCAGCATTCTTTTCCAAAAGGTCACTAATCACCTTATCGGGGAGCATGTCCGTCAGACCGTCGCTACAGAGTAGAAACAGGTCGTCTGGCTTAACACTGTCCGTCATCTGCACCATATCAATAAAAGAAGAGTTGAAGCCTCCACCAATACAATTAGTGATAACATTCGAACGCTTCTGGTTAGCATCCGTCTTGTTCAGGGAGTGGTCTGTTGTCAACTGAACCAGTTGATGGTCATGGAAACGATACAGCCGGCTGTCACCACAGTTCAAGGAGTAGAAGTTGCTATTGTAATAGGCAAGGCCTACCAGAGTTGTTCCCATGCCTTTGAACTGTTCATCGGAACGACCTTTCGAGGCAATATAGTTATTAATGGATTCTAACCATTCTACGATAGCCTCATTGAAATCGCCTGCGGTAAGGCACGACGGGATATCGTAGAAGAAATACTGGAGGTTGTGCAAGGTGTCACTACTGGCGACATCCCCACGGTTATGCCCCCCCATACCATCAGCCACTGCAATCAGAAAACGGTCCTCACCATCCAAAACAACCTGTGTCTTACAACTGTCTTCACGGATGAATTGATGATCCACCAATACCATATCCTCGTTCTGACTCCTCACACGGCCAGTCCAACTGGCCGCAGATACATGAAGTTCTATCATCTGTCTTTACCGAATAATGACTTGCAGATTAACATTGGCTATCGTGAGAATATCACCATTGTTCAATGTCATATTCACATCAGGTTGTATCTGGTGCTGGTTTAACTTCGTGCCATTGGAAGAATGCTTGTCTATCACACTCCAGCCCGTCTCAGGTTTGTAAAACAACTGGGCATGAACTCCCGACACATATGCCTGTTTCTCAAAAAACTGGGTATATGGTCCTTTACGACGACCTATAATGGCACCGTTCATTGCCACGATCCTGATATTCAGACTATCATTGGCAAGTGTCAGCACAGGTAAGCCTTCACCACCAGCATGACGCGAATCATCTTGTCTGAGAGAACCGTATGTGGCATAACCCACAGAGGCAACGCTAGCCGATGACATCTGCGCCCCATCACCGGGAGGCACCATCAAACCACCACAATAAGTACAGCGCCGGCCTATACCCACCCTGCCACACTGATTGCAATATAGCAAAGCCTGACCACACTGGTCACAAAAGCGGGAATCGTCGTCAATTTCTTCTTTGCAAGTCGGACAAATAATCATATTTTATGATTTCGAATTATCTTTTTATTATATATCTTCTGGTAATATAAGTTGATATGTCTCTTTAGTCACCTGATCACTTGGCATCTGTGACACACGCATAGACAGTTTCTGAATCGTCGAGTCGAGCAGATTACGCATCTCACGGGCATTACCCCACGACTCATCCTTGGCCAGCACCATGCGGTAAATGGTGTCAAGAGCCTTGAACTCTGCTGTCTGCGAGAGCACGTACTGCTCTTTCTGAGCCATCTGTTTATAAATGGCCAACAACTCATCTTCATTATAGTCATCGATATGAAGTTTGTGGGTGAAACGGCTGGCAAGACCGGGATTGATCTGGAGGAAAATCTCCATCTTATCCTTATATCCGGCAGCAATCACCACGAACTTGCCACGGTCGTCCTCCATTCGTTTCATCAGCGTGTCGATGGCTTCCTTACCATACTGGTCAGAGCCTTCACTGAGAGTGTAGGCCTCGTCGATGAACAGGATGCCACCGATAGCCTTGTCACACATATTGTTGACAATCTTCGGCGTCTCACCCATATACTTACCCACCAAGGTGGCACGACTCACTTCCAACACACGAGAGGTTGGCAGGATATCCATTGACTGAAGTATCTCACCCATCTTTCTGGCGATAGACGTCTTACCCGTTCCAGGATTACCCGTGAGAATAAAGTTCATGGCCATCTGCTGAACCTTTCCTGCTCCCATGGCAGCACGTTGCTTCATAAACATGCTCTGAACAGCCAGACGACGGATGGAGTTCTTGACAGAACGCATACCAACGAACTCGTCGAGTTCGTTAAGCACCTCATCGAGCGGACGGGCTGCCTCACTCTGAGCCATAGGCAGGTCTTCGGTCGTCAGACTGAACATATCGCTCTCCTGGAAGCCTGGATCGTTCATCAGTTTCACCAGACGCTGACTCTGGCGCTCGACGGCCTCGTCAAAGACTCTTCTTGCCTCACGGGCATTGCCGAAGTTCTTGTCACGTCGCAGATAGAGTTGTTCGAACTGGCGGTGGATGGCAGCGCGTGTTTCTTCGTCAACATTGAAGTTCTTGCCCTTTGCCATATTGAGGAAGATCTCCGTCAGTTCATCGGGCGTATAGTCGTCGAAATGGATAGTCTGAGTAAAGCGGCTCTTCAATCCTGGGTTCGAGTCGATAAAGTCATGCATCTGATCGGTATAGCCAGCCACGATACAGATGAACTTGCCGCGATCGTCTTCCAATCGTTTCAACAAGGTGTCTATGGCTTCCGAGCCAAAGGTGTCGCCATCGCCAGACTTCAGCGTGTAAGCCTCATCGATGAACAACACACCGCCCATGGCCTGATCCACCAGTTGGTTGGTCTTGATAGCCGTCTGTCCGGAGAAGCCTGCCACCAGTTTGGAGCGGTCTGCCTCCACCAGTTGGCCCTTTGCCACGATGCCGAGAGTCTTGAAGACATCAGCCATGATACGGGCAACGGTGGTCTTACCCGTTCCTGGATTACCTGTAAAGACATAATGCTTGCCTTGGAAGGTATTGGTCTCGCCACGCTTGATCTGCAGGTTCAGGAAGGATGCCAAATTGGAGACTTCCTTCTTCACAGCAGTAAGACCTACCAGACCATCCAACTTTGCCAGACAGTCAGAGATGTCCACCGACTTGGGAGCCTCGTAAGGTATATCCTCCTCCTTGATGGTCATCAGTTCCTCGTTTGTCATATTGGCGATGCTGGCACCCTGCAACCGCTGGGCCTGCTTCTTACAGATCTGGTCAAAGAGCGAACGCATCGTACGGCCATTGGCAAAGTCTTTGTCACGGGAGTTATACATCTCCGTGATCATCTTCTTAGCCAGTTCCTCACCCTCTTTCGAGAAGATGTATTTCTTGTCCTTGGCGAAGACAAGCATGATCTGGAACAACTGGTCTGGCGTGTAGTCTTTAATATCAAGGAAATAGTTGAAACGGCTTCGGAAGCCCGGATTGATGCGGAAGAGATTCTCCATCTCCATCCGATAGCCGGCAGCGATGACAATAAACTTGCCGCGGTCATCCTCCATCCGCTTCATCAGTTTCTCCAAAGCCTGTGCGCCCTGGTTGTCACGCTCTCCTGCAGCACTCAACGGTGCCAGGGTATAGGCCTCATCCACAAAGAGAATACCACCCATCGCCTTGTCGCACAGACGGTCGACAACCTTGGGCGTCTCTCCCTGATAGGGGCTGACCATCTTCGCACGGTCCACTTCGACCACATGTCCGCTGTCGAGATAACCCACAGATGCCAATATCTCACCCAGTTTCCTGGCAATGGTCGTCTTACCCGTTCCTGGATTACCCGTCAGGATGATGTGCATCGACATCTTCTCCTGTTCGCCCAGACCACGTTCAGCCCGCTGCATGGCATTCTGCACCGAATAGGCCATCTCACGGACAGCACTCTTCACCTCGTCCATGCCGATGTATCTGTCAAGATCCCTCAGGATGTCCTCTATGGATCGTTCCTCCGGTACATAACCCTTGATATCATCGCGTTCCACCTCTGTCGCATCGGCACCACGGCTGATGAACTGGGTGAAGATATCCTCGGCGGTCTTATTGGCCAGATGACCATTACCAAAGAGTTCGTCCTTGGTCTTAATCTGATATTTGAAATAGCGTGAGAGTTGGTTTTCGGCTTCCTGCGAGAATTTGGTAATACCATACTTTGTCCGCAGGTTCATCTTACAGATGTCTGCAAGTTCATGATAGCCTGGTGTAGGAAGACGGAAGGTATACTTGAAACGGTTGGTAACGGCAGGATTGCTCTCAAGGAAATCCTCCAGGCCCTTCGTCAGACCGGATATGACCACAATGGGATTATCCTCCCACTTGTCCATCTCCACGAACAGTTTGTCAAGGGGATTTACCTGATTGGAGTACTTGTCTGGCAGAAGTTTCTGCACATTGTCAAAAAACAGGATACCGCCCTTGGCCTTCTTGATATTATCGTCCCATTTGTCCACAAACCGCTGATAGTCAACAGCATCGACCATCGTCAGTTTTGGCTTCTCAATAATCTTATGCTTGTAGAAATAGTCACGGAGGATCTCAGCGAGCATGGTCTTACCTGTTCCCGTCTCGCCAATGACGATGGCATTAACGGAAATCCGGACTTTAGCAATATCCTTGCGGGACTGAAGATAGGTATAGGTATTGACGATAGTCTTCAATTGCTGCTTCACTTCGTCAAGCCCTACCAGACGATCTAACAGGTCCTGACTCCTTAGAGGCGCTCCGCACCACCTGCAGAATTTCGCTACGCTTCTGTTTTCCTTATGACAATTCTCACAAACCATTATTCTACGTCTTTTTCTAATTGGCGCATCAATGCCGATGGAGAGATGCTAATCTTATCTGGGTTGCTGACATTTAAGAGACTGGGGCTGAATAGGATGAAATTCAGGACGAAGATCAGCGCCAGGATGCTCCACAGGACATAGTGAAGCACACTTTCGCCGCTGATAGAACGTACCTGATCCGTTACTTCATTCAACATGCCAAACTTAGAACCGTTAAACTTATACGACTTTGTCTTGAAGGTATAGTAAAGCGGCTCCAGCAACGTTGACTTCACGTCATCATCCAGCACCTCAGAAATCAGTTTGCTATCAGCCTTCTCATCGCCACGGAAATCTGTCAGATGACAAATCAGCATGTAGGCGAGGGTTATGAGGATAATGGCCACATTGAACACGCCCGGATGCGACTGACCTATATATTTAAGAAATAAAATAGGTATAATGGATGACAAGAAACCTGCAAACCCCCAAAGGCATGAGAAGACGAAACCGTAACCACGGAAATATGCCCTTGTTCCGACAATGACAGCCGTCATACCACCCAAAGGCAAACCGATGCAAAGGAAAGTATGATCCAGCAGATATGTACGATCCTTGACACCGATGAGCAGCACCAGCAGAATCCAGATGCCACATAACGAATAGAAGACCGTCCGCCACAACTTCTCCCTATCCCGGGCCTTGGCCCAATTATCACGCACATTCCTAACCCGCTTTGACGTCTCCTCGCTGGCATCGACAAATCGTTTATAATATGGATAAGAGACATCTATATCGCCAAGTGCCCTTAACCACTGCTCCAACGACCTTTCGTAGGCATATTCCTCAGCGAAGTCTGTATGTGGATTCTCATGATAGAACACCGACAGCCACTGAGTGAAGGAGCCATTACGTATCTCATTGCGAACCTGAGAGTTGTTGTGGATATTCAGATTCAGTCCGTCAGTATATTCCGTTCCATCAGGCATCTTGTAGGCGGGAGTAACGCCAAGGATACGGCAGAAACGATATGTAGCCGTCTTGTAGTCATAGAGTCCCAGACGGTCACGGTTCTCTTCTGACTTCATATCGAAGCAACGGTTATATTCATTAAGAATCTCCGTCCATCCATGCAACTGTGCATAATAACTGAAGCGACCTGTCAAGTCCGTCAGATCATTCATCTCCGTACAGAACTCTTTCTCTCCGAGATGCTCAGCATTCTTCAGGCGCTCTGAGAGATATTCACCTATCTGAGCCGGCGTGAAGGCAGTCTTTAAGTCGTAGGCCGCATCACGGTCCAGATTGTATAGCACCTTATAGGCCAAAGCCTCTGAATAAGGCTGACCCTCAGTCAGTATCCTCAGACTCTCGCAGGCCATCCGGTCCTCATGGCTATACATCCACGACAGCAGACGACCGTCAGTCAGACTGCGCCAGTCATCCTCCGTCAGCCTCTCATGACCAAAAGTCTTCACGATCTCCTTCAACGAAGAAGACGGACAACGAGCAATCAGCGGAATCTCCGGATCAATCTCATAGGCAGTCCGGATAATAGCCACACGAATCTGTGAAGCCTCTGCGTTCTTGAAATAAGAACGGATACGGTCCACATTACACTTGGTGTGTGACTCTAAGTACAGGAACAGGCTGTCGTTGGGATTCGTCAGCAGCAAGCCATATTCCTTCTGATAACTCAGCAGCGAGATGGCCACGCTATGGATATCGTCGCACAGGTTCCCCTTGATATCCTTGTAAGGATAGGTCGGCTCCATGGCGTAGACAGCAGCCATCAGGCCTGCATGCTGGTCGACGGGATAGCGGTTCACCACGATATCCTTGACAATAGTACTCAGTTTCTGATTGCCACAGGACTCCAGCCAACTGCTGATACGGCCATTGTACAGATACCCCATAGCGAGTTTCTCATTATCGAGGAGCAAAGGTATCAGTTCGTGGATATTGTCTGCCACCAGATTGCGGTCCGGGTCGACAATAAAACTCTTGTATTTCAGGAAAGGCGAAGACAGATCAACATGAGGTGTTCCACCCAGGAACCACTCCTCCACCTGATCATAACCCCAGCGTTTAGTGGGATTCACCACGGTCAGTCCCTGTACAATCAGCCTGACACGCTCCGGCAGTTCATTCATATGGGGGATGCGCCCTTCATTCTTCTGCCTCATCATCACCCGTTCGTTGGAACTCATAGGCGACTCTCCCAGCCATAGCGTCATCAGGGTGACACCCAGCGAATAGAAGTCGGCAGCAGGCGTTACCTCCACCACACCATCTATCACATCGGAATACATCTCCGGAGCAGCATAGATCGGGGTACGGGCCTGAGTGGTCTTATGGGCTTTCCCGTCTTGGTCTAACAGGCTCGAGATACCGAAATCGCCCAATACCAGTTCCGTATGCTCCTTATCACGGAAGAAGAAGTTACTGGGCTTGACATCCTTATGCAGGATACTGCTCTCATGGCAATAGGCCAAGGCGGCAGCCCCTTGGAGGGCAATGCGACGGAACTTGTCCAGGTCGCCATTCAGGCGGTACTCGGATAAGGTGCCTCCGCTCAGATATTCCATCAACTCATAATAACGGTGCTTGCCTTCGACATAGGTCTTACCGAAGTCATAGACCCTGACTATCATCTCAAAACCGAAATTATAGACAGCCTGAAGAATCTTCTTATTCACGTCGAAATTCGGATAATAAATCTTCAGGACAAAGGTCTCCCCGTCACGCTCCACCAGGAACACCTGAGCCTCACCGGAGTTGTCGCTCAGGACACTCAACCGCCGATAGTTAAGACCTTTGAGGATAAAATTGTCTTCCTTAACGTCATCGTTCGAGGCGATGGCACCGTCAGCACGCGCCGTCCCGTCTATTGACGGGGCTTCTGGTCCGACTGTCGCAGGGCGCATCGTCGTATCATCATCAGGCCTTATGGTATGATCCGTCTGATTAGAAATCTCAGGGTCCAAGGTTCTTTCCGTATTCATATCTATTACAAATCGTCTTTAATTTCTTTTTTCACGTCTTTGCCAAGGATAAGCCACTTACCCCCCAACTGTGGTTTGGCACAGCCACAGGGACTAGAGTGCAAGGCATGCTTGAAATTACACTCCCATGCCAGCCTGACCCCTTGCGGACGGCAGGCCATTGCGTAGTTGCGAACCTGAGCCGGCTTCGGCTGAGGCTTCTGGACCATCTTATCCAGAATGGCAGCAATCTGCTCGAGACGTTCCTTCTTCTTGGCGTTATACTCCTCCTTGCTCATGCGTTTATTCTCTGACTCTGGAATCACAGGATGAGCGATACCACGGTCTTCAGCCAACAAGGTAAGCACACGTTCACGCAGTTTGATGTTCCGCTGATCCTTGAGGAGGTCGCGCTCCGAAGTGTATGGGATAGACTGCTCCAGTTGCTGAAGACTTGAAGCCAACTTCTGCAGTTCTTTGAATTCAGGCATCTCATGAACACGTTCCATCAACTGGCGTGCTTCTTCTGTCAAGGCCGTTCCGCACTGTTTACAGAAAGAGAAGTCGTTCAACGTATGGCACACCGGACAAACAATGCCTCCCCTCGGACTTCCACATTCAGGACAGAATGCATCATTGCTGCCGAGTCTGGCGCCACAGAAACTGCAGATATCGCGCTTGATGTATCTACGGCACGACTCACAGAAATCGGCATCAGGATCGAGTTCGGCTCCACAATTCGGGCATGCGACCTTGCCGATTGGATTACCACACGATGCACAATAGGCGGCCTCAGGGTCGTTGATGGTCCCACAATGGGGACACTTGACGCCAACGGCGCTTTGCATCTGCATCTGCTGCTGACCACGCGTCTCGACTTCTCTTGTACGAGTCATCTCCTCGCGCTGTCTCTCCAGCACAGAATTACTATTATTTTCCGGGTTAAGTGTAATATCTTCGTCCATCATAATTTAGCATTTTATCATAACTTAGGTGCAAAGATATGAAAAAAAACAAAACTTACAAAAAAAACCGCCGTAAATTTACATTTACGACGGCATTTTATGCTAAAAAGTCCTATTTTTACCACAATTGGAGGCGTTCCGACTCAGGAATGAACATCTTATCGCCCTCTTTCACCCCAAAGGCCTCGTACCAGGCATTGACATGCGGAAGGGCACCATTGACACGCCAGCGTCCCAATGAGTGGGGGTCGCTCTTCGTACGATTACGGATTTCCTCCTCTGTGATATTACCAGCCCAGACACCAGCATAGGCATGGAAGAAACGCTGGTCGGCGGTCAGACCGTCCTTCTCACCCAACGGCTGGCGCTTCGTGGCATTCTTATAGGCAGCCCAAGCCACCTGCAGACCACCGTGATCGGCGAGATTCTCTCCTAAGGTCAGACGACCGTTACCCTTCAGGTCGGGCAACACGTTGATGGCCGAGAAGAAATCAGCATACTTGTCTGTACGGGCTGTAAAATTCTTTCCATCTTCTTCCTTCCACCAGTCATGCATGTTTCCGTCCTTGTCGAAGCGGCGCCCCTGATCGTCAAAGCCGTGGGTCATCTCATGGCCGATCACCACACCGATAGCCCCATAGTTAAAGGCATCGTCGGCATTCATATCGAAGAACGGGTATTGCAGGATTCCTGCGGGGAAGCAGATCTCGTTGGTCGTGGGGTTATAATAGGCATTGACGGTCTGTGGCGTCATGTACCAATCGTCGCGGTCCACGGGCTTTCCGACGGTATGTTCGAGTCTCCAGGCGTTCCAGAACTTGTAACACTCCTGTATGTTTTCGTAATAAGATTTGGCAGGATCAATCTGAAGCTTGGAGAAGTCCGTCCACTTGTCTGGGTAGCCCACCTTGACATAGAACGTATTCAGTTTCAGCAGAGCGTTCACCTTGGTCGAATCGTCCATCCAGTCCTGGGCGGCGATGCGCTCGCCAAGGGCTATCTGGAGGTTCTTGATCAGCGTGATCATACGCTGCTTGGCGGCCTCAGGGAAGTATTTCTCTGAATAGATCTTACCCAGTGCCTCACCCATCATACGCTCCACCTGACTGGTGCTGCGCTTCCACAGCGGATGATTCTCCTTACGACCAGAACGGACCCGGCCGTTGAAGTCGAAGCTCTCTGCCACGGTAGCGTCGCTCAGATAGTTGGCTGCACCAGAGATAAAGCCCCACTCCATCACATCGCGATATTCAGCGGGTTTGATACCTGCCACCAGCGCATTGGCTCCCTCTAAGAAAGCAGGCTGTCCGACAACCATCTCCTGCAGGTATTTCGTCTCCACGCCCTGAGCGTTCATCACCTTCACCAACGGAAGGAAAGGATACTTAGCCTCAAACTCCTGCAGCGTCATCTTGTTGTAGTTGGCCTCTGGGTCACGGAGTTCGGTGCGCGACTTCGACACCTTGGCCAGGGCCGTCTCCACCTTCATGATATTCTGCATCTTCTTCGTGGCAGCACCTTTGCTGAAGCCGAAGAGTTGGAACATCTTGACGACATGCTTCTTGAATGCCTCGCGGATGTCGGCTGTCGCCTTGTCGTTGTCGAGGTAATACTCTTTCTGACCCATGGAGAGACCACCCTGGCTGACGTTCAGGATGTTCTGCGTGGCGTTCTTCTCATCGGCCCCAAAGCCCATGAAGAAGAATTCCTCCTCCCCGTAGGGAGCCAGTTCCAGTTGGATGGCCAGCAACTGCTCATTGGTCTTGGCAGCCTCGAAGCGCTTGATGAGCGGCATCAGCGGAGCCACACCCTCCTGATTGCGGCGGACAGAGTCCATCGCGAGTTTATAGAGGTCGCTGAGTTTCTGCTCCAGCGTCCCTTTCTCGTAGGTATTCTCCAGGAGTTCCTTCAGGATACCATTCACCCGCTTGTCGTTGTCTTCCTGCAGACGGTCGAAACTGCCATAGCGGGAATAGGCTGCCGGCAGGGGATTCTTCTTCATCCATCCGCCACAGGCATACTCGTAGAAGTCATCACCAGGACGGACCGTCTGGTTGAAGTCCGTCACATCCAGTCCGGAACGCAGTCCGTCCTGGGCCATTGTCATCATTGAAAATGATGCCAATACTAAGATTGTTAGGATTCTTTTCATATCACTCATTGATTAGTTTCTCTAATTCTTCACTCAGTTTCTCCCAGCGCTCCACCTCTTCATCGAGGCTCCGCTTGGTCGAGGTATACTCTGTCACCAGCGTCATGTCCGAGGCGTTCTCTGGAATCATCAGCAGTTCGTCGAGTTCCTTCAGGCGATTCTCCATCTTCTCAATCTTCGCTTCCGACTCCTTCACGGCCTTCTCTCCGCGCTTGATGCGCTTCTGCTGTTCCTTGTGCTCGGCATAACTCAGGGCCTTGGATAGCGTTTCCTGGTTGTTTCCCTCAGGGATAACGTTGTTTTCTCTGAGGGAAAACGATGTTTTCTCTGAGGGAAAAGACAGTTTTCCCTGAGGGAAAACGACGTCCGCCTTGCCCAGTTCGCTGAGTTCGCTGATCTTCTTGGCCTGAAGGAAGTCGTAGATGCCTCCGATATGCTCCCTGACTCTCCCTCCTCCGAACTCGAAGACCTTCGTGACCAAGCCATCTAAGAACTCGCGGTCATGGCTCACGATGATGGCTGTTCCCTCGAAGGCACGGATGGCCTCCTTAAGGACATCCTTCGAAGGCATGTCGAGATGGTTCGTCGGCTCGTCGAGGATCAGCAGGTTCACGGGCTCCAGCAACAGGCGTATCATGGCCAGGCGGCTCCGCTCGCCCCCGCTGAGCACCTTCACCTTCTTGTCACTCTCCTCGCCGCCAAACATGAAGGCGCCAAGGATATCATTGATGCGCAGACGGACCTCACCCTTTGCCACGTTGTCGATGGTCTGGAAGACGGTGAGGTTCTCGTCGAGTAACTGGGCCTGGTTCTGGGCGAAATAGCCGATCTGGATGTTATGGCCGACCTTCAGTTCGCCCGTAAAGGGGATCTCGCCCATGATGCACTTCACGAGGGTAGACTTTCCTTCGCCGTTCTTGCCTACGAAGGCCACCTTCTCGCCCCGTTTGATGGTGAGCGTCACATGGTCGAACACGGTGTGGGCACCATAGTCCTTTCGCACCTCGTCGCAGATGATCGGATAGTCGCCAGAGCGCAGACAAGGCGGGAACTTCAGGTGCATGGCGGAGTTGTCGACCTCGTCGATCTCGATGGGCACGATCTTCTCCAGTTGTTTGATCTTCTGCTGCACCTGCACGGCCTTGGTGGCCTGATAGCGGAAGCGCTCGATGAAGGCTCGCATGTCGGCCATCTCCTTCTGCTGGTTCTCATAGGCCCGCAACTGCTGCTCGCGCCGTTCCTGGCGCAGGACGACGTATTCGTTGTATTTCACCTTATAGTCGATAATCCTTCCGCAGGAGATTTCCAGCGTACGGTTCGACACATTATTTATAAAGGCACGGTCGTGGCTCACCAGGACGACGGCACTCGCTGATTGTGCGAGGAACTGCTCCAGCCACTGGATCGACTCGATATCGAGGTGGTTCGTGGGCTCGTCGAGCAACAGCACGTCGGGCTTCTGCAGAAGGATCTTAGCCAGTTCGATACGCATACGCCAGCCTCCGGAGAACTCAGAGGTGGGGCGATCGAAGTCGGAACGCAGGAAACCCAGTCCGATGAGTGTTCGCTCGAGTTCCGCCTCACGGCTCTCAGCACCCATCATCAGATAGCGCTCGTGCTCAGTGGTGTATTTCTCAATCAGCGCCAGGTAACTTTCACTCTCATAGTCAGTACGTTCGGCCAGTTGCTGGTTCATCTCGTCGAGGCGTTCCTTCATCCTCGTGATGTCGGCAAAGGCCTTCTGAGCCTCCTCACGGACGGTCGTATTGTCCTGCAGGATCATCACCTGCGGCAGGTAGCCGATACGACAGTCGTTGGGCACGCTCACCGTTCCTGACGTGGGTTTCTGCTGGCCACAGAGGATCTTCAGCATCGTAGACTTGCCTGCGCCGTTCTTTCCCACAAGGGCAATGCGGTCGCGGTCGTTGATGACGAAACTTGCATCACCGAACAACGGCTTCACGCCAAACTCTACTTTCAGACTCTCTACTGATATCATGAGGTTTGCATTTTATTTCTCGCGCTTATCGACGAACTCGTAGTCCTTGAACTGTTCCCTCGGGAAACGGAGCATCTCGTCGGTGATACCGCCAGAACGGAAGTTGGAGACCTTGATGGTCGTCCAGATGATGGAGATCTTGATACGGACGCTGATGGGGTGATAGGTCTTTCGCTCCACCAGGGCGTGGATCTCCTTGATACCCTTCGCACCCTTCTTGGCCTTCAGCGTCACCATCAGGCCCTGCTCATGCTCAGCGATGCTATAGTCGAAATTCTCGGGTTCAAACTTGAATTTCGAGGAATACTTGTCCGACTTGTTGTTCCTCGCATTATGGATCTCCACCTCTTTCTTCTTTTTCTTTTTCTTGATGGTATAGACCGTCGTGCCGTCGTTCCAGGAGTTCATCTTCTCGTCCACGAACTTGCTCTTCTTGCCTTTATACCATATCGTGCCATTGGTCTTATAGATGCCGATGATGTTCACGTCATAGTGCAACGTAGCACCCTGCTCGCCGAACACCTGCTGGTAGGCGTTATTGAAGATGCGACGGGCCTGACGGGCATTAGGCGTGTCCTGTGCCTGCACAGAACAGAGGGCCGTCAGAAACAGCAAGAATAGGATAAGAAACCTGTTTCTCATTCTCTCATTATCTCAATTACTCAATTTTTTCTACTTTCGGGCTGCAAAATTACACATTTCTCGCGGATTATTGTTATTTTTGCACACAAATTAACGATTTTATCCCATAGCATATGGAAAAGAACATCTTTGCAGAACTCATAGCCAAAGCCCTTCAGTTGCAGGAACGGGCCGTAGCCAATACATTGTCACTCCTGGAGGAAGGCTGTACCATCCCCTTCATCTCACGATACAGGAAGGAACGGACAGGTGGTCTCGACGAGGTGCAGATAGCCGCCATCAGCGACCGTTACGACAAACTGAAAGAGATACAAAAACGTAAGGAGACGGTCACGAAGACCATCACCGACCTCGAGAAGATGACGCCCGAACTGCAGCAGCGCATCGACGCCTGCTGGGATGCCACAGAACTGGAGGATATCTACCTGCCCTATAAGCCTAAGCGCAGAACCAGAGCCCAGGTGGCTCGTGAGCAGGGACTGGAGCCTTTGGCACAGATCCTCCTCGTCCAGCGAGAACGAGACCCCGAGCGGGCTGCTGAACGCTTTATCAAGGGCGATGTGAAAGATGCGGATGCTGCCATTAAGGGTGCTCAGGACATCATCGCCGAGACCGTCAGCGAGGACGAGCGCAGCCGTCAGCAACTCCGCAACGCCTTCAGTCGTCAGGCTATCATCTCTTCGAAGGTCATCAAGTCCAAGGCAGATACTGACGAAGCCGCCAAGTACAGCGACTACTTCGACTGGTCGGAGCCTCTGAAGCGCTGCTCCTCCCACCGTCTGCTGGCCATGCGACGGGGTGAGGACGAGGGTATCCTCCGCGTCACGATCTCCCCTAACGACGAGGAGGCCGCAGAACGGCTGAAGCGTCATTATGTCTATGGCAACACCCCTTGCGGACAACTGGTGGCCGAGGCTATCGACGACGGCTACAAACGTCTGCTTAAGCCCGCCATCGAGACGGAGTTTGCTGCGCTTAGCAAGGAGAAGGCCGACGAAGAGGCTATCCATGTGTTTGCAGAGAACCTGCGCCAACTGTTGCTGGGTGCGCCTCTTGGACAGAAAAGGGTGATGGGCGTCGACCCCGGCTTCCGTACTGGCTGTAAGGTGGTGTGCCTCGATGCCCAGGGCAACCTGCTCCACCATGAGGCCATCTTCCCCCACCCGCCCGTCAACAAGCGGACAGAGGCTGCCATCGCCATCCAGAAGATGATCAAGAAATATCAGATTGAGGCCATCTCCATCGGTAATGGTACGGCCAGCCGCGAGACAGAGCATTTCATCAAGGATGCCCTCGCAGGGAAATATAACATCGACACAGACCTCAAATCTCAAACCTCAACACTCAAACCCCAGGTCTTCGTTGTTTCGGAGTCGGGTGCCTCTGTCTATTCCGCCTCGAAGATTGCCCGTGAAGAGTTCCCCGATGAGGATGTGACCGTTCGTGGTGCTGTCTCCATCGGCCGTCGTCTCATGGATCCCCTCGCCGAACTGGTGAAGATTGACCCGAAGAGTATCGGCGTCGGACAATATCAGCATGACGTGGACCAGACAAAACTCAAACACTCCCTCGACCAGACCGTAGAGAGTTGTGTCAACTCCGTTGGCGTCAACCTGAACACCGCCTCACAGCATCTGCTGATGTATGTCAGTGGTCTCGGCCCCACTCTGGCCAAGAATATTGTGGACTATCGCAAGGAGCACGGTGCCTTCACCTCTCGCGCCGAACTGAAGAAGGTGCCGCGTCTCGGCCCTTCTGCCTATCAGCAATGCGCAGGCTTCCTGCGTATCCCTGATGCCAAGAACCCGCTCGATAACTCTGCTGTCCATCCAGAGAGTTATCCTATCGTCGAGCAGATGGCCAAGGATCATGACTGCACCGTCGTTGACCTTATTAATAATAAAGAGAAACGTGAAGCCGTCGATATCAAGAAATATGTGACAGCCGAGGTGGGTATCCCTACCCTGACGGATATCATGAAGGAACTGGAGAAGCCTGGACGCGACCCTCGTGAACAGTTAGAGGAGTTTGAGTTCGACAAGAATGTCTCCACCATCGACGACCTTGTAGAGGGTATGGTATTGCCTGGTATCGTCACAAACATCACCAACTTCGGAGCCTTCGTCGATATCGGCGTCCATCAGGACGGATTGGTACATATCTCACAGATGGCCAATCGTCGCATCGCCCATCCGCTCGATGTGGTGAAACTCCATCAGCACGTACAGGTCCGAGTCATCGAGGTAGACCGTCGACGCAACCGTATCTCCCTCTCCATGAAGGGAATATAATAAAGAGCAAATATTTTTATCAAGAATTTGAGAATTAGAGAATTGTCGCTTCGCTAAAGGCCTCCACTTCTGGGCTAAGCAATAATTCTCTAATTCTCAAATTCTTGACTAACACAAAGATTTCTTAGACCTCCTGGATAATCTTGGCTCCTTCTTTGAGAGCCTCCATATTCAAGGGTATGAGGTCATGATGGCGCTCAGGTAGCGTCTTCTTCAAAGCCTTCTCCACACCCTTATCGCTGACGACGGGAGCCACCTTCAGCAGACCGCCGAGAACAATCATATTAAAGACCTTACCGTTCTTCATCTCAGCAGCCTTGTCCATGGCGTTGATCTCATAGACAGTAATATCCTTACGGGTGGGCTTGTTGATGATGCCAAAGCCATCATAGATGAGAATACCACCAGGCTTAATCTTCGGCTCGAACTTCTCCAGCGAAGGCTGGTTCAGCACCACGGCGATGTCGTACTTGCTGAGGATGGGCGAAGAGATGCGCTCGTCGCTGACGATCACCGTCACGTTGGCTGTACCACCACGCTGCTCAGGACCGTAGGCAGGCATCCAAGTCACCTCCTTATCCTCCATCAGTCCACTATAGGCCAGAATCTTACCCATCGAGAGCACGCCCTGACCTCCGAAACCACTGATAATTATTTCCTTTTTCATCGTTTTATCTTTTTCTTCTTGTTTATTGTTTAGAGTTTATAGTTTATAGTTGATTACCCTGCAAGCCATTCTACCTATAGAACATATCATCTATAAACTATAAACTTTAAACTATAAACATTATTCTCATTTCGTTGTATCCTTGAGGTCGCCTTTGGGATAGAAGGGGAACATGTTCTCCTTCATCCATTCGTTAGCCTTGGCAGGAGTCAGTTTCCATCCGCTGTTACAGGTAGAGACGAACTCCACGAGGCTTGAGCCCTTGCCAGCCATCGAAGCCTCGAAAGCCTTGCGCAGCGCCTTCTTGGCCTTGTTGATGGAAGCGACGCTCTCGACACTCTGACGAGTGACATAGCAGGTACCCTCGAGACCAGCAGCGATATCTGCCATCTTCAGGGGATAACCGTGCAACTGAGGATCACGGCCATAAGGACAAGTAGAGGTCTTCTGACCAATCAGCGTGGTAGGTGCCATCTGACCGCCCGTCATACCATAGATGGCATTGTTGACGAAGATGATGACGATATTCTCGCCACGGTTCAGGGCATGGATGGTCTCACAAGTACCGATACAGGCCAGGTCACCGTCACCCTGATAGGTGAACACCAGACGATCAGGCCAGCAGCGCTTGATACCCGTAGCCAATGCGGGAGCACGACCATGGGCAGCCTCCTGCCAGTCGATATCTATATAATTGTACGCGAAGACGGCACAGCCTACAGGCGATACGCCTACAGCCTTCTCTTCCATACCCATCTCTTCGATCACTTCGGCAATGAGTTTATGCACCACACCGTGCGAGCAGCCCGGACAGTAGTGCATATTATTGTCGTTCATGAGCGTCGGCTTCTTGCAGACGATATTCTCGGGTTGAACTATCTGATTTCTATCCATTTTCTTATTTCACTATTTTACTCTTTCACTATTTCACAATTGGCGCACAGCCAGATTGTCAAATCGTAAATTGTCAAATTGTCAAATGCTTTAAAGCCTCTACGATTTCCTCGGGTTCTGGAACAATACCGCCGAGACGGCCGAACTGCTCTACGGGAATGGCACCATTCACAGCCAGACGCACATCCTGTACCATCTGTCCGGCATTGATCTCCACCACGAGGATACCCTTCACCTTCTTCGACAATGCCTCAATCTGCTTGATGGGGAACGGGAACAGCGTGATCGGACGGAACAGACCGACCTTGACGCCCTGTTCACGGGCAATCTCGATAGCCTTCTCCGACAAACGGGCAGCACTTCCGAAGGCCACGATGGCATACTCTGCATCATCCATATGCTGCTCCTCGAAGCGGACCTCGTTCTCCTGAATCTTACGATATTTCTCTTGCAAGGCAAGATTGCGCTGCTCCATGATCTCTGGCTTCAACTCCAAAGAGGTGATCACGACGCGCTCACGATTCTTGGGCTTACCTGTAGAGGCCCAGGGACACTGCTTGATGACCTCCTCGTCAGTACGACGGGGTTTCTGTGGCGGCAACACCACCTTCTCCATCATCTGACCGATCACACCGTCGGACAGAATCATGGCAGGGTTACGATACTTGAATGCCAACTCAAAGGCGAGATCTACGAAGTCGGCCATCTCCTGTACAGAGTTAGGAGCCAGCACGATTACCTTGTAGTCACCATTACCACCACCGCGGGTAGCCTGAAAATAGTCACCCTGCGAAGGCTGGATCGTTCCCAAACCAGGGCCGCCGCGCTGGACGTTCACAAACACGCCCGGCACCTCGGCACCAGCCATGTAGGTGATACCCTCCTGCATCAGGGCGATACCAGGAGAACTCGATGAGGTCATGGCACGCTTACCTGCTCCGGCTGCACCATAGACCATATAGATACTGGCCAGTTCACTCTCGGCCTGAACCACCTGCATACCGGTAGTCTCCCACGGCTTAAGTTCTGCCAGCGTCTCAATCACTTCACTCTGGGGAGTAATAGGATAGCCGAAATAGCCGTCGCATCCGCAACGAATAGCAGCATGGGCAATGGCCTCATTGCCTTTCATCAACACAACTTCTTGCGTCCCTTCGGTAGCAAGCGAGTTCTCGATTACACGTTCTTCTGCCATAACTTATTCCTCCACTTTTTTACGATACACGGTGATACATCCATCGGGGCAGACGATGCCGCACGAGGCACAGCCCACACAGGCCTCCTCATTGACAGCCTCCACATACGGATAACCGTGCAGATTCACTTTGTTGGCCAGAGCGATGACCTTCTGAGGGCAGGCAATGATGCACAACTGGCATCCCTTGCAGCGCTCAGTATTCACCTCAATAGCACCTTTTAATTTTGCCATATTATCCTGTTTAATGCATTAAACTCTCAATTTCGGGGTGCAAAGGTACAAATAAGTGAGCAAAATGCAAAAGAAAATGGATTTTTTCTTTCCATTTTTCACTTTTTGCCCTACCTTTGCATCGTCAATGACACGAAAATCAATAAGGAATGATGAAAAAGGCAATTGTCATCGGAGCCTCTTCAGGTATCGGAAGAGAAGTAGCAAGACTGCTGATAAAGGAGGGTTGGACGGTCGGCGCTGCAGCCAGGAGGGAGGAACGTCTGAAAGAACTGGGTGCCGCAGCGATCGAGAAGATCGATGTCACGCAGGAGGATGCGCCCGCCAGGCTGAGAACGCTCATCGGCCGCATAGGCGGCATGGACCTCTTCTTCTATGCCTCAGGCATCGGCAAGCAGAACCGCGAACTGGAGGAAGGCATCGAACTGGCGACCATGCAAACCAACGCTATGGGCTTCACCAGAATGATCGGCGAGGCCTATCGCTACTTCGCTGAACAGGGTCGTGGACATATCGCTGCCATCACCTCCATAGCAGGCACAAAGGGACTTGGTCCCGCCCCCAGTTACTCGGCTACCAAGGCCATGCAGAATGTCTACCTGCAGGCTCTCGAACAACAAGCCAACAGCCGGGGGCTGAAGATCCGATTCACCGATATCCGTCCAGGCTTCGTAGATACCGCCCTGCTCGACGGCGACTTCCGTTATCCGATGATGCTCAAGCCCGAGAGTGTGGCCAGGGATATCCTTTCCGCCATCCACCACCGCAGGCACATACAGGTCATCGACTGGAAATACCGTCTGCTGACCAGCCTATGGAAAAGGATTCCACGATGCCTCTGGCGACATCTGCGGATATAAAGATTACATATTATTATATATGTATTCTCGCACCACCTTAATGGAGGCATACAGGCTAAAGCAGCCGTATGCTAAGATTTACACATTTGCGAGAGGCCTTTGAAGGTGGAGAGTTCGCGCTCGGTGAACTCCTTGCGGAGCATGTCCCATCCGTCAGGTACCTGTTTCAGGAACAAGCGTGTCAGTTGTGCCAGGAAACAGGAGGAGAAAAAGAGTGGCACGGCGGCGTTACCTTCATCAGCCACATCCTGGTTCTGATACTGCACCAGCCCCTGATACATGGGATGGCAGTGCATGCTCAGTTGACGATAGAACGATGCCATCTCCTTGTTCTTAAAGAGGTATCGCCAGGCCTGGCTGAAGGATATCATCTCCCGCCAGTTATCACTCTGCCAATTCTTCCATACGGTCTCACGCTCCTCATCTGTCTTCGGATGCTCGAAGAGGAAGTAGAACATGGCCAGATGCTCGTATACTGTGCGAGTCAGGGTCATCGTCTTATACTCCTCATGCAGTTCAAACGGCTGGCCCTTATATTCATAGACCAACCCCTCCTTGGTCAGTTTGTGGTTGCAAAGGTGTGTGGTCATCACCCGCTGGAGAATGGCATGGGCCACAGCAAAGCGCTCCTGCAGAAAAAGATCCTGACAGTTCACCAGCGTGTGGCAGATCACCTGGGTTGCGACACGCATAACCAGATCAGACTGTTCAAAACCCTCTTCGTTCACGGATTATACATATCTTTACAATAGAAGGCCATGATATCGTCGAGCATACGCTTGGCCTCGACAGCAGGACTGTCGGGGTCGAGTTCGATGGCCTGGATATAGCAGTTGATGGCCTCATGCCATTTCGACTCTTTACGAAAGGCATTGCCCTGCTCGTACCAATCCTCTGCCGACATCAATTCTTCAGGCTTCATGCTTCACTTATAATACTCTTTTTTCCCGGCAGCGAGGGTGTTCTTCATCAGCGAACAGATGGTCATCGGCCCCACCCCGCCAGGAACAGGCGTGATGTATGAGCACTTGGGACTGACCTCGTCGAACTTCACGTCACCGTTCAGGCGGAAACCGCTCTTACGGGTGGCATCAGGCACTCGGGTAGTACCCACATCGACGATCACAGCACCCTCCTTCACCATATCAGCCGTCACGAAATCGGGCTGTCCGATGGCGGCGATGATGATATCGGCTGCACGGCACTCTTCCTTCAGGGTCTTCGAACGCGAGTGGCAGACGGTGACGGTAGCGTCGCCATACTGTTTCTGCATCATCAACTGGGCCATGGGCTTACCGACGATGTTTGAACGTCCGAGGATGACACACTTCTTACCTGAGGTCTCGATGCCATAGCGCTTCAACAGGGTGATGATGCCCAGTGGCGTGGCCGAGATGAAACACGGCAGGCCGATGGCCATACGGCCGACATTGATGGGATGGAAACCGTCGACATCCTTACGATAGTCGATGGCCTCGATGATCTTCTGCTCATCGATATGCTTCGGCAGAGGCAGTTGTACGATGAAGCCGTCGACATCGTCGTCCTTATTCAGTTTATCCACACAAGCCAGGAGTTCGGCCTCGGTGATGTTATCCTCAAAACGGATAAGTGTGGACTTGAAACCACAAGCCTCGCACGCGAGTACCTTATTTTTAACGTAAGTCTCCGAACCACCGTCGTGACCTACCAACACTGCTGCCAGATGGGGCTGTTTGCCGCCACGAGCCATGATCTCCTTTACCTCTTCGGCAATCTCAGCCTTGATGGCTGCTGCTGTTGCTTTTCCGTCAATTAGTTGCATATTTTTTCTGTTTACAGTTTACAGTTTACAGTTTACGGTTTACAGTTCTTGCGTCCCTTCGGTAGCAAGCGAGCAAAGCTCGAGCGGATTACTTCTATAGTCAGAACGGCTTGCCAGCATATCATCTGTAAACTGTAAACCGTCAACTGTAAACAAAGTTAAAATTTCGGAATTCCTCCTCCCTTCATGGCCTTCATCGCGTTGGCCATCTGAGCCATCTTCGAGGAGCCCATGCCACTGACCATCTTCATCATCTTACGCGTCTGGTCGAACTGTTTCATCAAGCGGTTCACATCGTCGAGTTTCGTACCTGAACCAGCAGCAATACGACGGCGACGGCTCTGGTTGATGATATCGGGATTCTGACGTTCCTTCGGTGTCATCGAGTTGATGATGGCTTCGATGCCCTTGAAGGCGTCGTCGTCGATGTCAAGGTCCTTGATCTGCTTGCCTACTCCAGGGATCATCGAGGCAAGATCCTTCAGGTTGCCCATCTTCTTGATCTGCTGGATCTGACCCATGAAGTCGTCGAAGTCGAACTTGTTCTTACGGATCTTCTTCTCCAGGCGCTTGGCCTCTTCCTCGTCGTACTGCATCTGTGCCCGCTCGACGAGCGATACGACATCACCCATACCAAGGATACGGTCGGCCATACGTTCAGGATGGAACACATCGATGGCCTCCATCTTCTCACCCGTACCGACGAACTTGATGGGCTTCGTCACCACCGTACGGATGGAGAGGGCAGCACCACCTCGGGTATCACCATCGAGTTTGGTCAGCACCACGCCGTCGAAGTCGAGACGGTCGTTGAACTCCTTGGCGGTATTCACGGCATCCTGACCCGTCATCGAGTCGACCACGAAGAGCGTCTCGTTGGGATTGACGGCCTTCTTCAGTGTCTCTATCTCCTGCATCATCTCCTCATCGACAGCCAGACGACCGGCGGTATCGATGATGACCACATCGTTGGCCTTGGCCTTGGCTTCGGCGATGGCATGGTTGGCTATCTCGACGACGTTCTTGTTGTCAGGCTCAGTATAGACGGGCACACCGACACTCTCACCGACAACCTTCAACTGCTCGATGGCAGCCGGACGATACACGTCGCAGGCTACCAACAAAGGTTTCTTGTGGTTGCGGGTCTTCAACAGGTTGGCCAGTTTACCGCTGAACGTGGTCTTACCAGAGCCCTGCAGACCCGACATCAGGATGATGGCAGGGGCTCCTGCACGTCCCTCGACCTTCAGTTCTGAGGCTTTACCACCCATGAGTTCGGCCAGTTCGTCATGAACGATCTTCACCATCAACTGGCTCGGTTTCACAGCCGTCAGCACGTTCATACCCAGCGCCTTCTGCTTCACCGTGTCGGTAAAGTTCTTGGCCACCTTATAGTTGACGTCGGCATCAAGCAGTGCACGGCGGACGTCCTTCAGGGTCTCGGCAACATTGATCTCGGTGATCTTGCCCTCACCCTTCAGGATCTTAAACGATCTCTCAAGTCTGTCACTTAAATTCTCAAACATCTTTCTTCTTGTTTACTGTTTACAGTTTACGGTTTACAGTTGATTACTTCTATAGGCGGTATCCTCAGAACGGCTTGCCAGCATATCATCTGTACGCTCGAGCTCTGCTCGCTTGCTATTGAAAGGACGCAAGAACTTAAACCGTCAACTGTAAACTATAATTTATATTACTTCATATCCGAACTTCTCGCAGAGGGCGAGGCTCATCTCCTTCAGTTTGAACTTCTGAATCTTGCCGGAGCCTGTCAGCGGGAACTGGTCGATGAAGAACACGTACTTCGGAATCTTATAACGGGCAATCTTTCCGCGGCAGAACTCCTGTACATCCTCCGGCTCCATCTTCACGCCCTCTTCCAGGATGATGAAGGCACCCACGGCCTCACCGTATTTCTTCGACGGCACGGCAGCCACCTGTACGTCACGGATGCCGGGCATGTGATAGAGGTACTCCTCGATCTCACGCGGATAGATGTTCTCACCACCACGGATGATCATGTCCTTGATGCGACCCGTGATCTTATAGAAGCCCTGCTCGTCTTTCACGCCCAGGTCGCCCGAGTGCAGATAGCCGTTCTTGTCGATCACCTCAGCCGTGGCCTCGGGGTTCTTGTAGTAGCCCTTCATCACGTTGAAGCCTTTACAGCACATCTCACCCTGTACGCCGACGGGACACTCCTCACCAGTCTCAGGATCGAGCACCTTCACGTCGACAAACGGATAGTCGCGGCCTACGGTCGTACAGCGCTGCTCGAAGGTATCGTTCAGACAGGTCTGTGTCATACCTGGTGACGACTCCGTCAGACCGTACACACTCGTGATGGTCATATACATCTTCTCGGAGACCTGCTTCATCAATTCCACAGGACACAGCGAACCTGCCATGATACCCGTTCGCAGACAGGTCAGGTCGAACATCGAGAACATCGGGTGGTTCAGTTCGGCGATAAACATCGTGGGCACGCCATAGACGGCCGTACACCGCTCCTTATGGATGGAAGCCAGCACCACCAGCGGGTCGAACTTCTCGACCATCACCTCGGTACAGCCGTGCGTCAGACAGTTCATCGTGGCGAGCACCACACCGAAGCAATGGAACAGCGGCACACAGACACAGAGTTTGTCGTCCTGTGTGAAGCCCATGTTCTCACCCGTGAAATATCCGTCATTAGCGATGCCAAAGTGCGTCAGCATCACACCCTTGGGGAAGCCTGTCGTGCCTGAGGTATACTGCATGTTGCAGACATCGTGACAGGTCACCTTGCTCTTCATCTCCAGCAGGGTCTCGTCCTCCACGTTCTGACCTAAGAGCAGCAACTCAGCGGTGTTGAACATACCGCGATACTTCTCCATACCGATGAACACCACGTTCTTCATATAAGGGAAGCGCTCACTGTTCAGATGGCCGCGCTCACAGGTCTTCAGTTCGGGCAGCATCGTGTAGGTCATGTCCACGTAGTTACAGTCCCATGTACCGTCGGTGATACAGAGGGTATGCATGTCAGAGTCCTTACAGAGATACTCCAACTCACTCTGCTTGTAGTTCGTGTTCACCGTCACCAGCACGGCACCGATCTTGGCAGTTGCATAGAGAAACGTCAGCCAGTCGGGCACGTTTGTCGCCCAGATACCCACGTTCGAACCCCGCTCCACACCGATGGCAATCAGTCCCTTGGCGAGGTTGTCCACTCGCTCGTTGAACTTGCTCCAGGTGAAGCGCAGGTCACGGTCACTATAGACGATATATTCTTTATCGGGCGTAGTCTCAGCCCAGTGTTCAAGCCACTGGCCGAGGGTGCGCTCATGGAGTGTATAGCCCTCACTGCCGGTCTCGGCAGGATAGGTTCTGTCTGGCAGCGGTCTGCCTGCCATATCTAATTTCACGCTCTTTGTTTCCATCTTCAATCTTCAATATTCAATGATCAGAACGGAATATAAATAAGTGCAAGAATCTTGGCACTCTTACCTGGGGCACCGTGCAGATGATGCTTCACGATGGAGTCATAGTAAATCGAGTCGCCTTCCTTCAGCGAATACTTCTCCTTACCGTATTCCACTTCCACTTCGCCCTGCATCACGTAGATGAACTCCTCACCTTCATGGGCAGAGAGTTTATAGTCGGTATTCTCCTCAGGGTTGATGTCGATGATGAACGGCTCCATGTGCCGGCCGGCCTTCTGCTGGGCCAGGGGATGATACTCCATATGCTTACGGGCATCGGTGGCACCGTTCGAGAAACTGATGCTGCTTTCACGTTCACGGTCTGCTGCACGTGTCACCACGGGACCTAATGCGTCGTTGTCGTCCATAAAGGTACCCAGTCGCACACCCAGTGCACGGGCTATCTTGATCAGCGGCCCTAACGAGGGTAGGTTCTGGTCGTTCTCAATGCTGTTGATCTGCTCTACCGACAGACCTGTGCTCTCAGCCACTTCTTCAATGCTGAGGTTTTTCGTCTCTCTGAGTCCCTTGATTTTGGAACCGACATAAGTGTTAGTGTTGGACATAATCTACAAACTATAAACGTTAATTTTACAATCTAATTAAGCACATTATTTATTTTAGGGCGCAAAATTACAACAAAAAAATGAGACTCGCAAAACTTTGAGCCCGTTTTTGTTGTTTTTCTTAAATATTCTTCGTAACTTTGACCCCACAAACCCACAAATGCTATTAGGATGAAACGAGAAAAACCAGACATGAGCCGCCGAGAGTTCCTTCGCAGACTTGGCCTCGGCACAGGATCAGCCATGGCTCTGATGGCAATGGAGCCATTGAACGCACTGGCCCGACAAAACAAGGAAAGCATAGAGAATCGTATGACCTACCGCGTGCAGCACGGTTCTGGCAATCAGGTCTCCCTGCTCGGCTTCGGCATGATGCGCCTGCCAAATGACCAGGATGAGGTCAACAGCCTCGTAGACTACGCCATCGAGCACGGCGTGAACTATTTCGACACGGCTCCGATGTATATGAGGGGCAGGTCGGAAGTGCTGACAGGCAATGCCCTCGCCCGCCATCCCAGAGACAAGTTCTTCATCGCCACGAAGATGTCGAACCAGAGAGATAACCTCTGGGACTTCGACGAGGCAGTCAACATGTACCGCCAGTCATTCCAGCGACTGCGCGTGGATTATATCGACTACTATCTGCTGCATAGTATTGGCGGCGGAGGTGTAGACACACTGAGGAAACGATTCCTCGACAACGGCCTGCTCGACTTCCTGTTGAAAGAGCGTGAGGCCGGCAGAATCAAGCACCTGGGCTTCTCGTATCATGGTGACGTGAGTGCCTTCGACTGGCTGCTCGACCATAACGACGACTACCATTTCGACTTCGTACAGATCCAGATGAACTTCCTCGACTGGCGGCATGCATCGCTCAACACGAGCGGATGGAGAAAGGATGCCGATGCTGAATATCTATATGGGAAATGCGAGAAACTCGGTATTCAGTGTGTGGTAATGGAGCCGCTACGTGGCGGAGCCTTCGGTAATATGGCCCAAGAACTCACTGACCAACTGAAGGCCATGCGTCCTGACGACAGTACTGCCCGCTGGGCGTTCAGATGGGTTGGTTCCCACCCGAATATCCTCACCACGCTGAGCGGCATGAACCAAATGGACCATCTGGTGGAGAACATCCAGACATTCTCTCCACTTGAGGTTTGCACCGAAGCCGAGAACCAACTGCTGGCAAACATTGCCGACCAGATGATGGGATTCCCGACCATACCCTGTACTACCTGTGAATACTGTATGCCTTGTCCCTATGGAGTGAATATCCCTGGCAACTTTGCCTACTACAACAAGGCCGTCAACGATCATTTACTCCCATTGCCAGAGCCGACGGCAGCGGATTATGCTGAGCGTCAGAAACAGTTTATCGAGGGGTATCGCCAAGCACTGCCCGATGGCGACACATGGGCCCGAGCCTGCCAAGACTGCGAGGAGTGCCTGTCCAAGTGTCCGCAACAGATTCGTATTCCCAACCAATTGAGCCGCATCGTGCAGACGCTCCGTGTCAGACGTTAGTATCTCTGGGTGGTCGCTGTGAGAACTCACAACCGCAATATTGCTGGTTATAGAAGTCAAATTCTTTCAACAACTGATTACGGCGCTCATAGAGACCACCCTTACGCCAATTCTGAGCCCAAAAAGCGACAGAATCGCACATAGGGGACTGTCCCTGTCGTGAGATTCCGTTAACAGCCTGCTCAGCCAGATGGCCAGCACGCTCTATCTGTTCTAAACTCTTCCAACGGCTGGAAGCAAGAGTGGTAGTGAAATATCTGATATTTAATTCCTTAGCCTTCCTCGCAGCAACAGTCAGGCGAAGCGTAAAGCATTGCTCGCAGCGACGGCCGCGCTCAGGCTCACCTTCCAGTCCACATACATCTCTCCGCCATTGTTCATGGTCGTAGTCGCCATCGATCCAAGTGAGTCCCAGACACTCTGCATGGCGCTTGCTCTCCTGTTTGCGAATCTCATACTCTTCTAACGGAAAGATATTCGGATTGTAATAGAATATGGTCGGACGGATATCATGCTGCACCAGCCACTCGACGATGGCAGAGGAACAAGGTGCACAACAGGCATGCAACAAGACATCCTTGAGTCCTTCAGGCACTATAATTGCTGGTTTCTTCATCACTATTTTCACATTTCGTCTGCAAAGATAATCATTTTTGTCCATAATGAGTGTTAATCTTCCCAAAAAACAGATTCATTCCATTTATATTTCGTAATTTTGTCGAATCAACAACCGTTACTACTATATCGTATGAATCTGAATCTGACAGACAACATCAAGATGCCTGACCATCAGTTAAGGCGACAGGTCATCGACCTCTGTAACAAGACAGGCAAGCCCCTATTGAAACTCTCCACCAAGGACTATATGGACAACGACCTGGGCCACCTCGTCGAGCAGTTCGACGGACAAGCCGGTTTGGTGAACATCGAAGTGTTCAACGAACTGCAGCACACCATCACCGGATGGCCTGGCGGCAAGCCAGACGTAGACGACACCACCCGTCCTGAGCGGGCCAAGCCCTACCCCAAACGGGTCATCGTCTTCTCCCCCCACCCCGACGACGATGTCATCTCGATGGGAGGCACCATCCGACGGCTGATGCAACAGAAGCACGACGTGCATGTGGCCTACGAGACATCGGGCAATATCGCTGTGGCGGATGAGGAAGTGCGGCTCTATATGCACTTCATCAACGGCTTCAACAAACTCTTTGCCAACGGCTCCGACGAGGTCATCAAGATCCGCTATCGTGAAATCATGAGTTACCTGAAGGAGAAGAAAGAGGGGGATTGGGACAATAAGACCATCCTCACCGTGAAGGGTCTGATCCGTCGTGGTGAGGCCCGTAATGCCTGTGGCTATAACCATATCACCAAGGATCATATCCACTTCCTCGACCTGCCGTTCTACGAGAGCGGCAAGATTGAGAAACTGCCTATGACGGAGCGCGATGTGGAGCCGATCATGCAACTGTTGGAGGAGATACAGCCTCATCAGATCTATGTGGCAGCCGATCTGGCTGACCCTCATGGCACCCATCGTAAGTGTACTGATGCCGTATTCGCCGCCATCGACGAGGAGAAGAAAGCCGGTGCCGAGTGGTTGAAGGACTGCCGGGTATGGATGTATCGAGGGGCCTGGGCAGAATGGGATGTGGCCGACATCGAGATGTGCGTGCCGATGAGTCCAGAGGAACTGCGTGAGAAGCGGAACGCCATCCTCCGGCATCAGAGTCAGATGGAGAGTGCGCCGTTCCTAGGGAACGACGAACGGCTGTTCTGGCAGCGTGCCGAAGACAGGAATCGTGAAACGGCCAAACGTTATGATGCCCTCGGCCTGGCCTGCTATGAGGCGATGGAAGCATTCGTGGAGTACAAGTTTTAGTTTGTTTATAGTTTAAAGTTTATAGTTTATAGATGATTACAAGAATAGGCGGAAGACATCTCATATATATAATCATGTGTCTGTTATCATTTAGCCCGGCAAGGGCACTGGCGGGTAATCCGGCCAACTATGAAGTGGTGCCCCTGCCACAGAGCATTGTCATGCAGAAAGGGGAGCCGTTTATCCTCGAAGCGGGTGTCGAAATACTGGCAACAGCAGACCTTCAACAAGAGGCCGAATTCTTAAAGCAGTATCTGAAAGAGGTTACTTGGAATGATCTGCCCATAGTTCAGAAACGGACGAAGAAAGTACGCTATATCGAACTGGCCGTCTCATCCAACGTGAAAGAGGCGGAGGGCTATCTTCTCACTGTCAGCCAGAAGGGTGTCACCATCCTTGGAGGCTCTGCCGCAGGCGTCTTCTATGGCATTCAGACATTGAGGAAGGCCGTGAAAGAAGGGCCCATCATGAACCCTGTCATCATCACCGATGCCCCCCGTTTCGTTTGGCGAGGCATGCACCTCGACTGCTCGCGTCATTTCTTCTCTGTGGATTTCGTGAAGAAGTTCATCGACCTCCTGGCGCTCCACAACATGAACCGCTTCCACTGGCATCTGACGGATGATCAGGGATGGCGCATCGAGATCAAGAAGTGGCCCAAACTGATATCAGTAGGTTCAAATCGCTCAGGCACCATCATCGGCACTAACTCCGACATCGACGATGGCATCCCCTATGGCGGCTATTACACACAGGACGAGGCCCGTGAGATCGTGGCCTACGCCGCTGCCCGTCATATCACCGTCATCCCAGAGATCGACATGCCCGGACACATGCTCGCAGCCCTCGCCAGTTATCCGGAGTTAGGCTGCACGGGCGGGCCTTATCAGGTGGGGCACTACTGGGGTGTCTATAAGGATGTGCTCTGCGTCAGCAACGAGCGTGTCTACCAGTTTGTCGAGGATGTGCTGACGGAGATTATGGATATCTTCCCTTCCGAAGTCATCCACATCGGCGGCGACGAGACGCCCACAGACAAATGGCTCCAATGCCCCAGGTGCCAAGCCCTGCAAAAGCAACTTCCAGCCCCTCAACAGGCAGCGGAGGATTTTGAACCCCTGACCTCCAAACTCTCACCCCTACAAGCACATTTTACCAAAAAAGTCTTTGATTTCCTCACCTCCAAGGGCCGTCGTGCCTTAGGATGGGACGAGATCCTCGACGGCTCCCCCCAGAGTGCGATGATCATGTCTTGGCGAGGCACCGAACCTGGTGCGAAGGCTGCAGAGACAGGCCACGATGTGGTGATGACACCCACCACCTACTGCTACTTCGACTACCAACAGGTGAAGGATACGCAGTTTGAGCCCAGCCGTTGTGGCGGTTTCATCCCCATCGAGAAAGTTTATTCGCTCGATCCTGCCCCAGACAGCCTCTCCGTAACAGCCCGGGAGCATATCCTCGGAGCACAGGCCAACCTCTGGGCGGAGTACATGACCAACGAGGCGATGGTCGAGTATCAGGCTCTGCCTCGCATGTCTGCACTCTCTGAAGTCCAGTGGACACAGCCAGACCGCAAGGACTACGAAGCCTTCAAGGAACGGCTGACACGACTCACAGCGCTCTTTGAACTCTATCACTACCAGTACGCCAAACATCTCTGGCCGGACAGGCAGATACCCAGCCGCTGGCAATTTTGATTGAAAATCACAAGAGTAACTGTTTCTCCCCCTAAGTTCTTGCTTCCCTTCGGTAGCAAGCGGCAAAGCCGAGCGAGGGGGAGTCAGAGGGGGTCTGAACAATGGCTTATTATAGTCCCCTCGCTTTCCAGATACGGTCCTTCGCCGCATTGATCTCCTGGAACTTCTTCTCAGCAGCCTTGCGCACATCCTCGCCCAGGGCTGCCACCTTGTCAGGATGATGCTCGAGGGCCAGTTTGCGATAGGCTTTCTTCACCTCGTCATCAGTAGCATTCGGACTGACACCCAGCACCTTATAAGCATCCTCCAGCGTGTCACCTTGCAGATGCAGCATCGAGTCAACCTCAGAGGCCGACATACCCAACCACTGGGCACACTCCCTTAAGGCCGAAATCTCGCTCAGAGGCACACGACCGTCAGCCTGAGCCACCATCACCAGATAGTTCAGCAACTGCAGCCGCTGCGAATAGTCCATCTGCTGGTTGATCTGTCCGCAGCATTGGCGCACGGTCTGCTTGAACTGCGTCCAGCCCTCACGCTTCTGCTCATCGAAGAGTTTGTTCAGGATCTCATTGCCCTGGCTGACGGCATCCTGTCCGAAGTTCTGACGGAGCATCTGGCGCACCAGTTCCATCTCCGAGTGCATCGCCTTGCCGTCGGCCTTAATAATATAAGAGGAGAGCACCAACAGCGAGAACAGGAAACTGTTGCGCTGTCCCTGCTGCTGCCGCTGACGATAGGCCCGCTGGTAGGCCTCGTTGAAGTCCTGATACGAACGCTGCTGACTATAGTCACGCTGAGAGCCTGAGCCCCACGTGCCTGAATTATCCGGAGAGTTCACCCCGTCGAGCATCGAGTCGAACAACGAGCCGACAAGATACCCCGCCAGAGCCCCCAACGGGCCTCCGGCCATCCATCCGATGAAGCCTCCAATCCATTTTCCTGCTGCCATAATTACTTTATTATTACCCATTTACCACCTTTATCTGGTCCTTCTCTTCTAATGACACCAGCGTCTTGCATTTTCTTGAGATGCTTGCTGACGGCACTGCGATTGATGCCTAAGCGCTCTGCCATCTTTGACGAGGAGATATGTGCATCCTCACGAATCATCTGCAGGATAGCGTCGCGCGTTTCCTGTCCACCTTTTCTGTCCACCTTTTCGGTTTTCTGTCCACCTTCTTGTGACTGATGAAAATTCTCAATCTCATGGCGAAAATTCTTGATGTGCTCCTGTAGCATAAACTCTCGGAATGGTTCCATCGAATCGTGTTCACGGGATTGAATCAAGGCCTGAATATACTCTGCCTTATCCTCCTTGTTGACCTTTACTGGAATCAAACCATATTCAAATTGCAGATGGTTCATGACGAGCCTGGACATTCTGCCATTGCCATCTACCCAGGGGTGAATCGTCACCAATTGGAAATGGGCATCGAAACTGAGCATATATTGGCTGATCACATCGTCAGAAGCCAATGCTGCGCGACGTTCATTAACCTGTTGGCAGAATGCTTCTAGTTTGGCAGGCACTTTCTGATAGTTCAAATACGATTTCCCTCCTGCGCCTGCAGTAACATTTACCAGTCGCAAGTCGCCTTTAGAAGCATCGAATGAGCCTAACGCAGTATTGTAGACACTACCCGTATTCTTCATGACGATAGCAGACAAGCCTTTCAGCATATCCACGGAGAAGTCTATATGAGATTTTGCCAACTGCTGGCTATGTTCATAGGCTTTCTTCAGGTCGAGATTCATCAGTTGCTCTTGCATGGTTCGCCCTTTGGCTGCGATGCCTTCATCAAACAGCAACTGATTCTCTATCTCCGTAACTGTCGAACCTTCAATAGCGGTAGAATGGGTAATAAGCGAATAGAGATAGAACTTGTCGTAGTCTATCTGATCAGCGATTCCAAGTCGTTTGTACTCGTTTAGCACCTCTATTAATTCTTTCTTTGATGCCATATCTATTGTTCTTTATCAGGACACTTTTACTTTCACCCTTGCCATACTCATTCTTTATTTTTGCAAAGATAATGATATTTCCATAAAATGGAAATCATAAAATGGAAAAAGTGAGTATCATTAGCATCTTTTAGCATAATCGCTGATGCCTGGTTATATGGTTGCTGATGCCTGGTTACATGGTTATCGATGCCAGGTTACACAGTCGCTGATGCCTGTTATACCCCCATAACAGGCATTCCTTACTCTCGTGGAAGGCATCTCCAACAGTCGTGGAAGGCATCAGAACGAGTGTTAGAAGGCATCGTTACAAACGCACCCCCTATTTTGCCATGTCGGGATGACAAAATGGCGGTTCTGACTCAAGAAACGGTCACGGTCACAGCTGTGACCATGTGACCATTCCATACTATTCCGCCAAAATTTGTAATCAATATTCAAATAATAACCATCAATATCCATTTAATTATATCTGACTCATTTCCAACTATTTAATAAAACGAATATTGAATATATGAAGTCAATCCGTAAAATAAGTTGATTTCCAAACCCATTGCTGCGGTCACATGGTCACAGTTGTGACCGTGACCGTTTTGGGGGGAAAATCATTGGCGGTTTGAGGAAAAATGAGTACCTTTGCCACCTAAATATAGAATAAAGGTGTAAATATGAACAGCAAGGAAGAAACAAAAGACCGCAACCGGCTAGAAGTGGCCCTCGATCACGAGACAAATCAGATGATAGCCTATATAGCCTATAACTGGGACGTGGCCGCCAGCCGCATGGAACAGATTGTGACAGAACGCGAACAGGGACTGTACGACGATGACGGCACAGAGGCGATGGCCGTGTTCTGCCGACTGGAGCGCGTCCTCTCTGCCCTGTTCGCCCTCAACGGCCGTCCGCAGGCGGTGTTGTTGAAGAGTTATCGTGAACTGTTGGAACAGATGACTGACGACAAACGCATGGACCGTGAGATAGCAGACATCATGACAGCCGAGACCTCAGAGTTGTCGATCCAGGCGCCCACCATCTGGAAACGGCTGGGCGAGATGCTGTCCAGTGCCGGAAAGTCTGATAGCGAGAGCAAGGCCGTGGTGCGCGAACTCTATCAGAAAAACTACATCCCCAATATGGAGGGCGAGGATGCCCTGAAAGCCATGCAGTCGCTGGTGTACGAACAGGAGCCTGACGAAGAGGAGAAAAAGAGAAGAGCACAGTTGGTCGACGGACTGATCTATTTTGGCGAGAGCATCGGTAAACTGGCCTCTGGCACCAAACAACTGATGGCCATGGGGCTGGCCTGCGTGCAGATAGCCGTCAGACTGGCCCTGGATGCCAACGACCTGCAAAAGAAAGAAGATGCCGACGTCGATGCCTTCTTCCAGATGGCCAAACAGGAACTGCTGTCGAGCGACGCCTGGCAGGAGTACTGGCGCAGTCATATCGGTCACCTCTCCCAGAAGGGCAGTGTGAAGAGCGAGTTGCGAAAGGATGCCGAGGAGGTGAAGCAAGAGTTGCTCGACACCAACCGCTATCTCTATACGAAGATGGAGGAGTCGCCAGAGAGTTTCGGCCGTGCCCTGAAGGAGGCCGGCCTGAGCGACGACGATATGCTCCGGCTGCTCTGGCTCGTGGCCAAGAAGGAGGCCATCGAAAAAGAGATGGGACCAGTGGAACCTGAACGCGGACAGATGGAGAAGGGCGTGTTTGAGGCCTCGCAGAAACTGAAGGAAAAGGCCACCGACAAATACTACGACCACTACGACGAGATATGGGACGATATCGTGCTCAACGACATCATCGCCTCGCAGTTGAAGGACTTTGCCAAGGGCAAGCATAATGACGGTTTCAACATGCAGGTGTTCTGTCAGATTGTGGGCTGGCTGCAGGAAAACTACAGGTTCTACGGCGAGAATACGTCCGTCACATTGGGGAAAACCTTGAACCACGGCAAGGAATCTGATACCTTTAAGAAGTATTTCGGCGTCAAGGACAGAGATCTCAACCAACAGACCATCAGCGAGTTAACGGCTATCATGGCGAAGCGAAGGGCATAGGGGAAAACTTCGTGGGAAATCCCGTTTGGATTTCCTTTTATTCCCTTATTCCTTTGCAGCCGCTTATGATAGCACTTAGTTCATCATTTAGCGGCAAGCCTCGCCAGGCGAGCATGGCTGCTTACCGTCAACTGCTGGCGGAGAATCACGTGGAGGAGATCCTCCAGGATGTGAAGCAGAACAAGAATCTGGATCGCAAGAAGGAACTGCCCGTGTGGCTGCCCCTTGCGGCAAGTTTTAAGAATGGTACGCGCAAGGCCGAAGATGCCGTGCCCTCAGGACTCTTTTTCCTCGATATCGACGAGAAGGGTCTGACGGAGGCTCTTTGGAATAAGGTACGCGAGGAACGGCTCATCCAGGAGTTCCGCATCGTGTACTTTGCCGAGAGTGCCGGTGGGGGAACCCACATCTGGGCTTGGCGCACACCAGGACTCTCTATCGAGGAGGACATCCAAAGGCTGGCGAGTCGGCTGGGTGTCAGTTACGACTCGCATGTCACGGATCTGGCCCGCTGCTGTTTCATGGTCAGCGAGCAGTATGTGAGGCTGCTGGATCCTGTGGTGTTTGAGGAAAACAGAGGTGAGTGGTTAGAGGTAAGAGGTAAGAGAATAGACTCTTCCGCGACAAACTCTGACAACAAAACAAATCTCTCACCTCTTACCTCTTACCACTCACCTCTAAATTACAAAGACATCCCCTACTCTCAGATCGTCCAGGCTCTGCTCTGGAAACTGGGCTATGGCGATGCCCCTGCTGAGGGTGAGCGCAATACGGCCCTCTACACCATGAGCCGCTATCTGCGCTTCATCTGCGACTTCGATGAGCAGAAACTCTTCGCTATCCTACCCCACTGGGGACTCCCTGACCACGAGGTGATCTCAACCATCAAGAGTGCCGTTGCGAGTGTCCGTCCTACGGATATGCCCTCACAGATGAAAGAGGTGCTGTCGTCACTGGGTGCAGCGATGGAGGTGGAGACGGAGAAGGCCGAAGACTCGCCTATCCCGACTGTCGACAACGAACTGCCTGGCATCCTTCAGGATCTGGCAGACCACGCTCCAGAGGAGTTCAAGGAAGCCACGCTGATAGCAGCAATGCCCATGCTGGGTACGCTGGCCACAGGTATCCGAGCCCGATATAACGACGGCAAGATAAACTCTGCCAGTTTCATCGTGGATATCGAGGCGCCTCAGGCCACTGGTAAGTCGTTCGTCGACGATGAGTTCGCTCTGCTGATGGATCCCATCATCAAGCAGGACGAGGTGGAATGGCAGAAGGAGATAGCCTACTCGCTGGCCAAGAAAGACGGTCAGGATGTGGAGAATCCTTGTTCCCAGATTCGCATCCTTGAGCCCAACATCGGCGTGTCGGCCTTCCTGGAGCGCGCCCTCTATGCCAAGGGCAAGCATCTCTTCACCTATGCCCCTGAGATTGAGACCGTGCTGAAGAACAACAAGGGTGGTGCGTGGACAGAGAAGAACGACCTCTTCCGACTGGCCTACGACAATAAGCCCTGGGGTCAGCATCGCATCTCGAAGGACTCGTTCTCTGGCAAGGTCACGCTGTATTATAATATGGTGATGTGCGGAACGCCCAACAAGTGCCGTGCCTTCTTTGCCGATGCCGAGAGCGGACTGGTGAGCCGGGTGACGCCTGTGGTGCTGCCTGATATGGTGGGAGCCAAGATGCCAAAATTCAAGCATTGGACGAAAGATGAGGAGGAGAGTGTGAAGCGCCAGTGCCTCTGTCTGATGGACGAGGAGGGCGAGGTGGACCTGCCGCTAATCAACAAGGCCCTCGAGGAATGGGATGAAGAGAAGCGTCAGGAGTATCTGCAGACGCTGCGCTATTCGCTCGATGTGCTCCGTCGCCGTGCTGCCCTCAACGGTTTCCGGGCAGGCATCATCGCCTATCTGCTCGAAGGCCGTCAGGAAACAGAGCGAGCCATCAAGTTCGCCCGCTGGTATGCCGAGCGCTGCCTGCACTATCAGTTACAACTCTACGGCGACAAGATCGACGCCCTCCACAACGGCCCAAGCCCTCAGGCCTCGAAGGGTAACGTCCGCTATCTGGATGCCCTGACCAAGGAGTTCACGAAGGAGGACCTGGTGACCCTCCGTCTGGCCAACAATGAGTCGCCTGTGGTGAAGACCATCACCTGGCGCTGGGTGAAGGAAGGCAAGATCGAGAAGATCGACACCAACCTCTGGCGAAAGATCGGTTGAACAACAGTTAAGCCGGATGCTGCGAAGCGTCCGGCTTAACTGTTGATTACACATTTTGTGTAATTACACGCAGCAACGAAACAGGGCGAGGCTCACTATATTTGGAGTTGGTTTCGGAAGTAAATATTGTTAATTCTTGAGGTAAATGATGCCGTAATACCATAATTATTTGTAATTTTGCACGCTCTTAGCAAAGACAGACTATACTTTATGTCAGAAACGTCCCTGAAACGCCAACTGAAGGTACTCACCATCCCAGTGTTCATCGAGATGGCCCTCGTCATGATGCTGGGGGCTGTCGATACTGTGATGCTGAGCCGCTACAGCGACAACAGCGTAGCAGCGGTAGGACTTGACAACCAACTGATATCGCTCGTATTCCTGGTCTATCAGTTTTTCTCGATGGGTGCCGCCATCCTCTGTGCACAGTACATCGGCGCAGGACTGAGGAAGCGATTGGTACAGGTGGTAGGTATGGCTCTGACGGTAAACCTGATGCTTGGTATGACGGTCAGCGCCCTGCTGTTCTTCTATGCCGAACAACTCTTGCAACTGATGGGCCTGCGCCCCGAACTGATGGGCGACGGACTGGTGTATCTGCGGCTGACGGGTGCGCTGTCGTTCTTTCAGGCCTTGTCGCTGACTTTTTCAGCATCGTTGCGCAGTGCCGACAAGGTGGTCTATCCGATGGTGGTGACGGGCATCGTCAACATCCTTAATATTCTGGGCAACTATGCACTTATCTTCGGCCACTGGGGCTGTCCGCAGTTAGGTGTCGAGGGTGCTGCCATAGCAACGGCCGCCAGCCGAGCCATCGCGATGGTGCTGTTGGCTGTCATCCACTTCAGGGTACACATTCCACGCTTCCCCTTGCGCTATTTCCGTCCCATCCCATGGGAGGAACTGAAGAACCTGCTTTACATCGGCATCCCCGCCATGAGCGAGAACATTTCCTATTGCCTGTCACAAGTGGTGATCACGTATTTCATCAACCAGATCAGCAACGAGGCCTTGGCTACGCGTACCTACTGCCACAACATGATCATGTTCGTCTATCTGTTCTGCATCAGCATTACGCAGGGTGGCGACATACTCGTGGGGCATCTTGTCGGCCAGCGGCGTCATCAGGCGGCTTACGTTCTAGGCAATTATTTCTTCCGATGGTCGATGGTCATCACGCTCACAGGATCGGCTCTTCTGGCGCTGGCCGGGCGCAGCATCCTCAGTGCCTTTACAGATAATCCGGAAATCATTGCGATGGGTGTATGGGTGCTTTTCATCGACTGGTTTCTGGAGATTGGCCGCACGTCGAACATCTTCGCCGTTGGTACCCTGAGGGCCACGGGCGATGCCATCTATCCTGTGGTCATCGCCATCATCTTCAACTGGAGCATCGCCGTGGGGTTAAGTTATGTCATCGGCATTCCACTGGGCTTTGGTCTCGTGGGCATGTGGGTAGGCTTTGCCCTCGACGAGAACATCCGGGGCGTCATCCTCATGCGCCGCTGGCGGTCAGGGAAGTGGAAGAACAAAGGGTTCGTGAAAGAATAACGCTGATTGTGCCGTCACGGCTTTTTTCAATTCACCAATCTGGCACTAAGTTTCTTTCCGTCCTTGTTCCAGGTGAATATCCAACTGCCCTTGCGGCTCGTGATGGTGTTGCCCGACACGCCGACGATCTCGCCGACGTCAGAGACGTTCATGGCTTTCAGCACCTTGCCTTTGGCGTCGTAGATGCGATAGAAGGAGTAGTACTTCGCCACGAAGAAGTCACTACCCCACCCTTTCAGATCTCCCACGCTGCTGCGCGATAGTCCGCCTATCTTCTTACCAGCCTCGTCATAGACGTAGTACCAGTTCCTGGTCTCCTCGATATATGAGATCTGCTGCCGCTGGGCATAAACACCAACAGCCAGCAACGTCATTAATATAATCAATAGTTTTCTCATACGCACATGATACAGAGCATCGTTAGGTCGTCGCTCTGCGGGGCATCGCCTACATGCTGCCTGACACTCTCCGACAAGCGTTCCACCATCTGTCTGGCTCCCGTATAGGGCTGGCTGGCAATGACGTCGAGGATACGGTCATCGCCAAACTGCAACTGCTCACCATCCTCTGCCTCCGACAGGCCGTCAGTATACAGGAACAGAGGCCTGCCCTTGATATGCTCGATGACCTCGCCTTTGAACACCAAGTTCGGCCACAAGCCGATAGGAGCATTCGCCTCCATTTCTACGAATACGGGGGCTGTGGGAGTGGTGCTGTTCAGTCTGCGGGCCATCATTACTGGCGGATTGTGACCAGCATTACAGTACAAGAGTTTGCCGCTTTGCACGTCGATCTCTCCGATGAACATGGTGCAGAACATGCCATTCTCATTATTCTCTGACACAGTCTCGTTAAGCCGCGTGGCAATATATTCCGGCGGAAATCCCTCCTTGGCCACCATACGAAACAAATTGACAATCACCGACATGAAGAGTGAAGCAGGTATACCCTTACCGCTGACATCGCCAATACAGAAATAGAGCCTGTTGTTCTGAATGAAGAAATCGTAGAGGTCGCCTCCAACCTCCTTGGCCGGCTTCAGGATGCCGTAGATGTCGAAATGGTCGTGCTGGGGGAACCGGCTTGGCACCATCCCCATCTGTATATCTCTTGCGATGCGAAGTTCACTCTCCATACGCTCCTTGGCCGTCGTCGTCTCCTCCAACTGGTCGTAGGCCGTCTTCAGGTTCGTGTTAGCCTCCTGCAGTTGTTCGTTCATGCGCCTCAGTCGGCGTGCATTCTGGCTCCTTCGCCAGAGGATGTAAGCAAGGGCCAGGATGATGAGTGCAGCGATGGCGATGGCCGACGTGGTGAAGATCCTGCGAGCCCGTGCAGCCTGTTCCTGCGCTGCCATCTTCGACTCGTATTCGCTGATCTGCAGGTTCTTATTATGCTTGTCGAGACTATCGTTCTGCAGCCTGACAGCAGCATTCTGCAACTCTACCTCCTTGTTTTTCAGGTTTAGTTGCAGCGCCTCTTCCCCCAGCCGCTTCTGCTCCAGTTCACTAGCCATATTCTCTAACTGTAGCGACTGGTTACGCAGTTTCAGTTCCTTCTGTTCGTTCTCCAGGCGCCCCACGTCCATCGAGGTAATCATCTCCAGGAGCAGATGCGAATTGCGAGCCTCGTTGACGGAGTCTTTCCATATTATATAATTAGTCAACGACTTGAAGGCCATCTCGTAGTTCTTCTGCTCACGGTAGATTTCACGCTCGAGATTGTAACGCGTCATCGGCGCACGGATGGTGGAGGCAATTCGCAGGGCCTCGTCGAAATGACGGTCAAGAATACATCTATGTATCTCCACCCTCTGACCATAGATATCATCCCGTCCATAGGCTTCTTTGACCTTCTTCCGCTCTGCATAAAAGCGGTTGAAGTCTGTCCTGAAGTCACTGTTCTTGGGGTGGTATGCGGCACTGTCAGCAGCCGACATACACATCAAGGAGTAGGCATTCAAGCGGTGTAATTCATTCAAATGAGGCTCATGGATGGCCTGCTCAGCGTATTGGATGGCATTCTCCATGTGGCTTCGCAAATAAGAGATCTTCGACAGTTCTATCAGACTGGAAGCCGCACTCTCATTGGGCAGGTATTCATGCAGGTAGTTGACAGCCTTCTTGAATCCATTGATGGCCTCCACATGATTCTGCATTTGCTCATGGGCATAAGCCGACACGTGGAGTCCGTTATAGATGCCCCACTTGTTGCCCTGCCTGATGGCATGTTCCTGCATCTCCTTGGCAATCTGCATGGCCCTGCTGCGATGCTGCCGATTACTGGAGAAGAGCACCTGGTTGGCCCAGGCACGGTAGAACATACGATCGTCGCCCGCCTCCTCTGCCGCCACTTTCAGACTGTCGGTGACACTGATGAACTCGTCGTAATCATAGCCACTATAGAGTTTATACATCCTGGCCTGCAACCGATTCACCTCGTCGGATGCAGTCTTCTGAGCACTGGCATTCAGCACCGTCAGACACAGCAGCAAACCCATCAGATGTATTTTCATGCTGATGTGATAACCGTTAGCAAGTCTTGCTGGATAATACCGTTGGTGGCGACGACGCTGTTGCCTTGGGTGAAATCGGAAGAGCCAGAATAGTCGGTGACCGTGCCACCTGCCTCCATCACAATCAGACTGCCAGCCATGTAGTCCCACTGGCCTATATACTGCTCGGCATAGCCGTCGAGGCGCCCGCAAGCCACATAACAGAGGGCCATCGCCGCAGAACCGCACATGCGGATGCTGCCTACATGGCCATAGAACACATCAATCAATCGTTTGATCGTCGGCTTATAAGCATCACTGTTATAAGGCAGTTGCAGACAGAACAGGGCATCCTGAATCTTCTGGCTGCTGACGTGCAACTTATTATGCATTATGCATTGTAAATTATGCATTAAATAGGCTCCCCCACCCTTCCAGGCATAGAAGCACTCATCGGAGCAAATCTCATACACCACACCGATCAATATCTCCCTCCCCTCCATCAGCGCAATGCTCACAGCATACGGTGCATACCGATGAATGAAGTTCGTCGTGCCATCCAGCGGATCCACCACCCAACACAAAGGGGACTGTCCCCGTTGTGCGGTTTGTTCCTCTGTGATAAATCCCGCCTCAGGCAACAGCTCCCGCAACGCACTGACAATCAGCCGTTCCGACCCTTTATCCACATACGACACATAGTCATGTGCATGCTTCCGCTCCACGCTCTCAAGGGAGAACTTTTCACGTTCCCCCTTGATATACTCCCCTGCCCGTCGTGCTATCTCGCACACCGCCAAGGTATATCTTTCTAAATCCATTTCCTTTTTCACGCCTGCAAAGGTACGAATTATTTTCCAAACCACAAGCGCTTTGATTATTATTTCAACTACTCCTTATTATTTATAATCGTCACGATGTCTGCGGCATTGATTTTTTCATCAGAGTTTGCATCGGCAGCATCAATGTTGAATTTATCCGAAGGCTTGCCCATGATATAGTTGGCGAGTTCATCAGCATCATCCTCATTGACAAATCCATCATTATTCACATCACCAAGAATGACTACCGGCTTACGGTCCGTACTGTCGTAGAGGCGGGTGATGGCACGGATGGCATCCTCCCAAGTCAGCGGATTATCCCAGTGGAAACTGTTTGCGTCTTTGTCTAAAGCAATGACGTTGATGCCAGATTTGTCAGATACGTGCCAGAAGTTCCAGAACCAACAAGTCATCCTACCTCCGAAGACTTTATTCCTCCAAAACATATCTTCTGGCGCATCTTCCTCGCCAGGATCCATCCAGTGAGGCAGCAACTCATCATAATAATTGGAATCTCCATCCCAGATATCTTCTGGTTGTTCACCGCCACCAGCATTACCTGTCTCAGCTCCAATGCATCTAGCGGTATAGTACGCCATACATGCTGCCATGCCTCTATTAAGAGGCACTTTGTAGTCTGTGATATAGTTGTTGAAATAGTTCATTGAGTTTGGCGCAAACTTTACTATCAACTGTTTGAGCATAGCCTTGAATTCCTGTGAGCCAACCTGAGCTGTGCGTTCCTTTTCAAAATAAGACTTATTGAGGTATTCCATCAAGAAAGCACGATCATAATCATCCAAGCCTGAGTCTGCAAACCTTCGAATACGAATATCGTCAAGGTAGAACTCATTGTTTAAGTCGCCCTTGTCAACAGAAATCCAAATGCTCTTGATTCTTGAAAAGCTTCCATTACCATTATAACTTGAAAGTGGCATTTGGACTCTTTGCCATTCACCAGTGAATTTACCTTCTATAGTATTCTTACCGTTAAGCACGGCCCCCATGCCGTATTGTACAGACTTATCACCATCGTCGAAAGTCCCAAGGTAGATATTAAGTGTCAGGTCTGGATCGCTGTTCTTGATGAAAAACTCAAGGCAATAATCTTCATCGGCCAGTTGCTGGATATCAATATCGGAGTTGAAGCAGAATTCTATTATCTGTCTTTCGTTTTTCTTATTTGGGTCTTGCCCGTCTCTGTTCCAACGGATACAGGTTCTGCCAAAGTGAGTATCCTTTCGGTGATGCAAATTTATTCGCCACATATTTCCTCCAACTGTGGACTGTTCAGCATATTCCACCCAGTGGTGTTCTGCCATCATATCTACAGGATTTATGCCATCGTAAACATAATAACTATCTGTTAAATCTGGTCCATCCACATATAGAGGCAAGCCTTCCTGATATGTATCAATTTTGGTTTTCGGGTGTATGTCAAGGGGCTCCATTATGCCATTTCGGACAACATAGGGAAGCATTTTCTCGCTCGACACGAAATAGTCGGTACCCTCTATGTCTTCTATTGAAATTCTACGTTCCCCCATCTCGTTGTTAAAAACAACATTTTCCACAGGGATATAAGTCTCTGTTTTATCCACATAGTGGTCACCTTCCAGTTCACAAACCTGCAAATAACCTTCTAAATAAAAATTAGTGTCCCCAAACAGTCCATCACCAGACTTCTGTACAATAATCTCTTTTACACCGTCACCATTGAAATCGTAGAAACAAAAAACGCAGGAAATACCATAGCCTAAACGTGGTAAGGGCAAAAGTGAATAATCAGGGCCGAACTTTCCTGTACTGTTGCCCCAAAGCACAACTGGCGGACAAACATATCCCCTTTCTACTGTTCTGTCTGACATATCATGGTCGTGTCCGCACATCACTAAATCATTAAATCCGTCATTATTTAAGTCGACGACCTCGCAGTCAAGATAGAGAGGAGGCAATTGATCCGGTAATGTTGAATAGAAAGAAGTGAAGTCAATCAAATCAGAGCCTTTTTTTTCAGCAAAATTACCCTTCCCATCGTTTTCAAGATACAAGGATGTACGTCCCCAACCATCACTTTGATTCCAGAAAAGGACATCTATATCACCATCATTGTCAAAATCGCCTGTGGTTCCGCCATGATAGTTTCCATATATCGTATTAAATGGTTCTCTGTATTCTGGATAGCGCAAATCATGATAAATACAGTTCTCATCACTCATCAATACAACAGGGTAGTCACCCGTAGAACCTGCTCGGTCATAGCCAGAACTAAAAGAGCAAAAATCAGGATAACCGTCATCGTTGAAATCAGCATATTTCATGACAACAGAATAGACAGTGCCCTCCATTCGATTATCGTTCTTAGGATCTTCATCAAATGATCCGTCTGGCAACCCCAGCCAGAAACGGACATTCTCGCGATGATTGTCTGTACCATCCATACCTTTCATTGGAAACTCTACAATGTCCAGTAAGCCGTCACGGTTGTAATCTACGGGCAACCAGTTTGTGCCTCTCCATAGCCTAACAAGGTTTTCTGTTTCCCAGACACCGGGTGCCTCATAATACAATGGCTTGCCCATATCTGCCCACGACTGCTTGAGGTTCAGTTTAGGATATTGCTTTGTCGGGCGATGATAAGTGAACTTGGCATGGATGTTCTGAGCCTTATCTGGCGAGACAATCAACTCCTCATTAGTGCCAGTAGCATCCCCACTCCAACCGTCGAAGGATACATTCCCAAGGAACTTGCTGGGCACAGCCTTCAACTTGAGTTGCTTTTTGCCGTCGACATCCAGCATCATATACTCATCCACAACACCAGGACCATCAATTGTCACATTCACCTTAGATATCTGCGCTTTGGCATGACCCAAACAAAGAACCGCCGTTATCAGGATCAACAGTAGTCTTCTCATCTTATACATTATATTAAATATACACATTATTTATCCATATACTTCTGAAGGACCCTCAAAAGCTTCACGTTGAAGTTGTGATGACCTTCGAAGTCCTCGCCCTCGTAGTCACAAATGCGATAGGGAGCAAGTTGCTCTTCTGAAAGCAGGCCGATGGCAGATATCCATGCATCAACCTTGTAACGCTTGAATATCTCCAGTGTTTCATCCCAATATGCTAGAGCTCCTGCCATATCGGTCACGAGAATATCCTCGAAACGACACGACCAATTAGGCGCACTTTCGCAGTTCTCTTTCACAAGCAATTCCGTATAATCTTTATTTGACTGCCCATAAACATCAGAGGTGATAGTGACATCCTCGTGGACTGTCAGATGCAATCCACGCCCCATCTCAGAAAGATTCGGATCGTCCGTTGAGCCTATCTGCACCGTGGAAGTTGCCTTCTTAATCCAACCTTGAGAAGCCTCTTCTTCTGTTATCCACCCAAGCTCAACATCCCATGCTGATGGTGTCCACCAACGCTCCACGGTATATGACTCAGGCAATACAACTTCGATACCACACCAGAACAGGAGTCCTCTGCTCACAGAAAGGGTTACTTCTTTAGCATCTGATGCAAGAGTGACAGACACCTTTTTATCGCTGGATCTGAACTGTTCTCCTGCGCACATGGCAACACCTACATTAAATTGCTGATCTTCATCGACACTTTCTTCATACAGGGTGGTGCCATCCGCTGCAATCTGCATGGCCACATTAGAGTATTGGGAGAAATAGAAGTTAATTGTTGCACCCTCTGGCAAGCAGCCGTCAATTGTCAGCTTTTCATTTCCATCTTTCATCAGAAGACCACTTCCAGCGTACGTTGTGATGGGATAAGAAGGTACCCAACAAGAGTGTCTTGCCCAATCAATATTACCATCACCAGTATTATATGGGTAGAACATATAAGCCCCATCCATCCAGACGCGAGCCTGACGTGTATTCTTATATTTTTCGCTCATGTGATTATATTGCGCCAAGCCGACAGCAGCGCGTTCACCTGACTGGGTAGCACTCGGATTATATAAAGCGTCATAGAAAATAAAGCGCTCGGGACTGACCTCCCTGATGGCATCAATCATAATATCATGATAGTCATTGATCTGTTCTACAGAGAACCTCTCTCTTTCTCCAAAAGAACCTACCTCATAGAGACCTAATATTTCCGATATAGGTTGGAAAGACAGATTGACATTGGGCACATCCTTGTATCTGGTAGCAATGGCCGTCCAGATATCACAGGCTTTCTTACGTTTCTCTTGATTCTGGATATCATTGTCCATAATATAATCGTCCCTTATGTTTTCTGCCCAATAGGCTCCACATCCAGGCATAGCGCACATCGTCAGACACAGATGAATGCCGTTCTCCATCGCCGCAGCCACCATCTCGTCTAATGACTTGAATAGAGTAAGATTCACTTTGAGGTCGTTGTCGAAGAAATACCTCCAACTCACTATGTATTTCAAACTGTTGAATCCCCACGATGCCCACTCTTTTATATCTTTTCCTGTTGTGTTGAATTTCCATTTATATTGCAGTTCCGTATTACCCTCGCCACTCTGGAATCCGAAGAGCCATGGCAGGTCTTCTATCTTGTGAATCTCCTTTTTTGCAGCTTTGGCTATTAGTTCAGGCGTGATGATGGTAGCATCAGGAGTGGTGACGCGAGGATCATCGAAATCTGCATACTCAATCTCTGGTTCAAAGCTGTCATAGAGACGAGTTATGGCACGCACAGCCTCCTCCCAAGTGAAAGCCTCATTCCAGGCCCAACCGCCATTCTCAAGATAATACTCTAAAATTTCCTTGTTAGATACAATTGACACATGATCAGCATTTCGTAATGCCGCAGTAATCATGTCTTCAGGATCTGTGTCATTCAATTGAACTAATCCATACGGCAAGACTGCAGACATTTCCTGATTATCCCATAGCCCATCAAATGTGTCGCCATAAGTAGAACGGTTATAAGGCGAGTTGTTGGACATTGCCTCAATGCATTCCCCTGCATAATAAACCATTCCGACAGCAATACTTCTGGTAAGAGGAATATCATAGTCAGATACTCTGTCATTGAAGAAATCCAACTTGTCTGGACTGTATTTCTCGATGACAGTCTTCAATAAGGCCTTGAACTCCTGAGAGGTAATCTGCTGCTTACGGTAACGGGCAGAATACTTCATCGGCAAATAACCTTGCGTGAAGGCCCGCTCATAATCGTCTTCAAGAGCTTTGGTGCGGTCGAACGGCGGGTTCAACAGGCTCTCTGCCAAAAGGCTGGCATCCTCCTCATCAATTTTCCCATTACCGTTGATGTCAGCCATAGCCTCATCAAAGTTATCTGGAGCATTGCCCATGACAGTATTCACCACAGCCACCACGTCAGCCATATCCACCCGTCCGTCACCATTGGCATCGCCAAATATATTACCTGTAAAACCAGCTACTGCCGTCAACAGCAGAGCAGACAGTAACGCCACCTTCCTCTTCATAATCTGTTCGTTTTTATGTTATACATAAATTGTTTCAGCAGCTCTGCTGCAAAGATATGAAAAAGAAATGAATAATGCAAGTAATCAGCAAATTATTTTCGTATTGATTTTAAGGCATCTGCAAAAGATGAATGAAAGGATGTCATCCTATAATATCTGCGAATTATTCAATATGTCACCTATTTTTACTTATATGTGATAGCAGATATAAAATTATGTTGAAAGAAAAATGAAAAAAAACATTAAGCCTCCATAAACGGTTGATGGTAATGAAGTCAGGCTGCTCGTAGCCTGCCAGCCAGATGAAGTGGATGTCACGCTTCAGAGCCTTTTCTATCCTGCGGCAGGAATAGATGTTGTTCATGTAGGCATAGATGACAACCTTCAGGAGCATCTTCGGATCGTATGGGCTCCGACCACGCTCCTTATACAGCCTGCGGAAATTGCTCAGCTCGAGCTTCTCTACTATGCTGCTGATTAAGCGAACTGGATCGTTTTCCGCAATATCTTTGTCGATTCTTTGCGGAAAAAGTATCGTTTGATTTGGTGAATACGGGCGAAAGTGGTACCTTTGCATAACATTGATTTTGATGTTGTAAAGGTACAAAAACTTTACGACATAACAAAGCCCTGGCTTGAGAAAGTCGGGGCTTTGCGCAAAAAAAGAGGATGTGCCTATTTTGACACACCCCCTTTATTTCTTAATCAGCGAGGCGATCCAGAGGATGACGACGGCACCAATGATAGCTGTGCCAAGCTGACCTAAGAGACCACCCCATGTGACACCCAGCAGGTCGAACAACCAGCCACCGAGGACACCACCAAAGAGACCAAGAATACAGTTCATGATGAGGCCATAGCCGCCACCTTTCATCAACTTGCCGGCACAGAAGCCAGCCAAACATCCAAGAAGGAGTGAAAATAAAATACCCATAATTCTAATGTTTAAATGGTTTGATGGTGCAAAGATACGAAAAAAAGTGAATAGTGAATAGTGAATAGTGATAAATTTGCTTCCGCTATACAATTTTTATGTTTCCAAATGGCATAACGCGCTGAAGCGAGTCTTATTTTCGATTACTTTTTCCTGTCGGCGAGATACATGCCAATAAGAATCAGGGCAGAGCCAAGGAGGAACCAGACGGTAATCTGTTCGCGGAGCAGCCACCAGGCAAAAATGATCGTGGTGATGGGATTGAAATAGACCCAGTTGGTGGCGACGACAGGGCCGAGTTTGCTGATGACCCAGTTCCAGGTGAGATAACAGAGCATCGAGGCGACGACACCAAGGAAGAAAAGATTTAATATAATTGATAATTGAAAATTGAAAATTGAAAATGATAAGATGGTGGCTTCGCTGGGCCTTAATATAAAATAAGGTATGATGGTCATGAGACCGTAGAAGAACACTTTCCGTGTGATGAACAAGGAGGAATAGTGTTCCGTAGCGCGTTTCATCAGTAAAGAATAGACTGCCCAACAGAGACAGGCTGCGAAGGCCAGCATATCGCCCAAGGGGGAGAGATGGAGTACGAAATGACCATTCAGCACCACTGCCGCCATTCCCAAACAAGCAATAATGGAGCCCAAAGCCTGAAACTTAGTGATGCGCTCTGAATGACGATAGACAATGGCAAAGAGCAGCATCGCGAAGAGCGGACAGGAACAGACGATAAGCGAGGTGTTTGTCGCTGTGGTGAAGAGCATTGCAGCATTCTCAGCCAAGAAATATAAGGAGCCTCCCGTGATGCCAAGAAGCACCATCAGGAGTTCGTCTTGTATCGATTTACAGAATAGGCGGAAAGAGCGCTTGTTCAGACCACCCCTCACCCCTCCTGACTCAGGAGGGGAAGAAGTTACCTTGTCACGCAGAAAGGAGAAGGCCAGCAATAGGATGTAGGCGATGAAGAAGCGGAAGGTGAAGATCTGCGCCGGGGAGAGGCCAGCCTGAAGCAGCATCTTCGTAAAGACGAAGGTACTGCCCCAGATGGATACTATCAGGAACGCGACGAAATGATACTTCAGATTGCTCATTTTCTTTTTGTTTTGTTTATAGTTTAAAGTTTATAGTTTATAGATGATTACCATGCAAGCCCTTCTTTTCTGCCTACCCTGCAAGCCATTCTGCCTATAGAACATTTCATCTATAAACTATAAACTTTAAACTATAAACAATAAAAAATTCTATCGCTTGATCTCGATATCGCGCTTCACGTTATTGCGAATCTTAGTCAGATAGCCCTTCATGCCCTCAGCATCCTTGTTATCGATGATTTCGAGGAGTTCCTTCAGTTCCGTACGGATCTGAGAGACCTGATCGTGGGTATAGGGGTTGAAGAGGATTTCCTGTAGGAGGTAGTCATCCTCATTGAGCACCCCCTTGGCAATCCGCATGTGGCGCTTGAAGGTGGTACCAGGGGCATCCTGATGCTTCATGACAGCCGCAAAGACGAAGGTCGAGACGAAGGGGATAGACAGAGAGTAAGCCACTGTCTTATCGTGTTCCTCGAACGTGTACTCGTAGATATTGAGTCCCAGTTTCTGATAGAGATCCTTAAAGAAGATGCGCCCCATGTAGTCACCCTCGCTGATGATGATGGCATTCTCCTCGGAGAGTTGCTGAAGATTGGCAAACGTAGGGCCGAACATCGGGTGGGTAGAGACATATCGCATGCCTGTCGACTCATAGAACTCCTTCAGATCTGTCTTCACCGAGGCGATGTCGCTGATGATGCACTCCTTGGGCAAGTAAGGGATGACCTCCTTAAACACAGGAATGGTATATTTCAGAGTGACGGCATTGATTAGCAGTTCAGGCTTGAACGCCTTAATTTCCTCATAGGAGGTAAAGCGCTGACAGTTATAAGTGAACCGCATCCGCTTGGGGTCTCTCTCAAAGACCGCTACCTCGTGCTCAAAACTCAGCAGGTCGATGAAGAAACTGCCCATCTTGCCTGCACCCATTACTAATATTCTCATAAAAAAGACCTACCCCCGACCCCTCCCTAAAAAGGGAAGGGAGTAGAATGATTATAGGGGGTTTTTCTACTTGTTTTTTAATGACTGTTTTTATAGCAGAGTAACCACTCCCCTCCCCTGGGAGGGGCTGGGGGTGGGTCTCTACTTGTTAATTATCTCCATTTGCTGTCTGACGGATTCCTCATGGATATTCTCAAAGACCCGTGCGATAAACTCAGCATCCATGCCAGAGAGCGCACCCTGAGCACCACGCTTGTTCAGAATCTCATTGTAACGATTGGTCTGCAACACGGTCATATTGTGCTCTTTCTTATAGTATCCGATCTCACGGCATACCTTCATACGACGGGCAAGTACATCCATAATCTCATTATCGAGTTCGTCAATCTGCTTACGCAACTGGGTGATACCCTCTGTCGAGGTGTTCTCATCACGGATGACGAGCAGAGAGAGGATATAGTCGAGCACATCAGGCGTCACCTGCTGCTTGGCATCGCTCCAGGCCTTGTCCGGATCGCAATGACTCTCAACGATCAGTCCGTCGAAGCCGAGGTCCATCGCCTGCTGACAGAGAGGTGCAATCAGTTCACGACGGCCACCGATATGGCTGGGGTCGCTGATGATCGGCAACTCTGGGATGCGGCGATGAAGTTCGATAGGAATCTGCCACATCGGGGCATTACGATAGATCTTCTTCTCATAACTGGAGAATCCACGGTGAATGGCTCCCATCCGCTTGACTCCTGCCTGATTGATACGTTCCAAGGCACCAATCCAGAGTTCGAGGTCAGGGTTGACCGGGTTCTTCACAAAGACAGGGATATCGACTCCCTTCAGTGCGTCGGCAAGGGCTTGTACGGCGAAAGGATTGGCCGTGGTACGGGCACCTATCCAGAGGATGTCGATGCCATACTTCAGACAGAGTTCCACGTGCTCTGGTGTAGCCACTTCGGTGGAAACAAGCATCTTCGTGTCTTTCTTCACCTCAGCAAGCCAAGCGAGGGCGGGCTCTCCATGTCCCTCGAAGCCACCGGGCTTTGTACGGGGTTTCCACACACCTGCACGGAAATTGTGGCAGCCTTTCATCGCCAACTCACGGGCGGTAGTCATCACTTGTTCCTCTGTCTCTGCAGAGCAAGGGCCTGCTATGACGAAGGGACGTTCATTGTCACTCGGTAAATTCAATGGTGCTAATTCCAGTTCCATATTTTATACATATTTTAAATATCTCTTTTTACATATCATAATAATAACTTTCTTTTTAGACAGAAGAACATAAGAACATATTATTAGTCATGTTCTGTGTCACCAGAGTTTCTTTTCCATCTTTATTATGTTCTTATGTTCTTTTGTCTAAAAAATACTCTTAATTCTGTCGAGAGCTTGTTGGATCTTCTCTTCCTTGGCACAAAGAGATATTCTTATGTACCTCTGTCCGTTGGAGCCGAAGATGAAGCCAGGGGTGATGAAGACACGAGCCTCATGGAGCACACGCTCCGTCAAGTCCTCTACATCGGCATACTTCTCAGGGATCTTGCCCCAGAGGAACATACCCACCTGACTCTTGTCGTAGGTACAGCCCAAGACATCCATAATCTGCTCAGCATATTTGCGACGACGGCTATAGGTTTCTATATTAAACTCACGATGCCAGGTCTCATCATTCTTATACGCCTCAGCAGCAGCCAGTTGAATACCCCGGAAGGTGCCACTCTCAATGTTCGACTGTACTTTGAGGATCCATGAGATAAACTCCGCATTGGTAGCACAGAGACCCACACGCCAACCAGGCATATTGTGACTCTTCGACATCGAATTGAACTCGATACAGCAGTCCTTAGCCCCAGGCACTTGTAATAATGACATCGGCTTCTCATTGAGGATGAAGGAGTATGGGTTGTCATTCACCACGACGATGCCATGATCCTTGGCGAAGCGTACCAGTCGCTCGTAGGTCTCCATACGGGCATTGCCACCCGTCGGCATATTCGGATAGTTCGTCCACATGAGTTTCACCTTCGAAAGGTCCATCTTTTCGAGTTCATCGAAGTCTGGCTGCCAGCCATTGTCCTCACGCAGATTGTAGTTCACAATCTTCGCACCTAGTATTTTGCTCAGCGATGTGTAGGTGGGATAGCCGGGATTGGGCACCAGTACCTCGTCGCCAGGATTGACGAAGGCGAGGGTGACATGCAGAATACCCTCTTTCGAACCTATCAGCGGCAGGATCTCCGTCTTTGGGTCGAGATCCACGTTGTACCAACGCTTGTAGAAGCCAGCCATCGCCTCACGGAGTTCTGGAGTACCCATCGTGGGCTGATAGCCGTGGGCATTAGGCTGATGAGCCACCTCACAGAGTTTGTCGATGGTCTGGGGGGAAGGTGGCATATCTGGACTGCCAATGGCGAGACTGATGATATCCTTGCCCTCGGCATTCAACTGCGCCACTTCCTTCAGTTTCCTACTGAAATAATACTCACTGACGAGCGACAGGCGCTCTGCGGGTTCAATTGGTCTGTTTGCCATCTTTATATTCTCCTAATATCTTTAAATCCTTTGTTAATGGGATAATCGCATCTATCGACTGACGGTAGCGGGTGAGGTCGTCGTACATCACATCGACATAGAACAGATACTCCCATTCCCGTCCGATAATCGGCAGCGACTGAATCTTCGTCAAGTTTATATTGTAGAACGAGAGAATCGCCAGCACATGAGACAGCGAACCCTGCTCGTGAGGCAAAGAGAAGACGATGCTCGACTTGTTCGTCTCTGTCAGAGGTCTCAGCATATCGGCCTTGTTGGGATTCGAGACCACCAGGAAGCGGGTGAAGTTGTGCTTGTTGTCCTCAATATGATCCTCCAGCACCTTCAACCCATAGAGTCTGGCTGCCTCTGCATGACAGATGGCTGCCCAGCCTTTCTTCTGACCTTCGGCAATCATCTTCGCCGAGCCTGCCGTATCCTCAGCCTCCACATTCTTCAGTTGCGGATGATGCGCCAGGAACTGACGGCACTGCATCAGGGCCACGGGATGGGAATGTACCTCTGTAATCGTGTCCCAGTTATCCTCCGGCAGACAGCAGATGCTATGAGTGATATGCAGTTTGTGCTCTCCCACTACCGTTGTGCCTGAGTCGCGCAGCAACTCATAATTATGGAGCAGTGAGCCTGCGATGGTATTCTCGATGGCAAGCATTCCGATAGCCGTAGGATCCTGCTTGATGTTCGCAAAGACTTCCTCGAAGGTACTACAGCAGATCAACTGTATCTGTTCACCTTCGAAATACAGGTGTGCCGCGATATCGTGGAACGACCCGATCAGTCCTTGAATGGCAATCCTCTTCATCTTTTTATTGGACTATTTGACTATTTACTATTTGACTATTTATATTTCACCTTTAAATAAAAACTCCGCTTTCACTTGGTTGTGAAGCGGAGCCTTATTTCAATTTTCAATCTTCTATCTTCAATTATTTACTTACGGCCTTCCGCTTCACAGTTCCCTGCAAAGTAAAAGTAATAGCCGTAAAAGTAAGCGTTCAACATTGACATATTTCTCTTCGTTTTTGTCTTATCGGCTGCAAAAGTACATCATTTCTGCGAAACAAACAAATATTTTGCAAGAAAAATTGCGATAATGCTTACATTTTATACAATTCGCCCCACTGTCTGCGGATTTCATCACGGTCAACCTCGTCTATCAGGATCTCCGCCAGCGCTGCGATCACCTCAAAGGGTATCTGCAGGCGAGGATCGTCGCTGTCCGACTTGAGAGCAGGCAGGAAATGAGGCATCTCATGCTTATAGACCTCTCTCATCCGATTACCACTAATGCCACTGTCTATCGAACAAGAGTAGGTGACGTTGGCCAGACGATCGCAGAGTTTCACAAAGGGAGCATAGGGCGTCTCGCGTATACCTTTATAATAATTCTCCCCAGCCCGTTCGGCTCTTGTACGCCCCTTGTCGTTTGTCAGCGCATAGACAATCTCCGTCGCCATCAGTGCCTTTTCTTCGGTTAACCACAGACGCGCCATCCTCATCACGTCGTTATAAGTCTGTCGCGCATCCTCGATACTGTCATGATAAAAAGCGCTAAAGAAGAGCGGCAGTACATCCTCCTCACAGGCACATACCAGATAGCCATAGGTACTGATACCTTCTGCCACCATATCGAGATGAAAACCGTAGGGAAGTTCATCGCCATATGTCTGGTTTACACTCTGATGCAAGTCGTGTGCCGACTGCCTCATCACCTCAATCTCTTTCGAATATTTCTTTTCGAAACTTATAAACTCTTCTTTTGTCATATTCCGCTTGCAAAGATACTCATTTATTTACAATCTGCAAATCATATCGCACATTATTTCTTCCGATTAACATTTGTTTTAAACTAGACTCTGGGATAACTATTATTTTCTGCAGCCTTTGCCAAGTATGCAAATTTCTGCGAGAATCTGTGCTATCTGTGGCTGAAAATTGTTACCTTTGCACCCAGATATGGAAAAGAAGACGATTGCGATACTCGGCATGATGTGCGCTGGCTGCTCTGCCCGCGTCGAGCAGAAACTCAATTCTCTCGACGGCATTGAGACGGCAGCCGTCAATCTGCCTGCCCGTACGGCGCTGGTAGAATACGACCCTCAGCGGATCTCTCTGGAGAGGATGAAGGACGAACTGGGCAAGATCGGCTACGATATGGTCATCGAAGAAGACCGCAACGTGGAGGCCATCGAGCGCAGAGCCTATACTACACTGAGGAACAAGGTCGCTGCCTCGTGGCTGTTTGCCCTGCTGGTGATGGCCATCTCGATGGATTGGATCCAGATAGGTTCTCGCGATACGGCTAACCAGACGATGCTCATCATCTCGCTGATGAACCAGATCTACTGCGGAAGGCAGTTCTACGTGACAGCCTGGAAGCAGTTGATTCACGGCAGTGCGAATATGGACACGCTTGTAGCCCTCTCGACAGGTATCTCATTCATATTCAGCACCTTCAACACGTTCTTCGGTGAACAGGTATGGGGAGCAAGAGGCATCGAGTGGCACACATGGTTCGATGCCTCCGTGATGATCATCACCTTCGTGCTGACAGGCCGGCTCATAGAGGAGCGCGCCAAGAACGGTACAGCCTCAGCCATCCGTGCGCTGATAGGACTGCAGCCCAAGACGGCTCACCTCGTGGACAACGGCACCATCACCGAAGCCCCTATCGCCGTACTCCAACCAGGTGATACGATCGAAGTGAGGCCTGGAGAGCGCATACCCGTTGATGGTTACGTCGTGGGCGAAGGGCTGGGATATATCGATGAAAGCATGATTACCGGCGAACCGCTGGCTGTGGAGAAGAAAGCAGGCGACAAGGTGCTGGCAGGGACGATCGTCCTCCCACCACTCCGTCGAGCAGACCAGGCTGAAGGGGAGACGGGCATCTTCCGTTTCAAGGCACAGGAGGTGGGCCAGAAGACGATGCTCGCCCATATCATCAAGATGGTACAGGAGGCGCAAGGCTCGAAGGCCCCCGTGCAGCGCATTGTAGACAGGATAGCCCTTTTCTTTGTACCAGCAGTCGTAGGCATCAGTGTGCTGACATTCCTGCTCTGGCTCCTCATTGGCGGCACAAGTCATCTCCCACAGGCCATTCTCTCGGCAGTCTCTGTGCTGGTGATTGCCTGTCCATGTGCGATGGGACTCGCCACGCCTACGGCCCTCATGGTGGGCATCGGCAAGGCAGCCGAGAAGAACATCCTCATCAAGGACGCCACCGCCCTTGAGGAAATCCGCAAGGTAAACGCAATGGTCATAGACAAGACCGGCACGCTGACAGAGATCCATAAAGACCTTGCTACCGCCGAACAACTCAAGCCCCATGCCCGTGAGGCGATGGAGGAACTGAGTCGCGAGGGTATCGAGGTGTGGATGTGTTCTGGCGACAAGGATGAGCGGGCTAAGGCCGTAGCCGCAGAGGCAGGCATCCTCCATTATCGTTCGCAAGTGATGCCACAGGATAAAGAAGACCTCGTCAGGCAATTGCAGGCCGAAGGCAAGCACGTGGCGATGGTGGGCGACGGTATCAACGACTCGCAGGCTCTGGCCGCTGCCGATGTGAGCATCGCCATGGGCAAGGGTACGGACATCGCTATGGAAGTAGCCCAGGTGACACTTATGGGATCTGACCTCCGTCGCATTCCCGATGCCATCAGTCTCTCGAAGCGCACGGTGGGTATGATCCGTCAGAATCTCTTCTGGGCGTTCATCTACAATGTCGTCTGCATCCCACTGGCTGCCGGGCTCCCCTACCTGTTTGGTCTCTCATGGCAGATCACGCCAATGTGGGCCTCAGCACTCATGGCCTTCTCAAGTGTCAGCGTCGTGCTGAACAGCCTGCGTCTCAAATTCATTAAATAAGTATTAGACATCATGGCAAATAAAAAGATAAACGTATGACAAAGACTGTATTCATCACAGGGGCCACGAGCGGTATCGGACTCGGCTGCGCCCGTAAGTTCGCCGCCGATGGCGACAGACTCATCCTTAACGGCAGAAACGCTGCCAAGTTGGAAACCATCCGTCAGGAGTTAGTGGCTGCAGGAACAGAGGTGCTGACGCTCGTCTTCGACGTCAGAGACCGCGAGGCCGCCATGAAGGCCATCGAGAGCCTGCCCGCAGAATGGCAGCAGATTGACGTACTCGTCAATAATGCCGGCCTCGCCCTTGGACTCGAACCGGAATATGAGGGTAACCTTGACGACTGGGAGACGATGATCGACACAAACATCAAAGGCCTGCTGACGATGACGCGCCTCATCGTGCCCAGTATGATTGAGCGTAACAGCGGACACATTATTAATATAGGTAGTGTGGCAGGTGATGCTGCCTATGCCGGAGGTAATGTCTACTGTGCCACGAAGGCTGCCGTGAAGGCCCTCTCCGACGGACTGCGCATCGACGTAGCCAATACCGCCGTCCGCGTCACCAACCTCAAGCCAGGCCTGGTGGAGACCAACTTCAGCAACATCCGTTTCCATGGTGATACAGACCGAGCCTCTAAACTCTATCAAGGCATCAAGCCCCTGACGGGTGACGACATCGCCGACGTAGCCGTCTTTGCCGCCAATGCTCCTGCCCATGTGCAAATAGCAGAAGTACTCATTTTGGCCACCCATCAAGCCAGCGGAAGCGTCATCGTACGCAAATCTTGAGATATATCACGTATAATGCTACATTTTTTTAAAATAATTGTCTTTTTACTTGCAAGTTTTAAAACTTATTTATATATTTGCACCGTCTAAGGACATTATATTAAATTAATAACACAAAAAAGAATGATTATGAAGAAATTAATGATGATTGCTGCTATGATGCTCATGAGCATCGGCGCATTTGCACAAGATGGAAAGTTTGCCATTGGTGCCGACTTCAACTATCTTATTGACAAGGATGCAAGCCGTATGGCTCCCGGTGTCAAGGTCCAGTATGAGTTTGTTGAGAGTTTCCGCGCAGAGGTTAACTTCAAGTACTATCCTAAGAAGGATTTTGTATCTTTCTGGAATGTTAATGCAAATATCCAGTATATCATTCCCGTGACAGATATGTTCAGAGTGTATCCTCTTGTAACTTTTGGTGTTCTGGGTTCTAGCCCTGAGCATGGTGATGGATCATCCGCTTTCGTCTTTGGCGGTGGTGCTGGTGCAGAATACTTCCTTACTGAGAATGTCAAACTGTATTTAGACGCCATTTACCAATATGGTAAGAAGGACGGCATCAAGGTGGTTAACAATCCACTCCTCTCACTCGGTATTGCCTACGCATTCTAAGAAGCGCATTTAATATCATTTATAGCCACATCTCCTGCAGATGTGGCTTTTTGTTTAATATGCTTTTTTGATTAATCCGACTTAAGTTGCTCCAACAGGCACTGGCAGCCCTCGAGCACATCGCGCCAGGTAGCCTCGAAATCTCCCGTATACCAGGGATCGGCCACATCGCCAATCATATCCGTAAAATCCAGTAACTGATGTATTTTCTGCTCAGGGTCGCCGCCACAAATACGATACATATTACGGATATTAGCAGCATCCATACCTATGAGCAGGTCGAAGCGGTCGTAGTCACGACGCGTCATCTGCCTCGCCGTCTTGCCTTTACACGATATACCGTGCTCCGCCAGTTTGCGCTTGGCTGGTGGATACACCTCGTTACCAATCTCTTCCGTCGACGTGGCTGCCGACTCGATGTAAAACTCCCCATCCCGTCCGGCTTTCCTTACCAAATCCTTCATCACGAACTCTGCCATCGGACTACGGCAGATGTTTCCGTGACACACAAACAGTATCCTTTTCATTTGCCCAAGCCCAACAGATTTATCAGCATCACCACATCAACGATATTCACCTTGTCATCCTTGTTGATGTTCGCCATGTTAACGTCGAAGTTTCCTTCCTGGGGCTTGCCCATGATATGATTAATCATGGCATTCAGGTCTTTCTCGTCCAACACATCATCGCCATTAACATCACCATTGATGGGGTTTGATGCGTTCACATAAAACGAAGAACTGACCGTCTTTCCTGTAAAATCGTTAAAACTGACAGTGACCAAAGACCTTTTGCCTGTAACACCCGTTATCTTGTTACCATTAATGGACACTCCATTACCAGTACAAGTCACAACGGCCTGTGCTGTGACATCTTCAGAATGCCCATCCTCAAAATGAGCAGTCACAGCAGGAATCTCATAAGTCTCGTTGGGTTGAAGCGTGATGCTGGCAATTGGATCCAAGAGGGAGGCACTATGGAACTTCCGAAGACTTTCATGCAACTGATAGTTGGCATCCTTACGAGCAGGATAGCCTAACAACTCCAACATCTTGAAGGCGTAGTGTTTGCCCAAGATGCGATAACCCAGCGCAGAAAAATGAATATCACCAGGACATCCAGCAGAACTAACCACATGTGCCGTTGGAATGACATCTGGCAATTTTGCTATTATCTGGTTGTGTTTATAGGCTGTACCACCTTCCGCTTCTCCGACGACTTCTCCTGCCAACAAAGGTACCTCGGCTGCATTCAGGCCGAGATCTGAGATGAGTCTGTCGTATACAAATTTAACCCACCCCGGCCATTCTTCTTGTCCTTCATTCGCCTCACCCTGATGCATAAGAATGCCCTTAATCACGCCTGACTGTTGTGCAATCTTAGCCATATCTACAAGTCGTTTGTATAACTTGCAGTCATATTTCGCGACTTTGGGGGCTTCTTTATATGGAATGAAATCCTCCCCTGTATCTGGGAAAAAAGCCCTAATATCTACACCACCTGAAGCAACTGCAACAACCCCGACCTTATAATCAGCAGGCAAGGCAGCAACCATGGAACGCCCAAAGTAGTCTATCGGGCAGAGCCCCCCCAAACCGACTATACAGGGATAAGCAGTATACCACTCTCCCAAGGCTCGGTTTGGATTAGTAGCATCCGTAGCCAACACCTGAAACCGCGGGTCCACATATTCCATGTCAACGCTCTCTGCCGGCATACCACCTTCCATGTTCGACTGTCCAAAACATAGATAGATCTGAAATTTAGGGTCTGCTTCTGCCTTCATCTCAAAGACAGCAGCCGTCATAAATAAAAATAGAGCAACACAATACTTCATAGTTATATCGAATGATATCGAATATTCTTGGAAACATAGACAGAATCAAGTCTGTCCATCTCCTGCTCCGACACGAAGAAAGGAGCAAGCGTACTGTCCTGACGAACCACCTGGCGGATCATGCCGTTGTAAATAATCTCCGATCCATGAAAGCCGTCATCGAAATCATAGTTATGCGCCCCTGTATCCGTCACATCCGTGAAATCGTAGAGAGAACAACCCTCATGCCTGTCAAACAAAGGCCGCAGCATATCATATAACTTCGACATGTACCCGTATTTACCTGTCTCCTGCATTCTTCGGTAGACATAGGGAGCAAAGGGAGGCAGGAAGGCCACCACCCTGATCTTCCGGGCAACACACTGATTCAGGAAATCGTCAACGACACCGACCATAGAACTGTCGGCTTGATCCCCATACTGGAAACGCTGGTTGCCATTCTGGATACGGCCGAGCACATTCTTGAAATTATAGTCCTCCTGCACCTCTGGCGCGATGATCATGTCACCCTGATATCTGGAACCGTCAGCAGCAAAGCCGTTTTCATTGCAAATGGCATTCAGGCCGATATGATTGGAACAAAACACTTTTATCAGATTGATCTTTCCTTTCACAAGATCTGTATAGAAATCACAGATGAACCGACCTAGTTTAGACATATCCCATTCCGGTTCATCATCATAGACAGAAGGCGAAAAAGGTTGATCTTCAGCGATATAAGCCCGATTAAACCACCACTGGTCAATATTAACCAGAATAAGTTTCGGGCTGTCATGGAGTTTGTTGATAAACAACGGCAATTCGCGAGCCTTCTGGATAGCGCCCCCCGCATTGTAGAAAGAATAGTCAGGACTGACAACTGAGCGTTTCACTTGCATAATTCTGGAAGAACCTAAAGCCAATACCTCTGGGTGTTCAACCTCGTTAGCCATGTGGAACTTGTAAGATTTGTCATAATAACTGTATCCCAGTCCAAACAACTGGTCTTGTTGCAAGGGATGGATATATGACGAGAACGAATAGAGTTCCCCCGCCTTATACAGGCAGATGACGCTGAAGCCAATAATGGCAGCAACCAGCAGGAAGAATACTGCCAGTCTTGCTCCAAAGCGGCGGATGTCGTATCGTTCTTTCTTATTCATCATTTCACCTTTTCAATTTTTCACCTCTTCACCTTTGCCTTAAAATTGGAAGTAAATAAACTCCTGGCTCACCGTATTAAAGTAGAAATAGAAGATAGCCACGAGCATCGCCAGATAGACGGTCCAACGGGCCACTGCATAACGGAACAATCTGTTGCCAGAAGAGAACTGGAGCACATGCACCTTGTCACGCTGCAGATATTCTACAATCATCAGCAACAGGATAGCCATGAACGTAGAGATACTGCCAAGACGGGGATGGAAATCATCAAAGGCCGTCAAAAACATACGCGACACAAAGTCCCATGCCTGCGAGATATTCTCTGCACGGAAGATGACCCATCCGACAACAGCCAGACCAAACGTCATCAGAACCTTAAATACATTTTTAATCGGGGGTACGATGGTGCGGAGGTACGAGGGTACGAGATTAGTGTCTGCCGCAGGAGTATTCTCGCTCCCACGTGCCACCGTTCCACCGAACCACCGATAAAGGACTACCAGCGTACCATGATACAAGCCCCAAACGACGAACGTCCAATTGGCCCCATGCCACAGACCACTGACGCCAAACACGATAAACGTATTCCGTATCACCTTCCACTGGGCGCAACGGCTTCCGCCAAGAGGGATATACACATAGTCGCGGAACCACGTCATCAGCGAGATATGCCATCGCCGCCAGAACTCAGGTATCGACCTCGAAAGGTAAGGATAATTAAAATTGCTCAACAACCTGATGCCAAACAGACGAGAACAGCCGATAGCAATATCACTATAGCCCGAGAAATCGCAGTATATCTGGAAGGTAAACAGGAGTGCCAATAGCCAAAGGCTGACACCAGAATAGTCTGCATACGAATCCCACAGCGGATTAAGATCCGAGGCACAACTGTCAGCGATAACCACCTTCTTAAAGAATCCCCACAACATCTGGCGACAACCGTCCACAGCCTGCACATAGTCGAAATGGCGGTCGCGCTGGAACTGCGGCAGCAGGTTCTTGGCCCTCTCGATAGGACCAGCCACCAACTGCGGGAAGAAACTGATGAACGCAAAGAACTCAACGACATTCCTCGTGACGGGCACATCCTTCCGATAGACGTCGATCGTATAGCTGAGTGCCTGGAAAGTATAGAAGCTGATACCCACGGGCAGCACCACGTTCAGCGTCACCCAATCCAACTGATAGTTGAACAATCCCCATATCAACTGCGCCAGGCTGTCCGCAAAGAAATTGTAATACTTGAAGACGCCCAGAATCAGGAAATTCAGTATCAGATTTACAGCGCACACGATCTGCTGACGCCGTCTGTTGCCCTCGAACTGTTCTATCAGCACACCGCTATAGAAACTGCAAAGCGACGTGAATGCTATCAGGAACAGAAAACGCCAGTCCCACCAGCCATAAAACACGTAGCTGGCCGTCACAATCAACAGATTCTGCCAGTTGCGCTTCTGGAACACAAACCAGTACAGCACAAACACAATTGGCAGAAACACCAGAAACTCTAACGAATTAAAGAGCATAACGAGTGCAAAGGTACTACAAATCTTCTATATGACCAAACTTTTACTCTTTTATTTCGCATGGGATCCATCTTTTCCCAATCATTGAATCCTCTATTTAATCAACCTGATAAGTAGCGTTACGTCAGCCACGTCGACCTTGTCATCGCCGTTCATATTTGCTTCTTTTACATTGAAGTTTGGTGGAGTCTCGCCCATAATATAACTGACAATGTCGTTCACATCGTTTATGTTTACTTTGCCGTCGCCATTTACATCACCTTTTATCTCTTGGATTTTCAAATAATCTTTCCATCCTACTGCCCCCATATAAGCTGTTACACAACCTTTAGGAACCCATACAACACAATTTCCCTTGTCTACGTTGTAAAAAGGATTATTACACAATGGAGGATTATTATTAAGAGATACCATTTTCTTCAATCCAGTACAATTCTTGAAACCATTGATGGCAATTAATGTAATACTGGCCGGAAGAACTATTTCCGGCAAATTGAAACAGCCTTCGAAGGAAGATCCGCCTATTCTCTCTAACCCTTCCGACAAGTTAACGGATGTCAGACCTGTGCAATCTTCGAAGGATGAACTGCCGATACTCTTCACACTTCCTGGAATACTGAGCGATGTAATGCTTCTGCACTGATAGAAGACGAAACTAGAAACAGACTCTACTCCATTTGGAATAACAAGATTCTTTATCTCTCTGCCTCCCGAATAAAAGGCCTTTGCACTTGACAGCGGACTTGAGTGTTCATTACCAAGTTTGACTTTACACCAGGCCTCTAAATCTGAGATCTCGACCTTGATGTTACTTCCACAATCAATAAATGCATATTCACCAATCGAAGTGATGCTGCTGGGGATTGACAGATAATTGATGTCGCTACGTCCGTCAAAGGCTCTCTCTCCTATTGCTGTAACACGATAGGTCACGCCACCATTGGTTATGGTCTCTGGAATTACAATTTCCTTCTTTTCTTCATCTGCAGAAACTACTTCCACCTCATTCGCAGATGTCTTTCCATAGTTTATACCACCAACAGAGAAATCCACATTCCCCACTCCTATCTCAACAATATTTGAGAACTGATTCCATCCACCAGCCGATTGATAGGCCGACTTCGTGCCTTTTGGAACCTGAAGAACAGAATAAGATGGTAAACCTTCAAACACGCATTCCTCGATAGATGAAGGATACTCAATCTCAGAAACTATTGTTGACAAGTTTCTACAATTCTTAAAAGCATTAATCCCAATAAAGTTTACCGAGCCAGGAATAGTCACTTCTGTCAGCCCTGTACATCCCTCAAATGTTGAACCACCGATAAGAGTGTTCCCATATGACAGACTGATGCTGGCAAGTCCTGTGCAATCCTCAAAGGCAGAACTGCCAATAGTACTTACGCTACCAGGAATTGTCAAAGACTTGATTTGTCTGCACTGATAGAATGTAAAGTTACCTATAGAAGTAACCGTATTGGGTATTACAATATCTGTGGTCTCAATATCATACACAAGAACTTTACCCGCACTGGAGAGAGGGCTTGAGTGTTCATTGCCCAATTTCATTTCGCACCACGATTCTATGTCTGCAATATTTACAGTCATGCTACTGCCACAGTCAATAAAGGCATATTCCCCAATACTCTTGATGGTATACGGAATCGACAGGTAGTTAATATCACTATGGCCTTCAAAAGCGCGCTCACCGATGGAGGTCACCCGATAAGTTTTACCGCCATTAGTAATCTTTCTAGGTATATCCACATTCTTCGTATTGGCATCAACACCTGTCACTTCCAAGTCACCATCATCCTTTACCCGAAAGTGAATACCATCCTGAACAAATTGAACACCTGGGATAACGTTTCCTGATTCCACAATCGTCTTAAATCTGCTCCATCCAGAGGTTGATTCATAAGCAGACTTTGTGCCAGCAGGGACCGTGAGAACTGCTGAAGAAGGTAGGCCTTCAAACACATTGTCATTAATTACAAAAGGATCTGCTATTTCAGAAACTATAGAAGTCAGATTGCTGCAATTCTTAAAAGCATTGATCTCAATCCGACCAACGGTACTTGGAATGGTCAATTTAGTTAGCCCCTTACAGCCTTCAAAGGTGGAACCACCAATATATTCCAGACCATCATTTAGCGTGATACTGGTCAGTCCTGTGCAGTCTTCAAATGCAGAACTACCTATGGATTTCACACTGCCCGGTATAGAAAGCGAGGTAATAGAACGACACTGATAAAACGTAAACCTACCGATAGTACCGACTGTGTTGGGAATCGTTAGATTCTTTGTCTCCTTATCGTATATGAGTACTTTCCCAGCACTGGAGAGTGGACTAGCATGTTCATTATCCAGATACATTCCGCACCAAGCTTCAAGATCTGCAATATTCACGGTCATTGAGCTACCACAGTCGACAAAGGCATACTCGCCAATAGACTCAATTGTTGACGGAATCGACAGATAAGTAATGTCACTATGGCCCTCAAAAGCTCTTTTCCCAATGGAACTCACACGATAGGTGATACCTCCATAAGTAACATTTTCTGGAATATCTACATTCCTCGTATTGGCATCAATCTTTGTCACTTCAGCTCTGCCATCCGATCCTATGTGATAATGAACACCCTTTAGTGTGAAATCATCGTAGCGTATCGGTACATTGCTTGGAGGTTCGATGCCCATTATTGCACACTGGTCATAAGAATAGTTATGTCCGCCAGGAGTCAGAGCGTCAAGTTTGAAAAATCCGTCGCAATAACCACCCCAACCCCAGTTAAAATGAAACATACTGTTACCATCATAGCCGTCAAGTACAAAAGCATGCCCCCCTGAACCTGATCCTGCATAAAGCACAGGCCGCCCAGAAGCGACCTCTTCATATAACTGTTGTATCCAAACAGTGTTGTTTGAGCCTCTTTCTCTCATCTTGAGACTTTTCCTATATCCAAAATAATATTGAAGTGCATCCTTCTGATTAGGTATGGTAGCTCCTGTTGCACTAGGAGTAAGATTAGCCTTTACGGCCTTGGAGCAATACTCCATCAGGTGAGCAACGGCGGCATTCTGCGCAGATGTTGTATTGCCTTTATATGAGAGTGCCATCTGCGACCAATTGAAGGTAGTAGCAGGCAACTTGTTTATTACAATGCGATAAGTTCTTGTCGTATAACCAGGAATTTCAGTTGTCATGCCTGTTGGATATTGATAATAATACATCACCTGTGCCAAGGCTGTCGCTACACATCCCGTGATACATCGCTGTCCTTTGTATAGCGGTAAGTCATTGTTATATGGAGCACTCTGAGACCACGTGGTTTTAAGTAATGGTGCTACAGCAACTTTCGAATCTCCATAAGAACGCGTCAACGCCATTGGAGTGTCATTCTCTTGGACATACTTTATCTGATCTTCATACCCCTGAAGCCATGCAGCCATGTTCGACGGGACCTTATCAGCATCGAAGGATCCTTCAGGGCAATAGCCAAGAATCTCAGATGTACGATCGTCAGCACTCACAATGACAAAGCCATGTCCCTCGTCTGCATTGAATACGTAATAGTAATCAGGCGACACCATACCACGGCTTTTGGCAACTGTAGTGTTTGTCTCTGCGTCTACCAATTTTCGGTTGAGTCCCTTCTCCATCAGGAAATAGTGAGCCTTGGCGCGGGCCTCTTCCCTCGTGACATGTCCAGCCCATACGCAGGTTGTTAAAAGCGAAAAGAAAAAAAGGAAGAAACGTCTCATAAACCCACATTCAATTATCAATATCTACCATAATACTACCATCCATCATATGCAATAATCACAGGGACAAGTAAATCCTAATTAATCCAAAACTGTCCCTGTGATTAATGCTTTTGTGTCTTTGAACTTACCTTGCCATCACTTTCCTGACCTTACCATCTTTCTGACGGATGATGTTCAAGCCACGCTGGAGTTTCGATGTCTGATAACCGTTGATACTATAGATATCAGCATCTGCCTTATCGGAATACAAGACTCCATCAATGGCTGTCTTGCCAGACATATTAAAGTTGCTCCAAGGCCATGTAGCCGCATATGCATTAACCGCATTGTCTGGCACATGCAACGTTATTTTCTCAAAGAAGACCCCGTTAAACGCTGTAGCATCGGTATTCGGGACATTCACAGCATTGCAATATACATCAGTAAGACTTACACAATTCTTGAAAGCATTAATCGAGATCGTATTGACGGTGCTGGGAATGGTGATACTGGCCAGTCTCTTACATCCCTCGAAAGCAGAACCTCCGATGGACTGTAAGCCCTCGTTTAAAGTCACTGATGTCAGATAATCACAATCCTCAAAGGCAGAACTGCCGATGGATGTCACAGAGGACGGGATATAGAGTGATTTGAGACAACTGCATTGATAGAAAGTAAAGGCGCCAATGGAGGTTACTGCTGAAGGCACTTCAAAACTGGTGGTCTCAATGTCATGCACCAGCATCTTCCCTGCACTCGACAGTGGGCTGGCATGCTCATTGGCCAATTTCATCTGACACCACGACTCAGGATCAGCGATGTTTACCGTTATACTGCTGCCACAACTACTGAAAGCAAATTCGCCGATAGACTTAATGGAGTAAGGAATCGACAGATACGTGATGTCGCTCCGCCCCTCAAAGGCACGAGCAGCAATAGATGTCACGCTATATTTCGTGCCACTAATGTTGAGACTGCTTGGAATGTCTGCTGTTGTGGCCCATGAAGCCAATCCCGTCACCTCCAGTGTACCATCACTCTTTAGGGTGTAATAAATACCATTGTCTGTGAGATCGCTGGGATCGATTGCTTCAGTAATCTTACCAAAAGCATTCCATCCTTCCGTAGATTGGTATGCCGCCTTCGTGCCTTTTGGAACAATTAACTCTGCATCTGAAGGTAGATTTAGGAATACATCTTTTATCGCAAACGGTTTCTGAATCTTAGAAACGACAGTTTTCAGAGATGTACACCCTCTAAAAGCGCCCCAGCCGATAGATGTCACGCCACTTCCTATAGTAAGTGATTTAAGGCTGAAACACGGCCCAAAAGCCTCTTTACCAATAGTAGTTACACTATTAGGAATGACTAAAGAGGTCAGTTGGGTATAAGGCTCATATCCATCACTCTGATCAGCAGGAATGGTTGTTACGATGTAGGTTTTACCATCGTATGTAACTGTACTAGGAATGACCATGTCCCCAGCATAAATTTGGGTAGATACCCCAACACTCTCTCCATTTATTGTATAATAACTTATTCCTCCTACCTTAAATCCGGTTGGGACAACAGGCTGATTCTCCATCTTAAAGTTGCTCCAAGGCCATGCTGCCTTGTATGAATTAACAGCATTGTCTGGCACATGCAGCGTTACATTCTCAAAGAAAACCCCGTTAAACGCCGAAGCATCCGTATTCGGAACAGCCGTAGCATTGCAATAAACGTTTGTAAGACTCACACAATTCTTAAACGCATTTACCAAAATCTTATTAACGGTGCTGGGAATGACGAGCGTCGCCAGTCTCTTGCATCCCTCGAAGGCAGAACCGCCGATAGACTGCAAGCCATCGTTTAAACTCAACGATGTCAGATAATCACAATCCTCAAAAGCAGAACTGCCAATGGATGTCACGCTACTGGGGATATTCACCGTCTTGATACAACTGCACTGATAGAAGGTAAAGGCACCGATAGAGGTCACTGTTGAAGGAATGTCAATGCGATCCGTCTCGATGTCGTATACCAGCATCTTCCCTGCACTTGACAGTGGACTGGCATGCTCGTTGCCCAGTTGCATCTGGCACCAGGACTCAGGATCTGCGATGTTCACCGTTATATTGCTACCACAGTTGACAAAAGCAAATTCACCAATAGACTTGATGGAATACGGAATCGACAGATAGGTAAGGTCGCTCCGCCCATCAAAAGCATACGCACCGATAGATGTCACGCGGTATTTTACACCACCAACGGTAATACTGCTTGGAATGTCTGCCCTATTGGTCCATGAAGCCAATCCTGCCACTTCCAGGTTACCATCGCTCTTTAAGTTGAAATAAATACCATCGTATTCAAAATTGTAGGCACTAGCGGTCAACGCGAGTAGCATCGCTACGAATGAAAGTAACAATTTTTTCATAATTCTATTGTTTTAATTAATTAATATGTATTTAAATGCAAAGATAGACATTTTTTCTATTACATGCACGGATTTAAAAGAATTTAACCATATATATTATTTTACGATTACTTTTTTCTTCGTTCCGTCTATCATCTTTATAATATTGATGCCCTTTTGATAATGCCCTAGTTTTTCTCCTCTTATCGAGTAAACGGCCTTAACATCATCTGATCGACTAACGCCTAAGATTCCATCGCCCTCCAGAGTCACGATCTCCCTAAATCCGCTCCATGGCCTCATCGCCTTATAGGCATCAATTGCACTGGCTGAAACATGAAGCGTTGCCGATTCAGTGGGAGTTTTGTCAAAAGCGGCCATATCTGTCTCTGGTACTGTAGTCGCAAAGCAATAGACATCCTTCAGGTTCTCGCACTCTTTGAGGGCATTTATCAAAATAGATTTGACAGTACTGGGTATTGTAAGGGTCGTCAGACTCAAGCATCCTTCAAAAGAAGAGCCGCCAATAACCTGCAATCCTTCATTTAACGTCAGCGATTTGAGATTCGTACAGTTCTCGAAGGCAGAACTGCCGATATTCTTCACTGTCGAAGGAATGGTCACAGACGTGATACCTCCACATCTATAGAAAGCAAAATTACCAATGGAAGTTACACCAGATTCTATCGTAACATTCTGGATGTCATCTGAATATTGAGACCACGGAGTATCATTTTCACCATAAATATCATAATTTACCATATCACCATTCCCGGAAATAGTAAGTTTATGGTCCTCTTTGTTATAGGAGTAGGTTAAACTCTCACCACAAAAGCCGCTGACTACCGAATTATCAGGAGTCGAACCTATTGCGATAATATTTTTAAAGCCACTCCATGGCCACGCTTTCTTATATGCGTCAACTGCACTGGCAGGCACATAAAGAGTGGCTATTTGCGTAGGAGACTCATCAAAAGCGGTCTCGACTGTCTCTGGAACTGTCATTGCATAACAATATACTTCAGTCAAGACGTTACACCTGCGGAATGCGGATTCCCCAATCTGTCTGACACTACCAGGAATTGTTATAGAACCGAGAGATGAACAGAACTTGAATGCCCCTTCATCGATAGCGACCACACTTTGGGGGATTGTTACTTCTGTCAATTTCTTGCATCCCCATAGAGTACTCTCGGCAATTCGAGTAATACCATTAGGTATGTTGAAAGATGTCAGGGCTTCACAGCCCCAGAATGCCCCAATACCGATATGTGTCACATTTTCAGGAATCACTATCGACGCAAGATTCGTACAACCTCCAAAAGCCTCTTCACCAATAGAAGACAGAGTGTACGGAAGTTTCACAGAAGTTACGGTGGTATTACGTTGGAATGCCATTTTACCTATAGAGGTCACATTATATGTTATCCCATTATATGTAACCTGACTTGGAATCATAACATTGCTTGTACTTTGGTCAAAAGATGTAATTTGGGCTGTCAAAGACATATTATCCACCTGATACGTAAAGCCATCTTTATTGAACACACTTGCTGGTGGCAGATAATAATTTAAGACAGTCCAATTAGACGGAATACCATCACTGCCGCTTGTCCACGAATTCATATTTGATGCCTTGGTGAATGTGCCTGTTGATGGCACATTTCTTACCCAATTGGTGGTACAATCACTTGCAAAAAAATTAGTTGCCAGACATGTTATTTCCTTAAGATTAGAACAACCATCGAACATTGACCGGTAACATTTCTCCACCAATGTAGTAGCAGGTAACAGTGGTGCTGTGGTCAATGAGGTACAAACACCGAACATATGGACATAGCAATTGACACTCAGATTAGTTGCCGGCAACTGTGGAGCAACGCTCAAAGAAGTACAACCGTAAAACATGCCTGCATAGCAACTCTTTGCCAATGTTGTGGCAGGCAACTGAGGCGCTTTAGTCAAGGATGTACAACCGCGGAACATACCTTCATAACAACTTTCTGACAGTCTTATGGCAGGAAGTACCAGGTTTTCTGCGCTTATGAGCCCTGTGCAATTTGCAAACAGATCATAAAAGGCATTGTCTCTTCCGCCTAAGTCATTCTCTCCTACAAAGCCACTTCCACATACCAAAGACATCACATTTCCCTCAACATCAAATCGTCCTGTTGAAGAGAAATTGCCAATACCGATAATGGCTTCGGAACCCACCACATAATAATAAGTTGGTATACAAGTACCCATAAACATGATCTTGTTTCCAGCCAGGACTATTGGAGACGGCACGTTCCTTCCCAAAGGTGACCAAGAATTACCATTGTCAAGTGAATAATAAATCACATAGTTGTCAACAGTATTAGACGCGGTGCCATTGAAACTGAAAGAGACATTCTCCCTTGCAACAAAGGTAAGATACTGCAAAGCCTGAGCCTCTGCAGTCACTCCAGCCATGCTCATCATCAGCAAGAGCAGAATAGTTTTTTTGAATTGTTTCATTTTCATCATTAAAAAGATAGACAATAGTTTCTTCATAATCTTAATGTTTTAGTTGTTAATATTATTGTTTCTAATCATTTCATGATCATTTTGTTGATGAGCACGATGTCTGCGGCATTCACCTTGTTATCATTATTGACATCGGCAGTATCTTTATTGAACCCAGTAGGAGCATTACCCATGATGTAATCGGCAACTGCCTCCACATCAGCCTCATTCACAGAACCGTCACCATTAACATCACCAGCAAGAACAGTCTTGAAGGTTTTCTCTTCGCCATAAGTCTTGCCAGACACCGTTTTTATGTACGAGCGATAGCCGTAATTCTTTCCTGGGATAAGCCCCTCGATAGTAACTGACATCTTATTGCCACTGACAACCACAGTCTTGACATCTTTGCCTACTGCCCTTGTATTGCCTCCTGAAACAGTCCAATACTCAAAGCCCTTCTCCTCGATGTCCTCCGTTCCTTCTATCCAAACACCTACCAACTGCGCACTGGCGGATGTAACCTCTACGACATCCTTGGTATGCGTTTCAGGCTCAAAGAACACATCTGCATCGCCAGTGATGAAACTTTCCCACTCACCATAGAACATGGAGCCGTCTTCCGACTTATAGTAAGGGCGATATTTGTAATAAACATCAGGATTCAGATTATTTAACGAGCCTATTATCTGACCCTCATAAAGTGGAGCCGAAACTTTATTCGGAGTCATATTGGATGGGGCATCATATCTCAACCACTCAAAGCCAAAGTGCAGATCGTCATCCAATTCATTAACAGTTGCCAAGAGGCGTGCCTTAATCTTACTCGTTGGCTTTGCTGGCTGTACCTCCAAGGCCAGTGCATTAGTCTTTTCACTGATAATACCATAGTTCTCATCATCCAACTTCCATGTTATATATTGCCCAGGTGTCAGTCCCAGCATCGTCACTGTATAACTATTATCCTCGTTCGTATTACCACTCTCATCTATGGGATAAATCTTCATCGTTGCCGACGTGGCTCCCTTAGACGTAACCACCACCCGCATAGGGTTCTTGCTATAAGTAGTGAATTTCGTTACACTTGCAGGAATGCCATTCTCGTAAGCAGTCTGAGACAAGATCATTTCCTTCAAATTAGTGCTAGACCAGCCATAAGAATTACTACCGATATTTGTCATACCATTACCGACAATTACGGATGTTAGGCCACTACAACCAGAGAAAGCATAATTGCCGATGGATGTCACGCTGTTGGGAATCGTGACGGAGGTCAGGCCGCTGCAACCAGAGAAAGCATAACTGCCGATGGATGTCACGCTGTTGGGAATGGTGACGGAGGTCAGGCCGCCGCATTTATAGAAAGCATCACTGCCGATAGTTGTCACACTGTTGGGAATTATAGTATTCTTACATCCAGCAATAAGAGTGTTTGATTCTGTTTCTATGATAGCTTTACAATTATTACGGGAATCATACTTAGTATTACTATTTTCAACCACCATTGATTCTAAACTGCTGCAACCATAGAGAACATCATCGCTGATGGAGGTTACACTGTTGGGGATAGTGATGTATGATAAAGGGCAATGACCTAAAGCAAGACTTTCTATATTTGATATGCTTCGTGGTAACTTAATTGAAGATAATTTGCAATCAAAAAATAAACCAGCAGGTATTGTGTTGTCTGAAGAATATATATAGTTAATTGGAACACCCGTAAATACAAGAGAAGGACTACCACCAGAAACAATATTCGCATTTAAAATATCAAGGTCAATAAGCTTTCCTTGAGTTTCTGACGAAAAAGCTTCACCATCTTTTAAATCAGAAATAAAGTTATAATAATCCTCATGAAAATGTATCATTCTATTCCGTCCTGCCATCTCACGAAGGAAAGCTAAATCGGTGCCATTGAGTTCTCCTGTCAAAGTTAGTTCCTCAATATAATATTTTTCATAATCTGGAATCAAATCAGGCAAGGTGCCTGCAGTAACGACATGAATCGTTTGTTTCTTTTCAATTTCTACAATATTGGCAAACTTATTCCAGCCTGCTTTTGACTGATAGGCAGACTTCGTGCCAGGTGGAACAATCAATGTAGCATTGGCGTTGATATATGAAAACGCATCAGATACAATTTCACAAGGATTCTCCATCTCTGAAACAACCGTAGCCAGGCGACCGCAATCAGAGAAAGCCCCAGGTCCAATTAACGCCACGCTGCTAGGGATGGTAACAGAGGTTAGGCTGCACAGCTTGAAAGCTTCGAATCCTATACTCATCACGCTATTGGGGATAGTGAGTGAGGGCAGGCTGCTTTCATAGAAAGCCCATTGGCCGATGGATGTCACACTGTTGGGGATGGTGACGGAGGTTAGGTCATCGCAAAAAGCGAAAGCATATTCAATGCTCTTCACGCTATAAGTCTTTTCATGATATACGACGGACGAAGGGATGACCACATCGCCAGAATAATACCCACCCTTCTTAGATATGACAGAGACTGTGTTATTCTGACCTATCCTATAACGTATACCACCAGACTCAAACTCGTAACCTATCAGTTCTGCTTCGACGATATTCGAGAACAGATTCCATCCATTAGTATTTTGATAAATAGATTTCTTTCCTGGAGGGACAACTAATGTTGCTGAGGCGTAGATATCCTTGTCATTACAAGAAAAAACATCATCAACTATTAAGGGATTCTCAATTTCTGAAATTATCTTAGTCAGGCCGGTGCAATTGTAAAAAGCAAGATTGCCGATAAGCCTCACACTATTAGGGATGGTAACAGAGGAGAGACTGCTACACCCCTTAAATGTAGCTGGTCCAATATATGTCATACTGCTGGGGATGGTTACAGAGACAAGACTACTGCAACCTATAAAAACCCCATAACCGATGGAAGTCACACTGTAGGGGATAATGACTGAGGTCAGGCCACTACAACCCATGAAAGCTTCATCGTGGATGGATGCCACACTGTTAGGGATGGCGATGGAGGTCAGGCCGCTGCAACCTACGAAAGCACTACTGCCGATGGATGTCACGCGGTAAGTATTTCCTTGATAAACGACAGAAGATGGAATAACTATGCTGCCCGTATATTCATTGGAATAATCAGAATAAGACGAGCCTTGATAACTTACAGACAACTCTGTCATGTTGTTGATCCAATTATAATAAATGGTGACACCATTTGAATTTGCGACAGCAATGTCATGGGCGAACACATTAACACCAATCATGCTCATCAGTACGGCGATTAGAATCGTAGTAATAGAATGTTTCATTTTAGTACTCCTTGTCATTTTGGTCAATATTCACTACTTTATTATCAAATACTCTAAATCATCTCCATAGCAGAAGCGCGGGACTGCTGTTGCCAGTTCCGAACGGAGGTCGTAGGAAAAACCTGAAATAAGAAAATGGAGCACAGCCCCACGCCCTATGCGTGGAAGCCGTTCTGCCCTCCTGCCTATTTCAGCCTTGCTTTGAAAATTTCCTACGTTTCCGTTCGCAAGTTTGGAGCATAACGCTTCTTCTGCCGAGCGGATCCTTTCCGCTCCGTTTGCAAAAGTACGAATAATTTCTGAAACGAACAAACTTTTCGAGGACTTTTTTCTTTTTATTCAAGCCTCAAAAGAATATGGGTCTCTCAACACTTAAACTTCGCTCCTGCCCTCTCTATGTGCAGGTGGCAACTCACGTTGTTGGGGATGCCTTGCAAGACAGTAAGAGATGGCAGTTTACGCAGTTGCTAATGCCTGTTATACCCCCTAAACAGGCATCTCTTACTGTCGTACTAAGCATCCCTTACTGTCGTGGAAGGCATCAGAACGACCCTTAAGTATATATACTTACAAACGTACCCCCGATTTTGCTATCTGGAGATTGCAATTTTTGGCGACAAATCGTTCGTGGTTATCCAAAACAGCCCAACACCTAACATGAATCTCCTGAAATGCCATTGTGCAAAGGATTTAAGGCATGTTAGGTGTTACTAAAACACCTAACATAGAGGTAACATACACCTCACATCGACCGTAAGCGTATCATGTGAGGTGTTTGTGAGGAGTATGTGAGGTGTTTGAGCAACACCTAACACTCCTCAAACCCGTTGCAGCAGGGCATTTCCGAGGATTCATGTTAGGTGTTGGGAGTAACTACACCCTTTTCAAGGGTAAGGCATCTACAGTTTATTTATGAATATCATCAGATTACTAGCCATCTGTCTCGTGATGGCAACCGCAGTGGAAATGAAGGCGCAGTCTGCCACAGAAGAGGACCTGGACGCCAAGTATGCAACGGAACTGATCAAGCCTGGCACGACGGCACCCGACTTCAGCATGGTGACCCCTGACGAGAAGCCCTGATGGCAAAGTGCCGTATCCACCGTCGAGATTCATAAGGCAGGCACCCTGCTGCGGCTGCAAAGGGTAAGCCATTTATCTCAGAATAGAGGGAATAAGTTCGATCAATTTGTCATATCTCGTTGATATGAATCAAAAAAATGGGTGCTGTTTGCGGACACAACGCATAAAAACACTTGAAAATTTATAAAACACACGTACCTTTGCACCGCAATTCAATGTGGATTGTATACATTTTATAAATATAAAGAAAACAATTATGAAAAAGATGATGATGCTGGCCGCTATGATGGTGGCTACAATTACAGCAAGCGCTCAGTTTGAGCCAGGAACAATCTCTATCCAGCCGAAGGTTGGTGGTGTTATCAGCAAGGTGAGCAATATGCCAAAGGTCAATTTTGACTTCAGCGACCTGGGAGGTCATAATTACGATATTGACAAGTCGTTCTATGGCGGTGCGCTGATTGGTGCAGAATTCGAGTATCAGATCACGAAACAGTTCAGCGCTGCTGCTGGTCTGAACTACTCTATGCAGGGTTGCCAGTGGGAGGATTTTGAACTCAGAGATGGCAACGACTACTCAAAGGTGAAGGATCTGCAGATAGAACTCGGCTATCTGAACCTGCCCGTCGTGGCCAATTTCTATCTGTTCAAAGGCTTTGCCATCAAGACGGGTGTTCAGTTTGGTTTCCTGCTGAGCGCAAAGTGCAAGGCTACCAATGAACTCAAACTTGACGGTGTGAACAGCACCAGAGACTACAGCGTGGATATCAAGGACAACTATAACAAACTCGACATTTCCATTCCCATCGGTGCTTCCTATCAGGTTCCCACGGTGCCCATCTACATCGATGCCCGCTACAACCTTGGTCTGACCAAACTTCAGAAGGAACTGTCTGCTGGCGAGGAGGCCAACAAGAACCAGGTATTCCAACTGACTGTTGGTTACAAGTTCGCTCTCTAATATCCAAAAGAGTATAAAAAAAGACAGGAGCGAGACCGTCTGGCCTCGCTCCTATTGTTGTATCAGTCACTCATCAGGCAGGAAGAGCGGATCCTCGGGCATCACCATGACGGGCTCAGTCTCTGAGGCCTTGAGGATATTCTCTGGCACATACTTCTTGTTCACCACCAGGCGGAACATGTACTCGCGGAACCAGCGGTCTGTCATGATGAGACAGCCCTGCTGCCCCCATGAGGCGCCCCACGAGTTCTCCACCTTCCACTTGCTCACCTTCCCCCTATCGTCGATGTCGACGGCCGTGAGGGTCATAGCGTGTGTAGAGCCGCTGTCGAAGGTCGAGATGCGCTGGGCCTTGTCCATGCCGAAGGTGGTGCCGAAGAGCGACTGGTAGTCGAAATTCTCAGTATCGGCATAGCCACGCTTGCGGTCCAGGAACTTGCCCACGTCGTAACTGCTATACAACTTGCGTCCGTCCTTCAGCGAGGCAATCGCCATCTGCTCGATGTCGTCCATCGGCAGGTTGACGTATTTCCAGTTGTGGCCGTCGTAGGTGTGGCGGTCGTATTCTACCTCGTAGGTCTTGTAATAAGGGCGTCGTGGATCGTTCATCGCCATGATGAAAGTGCCGTTGATGGGGCCTCCCACCACTTCCTGATAGAACGACTGGGGGGTGTACTCCTTAGCAGGGCCGACAGCCTTGCCGCCCTTCGTCTTAAAGGCATAGGTGAACTTCTGAGGCGGTTCGCCGATAGTCAGCGTGATCATCTTGTAGATCTGGGCGAGCATCCTGACCTTGGCCTTGTCGATGCTGGCCTGCTTGCGGTCCTTCTGAGCCATATCGCGGAGTTGAAGACCATACTCGCGGAGTTTCGAAGCAATCAGCGAGCGCATCTTCGAGGTATTGTCGCTGCTGAAACTCTCCGGCATCACCTCGGCAGGCACCAGTCCGTACTTCTCGGCCAGGTCGCTGACGCCACAGAAGGTGCCACCGTCGCCAATGGGACTCTTGAAGAAGAACTGCACGCGAGGGTCGTCGATGGGCTTCTTGCCCGTATCCACACACCCCTGCAGCATGAGATTGGCCTTCTCCAACTGATCCCAGACAAAGAGATAAGCCTGCGAGAACTCCAACTGAATGGAGTCGCCGTGCTGACGGGTGTAATTGGAACGCAGCACATTGAGCCCGCTGAACATCCAGCAGCGTCCTGACGACTGCTGGTCTGTGATCGACTGCTGCTTGGTCTCGACGGAGAAATAGGTGTCGAGGGCTCCCGCATTCTGACGGTTCGCAGCCAGAGCATCAATGCTATTGGCGGTCACGGCATTGACCAGCGCACGATTCAGCGGCTCTGCCTTCATCTCCTTCTGGATGTCACGCAGCATTTCCTGGGAGATTCCGCCTGGTTTCGTCTGTGCATGAACGGACATCAGTCCGCCTGCAAGACAGAGGGTCATAACAAGTATTTTCTTCATAACTTACTTTAAAATTTATAATGTGGGAGCAAAGTTAAGCATTTTTTTTCGTTTATCTGAATTATTTTATGTAATTTTGCAATCATTATGGCAAAAGAACAATCGAGCGTCAAGGAAAAACAGCGGACAAGCCTCAAAGAGCCCCGCCGCTATAAGGTGACCATCTACAACGACGACTTCACCACGATGGAGTTTGTGGTGAAGATTCTCAAGGTGGTGTTTTTCAAGTCTGAGGCAGAGGCAGAGGCGCTGATGCTGCAGGTACACCACTCCGACAAGGCTGTTGTCGGCATCTATAGTTACGACATCGCCGTGTCGAAGGTGAACAAGGCGACTCAGATGGCCCGCCAAGAGGGGTTCCCCCTGCGACTGACCTGCGAACCAGAAGAATAGAAGCACTATGGAGATATATTATACTCAAAAGGTCAACGAGGCCTTCGAAGAGATGCACGAAGTGTGCAAACGATACAGGCACGAGTTTGTGATGCCAGAGCACTTCATACAGGCTCTGCTCAAGCAGTATGAGTTTAACATGACGCTCATCGACTGCAATGTGGACCTGAACATCGTGAACCGCAGTCTGAAGGACTTCTTTGAGAAGACGGAGCAGGTGCCCGCCGAGGTGGGAGAATACACGATCGGCACCAGCCAGCAACTGAGCGAAGCCCTGACCACGGCGGTGAAGATTGTCCAGAACTCCAGCGCACAATTCATATACGTCCCCCACATCGTAAAAGGCATTCTCGAACTGAAGGAGTCGTATGCCGCCTACCTGCTGAAAGACCTTCTAGGCGAATGGCAGCAGGACTTCATGAGTGAACTCGTGGCCCGCTATGCCGACGACCACGACCAGGCAAGCATCGACGATGACGAAGCGTATGCAGAAACAGACGAGGAGAAGGAGCCCTGGCGAAAACTCGTCACCTGCCTCAATGACACTTGGGAAGACCACAACCCACTGGTGGGCCGCAAGAAAGAACTGGAACGTACCATCCAGGTGCTCTGCCGGAAGGAGAAGAACAATCCGCTGCATATCGGAGAACCAGGCGTCGGCAAGACCGCACTTGTCTACGGCCTGGCCCAATTCATCAGCACTACCGTATGGAATATCCCTGAACGGCTGAAAGGCAGTAAGATCTACCAACTCGACATAGGCACATTGCTGGCAGGCACACAGTTCCGCGGCGACTTCGAGAAACGCATCAAGGAGGTGATGGACGGCATCATGCGGGAGTCGAGCAGGAACATCGTCTATATCGACGAGATCCACAACCTTGTCGGAGCCGGTGCCACGGGTGAAGGATCGATGGATGCCTCGAACATGCTCAAGCCCTATCTGGAGTCGGGCAAGATACGATTCATCGGATCGACGACCTACGATGAGTACAACCGCCACTTCTCCAAATCGAAAGGGCTGGTGAGACGCTTCCAGCAGATTGACATTGCAGAACCAACGGCCGAAGAGGCCCTGGAGATCCTGAAACGACTGAAAAAGAACTACGAGAAGTTTCATGGTGTCTACTATGCCGACAAGGCACTTGAGTTTGCCGTCACGGCCAGCGACAAATTCATCAACGAGCGCTTCCTGCCCGACAAGGCCATCGACCTGATAGACGAGGCAGGTGCCTATCGGGAGATGAACCCCATCAGGGGACAGAAGCGGCAAACGGTGGACAAGGCCCTGATAGCAGACATCCTCTCCAAAGTATGCAAGGTGGACGCCATGGCTATGAAAGAAGATGACAATGACGCACTGGAAACGCTCTACGAGCGCATCAGCAGCAAGATCTATGGACAAGACGAAGCCGTGCGCCAGGTGGTCGAGGCTGTACAGATGTCGAAGGCAGGCCTGCTCGATGACAACAAGCCGCTCGCCTCGCTACTCTTCGTAGGACCGACAGGCGTCGGAAAGACGGAGGTAGCCCGCGTACTGGCCAAGGAATTGGGCATCGAACTGGTCCGTTTTGACATGAGCGAATACACAGAGAAGCATACCGTAGCCAAACTCATCGGCTCGCCTGCCGGCTATGTCGGCTATGAAGACGGCGGGCTGCTGACAGACGCCATCCGCAAGACACCCAACTGCGTACTGCTGCTCGACGAGATCGAAAAAGCCCATCAGGACATCTACAATATTCTTTTACAAGTCATGGACTATGCCAAACTGACGGACAACAAGGGCCGCAAGGCAGACTTCCGGCATGTGATCCTCATTATGACCTCGAATGCAGGAGCCCAATATGCGGCACAGGCCAACATCGGGTTCCAGGGTAGCGTATCACGGGGCGAAGCCATGCTGAAGCAAGTGAAGAAGACCTTCAAGCCTGAGTTTATCAACCGCCTGAGTGGGACTGTGGTGTTCAACGATATGGACAAGACCATGGCCACCCTTATCCTGCGTAAGAAACTTGGCGAACTGCAGGAGAAACTGACCGCCAGACAAGTGAAGATGACACTGACCGATGAGGCCTTCGACTATCTGCTGAAAGAAGGATTCACCCAAGAATACGGTGCGCGTGAGATGGACCGTGTCATCACCAGCAAACTCAAGCCTCTGTTGATGAGAGAGATACTTTTCGGCAGTCTGAAGAAAGGAGGCTCCGCCATAGTGGAGTTAAAGGATGGTTTATCAATTAGATAAAGAACTCTGGTTTCCTGATCCGCATCACGGAGACGAAGACGGCTGTATAGCCGTAGGCGGCGACCTGAGCGTAGACCGCCTGCTCCTCGCCTACTCTAACGGCATCTTCCCTTGGTTTGCATTCCGCTATTCACAGATCGAGTGGTTCTGTCCGATGCAGCGCTTTGTCATCTTTCCTGAAGAAATCCATATCTCCCACTCCATGCGTCAGTTGATAAACAAAGGGAAATACCGCGTTGCCATCGGTGAGGCCTTTGACGAAGTCATCAATACCTGTAGTGAACTGCGCGTCGACGAAGAGTATGCCTGGCTCGGACCAGAGATGATAGAAGCGTATAAGGAACTGCACCGTCAGGGCTTCGCCACCAGTGTCGCCGTATGGGAAACTCTTGAGGAACCGGAGCCGGTCGTTCATGGGGAGTCTGTCGCAGAGAAGTTTGTAGGCGGTCTCTACGGTGTCACCATAGGCAACGCCTTTTTCGGCGAGAGCATGTGCTCACTGGTGCCCAATGCCTCGAAACTGGCCCTGATTCATCTGGCCCAGACCATGCAGAAAAGCGGCGGACGGATCATCGACTGCCAATTTGAAACCGCCCACCTCAAGTCGATGGGCGGGCGGTTTATCTCTTACGACGACTATATGAAGATTATTTCTTCTTCGACGACACTCTGAAGGTCTTGGTTGTCGTGATGGGCGCTTTCTGAGTGGTCGTCTTCTGAGAGGTCGAACCCTTTGACTTATAATACTTCAACGCTTCTGGCATCCAGCCCTGAATCTGACGGATGCGGGTCTCATCAGAAGGGTGATCGCTGAGGAATTCAGAAGGCTTGTTTGTACTTTGGGCTGCCATGCGTTGCCAGAAGGTGACGGCGGTCTGAGGGTCATACCCTGCCATCGCCGCAAAGATCAGACCCATGTGGTCGGCCTCACTCTCATGATTACGCGAATAACTTAAGTTCTTGAAATTAAATCCGTTAGCGACTACAGCGCCTATCAGTGAGGTGGTGTTGGTACCAACGCCTAAGGCACCGGCAAGCCCAGCGCCAATCTGCAACATCTGCTGCTGCTTGATCTGCGTACTCATCTGTTCGGCCGAGTGACGGGCCACAGCATGGGCTATCTCGTGACCAAGCACAATAGCCAACGAGGCCTCATCCTGAGTGACAGGCAGAATACCCTCATAGACCACAATCAGTCCGCCGGGCATACACCACGCATTCACCTGCTTGTCCTGAACCAGATTGAACGTCCAGTTGAAATTGGCAATCTCCGAAGCCAAGCCGTTGGCATTCATATAACTGGTGACTGCATTGGCAAGATTCTGCCCAACCCGCTTTACCATGGCCGTATTAGCGGCATTAGTCGACAGTTTGGCAGACTTCATAAACTCCTGATACTGCTGGTTAGCCAGACCTAAGACCTGCCCATCCTCCACCATCAGACTCTGTGTACGTCCCGTGATGGGAACTGTGTGAGACGTGCCGCAACCAACCAGTACAGCAGACACCACGAAGAAAAGAACGACCTTTAGAATTCTCATACGCTTAATATTTGTAGGTTCTGAGTGCAAAGATAGTACAAAATTTCGATTAAGCGAAGAGATTACGATATTTTTTGCATTCTTGAGCGTGAGAAAGTTATCTGAATCGAATGAAAAACCCAATAAAACAGGATTTATCTGAGAATAAAAAGAGGGACATCCCTCACGGAATGCCCCCCTGAAACTACTAAAAACTAAAAACCATTCTTTCTACTTGTTCAGACCACGGTTGTTAAGGGTGGTGTTGAGCAGTCTAAGGTAAGTACGCATCTGATCCTCGTTAAGAACATAGCGCATCCACTTCACATCGTTGTCAATGGCGCGGTCTACCATGACCTTGCGGTCATTCTTACCATACTCTGCAGCAAACTTCAACTCCGAAGCAAACGTGTGGTGAATATCTGCTACAGCCTCCTTCTGGTCATCTGCCAGGTTCAGTGCCTTGGAGAGCTTGTTCATATTGATGTTCAAATCATAAGCCTCCATGTTTTCTACGTTGGCTGCGTTCTCACCTTCTGCAAATGCTGTTGTCATACTCAACATTGCTACCATTGTCAAAATCATCTTTTTCATCTTTTTACCCTTTCTTTTTTACTCAGAGCGGTGTGTTAGGCCGCTCCTACTATTAATAATGTTATCCTGATATAGAGCCTTTTTGGCTTTCGCCGCTTTCCCGTTTAACGGGGTATGCTCAAATATCCTAAATGTCTTTTGACGGTGCAAAGGTACGGCGATATTTTGGACTACGCAAGCGTTTACGTTGAATTGTGTGCGATAACAGCCCTTTTGTTGACGCAAGTCAAATAATGCGGCGGATAACGAAAAATTCATATTTTCGCCGTAATTTGATGCTTATTTCAGGGAAAATGCGTACCTTTGCAGCGCATTATATATAATAAGGTATAAGAATGGATAAACCACAAAACAGATTCCTCTCTGTCGTGTATGAACTATACACTGTAAACGAAGGAGAAAAGACCCTGGAAGAGCAGACGGGCACAGAACGCCCCTTCGAGTTTATTACCGGATACGGCATCGCCCTCGACGCCTTTGAGAAAAATCTCATCAGGCAGGAGAAAGGGGCAGAGTTTGACTTTACCCTTCAACCCGGCGAGGCTTTTGGAGAATATATTCCTGAAGGCGTCCACAAACTGGAACGTGACATCTTCACTATCAACGGAAAGTTCGACAGCGAGCATATCTTCGAAGGAGCCATTATCACGATGAACGATACCGAAGACCATCAGTTCATGGCCAAGGTGGTTAAAATCGAAGACGACGGCGTCACTATCGACACCAACCACCCCTTTGCAGGCAAGACCCTGAACTTCAAAGGGCGTATGATTGAAAACAGAGAGGCTACCGAAGAAGAAATCCAGAAACTCATCAAGATGCTGACTGGCGGCTGTCAGGGTTGCGGTCATCACGGAAACAACTGTGGTGAGGGTTGCGATGAAGGTTGTGGAGGTTGTGGACACTGCCATTGATAGTCGACGAGGTAAAAAAGGTGAAAAGGTGAAAAGATGAATACATTTGGAAATATCTTCAGACTGACGACCTTCGGCGAGAGCCATGGTGAAGCAATTGGAGGGGTCGTCGATGGCATGCCGCCAGGTATTGACATCGACATGGCTTTTATTCAGCAGGAACTGAACCGCCGCCGGCCTGGGCAAAGCCGTATCACCACCTCACGACAAGAAGCAGACCAGGTGGAACTGCTTAGCGGTATCTTTGAAGGGAAATCGACAGGTTGTCCGATTGGATTCATCGTCAGGAACCAGAACCAGCACTCGCAGGACTATGAGAACATGCGCAGTCTGTTTCGTCCTTCCCATGCAGACTACACCTATTATCATAAGTACGGTATCCGTGACCATCGTGGAGGCGGACGTTCATCGGCTCGTATAACTATCAGCCGCTGCGTTGGAGGGGCACTGGCCAAATTGGTACTCCAGAAGAAAGGCATCACCGTTCAGGCCTATACTTCACAAGTAGGCCATATCGCCCTTGAACGCGACTACCATCTCTACGATCTCTCACAGACGGAAACGAATGCCGTACGCTGTCCTGATCCACAAAAGGCCGCAGAGATGGAGGCACTCATAGAACAGGTAAAGGCCGAAGGCGACACCATCGGCGGTATCATCACCTGCGTCATCAAAGGCTGCCCAGCAGGAGTAGGCGAACCCGAGTTTGACAAACTTCATGCTGCCTTAGGTGCTGCGATGCTGAGTATAAATGCCGTCAAAGGTTTCGAATATGGTGAGGGATTTGATGGAGTTACGGCCAGAGGATCTGAGCAGAACGACATCTTCATTCCTGCTTCAGATGACACCTCTATCACCTCCCACCTCTCAACCAAGACCAACCATAGTGGCGGCATCCAAGGTGGAATCTCTAACGGCCAGGATATTTTTTTCCGTGTGGCCTTCAAGCCTGTTGCAACAATTTTGCAGGAACAGCAGACCATTGACCTTGAAGGAAATCCCACCACTTTCACAGCCCGGGGACGACATGATCCATGTGTTTTACCAAGAGCGGTTCCGGTGGTCGAATCGATGGCTTCAATGACCATTTTAGACTATATTTTACTCAAAAACTCTGCTATTTTATAGAATAATGCATGTTTTATGCAAAAAAAAATAAAAAAGTTTTGGAGTATTCAGAAACTTTCTGTAAATTTGCAACTGCATTCCAGGGTTTGTGAAAATCCTTAAATGCTTTAGTTAAGTCTAGTTTAGTTTTTGTGTTGGTTGAGGGCTGCCAATTGGCAGCCCTCAAATTTTTAATAAAGACTTCAAAAAAAAAGGACTGCCGATGACAGCAGCCCCCCATTTTTTAAATCGTTCCTATAATTTCCTGTACCGATTGGCAGCCATGAGCATTAAGCCAGTCGTCAACGCCGTCGCGTACCTTAATAGATATAGCCGGATCAAGGAAGTTGGCCGTGCCAATCTCTATGGCCGTCGCACCAGCCATCATAAACTCAATAGCGTCCTTTGCAGAACAGATGCCACCTAAGCCAATAACAGGAATCTTAACAGCCTTTGCCACCTGCCACACCATCCTCAATGCCACAGGCTTCACGGCAGGACCGCTCAATCCCCCCGTACTGATACTCAACAGCGGTTTACGTTTCTCGATATCAATAGCCATTCCCATCAAGGTATTAATAAGCGACACACTGTCTGCGCCCTCTGCTTCAACGGCACGGGCAATCTCAGCAATATCCGTCACATTCGGCGAGAGTTTCACAATCAACGTCTTATGATAAGCCTTCCTGACGGCCTTCACCACACTCGAAGCCCCAGCACAGGTAACGCCAAAAGCCATTCCACCTTCCTTCACGTTTGGGCAAGAGATATTCAACTCGATGGCAGGAATCTTCTCTAACGAATCTATTCGGGCTGCACACTCAGCATAGTCCTCTGGCGACGAACCGCTGACATTGACAATCATATTCGTGTCGATATCCTTGATCTGCGGATAGATATGCTCGCAGAAATAGTCCACGCCCTTGTTCTGAAGGCCCACACAATTAAGCATACCGCTGGCCGTCTCAGCCATTCGGGGATAGTCGTTTCCTTCTCGAGGCTTGAGCGTCGTACCCTTCACGATGATGCCCCCGATACCATCGAGCGGCATCAGGTCGGCAAACTCCAGGCCGTAGCCAAAGGTGCCTGAAGCCGTCATCACAGGGTTCTTCAGCCGCAGGTCTCCTATCTTAACTTCTAAATTAGCCATAAAATTCTCTTATTCTCAATCACAAAGCGAAAATTCTCAAATTCTCTAATTCTCAAATTCTTGATCACTCCCAAAGCAACTTCCTGACATTAAATACCGGTCCATCCTTACAGACACACAGGTTTCCTTCCGTCGTTTTTTCCACACAACAGAGACAGGCCCCCAGTCCGCAGGCCATCAGATTCTCGAGCGATGCTTCGCACTCAATGCCTTTCTCTTTGGCGAAACGCGCCACAGCCTTCATCATCGGCGTAGGACCACAAGTGGAGATACGGTCAAACTGTTCACTTAAGAGGATGCTGTGATTGGTCACAAAACCCTTCTCGCCCTCGCTGCCGTCTTCTGTTGTCACAAACACGCGCCCGTACCTTTTAAATATATCTAAGAGCAACAAATCCTTTGCCGTACGGGCACCAAGCAGGAAAGTGGGTGCAATACCCTTGTCCCGCATTTCGGCTCCCATATAGAGCAAGGGCGCAACCCCCACTCCACCGCCAATCAGCAGCACTTTCTCGCCCTGTTTCGCTGCGGTAAAGCCATTACCGAGGGGGAGCAGACAATTCAACGTGTCGCCAGCCTTCAACTCTGCCAGCTGGCGTGTTCCATCGCCGATGGTAGCCACCAGCAACCACAATTCATTCTTCTCACGATCCACAAAATCAATGGAAATAGGCCGACGCAAGAACGTGCTGGGCGAACCGTCCACTCGCACTTCCACAAACTGTCCAGGCACCATCTCCGGCAACGGCTTCCCGTCGGTAAGCCTGATCAGCACATACCGCTCGTGAATCCTCTCAACCGACTTCACGGTTAAATCTAATAAGTATTTCTTCATAATCGGTGCAAAGGTACGATTAAGTGAGCAAAATGCCAAAGGAAAAAACGTTTTTCTTTGGATTTTAGAATAAGAAGCATTCGTCAAGAAGAATCTTTGGTACTCACTCTCTATATTCGGGTTGAATATCTCCTGACCTATGGCATCTACCGTTCCCGACGGCCGCTTCTGGAGATAGACCTCACCACGTGTCTATTTCTTTTCGGGTACGAAAGTCTCCCAAGTCTGGTCATCGTAAAATACTCTGATCTCCTTCACACGACGTTGCACTCTGTCAATAACTTTTACCGACATTTGTTCCATTTCCGGTCGTGTATTTCTTACACTATTAAAAGGTAGTGGTGTCTGAACGACCTGTTGTGGGGTAGGAGAAGGAGTCTGATCAAAATTCAACATCGGATTTTGATTGACTGTACCACCATTCACACTGTTTTCATCAGCAGGAAACGGACTGTCAGCAGGAGCAGAAGTGGTAACATACATCTCACCAAGGCCAAACATCAGCCAGTCGGTACTGATGTTAGGAATTTTCTTTTTGATTGCTTCCACCACACTCAGGGTGGGGCGGGTACGTTCATTATAGATGCTGCTCAGGGTGGCAGGGGCCAGTCCGATGAAGTCAGCGAATACCTGCTGAGTCATGTGCTGAGACTCCATGATTTGTCGAATTCTATCCTTCATATTTCTTATTAGTTACAAATAAGGGCATTTTGCCGGTGATTTCTTTCAGTTTACAAAGGTAAAGCAAAATATTGAATTACACAAGAAACTAAGAAAGAATTTAGATTTTTAAACTTTTGATTTATTATTTTAGATTTTCAAATCTAATACGGAAATGCGTCAAGATTCCACTTCACAATCACAAATCAAAATTTACATCAACAAATCATTACAAACTCTTTATAGAGGATATTATATGTAAACAACTGGTTATAAATAAGGTATTTACGATATACATATCGAAAACAGCCTTATATGCAACTCTTGATGGTGCTAGGTATATAGATAAATTGAATCTTTTTGGCATAATACAACATAACTAACTGAGTTTTAGTCTATTAACAATTATAAAATGCCCGTGTATATTTATAGATATTAATTGTCAAACCAAAAGTTTTGTCTTTGCATATTTAAATATTAAACTTTAAATATTGCTATATTGGCATGTATTCACGTTTTTAAATTGTATATCCGAAGCATTGTTTGTTCTGATTTTCAAATCTAAATGCAGAAAATCAAATCTTAAAGAAAGTGAATGTCGAATCACGGCAAGCGTATTTTTCGAAAATTCTTCATTTCTCGCGTATTCTGGACAACGGGAGGAATTTCTGGAAATACGCGAGTTTTGAGGGCTTACAAATCATCAGAAACCCCTGATATATGGGCATTTGAGCCTAAAAAAAGCACTCGCGAAAAGTGCCATTTTAGGAAATTCTAGAAGAAAAAAGAGGGGATTTTTAGTGCAAAATGTAAAAAATCAGTTCCTTCATTAACTCTCCAGGACCCGTATTTGGGTTGTCCAAGCCCTTACTTTTGGCATCTATTTCACGTATCTTGGAAATTATCTGCATCACTTTCATTCCAGAATAATTTCGCATACCCGTCATGTAGTCCTTGGCAGCCCACGGATTTCTCAATTCGAGCCATTCTGCAACCGCTTCCTGACTCTTCGGATTTGGCGAATAATATGCGATCATCAGATTTTGGAAGTAATTAAAGAGCAACGGGAGAAAAGAGTAGATACTACCAGCCTTCGGATTTTCGTCAAAATATTTGATGATCTGATTTGCCTTGAACACATTGCGGTTGACGATAGCATCACGAAGTTCGAAACCGTTGAACTCCTTGCTCACTCCTATCTGATCCTCCACCACCTGGGGCGTCACTCTCCTATCCTGCTCTGGCAGCGACAGCACCACCTTATCCAGTTCACTCGTCAGACGACTCAAGTCTGCTCCGATGTTATCGGCAATCATCTGTGTGGACTTCGTATCGATGCTCACCTGTCGCGAAGAGAGATAGTTCTCGATGAACGCAGGCAGATCCCTGTCGCGCAGTTTTTTGCTCTCAAAAAGTACGCCAGCCGACTGGATACTTCTCACATATTCCTTCTTCCGTCCGTCGATTGTACCATTCTTGTGGCACATCACCAGCACCGTAGAAGGCATCGGCTGCTTGAAATAACGCTCCAAAGGCTCCGTGTTCTTCACATTTTGCGCCTCTTTGACGATAATTACCTGTCGTTCTGCCATCATCGGATAACGGCGGGCAGCATCAGCAATCTGCGAGGCATTCACATCAGAGCCGAAAAGGATGGTCTGATTGAAATCACGCTCCTCCGGCCGTAGCGCATGCTCGGCGATATAGTCGGCTATACGGTCGATATAGTAGGGCTCATCACCCATCAGATAGTAGACGGGAACATATTTTCCCGCCTTCAAATCGGCCATAATCGAGTCGAAACTGACATTTTTTGCCTCAGCCATTGCGTTATTTCGATTATTATTTGTACTTTTGCGGGGACAAAGTTACAAAAATGTTTCGATTAAACCTACCTCCATACCCAATAAAAATACAAGAGAAGGGTGAAAAACGTCAGATTTTCGATTTCCTGCGTCGAAAATGGGTGGCGCTGACACCTGAGGAATGGGTGCGCCAACATTTCACCCACTATCTTACTGAGCACAAGGGTTACCCGAAGACACTACTCGCCAACGAGGTAGAACTACGCATCGGCGAGAAACATCTCCGCTGCGACACCTTATTATATAATAAAGAACTGCGACCTAGGATGATCATCGAATATAAAGCCCCAACCATACAAATACAGCAGAAGACCTTCGACCAGATTTCGGTCTACAATCTTCTGCTGAAAGTGGATTACCTCGTAGTCAGCAACGGCCTACAACACTATTGTTGCAAGATGGATTATGAAGGCCATTCTTACCAATTCCTGGAGGATATCCCGGACTATGAAAGTATCTGACAAAATCACTCCATATCGTCAGCGTCAGTTACCTTCTTTGAGGCAGCCGTCTTACGGATAGAGCGCTTACGGGGTTTCTTCTCCTCACCTGTCACCTTATCGATCTTCACACCTGCCAGTTCCGGATCGATCATGATACGACCGCAGTATTCGCAGACGATAATCTTCTTGTGCATCTTGATGTCGAGTTGACGCTGGGGCGGGATCTTGTTGAAGCAACCACCACAGGCATCACGCTGCACATAGACGATACCCAGACCGTTGCGGGCATTCTTGCGGATGCGCTTGAACGAGGTGAGCAGACGGTTCTCGATCTTCGACTCCAGGTCCTTCACCTTTTCTTTCAGTTTATCTTCCTCAGCACGAGTCTCGGTGACAATCTCCTCCAACTCGCCTTTCTTCACCTCCAGGTCACTCTGGCGCTCTTGAATCAGAGCCTCACTATTTGCCAGTTCCTCCTGTTTCTCAGCGATACGGTTGTTAGCCTCGCGGATCTTTTTGTTGCAGAGATCGATTTCCAAAGTCTGGAACTCAATTTCCTTGCTCAGCATATCGTACTCGCGATTGTTCTTCACCTCGTTCAACTGCTCCTTATAGCGCTCCACGCTGGCCTTGGCTTCATTAATCTCACCATTCTTCAACGTGATGGCGCGCTGGAATTCACCAATCTCATTTTTAATCTTTTCCACACGAGTGGTCAGACCTTCGATCTCGTCTTCCAGGTCCTGTACTTCCAGAGGCAACTCACCCCTCAACGCACGTTTCTCATCAATCGACGAGAGGGCGGTCTGAAGTTGATAAAGAGTCTTCAGTTTCTCTTCTACTGACAAATCTGTCGGATCTTTTTTTGCCATAATTCTTTACGTTTTTAAGAAATTTCGTTATATCGTTATTGCGTTCTATCGTTATAAATATAAAATCGGGTTTGTGCAGGTCTCTGCCGTCTCTGTCTTCACGCCAGGACAATTCTGACGGATAATCTCCTCGAAGATTTCTGCCGTATACTGCTCGCTCTGATAGTGCCCGATCACACAGATCTGTATCTGCTGCTCATAGCCGAAATACTGATGATAGTGCATCTCACCAGTAATAAACGCGTCGGCACCTGCTTTCAGAGCCTCGTCGAGCAGGAAGTCTCCTGCCCCACCACAGAGCGCCACTTTTCTAATGGGTCGCCGCAGCAGTTCGTTACACATGGCACATTCTACCCCGAAGATCTTCTTCACAGCGAAGACAAAGTCATCAGAAGCCATTGCTTCCGGCAGTTCACCAATGACACCACTCCCCGCCTCTATCCCATCGACAGTCTTGCTGGCAAAGAAACCAGCATTCTGAAGCCCCAGTTTCTGGGCAATGCGATAGTTCACGCCCCCTTGGGCATTGTCCATATTCGTATGCATCGAAATGACACAAATACCCTCACGGATAGCCTTCATCACCGTCCGCTGTACGTCCGTCAGGTCGCTGATGGTCTTCAGCCCCCGGAACAACAACGGATGATGGCTGACAATCAGGTTGCAGCCCTTCCGTATGGCTTCGTCGACGATTTTCTCCGTGACGTCCAGACACAATAATGCCCCTGAAACCTCCGTCTCTGTCAGTCCAACTTGCAGGCCAGCATTATCCCAACTTTCCTGCAAGGGCAGAGGCGCGAAACGTTCAAGGGCGCTCAGCACTTCTTTTATTTTCACGCTGCAAAGGTACGAAGAAAAAGTGAAATAGCCTGTATTTTTAAGAAAGAAATTAAAATAATTAGAATAATTTAATCCCCAAAGAGCATTTTTACCAGTCCGAAAGGTTGGCAGAGGCCTCGATTCTGTTCTCCATCTCATCGTCGAGTGCCGGGAAGAAATCTATGCCTGTCAGAGCCTCAACCTCATCGACAGTACGTACAGCCTCTGTCTTCAGTTGTTTCACCCCCTCATTGCGGTAGACGAAACCGATGGCCTTGGGACGCCCCTGACGGCAGAGCACCACCTTGAAGAAGGCATCCGGCACCCACACCTTGTTCCGGCCGATGGTCTTCTGCTGGGGCTCACGGCTGCTACCTACCTTATAGCGCCCACCTTTAGACGAATACAACGGGCCACAGACAATATCTACAGCCCCATACTCCCGAGCCCAGTCGCGACACTGGATCTCCAGGTCATTCCACTCATACTTGTTCAGACCGTGATTCTGCGGACAGATATTCGTAAAAAGGAACGACTGCGTCATTGCCTCCTTATCCCATTTATTATCGCCAGCCGGACACATGTGACCTCGGTCATAGCGCGAGTTAAAGTAGTCGTTGTTCGTCGCACGGGGAGCCTTCACGCTCTCATCTTCAGAAAACACCTCCTCCCTGCGCTGGAAAGAGCCGTAGGTGTGCGATTTCGTCAGATGCCACGCGACCCAGTTCGGGTTCTTCGTCTCGCTGTTGTACGACACCGTATAGCCCTTGCGCTTCAGAATCTGCTCAGGTCGGTCCTTCAGCGGTGCCGGCATCTCATACATCACGACGGTCTTAGCCGTCTGGCTCATAGTGGCGCCAGCCGTCTGAGCCTCTGCCCTCCCGGCATTCTGAGCGTCGTACAGGCCCGTTGCATTCTCGCCATTTGTTCCAACGGCCTGTATGCCTTTGTTTCCTTTACACGCCAGCATCATCGCCGACAACACCACCAAGAGCCATATATTGCTTTTCTTAATCATCATCGTTATGCTTATCATTTCATTTTTCCGAACTTATCAAAGAGCAGCCTGTCTAACATGAAGATCGTAATGCCCAGCGTGAGGACGGAGGCCGAGATGCAGCCAATCACCATATAGAGCATCAGCACAAAGGCGTTAAGAGGCGAAAAGCCTCCCAGCAGCAGTCCCACAAGCAGCAACGGCATAGAAGTGAGGGCCAAGACCTTGAGGTTTGCAAAAGTTGGCTGAACGACAGCCAGCAGGGCGCGACGCATGAACGGCTGGAGCGCTTTCAGATGGGGCACGCCATTACCGCGCAGGAACTCATACTGCTGCTCGTCGGCCTTGAGGGCAGAAAGATAAGTACTAAGCCCGCGGATGAGCATCGAGGTAGAGTGCCCCATCAGCAGAGCCATCACGGGCACGAACCATCTGACGTCAAAGATCCTGACTGGCAACACGAACAGCAGCCACAGTCCCACGACGAAGACGCTCACATACAGTCCACAAGCCACCACAGGCATCAGATTTCTACCCTGACCGCCACAACGCTTCTGAACCAGCCACGATGCCCCGACAGCCACCGCCATCAGCCACAGATTCGACACCCAGGCGTTGCCGGCCTTAAAAAGTCCCCACACCACCAGGCAGAGCACCACCAACTGTACGGCCATCCGTCCGAAGACGAAGCAGAACCTCGCCAGTTTCTTACGTTCCAGCCAATACAGAGCCCCTGCGGGAATCAGCAGGAGCAGAAAGACCAGAAGAGTATGCAATAGAAGTCTTGAATCCATCGGCTTATCTGTTTATTTGTATCACTTGATCAGCATAGTCCACCACCTGAGGCTTGCGGCTTGTCACGAGAACCGTCTTCCCCTCTTTTGCCTGCTGACGAAGAAGATCCAGCATGCGCATCGTCAGTTCTGGAGTGAGACAAGCCGTTGGCTCGTCGGCAATCACGATGGGCTTGTCAGCAGCCTCCTTCAGCGTCTTTTCTGCCAGCAGTACGATCTCTTCCGCATTCAATGGTGCCGACACCACTTCCGCGTTGGCAGCAGGCAGCATGGCATTCCAGACGGCATACTCATCCGGCTCAGGCTCTTCCACCTCCGGCTCTCTCAACTGATGAGCCAGCGACTGGATCTGCTGAGGCAGATAGACCATCATCTGACGGAAGGCGTGTGAAGAATGGATGGTGAGCAACTCGCCGTCGACACTCACAAAGCCCTCGCTGACAGGCAGAAAGCCCATGAGCGTGCGCAGCAGCGTAGTCTTCCCAGAGCCCTCAGGACCCGTGACGCACGTCATCTCGCCGTCTCTGGCTATAAAGGAAAGACGTGTGGCCAATATCTGCTCGCCAACCCTGACGGTGGCATCCTTAAATTCTAACATCCTTAATAATTTCTGCAAAATTACGAAATAATTATGAATTATGAATTATGAATTATGAATTATTTTGTACCTTTGCAGCAAATTTTTGATATTGGACACTAAAACAGACACTCGCAAATGGCGGTTACCCGCCGAATGGGAACCGCAATGGGGCGTGCACCTCACATGGCCGCACGCCGCTACCGACTGGGCTCCGATGCTCGACGAGATTACCGCCACCTACGAGGCGTTTGCCCGTGAGATTGCCAAGCGAGAGCATCTGCTGGTGGTCATTCCGAAGGACGAGGCCCCCTCGACACGCCTCTCACCTCTCACCACTCGCCTCTCACCTCTCACCTCTCACCTCTTACCTCTACGCTCCAACGACACCTGGGCCCGCGACCACGGTTTCATCACCCTCAGCGACGACGAGGGGCACCTCCGCCTGCTCGACTTCCGCTTCAACGGCTGGGGCGAGAAATTTCCTGCCGACCTCGACAATGCCATCAACCGCCACCTCTACGACGAGGGGCTGATTGAGGGCGAATACGTGGACTGTCTCGACTTTGTGCTTGAGGGCGGAAGTATCGAAAGCGACGGCAAGGGGACTGTCTTCACCACCACGGGCTGTCTGCTGGCGCCTCATCGCAACCAGCCCATGACGAAAGAACAAATCGAAGAGCGCCTGAAACGGGAACTGCACGCCAAGCGCATTCTCTGGATCGATCACGGCAACCTGACTGGCGACGATACCGACGGACACATCGACACCTTGGTGCGGGTCTGTCCCGACGACACCTTATTATATGTAGGTTGCGACGACCCCAAGGACGAGCAGTACGAAGACCTGCGGCTGATGGAGGAACAACTGAAGACCTTCCGCACCCTCGACGGCAAGCCCTATCGCCTGGAGAAACTCCCCATGCCCCGCCCTATCTACGAGGACGGAGACCGGCTCCCCGCCACATACGCCAACTTCCTCGTCATCAACGGCGCTGTGCTCTGTCCCACTTACGCCCAGCCCGACCTCGACACCGAGGCCCTGCGCATCATCGGCGAGGCTTTCCCCGGCAGAGAGATCGTAGGCATCGACTGCCGGAGCGTCATCAAGCAACACGGCAGCCTGCATTGCTGCACCATGCAAATCCCCGAAAAAATGATAATAAAGACATCATGAAAGAACTGAAGATCGGATTCCTGCAACAGCACAACACCGCCGACACGAAGGACAACATCCTGAGGCTGGCGGAAGGCATCAGCGACCTCGCCAAGCGGGGCGCACAACTCATCGTGCTCCAGGAACTGCACAACTCGCTCTACTTCTGCCAGACGGAAAGCGTCGACAACTTCGACCTCGCAGAGCCCATCCCCGGCCCCTCGACGAAACTCTTCAGCGAACTGGCCAAGCAGTTCGGCGTGGTCATCGTCACCTCGCTGTTTGAGAAGCGTGCCCCAGGCTTGTATCACAACACCGCCGTGGTGCTGGAGAAAGACGGTTCCATCGCCGGCACCTACCGCAAGATGCACATCCCCGACGACCCCGCCTACTACGAGAAGTTCTACTTCACGCCTGGCGACCTGGGCTTCCATCCCATCGACACCTCCGTAGGCCGTCTCGGCGTAATGGTGTGCTGGGACCAGTGGTATCCCGAGGCAGCCCGTCTGATGGCCCTGCAGGGTGCCGAACTGCTCATCTACCCCACCGCCATCGGCTACGAGTCGAGCGACACGCCAGAGGAGCAGCAGCGCCAGCGACGCGCCTGGCAGACCGTCCAGCGCGGACATGCCGTCGCCAACGGACTGCCCGTCGTCACCGTCAACCGCGTAGGATATGAGCCCGATCCCTCCGCCCAGACAAACGGCATCCAGTTCTGGGGCACCTCGTTCGTCGCAGGCCCCCAAGGCGAGATCATCTACGAGGCATCCACCGACGAAGAGGAGAGCATCATCGTCAGCCTCGACCTGTCGCACTCCGAGCAGGTGCGCCGCTGGTGGCCCTTCCTCCGCGACCGCCGCATCGATGCCTACGATGGCGTCCTCCGAAGGTTTATTGACTAATAGAGTTTAGTTTACAGTTGACGGTTTACAGTTTACAGATGATTACTTCTATAGGCAATTGTCTGGGCGTGCAAGGAAATCAACTGTAAACTGTAAACCGTAAACTGTAAACAGAACATTAAACTGTAAACAATAATAATACATGAGCAACCAATTAAGATTCCAAGTCGTAGAGGAGGCCTTCAAGAAGAAAGCCGTAGAAGTGCCAACACCTTCCGAGCGCCCCTCCGAATACTTCGGCAAGTACGTGTTCAACCGCGAGAAGATGCGTAAGTACCTGCCAGCAGACGTGTATAACAAACTCATCGATGTCATCGACAACGGGGCCCGCCTCGACCGCAGCATCGCCGATGCCGTGGCCGACGGCATGAAGCACTGGGCACAGGAGATGGGCGCCACCCACTACACCCACTGGTTCCAGCCCCTCACCGAGGGTACTGCCGAGAAGCACGACGCCTTCGTCGAGCACGACGGCAAGGGCGGCATGATGGAGACCTTCAGCGGCAAACTGCTCGTGCAGCAGGAGCCCGACGCCTCCTCGTTCCCCAACGGCGGCATCCGCAACACCTTCGAGGCCCGCGGCTACAGCGCCTGGGACCCCACCTCGCCCGTCTTCATCATCGACGACACCCTCTGCATCCCCACCATCTTCATCGCCTATACCGGCGAGGCCCTCGACTACAAGGCGCCGCTGCTCCGCTCGCTCCACGCCGTCACAAAGGCTGCCAAAGAGGTCTGCGGATTCTTCTACGACGACGTGCGCAAGGTGCAGGTGAACCTCGGCTGGGAGCAGGAGTACTTCCTCGTCGACGAAGGGCTCTACTCCGCCCGCCCCGACCTGTTGATGACGGGTCGCACGCTGATGGGCCACGAGAGCGCGAAGAACCAGCAGATGGACGACCACTACTTCGGCACCATCCCCGACCGCGTGCAGGCCTTCATGAAAGACCTCGAGATCCACGCCCTCGAACTCGCCATCCCCTGCAAGACGCGCCACAACGAGGTGGCCCCCAACCAGTTCGAACTCGCCCCGATCTTCGAAGAGTGCAACCTCGCCGTCGACCATAACATGCTGCTCATGTCGCTCATGAAGCGCGTGGCCCGCAATCACGGCTTCCGCGTATTGCTCCACGAGAAGCCCTTCGACGGCATCAACGGCTCGGGCAAGCACAACAACTGGAGCCTCACCGCCGAAAGGGATGGAGGCAAGGGCACCCTGCTCCACGCCCCAGGCAAGGCCGACGCCACAAGCCCTGAGCGCACGGCCAACGAGACGCTGCGCTTCGTCACCTTCATCGTCGAGACACTCATGGCCGTCTATCGCCACAACGGACTGCTGAAAGCCTCCATCATGTCGGCCACCAACGCCCACCGCCTGGGCGGCAACGAGGCCCCGCCAGCCATCATCAGTTCGTTCCTCGGCAAGCAACTCACCGAACTCCTCGACTACCTGGAGAGTGAAGAGTTAAGAGTTAAGAGTGAAGAATCTCCTGCCGGAGTTCCTGCTGCCGACGATGGTAAGGCGGAAGCAAATTCTTCACTCTTCACTCTTCACTCTTCACTCATGAAGAAACTGGACATCCCGCAGATTCCCGACCTCATCATCGACAATACCGACCGCAACCGCACGTCGCCCTTCGCCTTCACCGGCAACCGCTTCGAGTTCCGTGCCCCGGGCTCGTCGGCCAACTGCGCCTCGGCCATGATCGCCCTCAACTCCGCGATGGCCGAAGCCCTGCAGGACTTCAAGAAGCGCGTCGACCAGAAGATTGCCGAATACTCAGGCCACTCCGAGTTCGCCGAAGGCTCGGGCCACACCGCCAAGTTCCACGCCATCCTCGACGTGCTGCGCGACGACATCAAGACCTGCAAGCCCATCCGCTTCGACGGCAACGGCTACTCGGAGGAATGGGTGAAGGAGGCAGCCCGCCGCGGACTCGACGTGGAGAAGTCGTGCCCCAAGATCTTCGAGCACTACCTCGACGACGCCAGCATCCGCATGTTCGAGGCCACGAAGGTGATGAACCGCAAGGAACTCGAGGCGCGCAACGAGGTGAAATGGGAGACCTACGTAAAGACCGTTCAGATCGAGGCCCGCGTCATGGGCGACATGTCGATGAACCACATCATCCCCGTCTCGACCCACTACCAGTCGCAACTCATCAAGAACGTGCAGGGCATGAAAGACGTCTTCCCCGCCGACGAGGCCCAGCGCCTCTCGCGCCGCAACCTGAAACTCATCCAGGAGATAGCCGAGCGCACGGAGCGCATCGAGCAACTCGTCGAGGAACTCACCGAGGCCCGCCGCGTGGCCAACCGCATCGCCGACATCCACGAGCGCGCCATCGCCTACCACGACACCGTCTGCCCGAAGATGGAGGCCATCCGCCACGAGACCGACTGCCTCGAAATGATTGTCGAAGACGGCCTCTGGTCGCTGCCCAAGTACCGCGAACTGCTCTTTATCCGCTAAGAAATATGTTCGACGTGATTGATGCCACCGGGGCGGGCGACAAGAGAGACCCCCGTATGCGCAACGTGGAGGCAGAGATGATCCGGAGTCACGAACTATGCCTGAAAATCTCGGCCCGGAAGCCCACAGACCCCGATTACAAGAGCCTGCTGGAAGAACTGTTCCAATGCGAGATAGACGACAGCGTCGCCATCGTCTCACCCTTCTATTGTGACTGCGGATGCCGGATGACGATCGGGAAGAACATCACGATCAACAAAGGCGCAACCATACTCTCGCCCGGGCGGGTGGTGATAGAAGACAACGTCCTGATCGGCCCCGAGGTCAAGATTGCGACGGTCGACCACGACCTGTACGACAGGCACAACCTGTTCCATTTCGGGCAGGTGACCATCAGAGAGAATGCATGGATCTGCATCGGTGCCGTCATCTGTCCGGGCGTCACCATCGGCAGGAATGCCGTCGTTGCCGCCGGAGCCGTGGTCACGAAGGATGTGCCAGACAATGTGGTGGTCGGCGGCAACCCCGCCCGCATCATCAAGAAGATCGTGCCGCAAGAATGACGCAGAGGACACTTTTCGCATACTTTTTCAGTCATACGCACAGGACTCCCATACGCACAGGACTCCGGCCCCCTTGTGCGCACTAATGGGTAGCGGATTGCTATCTCCGAGTTAGCAAAATCGGGGGCGCGTTTATAACGATGCCTTCCACGGTTCGTGCTGATGCCTTGTACGACTCATAGTAGGCATTACTATCAGGGGTAAAGCCCTATCAGCACGAGGCATGGAAGGCATTAGCACGAATGTCGAGCCCTACTGAAAACATAAAGAGGGGGCAGATGGGGCAGTAAATTCTTAGGAACATGCGAAATAAATCCCTAAATCCCCAATTGTTTCTTTTAGGGATTTAGGGATTTATTTTTAGGCTTTATAGGAAATCAGTGCCCCATCTGCCCCCCCGGAGCGGTTCAGAAGGGTCTGAGTAGTCGCTGGGACAAGTACTTGGGTATGACGGCTGCTATGACTCAGGTACCCCCCACGGCTACGGCGGCTACGGAAGTCACTCGGCTTTCGTTTCTTTTCGTTCGGTTTGTGAAATAAAACACCTAATCATATGGAAGTTATTGATTTTTTCCCTATCTCTGGATCTTTGAAGACCATATATTCGAATTTGAACCATTTGAAGAAGATGGTTCTGTGCTGATGGCAGCTGAGTCCTCTTGCGGGCGGACTGCTCTATTATGTGGCGCACTCGTTCCTGCTGGCAGGCTCGATCTTCGGACTCGACCAGTCACACAATGGGGACTGTCCCTGTTGTGAGATTTTTATAAAAATATATCGAAAATAATTGGCAAAATGTTTGATGGTTTCAGATAAATTTTGTAACTTTATAGCGTGAATGAAGGGGATGACAGAGCGCATAAAGTAATCTCTTCTCCCCCTAAGTTAGGGGGAGTTAGAGGGGGTCTGAAGAGGCGATAGACATGAAGAAATAGAGCGCGGAAAGAGCGCTCGTTCAGACCACCCCGCCCTGTCGGGCTCCCCTCCTAACTCAGGAGGGGAAGAAGATACTCAAAGGGCAGAATAGTCGAAACATATAAGCGGGAGGTGGCGGCCCGGTGTAGTTCGCCACAAGAGTCTAATATTATGAAAAACATTTAAAGTTATGAGTCAGAAATTTAAAAAGATCCAGAACTCTAACGATGAGTCTACCGCCTATGGCAAGTGGTTCGCAACGGCGGTGTATGACCAGAAGTTCGTCACCACTAAACA